>AXCI01003574.1_pt1 | contig 104792 bp, 97 predicted proteins | sample 182571 | NCBI WGS metagenome assembly AXCI01 (sample SAMN02359225, study PRJNA218796) | groundwater metagenome | isolation source: Mt. Simon Sandstone pore water sample D5872 at 1.8km depth, Illinois-Basin... | place: USA: Decatur, Illinois | collected 2009-05 | reverse complement strand
AAAGCAGCGCGAAGCGGTGCCGGGGTTAGTTCCGCGCCATTGGGCGTCGTTCCGCCGCCTCCCGCGGGTGCCTCGGATGTTCGTTCCTCACATGCCTCGTTACCACGCGCGCTACGGGTGCGGTTGCCTGATTATGAGACGTAAGCGGCTGTGGATCATTCCCAATTCATGTCGGCTACGTCGGGGGCTTGTTGGGTGCCCCAGTCGCTTTCGTACCAGCCTTTTTTTACGCTTTGATGGAAGCTTGTCCATTTCCAGTCTTGGGGTGATTTGGTCCAGCCGTGTTTGACGGGGTTGTAGTGGATGTAATCCATATGGCGCTGCCAATCGTTTTCATCACGAATGACGTGTTCCCAGAAGCCCCGTTGCCAGGCGTTTTGAGTGCCGGGTGGAAACAGAAATTCCTTTGATGCGTATTTTTTGATGTCTCGCCAGCGGGAGGAGTAATCGGCATCGCCTTCTGGCAGCGTCCAGAGGCAATGGATGTGATCGGGGAGTAGAACGAATGCGTCCATGACGAAGGGGCGTTCTTCTCGGACACGACGAAAGGCACGGCCAAGGGCTTCGATATTCAAGCGATCCGCGAGGAGTGGTTGTCGTGCGTAGGTGACAACCGTGAAAAAGTAGCTACCGCCGGGAACATACGCGCGTCGATAGGTGGCCAACTTTGCCTCCATTTAGCAGGAGTATCGCTACAGCTTGCTTAACGTTTCCATCGGTACTTCCAAATGCTGTGGCCGGTTGAGCACGTTGAGTAATACGATGGCGCGCTCTTCGCCTTTGCATCGGGTGAAGATAGCTTCAAGGTCTTTAAAGGGGCCGTCTGTGATGGTGACTTTCTCACCGGCGCTGAAGTAAGTATGGATATTGTCTTGGTGGTGCGGCTGGGCGCGCAGGGCATCGATCAAAGCGTCAGGGGTTGCGACTGGCCTATTACCGAAGGTGAGCAGCTTTAGTACACCGCGCGTTGAGCGAATAGGCCGCCAATTACTCACCACTTGATCCAAACGAATGAACAGATAGTAGGGGAACAGCGGCTCGTTAACGGTTACCAGTTTGCCTTGCCGTTTCCGCTTGATGTTCAAGACAGGATGAAATACCTCATATCCCTGATTGGTGAGGTGCTCCGCAGCGCGGAATGATTCCCCACCTTTGCATTGAATAACGTACCAAGAGGGGATCGCACCCTCTGAGTCGCTGAAAGAATCCATCCGATCATCCTTGGGCCTGACGTATGATTAGCTTTGTTTACCGTACGCTATAGATTACGGTAGCAACCTTGCTAATGCATGTAACGTTTGGTCAATGTGTGTTTTGGTGTGTTCACACGAGAGGAAGAAGCGCAGTCTCGCGCTTTTTTCGGGTACTGCGGGGTAAAGGATTGGCTGTACGTTGATCTGTTGCTCTAGTAGTGCATTGGAGAGCCGTGCTGCCGATGCAGAGCTACCCACAATGACCGGAACCACGGCAGCCCCGATGCTTTTGCCGGTATCCAATCCCTGGGCGGTGGCCTGTTCCAGGAAGTAGCGCGAAATGGCGTGCAGGCGCTGAACCCGCTCTGGCTCTTGCTGCATGAGTTGCAGTGCGGCCAGCGAAGGGGCGGCCACTTGCGCGGGCATGCCTACGCTGTAGAGAAAACCGGGGGCCAGATAGCGCAGCGTTTCCACCAGCGGCTTGCTGCCTGCGATATAGCCGCCGCAGCCTGCCATTGCCTTGCTCATGGTGCCCATCCAGATATCCACATCGCGCGGGTCGATATCGAAATGCTCGCGCAGCCCCAGGCCGGTTTCGCCCATGACGCCGAACGAGTGCGCTTCATCGACCATCAGCCAGGACTGAAAACGCTGCTTCAGTTCGATAAAGCGCGGCAGCTCGGGGATGTCGCCGTCCATGCTGTAGAGCCCTTCGATCACCACCAGCACACGCTCGAACTGATGGCGGTGACGAGTTAACAGGGCTTCCAATGCGTCAGGGTCATTATGACTAAACGACATGCGTTTGGCGCCGGAGAGCTGCGCACCGACGAGCGAGCTGTTGTGGATATACTCGTCGTGGAGCACTAAATCTTTAGGGCCAAGCAGGTAACCCAGCGTGGAGACATTGGTCGCGTGACCACTCACAAACACCACCGCATCTTCGACATCGTAGGTGGTGGCCAGGGCCTGCTCAAGTTCCTGGTGGATAGGCCGTTCGCCTGAGACCACGCGACTGGCGGAGACCGACGTGCCGTAGCGGGCCACGGCATCGCAGGCGGCCTGGTTAATACGCGGGTCGCCTGAAAAGCCGAGGTAGTTGTAGCTGGCAAAGTTGATGCAGGTCTGCCCATCGATCACGCTGGTCGCCCCAGCGGTGCCTTCGTGCACCTTGAAGAACGGGTCGACCAAACCCAGCTGATCGGCGGCCTGGCGCATCATGGCAATTTGCTGATAGCCGGGCTGGGCATCAAACCGCGTAAAGCGCTCAGGCACCTTGCGTTGCTCAGCCCCTTGCCCAGTCGATGACGCCGCGGTGGCGCTGGCAGCACGCGGTGCGGTGCGTTTGCGTGCCTGTTCCAGAAGCTGCTGTTTCAGTTCAGAGCGCTTGGCGGTCATGGTGTCTCGGTCGCGGGTGATGAAGAAGCAGAGGTAGATTCAGTGGTGAACCCCTCCGAGCCGTGTTGTGCGGCCAGCGAGGCTATCGCATCTTGCGGGGCTTCTTCAACATCGTCGTGCTGATGCATTTTTTGAATCAGCACGCCTGCCAGTTTGTCGAGGGTCGATGCTTCGCTGAGCACCATTACTGACACTTGAACGCCCAAGCGGTTCTCGATAGCGGTCATTAACTCAACGCCCATTAGGGAATCAAACCCCATGTCGTAGACCGAGCGGTGGATATCGAGCTTCTCTTCATCGATCAGCAGAATGCTCGCCAGTTCAGCGCGCAGCAAGTCAGTGACCGTGCTGTGCAGCTCCTCGGGGGAGAGATCTGCCAGCAGGGCGCTGATATCGTCATCGGCATCTGCGCTGCCGTCGTCGTCGCTGGCGCGGGCAATTTCGTTAAAGCGTGGCGCTTCAGCGGTGGGCAGGAAGCGAGCCAGCGCGCCCCACTCCAACTCCAGCACGCCCAGGCTTGGCCCAGGGGTCAGCAGCATCTGTTCGAGCACATTTAGCGCGTCATCCGAGCGCAGTGCCGAACCGCCGAGGCGCTCTTGCAGCGCATCCCGGGTGCGGGTGTTGCGCGCCAGGAAGCCGACATCTTCAATCGCGCCCCAGCGTACGCAGGTGGCGGGTAAGCCAGCGGCGCGGCGGTTAGCGGCGAACGCTTCCAGCCAGTGGTTGGCGGCCACGTAGTTAGCCTGACCGGGGTTGCCGAACAGCGTAGTGGCCGACGAGTAGAGCACGAAGAAGTCCAGCTCGGTTTCGCGGGTGAGCGCATCGAGATGGCGGGCACCGTCAATTTTGGGCGCCAACACTTTCTGAATGCGTTCGGCATTGAGGTTACGGATCAGGCCGTCGTCGATCACCGTGGCGGCATGAACGATGCCGCGCAGCGGTGCCAGTTCACCCTTGGCGCGCTCAAGCAGACTCGCTAGCGCAGCGCGGTCAGTAATATCGCAGGCGGCGGCGATTACCGTAACGCCTTGCTGTTCAAACGCAGCCATGGCCGCTTGGGCTTCTTCGCTGGCGGGGCCGCTGCGGCTAAGCAGGATCAGCTGCCGTGCGCCTTTCTCGACCAGCCACTGAGCGGTTCTTAACCCGAAACCTCCCAGGCCACCGGTCACCAAGTAGCTGGCATCCGCTGACAGCTGCATCGCTTCCGTGCCCAAAACGTCGTTCTGGGGTGGCGCGATGGGCTGTTCATAGGTCACCACGACCTTGCCGATTTGGCGCGCTTGCTGCATATAGCGGAAGGCGTCGATGACCTGAGTGTGGCTGAACGAGGTAAACGGCAGCGGGCTCAAGGTGCCGTCGTTAAACAGCGCCATCATTTCGCCAAACAGGCGTTGGGTCAGCGAGGGCTGCACTTTCATTAGCTGGTCGGAATCGATACCGAAGTAGCTGAGGTTATTACGGAACGGGCGCAGGCCAATATGGGTGTTTTCGTAGAAGTCGCGTTTACCCAATTCCAGGAAGCGGCCAAACGGACGTAGCGCGCGCAGGTTCTGGTTGATCGCTTCCCCGGCCAGGGAGTTGAGCACTACATCGACGCCTTCGCCCTGAGTATCTTCAAGAATCTCTTCAGCGAAGGTAAGCGAGCGCGAGTCATACAGCCGCTCGATGCCCATCAGGCGCAGGAAGTCGCGCTTCTCTTCGGAGCCGACCGTGGCGTAAATTTCCGCCCCCAGCCACTGGGCAATTTGCAGCGCGGCGATACCCACACCGCCTGCGGCGCCGTGAATCAGGATCTTCTCGCCGGGCTCTACCCGCGCCAAGTGTTTGAGCGCGTAGTACACCGTAAAGAACGTCGTAGGAATTGTGGCCGCGGCGGCAAAGCTGATGCCTTCTGGCAGCGGGGCGACGGCGTGCTGGCTGGCGATGACTTTATCGCTGAAGCTGGCGGGGCCGAAGCCGACGACCGACTGGCCCGGCGTCACGTGGGTGACGTTGCTGCCCACGCTTTCAACCACGCCTGAAAATTCGAGCCCCAGGGTTGGCCCGGCGAAGCCGTTTTCTATCGCTTCATCGGAGAGCAGGCCGAGGGTGTACATCACATCGCGGAAGTTAAGCCCGGTGGCCTTAACGCGGATTGCCACTTCGTCAGCGCTGGCTTGCGGCAGTGGGCGCGGGCGCCAGGTTAGCTGGCGCAGCTGCCCTGGCATGGCAAAGCCAAGCGTCATCGCTTGTTGCGGCTGTTTGGGCTGCTCTTTGGCCTGCTCTTCGTTCTGTTTAAGGCTCGCCGTGGCCGGGCTAGGTGCTGGCACCGTGCGTAGCCGAGTCGCAAAGCGGTGGCCCTGATTATCGATCAGCGCTTCGTTTTCGCTGTCCGGTTGGGCCAAAAGGGTGGCCCAAGCGTTTAATGCCTGTTCGCTAACCTGTGCCGGTATATTCAGCAGGTAAACGTTATGCCCGACAGCTTCGTTGGCCAGTGAGCGCCCAAAGCCCCATAGCGCAGCATCTCCGGGGGCCTCGCCTGATGCATTGCTATGCTCGGAGGCAGAAGATGCCTGCCAGAGCGCGCTAAGGCCGTGTGTGACTAGCCATAGGGACGCGCTAAGCGACTGCTGCTCTAGCGCGATCGTCCACTGCATGGCGTGGTCGCAGCGAGCGGTTTGCGCTTCAGTGCTGTTAGCACCCAGGCCACGCAGATCAATCACGTCAAGCGTTTGCTCAGTGTGCTTGGCTAGCGTTGGCTGGGCCAGGGCGTGGGCCAGTAACTCTGCGGGCGCGCTCTGGCTAACGCTGAGCAGCGCGGAGCCGCCTTGAGATTGCAGTGCCTCGACGAGCTGGGCCGCCAGCGCTTCACTGTCGTGATCCGCGACTACCAGGTGACGCCGTTGGGCCGTGCTGGCCGCGTCCTCAACCGCTGCTAACGGATAGTGGGCGTGGAGCAGGTAGGCGCCGCTGTCACTCTCTTCCAGCGCCATTGGGTCGGAAACCATAAAGCCTTGATCGTTCAGCCAGCTGATCAGCGTCTCTTGCTCCAGCGCGGTTTGATCGATACCGGGCGTGGTCAGCAGATCATCAAGCCAACGGCTCGGGGCGATACCGATCAGCATGACCTGGGCACCTGGCGCTAGCTGCGCTGGCAGCGCTTCGATCAATTGGCGCGTAACGGATGGCTGGGTAATATCCACACTGATGAACGCCACTTGCGCTTTTTCAACACTACTTGGCGCGGCTAGTGGCGAGGATTCGTTTGGGTCTAGGTGCAGCAAATCGATAAGCGGGAAGCGTTCTTGCAGTTGCTCCGCCTGATGACGCGTGCTACCGAGGGTGGTGATCACGCGGTAATGGGTAAGGTCGTGGTACAGCGCTTGGGCGCTGCGTTCCAGTAAGCGTTCGCCTAACGCAGGAGCGCTGGGGCCCGCTTCAAGGAATTGCAAGCGCTGCCCACCGGGGAGCTCTGTTATCAGCGAATCTATCAACTCGCCTAGCTCGCCTGCCAACGCCTGCCAACCACTTTCGCCCACCAGCACTCGGTTCAAGCGCGCTAGATTTTCCTGGCTAATGCCTAGCGTTTCAAGATCGCTGGCGCCGCTGCGCAGTGCCTGTTGGTGAAGCCCTAAACGGCCCACTAGGTGAATAGGCGCAAAGTAGTCGGGGTAGTCCTGTACCAGCAGTTGCCAGATAACGTCTGGTGCATGCTGTGCAGCGTCGTCTGCATCTGCCTCTGCACCGTTTTCGGCATCAGCTTTCGGGCGCTGCTGAGCAAACGCTTCACTAAGGCTATCGAGCAGCGGGGCGACTTCGTTGCCGTAACGCTGACCGGTACTGGCGGCGTAAACGCTCGCGATATCGGCCAGGCGTGCCAGTGCATCCGCGGGCAAGGCCAGCGGCGCTGCCTGGAGCGGCGCCGGGGTCAGCTCAACGTCTAAATAGCTGAAGTGCTGATGATGCGCGCGGTTGAGGCGAATCGCTTTGAAGCGGGTTTTGCTCAATACGGCGACAGCATTACCGGCGGCGTCATATAGCTCGAAATCGGCGGTGAAGGAGTGCGGTGCACGCTTGCCCATTACGGCGCGGGCGATGACCGGCGCGCCAGCCTGGGTATTGACTTGAATGCGGCCCACGCGCACCGGCACAAAGGCAAGCTGGGAAGCAAACTCGCTGTGCTGGGCAAGCAATGGGATAAACATCTGGAAGGCGCTATCCAGAATACCGGGGTGCACGTGCAGCGTGGCTAGCTGTGCTTGTACTTCATCCGACAGGGCGATTTCACCAATCACCGCATCGCCTTCGATCCAGCCTTTGGCAATGGCCTGGAAGGCGGGGCCGTAGTGCAGGCCAATACGCTCGGCCATTTCCAGGTGGTCTTCCAGCGTGTAGTCCGGCGCGCGGGTGGGCAGCGCCGGGGCCTTGCGGTTAAGCAGGAAGCCACGGCTTTCCCGCATGGTGCGGGCAACGGCATTCAACTGCCATTCACTGCTGGTGGCTGGCTCGCGGGAGTGGATCTCCAGGCGGCCATCTTCCGGCAGGTAGGTCAATCGCATAGCACGGCCATGGGAGCCGTCCAGCAGCAGCGGCGCACGAATTTCCAGCTCTTCGATATCCAGCAGCGGGCTATCTTTTAGCTGTAGCGCCGCGGCCAGGGTCAGTTCCACAAAACCGGCACCGGGGAAGACGGCGCCTTCACCCACCACATGGTCGGCCAGCCAGGGCTGGCGCTGGGTATCAAGCTGACTTTCCCAGGTGTGTTCGTGCTGCGCCAGCGGGTAACCCAGCAGCGGGTGCTGGTAGTAGCGCGAAAGCAGCCCTTGGCTGTCGTTGGTGGCGTGTACCCAGTGATGGCCACGCTGCCAGGCATAGCGCGGCAGCGGTACCCGCTGACCCACCACTGGCAATTGGCGGCTGGCTAGATCAAGGCCACTGAGCAGTAGTTGGCTTAAGCAGCGTTGTAAGCCTTCAAGGCCCGCTTTATGGCGTTCAATGGTGCCGAATACCAGGCCGGGGCGCTCCAGCTGGCGCAGTGTCTCATTGAGGTAGCGGCGCAGAATGGGGTGGGCACCAATTTCAATAAAGACGTTATGGCCCTGCGCCATCAGCGCGCTTGCGGCCGCGTCGAACAGTACCGGCTCGCGAATGTTTTTCCACCAGTAGGTGGCGTCCAACTCAAGCCCGTCGCTAAGCTCGCCAGTCACGGTGGAGTAGTAGGGGATCTGCGTCGCGCGTGGGGTGATATCCGCCAGTGCGTTAATTACGCCCGCTTCAATAGTGTCCATCGCGGGGCTGTGGAAGGCGTAATCCAGCGGCAGGCGCTTGGCAAAAATGTCTTGCTCGCTTAAAGCGGCTTCCAACGCCCTCAGTTGCTGGCTATCGCCCGCCAGGGTAATGCCTTTTGGGCTGTTGATGCCGGCCAGGCACACCTGGCTAAATTCGGGCTTTTCGAGCCAATCGGCGATGTCGTCAGCGCTCATGGCCACGGCGGTCATTTCGCCTTGGCCACGGGTTTTGCCCTGGTAGTCACTGCGGTAGTAAATCACTTTCACAGCATCTTCCAGGCTCAGCGCACCGCTGGCCCAGGCAGCGGCCACTTCACCCACGCTATGGCCAAAGACCGCCGTTGGGGCAATGCCTTGATCACGCAGCCACTCGGTGAGCGCCACTTGCAGGGCAAACAGCGCTGGCTGGGCGATCTCGGTCAGTGCGAAGCGGTTTTCATCCTCTTGCTTGTTCCGGCCTTCCAGCTCGGCGCGTAGTGAGAAATCTCCGTGCTGCTGAAAGAGTTCATCTACGCGGTCAATCGCTGCGGCGAAAACCGGTGAATCGATGAGCAGGTCACGGCCCATGGTTTCCCACTGGCAGCCGTTGCCATCGTAAACAAACACTGGGCCTGCCGCGTTGGGCAGGCGCTCTAGTGTGGTAACGCTTTTGGTTTCACCTGCCGCAAAGTCACTAAGCAGCGTGGCGGCTTCGTCAGCCGTTTGGGCAAACAGCAGCGCGCCATGGCTATGCCGTTCACGGTGGTGGAATAGCGTATAAGCAATGTCATAAAGGCTGATTCCGCCACTTTCGTGTAAGCCGTTCTCACGCAAATAGTGGGCGAGTGTTTCAGCGCTTTGGCTGAGCGCTTCGTCGCTGCGGGCACTAAGCCGAATCGGTAGCGTTGACCCAGGCGCCTGTGGCTCGGGTTTGCTCCGCTCCGGCGGGCTTTCCAAAATCACGTGGGCGTTGGCCCCGCCAAAACCAAAAGAGTTAATGCCGATGATCAGGCGGCCCTCTTTATTCAGCGGCTGGCCTTTGGTAACGACGGATAAATTCAATTCATCAAACTTGATGCGCGGATTAAGCTTGCGAATGCCAATGGTGGCGGGCACTTCACGGTGTTGAATGCTGTACAGCGCCTTGGCGAGCCCGGCCGCGCCGGAAGCGGTTTCCAGGTGGCCCAGGTTGCTTTTCACCGAGCCAATCAGCAGCGGTGTTTTACGGTACTGGCCGAGTGCTTCGCCAATCGCGCGGGTCTCAATCGGGTCGCCCACGGCGGTGCCGGTGCCGTGCGCTTCCAGGTAGTCGATCTCATCCGGCGAGATACCCGCCTGCTTATAAGCGCGCTTCATCAGGTCGATCTGCGCACTGGGGTTAGGCACGGTCAGGCCAGATTTGTGGCCATCGGTGTTTACAGCCGAGCCTGCTACCACGGCAATGATATTGTCGCCGTCGGCAATCGCCTGGTCGTAATCTTTAAGCAGGAAAATGCCTGCCCCTTCCGAGCGCACATAGCCGTTACCCGCTTCGTCAAATACCTGGCAGCGGCCAGTCGGCGAGAGCATGCTGGCTTTGGAGAAGATGATAAAGCCGTAGGGGTGCAGGTGCAGGCTGATGCCGCCCGCTAGCGCGATGTTGGTTTCACCACTGCGAATCGATTGGCAGGCTTGGTGAAAGGCCACCATGGAGGACGAACAGGCGGTATCCAGCGACATGCTGGGGCCGTGTAGGTCAAACACGTAAGACAATCGATTCGAGGCGATGCTGGAGGTGTTACCGGTAGCGGTAGAGGCATCAATGGCCGACATGTCGTCTGCGATGCGGTACGAGTAGTCGAGACTGGCGACACCTAAAAATACCCCGCACTGGCTGCCGCGCAGCGAGCTTGGCAGAATGCTGGCGTCTTCCATGGCTTCCCAGGCGAGCTCTAGGAGCATGCGCTGTTGAGGGTCCATGTTGGCGGCTTCACGGGGCGAAATACCAAAAACTCAGCGTCAAATCCGCTGATGTCACCCAGGCTACCGGCGGCAAAGGTCACGCTGGTGCCAGGATGGCGTTTATCCGGGTGCAAAAAGGCGTCGTGGCTCCAGCGATCAGCGGCCACTTCGGTAACTAAATCTTTTTCGGCTTGCAGGTCCTGCCAGAACGTTTCAGGGGTGGTGCCGGGGAAACGATGGGCGGCGCCGATGATGGCAACGCGTTTAGTCATTCTTGCTCCTGAGGTTCTGGTTCTGCCTTGATCACATCGCTATTCATATCGTGTCCAAACACCTGTTTGAACAGCTGGACACCCAGTTCGTTAGCGGCTAGCTCAAATGGCTCACTGTCTTTTACCAACTGCTCCGTTGACCATATCATGTAGGGGGTGCGGCTATCAGGGGGCGTAAAGTGAGTGTACGCCTCCGGTAGAATTGGCACATGATCCCCATACCAGCCTAGCAGCCCCGGTCGCTTTGCATTATTTAGCGAACTTTTAACGCTCGCCAACATCTTGTCGGATTCACTTAAATGGTGCAAATAGACCGCGAGGTCACGCAGGTGACCGGGCAGTGGCCAGGGCGCGTTGGGCAGCGTGTTAGCTAGCGTCGCTTGACTGGGTGCTTCCAAATGTAGCGGGCCGTGATTTTCCATGGTGATGACAAAGATAAATAGCGGCCTATTATCGTCATCTTCAAGCAGGCGTCCAATTTTTCGTGCAACGGCTTGGTCACCAATGTATTGGCCGCTCTTGTCGCTGCTCTCGAAAGCATTGATATCTATAAAGTGGTCAAAGCCTAATTGCGGTATCACCTTGTGACGAAAATAGAAGCTCGCCAGGTATGGATGTACGCAAACGGTGCGATAGCCTGCCGCTTTTAGCGCACTCGCCAAACTGGGCCGTGGATGACGTGAAAGGGTGCGATACGGATTGAATTGTCGTGCACCCCACTGGCTGGGGGCAATGCCGGTTAACACCGCGCACTCGGTACGCACGGTATTGGCACCCCAGGCGGGCACGTTTAAGGCGCCATGCAGGGTAGCGTTTGTGCGGGTGGTGTCGTAGTGGTGAAGTAGATTGGCATCGACTTCTTGGCACCAGGGGCGCGGGTCGAAAAACGATTCGCTCTGCACCAGTATAACGTTTGGCAGTGACTGGTTTGGCAGTGCTTGGTTTGGCAGTGTTTGGTGGGGCAGGGTTTGCGCGTCTTGAAATGCTTTGGCCACCTCTGTTAGCTGATAAAAAGGCGACTGTTCTGGCGTTGGAATAGGTGAGCGCATTAGCGCTATACCGTAGGCCCATAGGCTGGCAAACAGCCCTAGACGCTGCAGGTCTTGAGTGGGCTGCAAGGTAATGTGTGGGAGCTTGGGGATGCTGAAAGAGAGCAGCAGTACGCCGATGGCGATGATCTCAAACGCGCTGATTAAAAAGCGGCTAGCACCCTCGCTAGTGACTAACGAAGTTTCCCAATAGAAGAACGCCCCAATGGCAACGGCCGCCGCACTGCTGGCGGCAATCGCTAGGCCAATGCCGAAAAAGGGCACGTATAAGCGCGGATGCAGAATGGCATCCCAGAAGTATTCAAAGTCGTGGCAAATAAACGGTTCGTTCAGCGTGTTCGACTTGGTATTGCTCGACTGCACGACAACGAGCTGAAGCGAGAGAAATACCATGACCGCGAACCAGGGGCGCTGAAGTAGCAAAACCAATAGACCGAATATCAGCACCCAAGAGCCCGCATGCACGCCATTAGCCGCCAAACCGCGCTGCCAGAAGGGCCGCGGCCGTGGGCTAAGCAGGGCTTCAACGCCACCGCTTAGCAACAGGCCGATGAGCAGAGGCCACATCAGCGCGCTAATCATGGGGCATGCCTTCTGAGTGATTAAAGCCCAGGCGCTTGATCAACCACTGAGAAACACCTGCTGGCAGCACCGCTAGCCACCAGGTGCCAAAATTAAGTGGGAAGGGGAAGCTGATGCGTGCGCGGTTGGCCGTAATGCCCCGTTTGATGACGTTAGCGGCGCGCTCGGGCGGCCACTCCCAGGGTTTGGGGCCGGGCATGGCTTCGCACATCGGTGACGTCACATAGCCGGGCATCACCACCGTGACACCAATGCCATGGGGAGCGAGCAGCCCGCGCAACCCTTCGCCGTAGGCTTTAATGCCAGCTTTGCTAGCGCTGTAGCTGGGTGTCGTGGGCAAGCCGTGCCACCCGGCAAGCGAGCTGATCAACACCAACTGGCCACTGCCGCGCGCCTGCATGGCGGGCACCAGGTGTTGCACCATGGCGATGGGTGTTTTCAGATTGATATCCAGCAGCGCCTGCACCTCTTCCCACGGCTCTAAAATATCAGGCCCTTGGGGGTGGGTATTTTTGCCCGCATTGGCGATGAAGATATCCGGTACTTGCTGGGCGCAGAGTTCGGCTAGCCAATTTTGCAGGGCGTGGTCATCGGTTAGCGTGATGGTCGAGAGTGTGACCTGGGCGCCTTGCTCGCGGCAAATCGCCGCCAGTGCTTCCAGCGTTAATAACTGGCGGCCGTGCAGCACGAGATGGGTGCCAGATTCGGCGTAGGCGCGAGCTAGCGCCCCACCAATCGCCCCCGTGGCGCCGGTGATTAGTACACAGCGAGAGCGTTGGGGTTGGCTCACAACAACTTCTCCAGCGGTGACGGGCAGGCTTCGAGTATGCGGGCGGCGTTGTCCACGGCCAAATCGATACTGGGCTGGCAGTAGTAGCCACCATTGACCTGAACGGCGTGCATGACGGTTTTTGGAAGTAGCCAAATAGCTCGCTGTTAGGCGGCTGTGGCTGCTGCCAAAAATCCGCTAGATCCCCTTGGTAGGTTAGCCCCTCCAGGTTGTAGATTGGGTCGCTGAGGGCATAGGTCGGGCAGTCCTTTTCCAGCGATACGATGCCCACGGTGCTGTTAACGGTCACATTGCCTCTGGCGTGTTTGAGCAGGGCGTTGAGGTCGCCTGACTCCAGGTAGACGATGCGCCCTTGAAGACCGTAGCGTTCTTCTAGCTGCTGGATCATCCTGGGGTAGTTGACCAGCCCCATATCCAGCGGGTGGTTCTTGATACATAGCTGCGTATCGCTGGGCGCGTGAGTAGCAAACGAGGCCATCACTTCGTCCATTACTTCTTGCATATTGGCATAGGGGGAGTGATCGCGAATTTGCGCATCGCTATTTAACTGCAGCGGCAGCATAAAATAAGGGCGGCCGCTTTCGATCAGCGCTTTGATGCGTTCGGCATCGCGTTTTTTCCAAAACTTTAACTGGGTAAAGCGTTTGAGGTAGCCCGCGTATTCGACGGGGGCGGTGATCGGCGCGTGGTTGCGGTAGTGCGGCGTGACAAGCGGATTAGCAAGCCCTGCCAGGTGATAGCCAACATCGTGCATGGCGCGAATTTTAAAAGAGGAGCGAAAACGCACCGGCGCGGGTGGCTCAGGCAGCGCTTTGCCGGTTTCATAAAACCAGCTGGGGTTGCGGGGCAGCAGCGAGTGGCCGTTAACGCCTTCGCGCTCCAGAGTGATCCAGAACGGGCGAAAGTAGCCCTCTTCAAATACATGGGTACGCACGCCTGCAGCGGCGGCATTGTCGACCGCGGGGCGATGAATAGGGCGGCGGTCGCCGAACACGATTTGATCGGTAATTGCGTACTTCTGCCACAGGTGTTGGATATAGCCGGGCAGTTCGGTTAGTGGGCCACGAAACAGGTGGCTTTCGCCGTGAGTGCGCTGCCAGTAAGCGATGTCGCCTGCGTTGAAGTTGACCTTGACGACACGGTGCCCATCGTTCACCAAACGCTTGGCTAAGCGCGGGTAAAACGGTGAGCAAACGCCCTGCAAAAATAAGAATGCACGCTTCTGTTGCTTCAACTCAATGCCTTCCGATCAACAAGTTACGATAACAGCGGTAGAGATGCTGTTTCCATGTAAGGGTGCTTTTTGTGTTCTTGCCTGTTCCAACAGGCTGACGACGGTTTCAGCATTGCATAGCTGGTGGGTCGTTGGGTCTACATAGCCGGGGTAAAGAATCAGCGTGCCGGCCACCAGCGCATCCAGCGAGAGTGAGCGAGTGCGGCGAGGGCAGCGAAGCGCATCCTGGGTTAGCCCCCAGCCAGCATAAAAGGGCAGGCCGTAGGTGCTGACTTCCCGCTTGCGCAAAAGTGCTTCAAAGCCGGTTAAAGAGCTCATGGTATGAACTGCATCGACGCGCTCTAGCAGGGTCGCGATATCGATACCACTCGCGTCAAGATCATACAGGCGTTTGGCATTGGTATCGAGTGCCCCGACTCGCGCTCCGCTCAATACATCGGGGTGGGCTTTATAAACGATAAAAGCGTCTGGGTGGGCGTCACGCACGGCGCTCAGCAGCCCGCTATTGGTATTAATATAAGGGGAGCCGGTGGCAATGGAGGCGTCGCTCTCCACCTGTCCTGGCACCAGTATGGTGTAACGCCCTTTGGGCAGCTCGACCACTGCCGTGCCGCGTATGTTGTACTTGGAGAGCTTGAGCGCCACCAATCGTTCACGAAGCTGATGAGCGCGTAGCAACAGGTCGTCGCTGAACGTGGTGTCGTTAAGCAGCGATTCCAAGTCACTGGGCTGGGTGGGGTCGTAATAGATACCCTGTGAATCAATCACCAACGACAGCGGCTGCGTAAGATCGACCCCCAGCCCCACCGAACGAATGAAGCCATCTTCCATACGCCAGAGTTTGGCCATGTGCTGGGCGTGCTGGCGTTTGAAATCTGCATCAATGCGGCTCGACCACACCAGCAGGCGTTCATCGGGTTGCTGGCTTGCGGGCAGCTCGGCCTGATAATTCACCTGCGCGGCGGGCCCCAAAAAACCGCCAATGAAGCGCCGCTTCCACGAGGAGAACCCGCATGCCCGCCATCTTCCCCGGTAGCGCTCCTGCTGGCGCTTTTGATCGGCAATCAAGGCGATGGCCTCTTCTAGCGTGGCTGATTGCCGGGTGTAAGGGTTGGCGTAGCGGCAGTAGCGTAAATAGGCGGCGGCAAAGACTTCAAGGAGGGTGCGCTGTGTGCGTCGTCGCTGGCAGGGCAACTGGTCGTGGGTTAGCCCCCAGCCGGCATAAAAGGGAATGCCAAAGCAGGACACCTGCTTACCCGCAAGCAGCGCTTCAAAGCCGAGCTGGCTGGTGACGACGTAAACGTGATCAACCTGGTCAAAGAGTGCCCAGGGATTGATATCTTCACCGATTACCCTGCAGCGGGGGTGGTCAGCTGCGTTAAGCAGATGCCCCTGTTTTTTGCCCGCAATTACGTCAGGGTGGATCTTGACCAAAATCTCGCTTTCGGGGTGCGCTGCTAACGCGGCTTCCAACATGTGTTGAAAACTCTCCGCTTGAGCGCCGCCGTAATGGATAGAGGCATCACCTGCGGTTTGGTCGACCACTAACACACGTGCCTGGCTGCTATTCTGAACTGGCTGGTCGGGGGCGTGGTTATATTTGGAGAGCCGATAGCGGGCGATCAGCGCCATGCAGCGTTCTGCTTGGGCTAGCTCTTCAGCGTCAAAGCTTGCTGTGTTGAGCCAGTTTTCTAAATCAGAAGGGCGCGAGGCGTCGTAATAGATACCGGTCTCATCGACCACCAAGCTATGGGGTTGAAAGCCATTCACCCCTAACCCTAACGAGCGTATAAAGCCATCTTCCAGAGCGATGTAAGGCAGTTGGTGGCGTTGGGCATACTGCCTTGCGTGGACGCTGGTGGGTTTTAGCCCCCAGCCAATGATCGCGTTGGGCTTCTGCTTCCATGGGCGAAGGCGGACGAAACGATGAAATTCGGGCAGCAGCGCAGGCAGGGCAGCCAGTTTGCGGATACCTGAGGATGTGTAACCTGCCGTTCGTGTCGCCATAAATAAGGCCGCAGTAAGGTAACAGTACAAAGAGTAGGCGGGCGAACATACGTGAATTGGCTAGTGTAATCAATTCATCGCATGCTTGAGGGTAGATTAACCGTGGATAGGAGGAGCCTGTGGTTATTTGCTTAAGGTTGCGATAATTAAGCGTATGTAACGGATTTAGATGGTCTAGTTTCAAAATGTTTATAAGTAGATAAAATAGCTTTTGCTAACCTCTTAAGTTAAGTTTGTTAGAGTTCGCTCATGCGTTTGTATTACTTGAAATGGCTTGCATAGTTGATACGTATCAACGCTTGGGTAAGGCATAATTTTGTTAAGCTCATTGCTTATTCTGCTTGGGCGCTACCGCCCCTCTGGCAATAGTTAACGGATGTAAATGCTGCCTTTTAAATATATACACTCAAGGTCACCCGGTGCGTTTCACTAACACACTGAAATTAATATTCTCCTCCCGCTCGTTGAGAGGCCGGCTGCTGCTGGGGCTCGCACTCACATGGTTTTTGGTGGTTACCCTAGTGCTGGGTATGTCTTGGCAATTGGGTAAAACCATGGTTCAGGAAACCAATATGTCTCATCTGCGCTATGAAGCCACGCTACTGGCCGATGAAGTCACCCAGCAAGTTGAGATGCGTTTTCAGGCGCTCGAGCGCCTACGCGGAAAGATTGGTGCAACCGATGATGCTGCTTGGATTAGCTATCAACTGCAGCAAAACGATAGTTTGATAGCACTGTTCGAAGGAATTGTCGTAGCGAATCGTGAAGGAACCGTGGTGGCCGATTGGCCCGCTATTGTAGGGCGGGTAGGGTTGCAAACCGCTGAACTTGAGTATTTTCGTATGCTGCGCGGCACTCGTCATCCTTACGTTAGCGAGCCCTTTATAGGCCGAGCGAGCGGCGTGCCTATCGTATTAATCACTGTTCCGCGGCTCACTGACGAAGGCGAGTTTGATGGTTTTGTGGGTGGCATTCTTAATCTTGACTCCAGTGGGGTGTTTGGCCGCTTAGCCAGGGTACGCCTGGGTGAAAAAGGCTATGCAGGCGTTGCTACTGCCTCTGGCAAAGTTCTGTACCACCCTGAAACTTCATTAATTAACGCCTCAGTGCCCAGTAAGGACTTTAACCCTTGGTTGGATATGGCCTTGGATGGCTGGGAAGGAGACGTGGTTAGCAAAATACTGGATGGTCAAACGGCGCTTCAGTCCTACGCCCAGGTGTGGCCCGCCAGTTGGGTCGTTGGCCTCTATTTGCCCATTGAACAAGCCCAATTGCCGCTGGCTAACTTCATTCGTAAACTTTGGTGGTTGTGGGTGTCGCTTGCGCTATTAATGCTGCCACTGCTGTGGTGGATGCTGGGGCGTGAACTAACGCCGCTTAAACATCTGGAGCGGCAAATCGGCGAGGTGGGTTTAGGTCACCGTGAAAACGTTAGTTTGGCCACCAATATGCAAGAGCTGCAGCAAGTGGCATTGACATTTAACCGTGTAGAAGAAGAGCGCCAACTGCTGCTAGGCCATCTTCAGGAGCGCGAGGCGTTTCTTGACTCGGTGCTCAACGCCGCACCGCAGGGCATGTTTGTTGCCAACATCAAAGGCGACATCACCTACATGAACCCGGCGCTGCTGGAAATGCTGGGTATTTCAGCTGACCTGCCCATGGAGACTTGGCTGACGCAGGTTCACCTGGACGACATCCAGGGGGCGCAGGATTTGTGGCTGCATAGCCTGCGTACCGGCAGTGATTTCGTTCGCCAGCTGCGGTTTTTACGCAGTGATAATGAGTTACTGTGGCTGGACATTCATGCTCGCGTGGTCATGATTTCCCAAGATGGCCATACCCTGGGGTTGGTGGGGGTTGTAAAAGATATTACCGAACGCCGGGAGCAGGAGGCCATTCAGCGCTGGGAGGCGGAGCACGACCCGTTAACAGGGCTGCTCAATCGCCGAGGCTTTGAGCGCCGCCTGGACGAAGCGTTTGCCGATTTCCAAAAAACCAGCACACCTTCGGCCCTGCTGCTGTTCGATTTGGACCACTTCAAGCCAATCAACGATGAGGGCGGGCATGCGCTGGGTGATGAAATGTTGCGTCGTATTGCTCAGGTCGTTGCCTGGGAAGTGCGCCGCAGTGACCACGTGGCGCGTCAGGGTGGCGACGAGTTTGGCGTGTTGCTACCCAGCTGCACCCTTTCTCAGGCTATGAAAATCGCGGAGTCATTGCGTCATGCAGTTGGGGAGATCTCTGTGACCCACCAAGGCAAAGAGTACATGGTCACGCTCAGCATTGGTGTCACGACTTTTGATGAAATTGACGCTAGTGTCTCCCATGTTTTAGCGCGTGCCGATGCAGGAAGCTATGAAGCCAAGGGGCAAGGCCGCGATGGGGTAGTCGTCAATATGCCTCATAATAAGGAGGATGAGCCGGAGTTGTTCGACCCGTTTAAGTAGCCATCTTAAGACCCTAAACTAGCCTCTTAAATAGCTCTTAAAATTTCCCCTCATTAGCCTCACAAGCACCCGCGGCGCGCTTGATAAGTCGACAAAACCAGCCCAGCAGTAGAGTATAAGCAGGTGCTGAACTTACTGAGACGCTGTTGTGAACCTACTTGAACTATTTGCCCGCACGCTGGATGTGACGCTGCCTGTTTTTGCGATGGTGTTTTTAGGCTTGGGCCTGAAGCGCTTGAAATGGATCGATAGGGCGTTTGTCTCAACTGCCTCAGCGCTGGTGTTTAGAGCGACACTGCCTACCCTTATTTTTCTTAGCCTGATAAAAGCCGACTTGAGCGTTGCGCTAGATGTATCGATGATGGTGTTTTTTTGCCGCCGCCACGCTGGTACAGTTTCTGCTGAGCTGGGCCTGGGCGCACTATCGAGTAGCCCACAAAGATCGTGGGATATACGTGCAAGGCGCCTTCCGGGGTAATTGCGGGGTAGTGGGCTTAGCCCTGGCGGCAGGTATGTACGGTAACTACGGCCTTTCAGCGGGTAGTTTGCTGCTAGGCGTGGTGATTGTGATGTACAACGTACTTTCAGTGGTGGTGCTGGCAACCTATCAACCGGGGCAGTCTACCGACTGGCGCAGTTTGCTGAAGCACGTGGTCACTAACCCACTGATTATCTCTGTCTTCGTCGCGCTTCCGTTCACGGCGCTCTCGATCCCGCTGCCGAGCTGGTTGATTACCTCAGGGGACTATTTTGCCTCGTTAACGCTGCCGTTGGCGCTGATTTGTATAGGCGCGACGCTCTCCGTCTCGAGCATGCGCGACAGTAGCCAGGTAGCATTTGGCGCAAGCTGGATGAAAATGGTCACGCTCCCGGTGCTTTCCACTGCCGCAGCTTGGGTAATGGGCTTTTCCGGCGAACAGCTGGGCCTACTGTTCCTGTTCTTCGCCAGCCCCACCGCCGCCGCCAGCTTTGTAATGGTGAAGGCGATAGGCGGCAATGTGGCCCTTGCGGCCAACATTATCGCCATCACCACACTGATGGCGAGCATCACCGTCACGCTGGGCGTTTTCGCGCTGCGTTTACTTGGCTGGATATAGTAATTATCGCGAATCAAGTAACTCGGTTGGCCCTGCCTTAGGGGACGCGTTATACTACGCGCCCGCAACTTTAGACCGCGATTAAGTCCCTGTAGCTCAGTAGGATAGAGCAGCCGCCTCCTAAGCGGCAGGTCGCAGGTTCGACTCCTGCCAGGGACGCCATTAAAATCAATGGCTTATAAAAATTCTGCTTTGTTGGTTTAGCTATTTTACGTTTCGCCCCCACGAGCGCCCCCACAAAAAACGCTCGCTATAGCATTGCATCAGCACCACATCAGCGGCCTATTTCCAGCACGTAGGCCGACTATTAGTGCCATCTAGGCAAACTAAAACAGCGCCAATACGGGCAAATCCTTGGGGTAATCTTAGGGTAGGGGTGGCTGGGGCGTGCTCAAGACCTTATGGTGGGCGTCTCTGGTGCGAAGGTTTTTCCATCATCAGTACGCACAAAGTGACCTCAGAAAAATCATCGAAGCGCCTGTTGTTGGCCTGATTTATCTGGGGGCTAGTGACCCTGCAAACACCTTTCCAGCTACGCGCGCGTAAAGATGTCTGAAAATCATCAAAAGCAGCCTTTTTAAGGGGTATGAAAATCATCAGACTGGCAGCGGGCTAGCTCCCTTTCAATCGCGCGTCTAACGAACTCGGCCCTGTTGCGGTGGCTATGCAGGCGGCCTTGCTTCATCAGGCTGTCGATACTAGCCACAATGTTAGCTTCTACGGAAACGATAAGGCGAACGGGACAGGCAAAGCGGCGCGGGTTGTGGCTCATAAAAAAAGCTCACCTCATTTAGGTCGACAAAGGTTGATTAGACTTCATGAACATGATTAATTCTAATGCTCATTAATTATTCAGATACGGTAGGGAAATTACTCATGAGCCTAAGAAAAAAACAGCTTTATCGTTCTTTCTAGCAAGTCTTTTTCATTTCACAATTGCCGCTGCTCAGGAGCCGGGCATCGACAAATGGGGAGTTATTAACGACTCTGACCCAATGACAGATGAAACAATCGTAACCGCTGGCGTAGCTACTACCGATGGCCTGAACATCATATTTCAATGCTCAGGTGATAATTTCGGCGCTGTAATTGTTCCATATCTCACAGAATTGAAATTGGATTTCATAGTTATGGATGAGCAAACGCCCGTTGCATGGCGAATTGACTCTGAAGATGCTGTTACAGAAACTTGGCAAGTACTCCGTTCAAGAGGCCAGTCAAGCAATTACAGTGTTTTATCAATGTCCGCTGAAAATTTTGCATCGCAAGTACTTCAGGGAAGCGAGCGACTAACAGTACGTGTCCATGGTATTACGTCATCAGTGCATCTGGATGATGCCGGTCAATATATTTCTCAAGCTATGCAAGCATGTGGGTTAGACAGCTAATATTCTAGCTCGATAAGGTTTTTCGTTTTTGGTAGCAATGCCAACTTATGGTGGGTTTGGTTGCTCTGGTTGGTTAGATTTCCCCTGTTTCGCTATGGGTATCTATCAAGATTCTGGTATGCCTATTTCATGACGGTATAAAACAGAGTCACCAGACCAACCAAAGCAACCATTTCAGGCAGTGGGTGTTAGACGTTCTCAATTACCCACGCGGCAATGCCTCCCCGACCATTACGGCGGCGCAAGCGCTTACCGTTGACCACGCGGTCAGCCCGGAACTTGAGCACGTTACCCACGGCACGGGTCGTTAGCTGCCTTACTGTCTTGAACTCGCTTATAGTTTCCGCCAATGCTTGCTCAGCATCCGGCAAGGCGAAGTCTTTTAGCTGGGGGTCGTGGTAGTTGTCGTGGATCTTCTTCACTTCCTTAGCTGTGAACGGGTTGCTTCCAAACACATCAGCCAGCGAGCACAGCAGCGCGTCTAACTGTTCCTGTTCAGGGTCAGCCGCTTGGGCAGCGTCTACCGCTTCCATCGGGTCGGCATACTCTCCCAGCAGGTCAAAACGACGGGCTACCCATGCCACCGGCTGCCTTACCATCAAGTCCCATGCTTCAAAGCTCGCCATGTTTCCCGGTGCTGGCGCATCACCAGACGCCAGCCAGCCACGAATCACGGTTAGGGCGTCGGCTACCATGCGCTGGCGGTGCTGTTGGCAGTAGGCTTCTGGATCCAGGTCGAATTGACGGGCAAAGGGTCTATCCGTTTCCGGGTCTATCCGGCACTTGAGCACACGGCGCGGCAAGTCTCCGGCCAAGGTCAGGTTATTCCCTGTCAGCAGCCACAGCGCCTTATTAGGCACGTTGGCATGGCCGGTTCTGCCTAGTATGCGGTCGCTGTAATGCTGGGAAGTCAGCGCGCCAGCCAGGGCGGCGCTATCAAATACGCCAATGACGTTATCCCAGATAACAGCACGGGCACCGGTCATCAGTATGGTCATAATACGTTTGCGGATTTCTTCATCATCGCGGGCATGGGTATGCGGCCATATCGTGGGCACCTCTCCCAGCGCCAGCACAGCCACGCACTTGGCTAGCAGGGTCTTACCACTGCCTTGGGTGGGGGCATCAAAGCCAACGGCTGGCGCGGTGGGCAGAACGGGGCGCACGGCGGCGGACAGCAGCGCAGCAAGCAAAACACCTTTATCCACGGGGCCTACTAACGGAAAGTCGGCAAACGGCAGCATCAAGCGTTCTAGCGCTGTTTCGACCTGCTCCACGGTTGGGTGCATCGGCACCGGGTGGATGTCGTCGCCTTCCGCTTCCAGCAACAGGCCGGTAGCTTCATCAAAGCCGGCACGGTTCAGCAGCGAGCCATCAAGGCGCAAGGTAGGCGCGGTGATAATCGCGCTAAGGCTTTTGAGTTGGCGTCGCTCACCAATGGATAGCAGGGCCTTTGCCACGCTTACCGGGGGGATCCTCTAGCACTTCCGCGTGATCCCCGTTATTCAGCTTATGCCAGCGCCAAAATTGGGTAGCACCACCAAGCCAGTGCTTCAGGGCGTGTTCATCCAGTGGGTAAACGCGGCCATCGGTAGCAGTGACCAGCGGCCCGCCAAAATCAAACACATCAGGGGCGCGGCGCATAATGCTAAGCACCTGCTCTACCGCTTCCACGGTACGCCCTTTGACTAGCTCCACGCGCGCGGGTGGCCTGCTCAGCTTGTATGTTTTGCCACCGTGTGCAAACGAATACAGACGCGGGCGGGCGCCCATCAAGTACAGCTTGCCCACCGTCTTACCGCCTTGGTATTCCGGTTCGATGGGGTCAAGCGTCAGGCTGTTGTGGTAACGGTCGGGATTATCCAGCACATCCCCCACGGTTAGCGCTTGCTGGCTGCCATTGTCAGCCACCAGCATGATGGGAAAGTCCCCGGCCAAAACAGCATGACTCAGGGCGCGGTTCACGGTTCCCCGGCTCTGCTCTAGGGTTTCGGCGCTAGCGTCACTGCCTGCCATTTCGCTGGCGCGGGTTTCGATATAGTCCGCTTGCACCATATCGGCCTCAGGCTTAGCGGCAAGCATGGCTGCTACCCTGTTCTTTTCAGCAGCGGCCAAGGTACTGGGATCCGGGTCGGGAATTACCGCTTGGGTATCCAGCACAGCCACACCACCACCAACGGGCACCGGCTCGCCTCGCTGTTGCTCTAGCGGTGGGATACATTCAGCACCGGCAGCAAAATCCAGCCGGTTGACTTGGTAAACGCTGGCATCTAGCAAGGTACGCTTCAGCCGTTGACCAGCCGCGCCCACGTCTACCCAACCATGACCAGCGGCCCAAAGGTAGGTTTGCAGCGCCTTACCGGCCCGCTCAATATCACAGGCATCCAGCGCCAGCCAGTACAGCCGTTGACCACGCAGCCCGGTTAAATCATCGCCGGTTTCCGTGTTCACAATATAGCTAGACGATGAAGGCCACCACAACGCGCCAACGTCAGCCAATGCGGGCACGGCTTCATGAAGGCAAGCCAGCAGGTCATCACGGGTAAGCGTGTTCTCACCATCACCGGGGTCATAATCAGCCATCATGACACCAGCGCCAGCAGGCCATGAAAAATGCTCCTTACTACGGGTGATAGGGTCATCAGGGCGGCCCGCTGCCAGCCAGCGGCGCTTAGATACCAGCCCGGTATTCATCCGCTCAGGGCGGCCATAGGCCAGCGCTTGGTGAGTCTTGAGCGATTGCAGCAAACGGGCAAAAGTCACCAGACTATCCACGCTATAAACGGCGGCGCTGCCTTGTGACATATCCCCGCCGGGATCCTTCACCAACTCACCATCATCAGCCAGCCGGTAGCACTTGGCTAACCGTGCCGGTTTCGTTGACGTGATAATGGTCAGGGCGGCGGTAACGGTGCTATTCTTTTCGTGTGAAGTATTACTTTGGGCCTCGCCAATGGTTGCAGCCACGGCGGGGCTTTTTTCTGCGTTATTCATCAAAATTGCCTCCCTGCTCAATGACAAACGCTCTTAGCTTGGCGCATTCCTCTTGGGTGGGTGTGTAACGCCCATACCATGACGGGGCACCGTCTTTTGTCGTGAACGGTACGCAGTCACAATCCAGGTCAATTTCCAGCTTGCGGCGCAACTCCCCAATGAAGTGGGGGCCATTACTGGCTGGCGCTATCCGGTCAGCCTGCTCACGGGTTACGAGACCTTCAGCCGAGTAGGCGGCCAGTCGAATTAAGCGGCGGCTCAAGATACCACCTCCCCGCGTTTGGCTTCCCATGCTTCAAGGTCAGATAAGCGCCAGCGGGTAGCACGGGGGCCAATTTTGACAGGGGCAGGAATAACGCCCTCAGAAAGCCAGCGCCACCACGTTGAGCGGGCAACGCCATAGCGGTTGCAGGCTTCAGTGTCTTTAAGAAAGGTTGCTTGGGTAGTCATGGTTTTCCCTCGGTATCAAATAGACGCTTATGAGACTAAGGGCAGGGAAGGCTTGGCGCGTGGGGAACAATAGAGGGGTAGTTTTTTAACCTCGCTAGAACTTTAGCTTCAAAGGTTGATCGTGAAAATAAAAAGGGCCTTTAGTTCTACTTTCAATAACGTGTGGGCCTATATTTCGCCATATTGTTTTTACAGCGCTAGGGCTAAGCGCTGCATGTCTTGCAACTAGGTGAAAGGCTGACTTGGTTGGTTGTGTCTCATCATTTTGGCTCAACTGAATGCCAGCACATTTAAGCATATAGATCGCGTTAGCTATGCGTAAATCACGTGCCAAGTTCTTATGCTTTGGGCGTCCGCCGCTCGGCTTAGGCCATTGGTCACGCATCACAGCAGCGGTAAATCTAAGTAGCGGCGATGGTATAGTTTCTTCTTGCTCAGCAAGGCCAGCAACTAGCATTCGAGCGGCTTCCCATGCGGCTGGGTCTTCTTTGGCCGCTTGGACTACTTTGTCAGGTTCTTTTCCAGTCGGGCGAGTAATTATTCTGTCTTTATCGTCACGGGTGGTTTCAGTACCAGCCAGCCAACAATAAATCAAAGCCGCTATTTTTTTGACCATTTTCACCTTTCCAGCCGTCTAGGTAATGAGAAATTTTGGCAATTGCAGCTTTCTGCTCCGATGTCATTACGCCATACCTCCCCGAAGTTCCACCACGTTTGAGCCGGGGTCACTTGCCACCATGTTGGTGACCGTTTCCCCCCAGCGTTGCCACACGTCTACTTGAGACTTCCAGCGCGTGGCGCGGTTATAGGTGCCCATCAGCTTGGGCGGCGAATGGGCTAGCATCATTTCAACTAACAGCGGGTCAGCCATCAGCGTTTCAGTAGCTTGGGTGGCAAACGAACGGCGCAAGTCGTGGGTAGTGAAGTGCTCCAGGTGATAGAGCGGGGCGGTTTCGTCGTGCTCCTTTCTAGCGCGGCCTTGTAAGCGCGCTACGGTGGTGCTTAGGCTATCCGGGTGAAGTGCCTTGCCAGTTCCTTGTGTAGACGCGAAAACGAACTCCCCGGTGTCTAGTTGGCGCTGTTCTACCAGCAATTCAAGCGCTAATTGGCAGAGATGAACTTTATGCTGGCGCCGTGACTTGGTGCGCTCAGCCGGTATTGTCCATTCTGTTTTGTTGACTTCATCCCAACGCATGTAAGCGACTTCGCCGCGTCGGCAGCCCGTCAGAATCAGCAGCTTTAACGCATTGGCTACCGGTATGCTAAGCACTGAGGTAGCGGCTTTACGTACACTATCGGCGCGGGCGTCGTCTATCGCCTGCCATAGCTGGCGCAATTCAGCCAGGGGCAAATGACGTTGACGCGGGGCAGACGCAGAAGCGGCAATATCGGCTGGCGTCAGGCCATCGGTGGGGTTTACATCAATTTGCTCACGCTTTTGGCAGTAGCGTAGCAGTTGGCGTAGCAGGTTCAGACTATGGCGGGCTTCTACTTTGGCATTTTTAGACGCCTGTTCTAACACGTCGATAAGCAATCGCCGTGATAGATCGCGCACATAAAAATCAGCCAACCGGGGTGCAAGGTGACGGCGCCAGCGGCCATGCTGTTGGGATACAGTTTTGGGGGTGGGTGGTTGCCTGTTGCGGCCCGGTTGCTGCTGGTAGTGCTCAATCCAACGGTTGAAAGCATCCTGCATTGTCCACGCGGCTAGGTTAGTGGCCTTTTCAGATGCGCGCTGTTTGCGTGGGTCTAAGCCTTGTTCCACGACCTTTACCGCTTCCCGGTGCGCTTGGCGAGCCTCGGTTAATTTCATGGCCGGGTAAGTGCCTAGCTGTAGCTCGCATTGTTTTCCATTAATACGGTAACGATAAAGCCACGCCTTAGCTTCACGGTCGCTACGTGCTTCCAGTGCCAGCCCACCAACGCCACGGCTAGTAACGCCTTCCCTTACTTTAGCCTTGCCATCAGCGGGCTTGAAGGCAATGACCTGTTTTTCAGTGCTTAGCATTGTGCCTCCTTGATGGAGTGATTACGCCCCCACAGGCGCCCCCACAGAAATCGCAGTATAGCGCGGGAAGGTATAAGACACAAAAGGATGCTGATTGTTGTTAAAGCATTGATTTTAATTATTTCTATGGGTAGTTAAAGGGATTCTTGATTATGCAAAAAACAGGCTTTAATCCTGCTCCTAAGCGGCAGGTCGCAGGTTCGACTCCTGCCAGGGACGCCAACGGGCTATCTGTAAACCTTTCCGAACACCCTCAAATACGAGCGCTCATTTGCATTAGGCAACTATTTGCCCGTTTTGCTATATAAGTGCTGTTCGTTCCTGCACTGTATCCTCATACTGCACCGGCAAATAATAATTAAAAGGAATGACCGTGCTTATAAAAGCAGTGATGCTGGCGCTATGCTTCGCGAGTGTGGCAAACGCTGAGCAGCCGTTTGATACCTCTGAAAATTGGCTTACCCAAGCCGAGCTGACCGTGGCAGCCGAAGAGGGCGCATGTGACCTGACGTTCGACACGATTTCAAAAGAGCTTTTCCTAGCCCAGGGCGGATGTTGTAAAACATGCTCCAAAGGCAAGGCATGCGGTAACTCTTGTATCAGCCGTAACTACACCTGCCACCAACCGAAAGGGTGTGCTTGTGATGGTTAGGTAAAGCACATACTGCCCACGATTTAGCTAAATCTATTGGTATTTAACCTTACACAAGTTGCCACTTATCGCCGCAACTGAGTTGACTGGAAAGAAGTGATTTTGTGGGTGCTTTTAGAAGTCAACTTGCATATAGAGCTTAACGTGACCAAAAGCTAGAAAGGCTGATTAAAAAAGCCGTCCTTGGCCTGCCGCGTGCTCCTGTTCCTTCCGCCTAAGTTCTTCCCTGGCTCAATCCATGAGCGTGTAAATCGTACTCCTTGTACGCGGCTTGCATTGGCGTAAGCACACGGTAATGCATCTTCAGAAAAGATGATGTAAGAGATATCTGTCACGCTTGTAAGAAATATCTTACAACGAGCAAAAATAGCGTTTAATCGTGATAGGGCGGGAGGCAAACATGAACAGGGCAATCACTGTGTCGCTGAGCTGCGTATTTCCCCATAACGGTACCCTCATCAGGTATGCTCCTTGCCTGCTTATCACTCGCTGAACATTGGTTAAGGAAGCTCTCTATGTCGTTAAATATACGGTCGTTATCTAAACGCGTTGCCATTAGGGCGCTCGTTGTTACGTTTGCACTGCTTCCACCCACGCTGTTGGCTCAGGATGCCCACATTGGCAGCGTGCGGACGGAGTTCAAGCTGCTGGGGCCCAATAACACCATTGAAGTGGAACGTTTTGATGACCCTGAGGTGCAGGGCATTTCCTGCTATATTTCCTACTCTCAGATAGGCGGTATTACGGGGGCGGTCGGGCTTGCTGAAGAGGCCAGTGAAGCCAGCGTGGCGTGTCGGCAGACGGGCGAGATTATCTTCGACCCTGCTGACGTAGAGGAACAAGAGGTGATTTTTACTCAGCGTCGTTCCGCGCTATTCAAGAATATGCGCGTTGTCCGTATGCATGATACTGAAACGCAAACCTTTGTGTACCTGACCTACAGCGCCAAACTAGTCGATGGCTCGCCTAAAAATGCGATTACGGCGGTTCACTACGGCGATCTGTAATGGGGTATTTGCTGAAAATCACACTGACACATTCCCCGCTGCAGTCGGCGCTATTGATGATTGGCCTGGGCATATCAATCTGATCAATTTAACGCGGATTGCCGAGGGTCTGTGTCCAGTAGGTAGAGTAGCGTGAGTCCGATCCGTTTACTTTCGCCATGCCCATTTCAGTAAAGGCAGCGCTCATGATGTTCTGGCAGTGGCCGGGGCTCTCTAACCAGCCATTCACCACGGCGGAAACTGAGCTGTGGCCAGCGGCGATGTTTTCACCCACTGCCTGCCAGTTGTAGTCCTGGGTGCTGACTCGCTGCTCAATTCCCTCCCCATTTGGGTCGGTATGGCTGAAGTAGTCGTTCTCGGCCATATCTTGTGAGTGCATCTCGGCGGCTGCTTCTAGTTTGCAGCTCCAGGTTAGCGGTTCCACGGCCTCAAAATCCTGATCGCCACACTGCCTTGGCTGACGTCGCGCTTCGTTAATACTTGAAAGCATTGCCTGCTTTTGATCGGTGAATTCACACTCACCTTGTGCGTTGGCACCGTCACGCTCGTTGGCTGCCCATGAGCTGCTTGAGCCCATGAGCATTACCACGAGTAAACTGAACAGCGCCCCGGCAGAGGGGCGCTTGGGAAGGAGGTTAGCCACCGAATTTTTCATTCTCGCCGAGGTTCGGAGTGGCGTCTTTTTTGAGATTGGCTTTGGCAATCTCGTAGAGCTGGAAGGTCTTGCTCTCTTTGGCTTTCCAGTGCTCGCCCATCTCTACTTTAATTTCCAGCAGGGCGACGTCTGGGTCATCCTTACCTTCAGGAAACCAAGCGGCGATGAAGGGATTCCAGTATTTTTCGATCAGGTCACGGTGGTCGGTCAGGTTGGCTTTACCCGACAGCGAAACGTAGACGCCATCTTCCTGATCAGAGAAGCTCAGGCACACATCGTGATCGCTATTGGTTTCAAACACTTTTTCTGAACTACGACGGGTGAAGAACCATAGCGTGCCGTCGTACTCTTCCTGCACTAAATGCATCGGACGGGCGCGGGGCGTGTCGTGGTCCGAGGTAACGAGCATGCCGACTTTGATATCTTTGATCATCTTCCAGATCTTTTGCTTATGTTCAGGGCTGGACATAGCTTCACTCTCCATATGAATTTTGCTGTAAATCGCCATCGACAATGCTTGTACATGGCCAATGACTTGCTACAGCTTAGCTACCATTTTCGACATCAGCAAACATGCTAAACAAGAGCGGCATTTCATATGAAGTGATATCCGGCTTGATGTGTCTGCGGATACTCACCAGAATCAAAGTAGGTTACCGGTATGGTCAGGGATGAAGGTTACGATGCGCATAGGTTCTATTTACTGCAGCTGTACCATTGCTGTTCTATCACTGCTTGGCGGCTGTACCACGGGAGGGGGAGACCCTCATTCTCAAAACCATATGACTCAGCGCGCTGCTGACTACTGCGAAAGCGTTGGCGGTGAAACTGAAGTTCAAGAAACCAGTTTAGGTACCGGCCGCTATTGCCGCCTGCCTGATGGCCGAGTCGAAAATCAGTGGCAGCTTTATCAAATGGAGCGGCTCGATAACGACTAGCGGGCTTTTACACTCCTTTTATGATTGATCTTGAGCATTGCTATGCGTCTTAGTTACCACGGCCCGTTACCTGAAGTGATGGGTTTTTACTGTTACCTCAGTATTCAATGATGGCATTTTTTGCGGCGGTGGAGCCGCTGCGGATCGCGAACCGTATTGCCAATCGGCCGCTGTTTGACTGGACGCTCATCAGCGCTGACGGCGGGCCGGTGACGGCGTCTAACGGCATGACCTTGATGGTGGATCAAGCAACGGCAGATGTTCATCATCTGCCTTCGCTGGCGGTATGTAGTGGCTTTACCCCGGAAGCACATCTCACGCGGCCATTAATGGCCTGGCTTCATCAGTTGGATCAGGCGGGCTGCTGCTTGGGCGGCATTGATACCGGGGCGTTTTTGCTCGCCGCCACAGGGCTGTTAAAGCATGAGCGGGTGGCGCTGCACTGGGAGAGTTTGCCTGCCTTTCGTGAGCGCTTTCCGGGTATTGATACCACCGATGAGCTTTACGAGCTAGGCGAGCGGCGTTTCTCCTGCGCGGGCGGGGCGGCAGCTATGGATATGGCGCTGGAAGTGATTGCGCGGCGCCATGGTGCAAAGCTGGCCATCGATGTGTCTGAACAATTGATCCATGACCGTATTCGCACTCGCAGCGATCAGCAGCGCATGGCGTTGGTGAAGCGCTTAGGCACCCACAACCGGCGCGTGGTTGAAGCGGTGGCGCTGATGGAGCAGAACCTTGAAGAGCCGCTTTCACTTGAAGAGATAGCGAGCCGGGTGGATGTGTCGGTGCGCCAGTTGCAGCGCTTATTCGAGCAGGAGCTAACGGTAACCCCGCGGCAGTGGTACTTGCAGCTGCGCATCAAGCGCGCCCGGCGGCTGCTAGCAGAGACCGATCTTGCGGTGTTAGCGGTGGGGTTAGCCTGCGGGTTCAGTTCGTCTTCTAGCTTTGCGCGTTCGTTTCGAACCTATTATGGCTACTCGCCAAAGCAGGTGCGGGAGAAAAGCGTTTAAGGCACAATGCGCGTCGTATAATGGCTGTTAAGCGTCGCTTGGTGCCTAGTAGTGCGGAGGCAGCCGCGCATACTGACTAAACCCAATTTATAAGAGGTTTAGCCCTATGTCTGTCATTACTAGCTCTACCACTACCAGCTCTACCACCAAATCGCTATCGCTATCAGCGGGCTTTTTACTTGCTGCGTTTGCCGCCACGCCCGCCATGGCGGAGCTTGATGAGCTGCGCTTCGGCGTGCCGCCATGGCCTGGGGTTACGGTAAAATCAGAAGTTGCCGCCCAACTGCTGGAAACCATGGGGTATGAAACCCGCCAGCAAGATTTAGCTGTCAGCGTGATCTTGGAAGGCTTGTCGCGTAACGACCTGGAGATCTATTTGGGTGGCTGGTATCCGGTACAGACAGATATGGTTGAGCCGCTGGTGGCCGACGGCAAAGTCGAAAAAGTGGTTTCTAATATCAGCGGTGCCAATTCCGGGCTGGTCGTTCCCCAGTATGTCTACGATGCAGGCGTTACCACGGTTGCTGAACTGGCTGAGCACTACGACCGTTTCGATGGTGAAATTCAGGGTATCGAAGCGGGCACCGGCATTAACGATGCGATTCTTAACGCCATCGATAACGACCTTGCGGGTCTAGGCGATTGGCAGCTCCGCGAAAGCTCTACCTCCGCCATGCTGGCCCAGGCAGAGCAGAAAATGGCTGACGAAGAGTGGGTGACGTTTGTCGGATGGGAGCCTCACTGGATGAACGTGAGCTTTGATTTGGCCTATTTAGCCGACAGCGATGATGCAGGCGTGGCCACCATTGAAAGCACGGTGTGGACCATTACGCCGGCGAGCCTAGCTGAAGAAGCTCCCCAGGTTCACCGCTTTCTATCGCAATACGTGATCGATATTGAAGATCAAAATGAGTGGGTGCATGAGTATAGCTACGAAGAGCGCCCCGCGGATGAAGTGGCGAATGAGTGGATTGGCAACAACCTGGATACCGTTGCTGAGTGGCTTGACGGTGTTGAAACCCGCGATGGCGAATCTGCTATTGAGCAGGTACGTGCCCAGTTCGATTCTTAATAGCCCGGACGTTTAATAGCCCGGACTATTAATTAATAGCGGCTCTTGAAGCCTAAGCTGTGTTCCACTCCAGACAGCGCCTTATTCTTTAAGGCGCTGTTTTAGTGTGTGGCAAAAGTCCTGCCAAGCGGCACTCATCTCGGGTAGCTGCGTGTGGGCATGAAGGGCGCCATGCACCATGTGTGGCGCGCAGCAGTAGCCAATGGATGCCCCCGCTTGCTGCCAGAGAGCTATTGCGGTGTCGATAGGCAGTGTTAACGGGTCATGCTCCACCGTGAGTACTTCGATACTAGTGGACGGTGGGCTGCGATCCCGCTGGGTGGCAATGATCTCAGGGCACTGTTCGCGAATGCTGAGCACATCGTTGCGGGAGAGCAGTGGGGCACCTTCACCTAGGCAGGCTGGCGAAAGCTCGCCAACGGTTGGGTAAATCAATCCCAGCGGTGGCGCATCACGCAACGGGTGAGCAAGGTCGATCGCTAATCGCCCTCCCGCGCTGTCACCCACCAGCGCAATGGGTTGAGTCGCTTCTAACACCGTACGGCAGTCTGCCAGCATGGCGGGGTAACCTACCTCTGGCGCAAGCCGGTAGTTCACGCTGACCACTTCACACTCAAGCGCCTGAGCCAAGCTGGCGGCAGGGCCATGGTGGCTCTCGTTTGAACCGATGGTAAAAACCGCCGCCATGGATAAACAGCACGCAGCCTGATGCTCGCTGCTGGGGTATAAAGCGACGCACGCCCACGCCATCCAAAACGCTATTTTCGATCCGCATTCCAGTTGGGTCGGGTGGGGCAAACGTGCGGCAAAGCGTGTCGTAGGCGCGCCGTGCTTGAGGCAGTGGCAACTCCTCCATTACCGCCAGCCCTGCGCTAAAACGCTGAATAAAGGCGTCTACGTTCATCTTTGTTGTTACCTTTAGCGGCGAATGCCGATGGTGCGCCCGGCAAGTTCTGGCCAGGCGTCGCTATTTGCTCGGGTCAGTGCTGCAATACGTTTCGCGACTGCTTCAGGAAACGGGCTTGGGCGTCCTGATGCTTGCTTCATGCCCATCAGCATCTGCTCGCTGGTTGCCAGTAGGTTGCCTTCGTCGTCAAACATGGCGAAAAAGACGTGCATGCGTTTTGCATCGCTATCGAGCAGGGTTAGATCAATATTGAGCGGCTGGTCTTGATGCGCCTCGCGTCGATAGCAGAGATGAGTTTCCAGGGTATACACAGTGTAGCCATAGTGCTCACGGCCCGCTTCATCTAGCCCAATGTGGTCAATCAGCGCTTCGCAGGCCTGGGAGAAGACGCGGGCGTACTCCGCGTCGTTCATGTGCCCGTTGTAGTCGACCCACTCGGGGGCGACGTGGGTTTCATGGATGATCATTAAATGCGTCCCTTTAGGCCTTCGGCTTCCGGCCAGTATTTCTGGACTACCTCCAGCAGCTCGACCAGGAAGTCATCCCGGCGGCGATCCAGCGTGGCCACTGTCCGCCCTGCGGCTTGGTGCTCACAGCCTTCGACCACTTTATCGATCAATTCGTCGGTGAGCTCTGGGGCTTCAAGCTTGGTCCAGGGGAGTTTTAACGCTGGGCCAAACTGCTCCAGCATATGGCGCATGCCTGGTTCACCGCCCGCCAAGTGGAAGGTTAAGAAGGTGCCCATCAATGGCCAGCGGAGCCCACAGCCGTAAACTACCGCTGCGTCGATCTCTTCGGTGGTGGCCACGCCATCATTGACCAAGTGCAGGGCTTCCCGCCATAGCGCTTCCATTAAGCGGTCGGCGATATGGCCCTCTATTTCACGGCGCACCACGAGCGGCCGCATGGCGAGCGACTGATATAACCCTTGGGCGCTGGCGATCTGTGCGGACTGGGTGGCCTCACCGCCAACAAGCTCCACCAATGGCAGTAAATAGACCGGGTTGAAGGGGTGAGCGACGATCACCCGCCCAGGCGCTTGCTGGCACTGCTGCTGCAGGTCGGTGGGTTTGAAGCCGGAGGTAGACGAGCCAATGATGACATCCGGGGCGGCGGCAGCGTCAATCGTAGCCAAGATATCTTGTTTCAATTCAAGGCGCTCGGGCACGTTTTCCTGAATCAGGTCAGCGCCGCTTACGGCCTCTTCTATGGTGCCCGCAAAGGCTAATCGCTCAGGGCTGGCGTTGGCCGCTAAACCCAGCTGGGTTAACGAAGGCCAGGCGTTCTCGATAAACGCTTTAGTGCGCGCTGGCGCGTTGGCATCTGGGTCAAACGCGACCACATCCCAGCCTTGGGCGAGGGCGCGGGCAATCCAGCCGTTGCCAATCACGCCGGTACCAATCACGGCTAAGCGGCTCATGCTTCACCTCCTGCTGTGTTACCCATGATGCTTCCGCTCACTGGGTCGCGTAGTTTTAGATGGGCGCGGGTTTCTGCGGGCGTCATAACTCGGGCGCCGAGGTTTTCAATAATGGTCGAGGCTTTCTCAACCAGTTGGCCGTTGTTGGCCAGCACGCCTTTCTCTAAAAACAGGTTATCTTCCAGGCCAACCCGTGCGTGGCCACCCAATAGCACCGCTTGGGCAACCATGGGCATTTGATGGCGTCCAATACCAAAGGCCGCCCAGTTGGAGTTATCTGGTAATTTATTACGCATGGCGAGCATGGTTTCGGTGTCTGCTTCGGCGCCCCAGGGGATCCCCAGGCAGAGTTGATAAAGCGGGTCGCCATCAATCAAGCCCTCTTGCTGAAGCTGGCGGGCAAACCATACATGGCCTAAATCAAAACACTCCAGCTCCGGCTTTACACCGGCGGCTTGCACCAGACGGGCGTGTTCGCGCAGCCAATCGGCTGGGTTGACGTAGACCATATCGCCAAAATTAAGGCTGCCGCAATCCAGCGTACACAGCTCAGGAAGCAGCTCGCCAACCGGGGCGTGGCGTTCTGCTGGCGTTTGAATATCAGTGCCTGGGCCGCCGCGGGTGGGGTCTGTGGCATCGGGAATCCAGTCGCCGCCGCCGCCCGCGGTGATGTTCATGACGATATCCACATCCGCTTCGCGAACACGCTCCATCACTTCGCGGAATTGGTCGGTCGAGTGGCTGATGCCGCCGGTTTCCGGGTCTCGAACATGGATATGCGCGATGCTGGCCCCAGCGCGGGCAGCTTCAATGCAGGACGCGGCGATAGCCTTGGGGGTAACGGGAACATTGGGGTTTTTAGCGGTGGTGTCACCCGCGCCAGTAACGGCACAGGTAAGGATGACATTGCGGTTCATTGCGAGCTCTCTAGTCAGCAGTTTATTCACTAACCAGTGTGTCGTTGTTTGCAGACATTAGTTGTCGTAAAGCGACATTCGCTATACACAAGCTGCGGTTTTTGATCTCCGCTATTTTATCTACGTTGAAAGGTACTGATTAGACACTTGGTCAGCGGTAAATATTGACCGCCATGGTTGCCGATCTAAACTGAATAAGCCCATGGCAAAGTTGATAACAATTACAAACAACGTTAGGTAGGAGAATCCCCAATGTCCCATAAACCCACTCTGCGGCCGCTTTCTGCGTTCATCGCCTCTGCGATGATCATCGGCTTACCCGCCGTCGCGAATGCTGATGAGCCTGAACTCAGCCAGTCTGAGGTGTTAACCGGTCTTGAAAACCCTTGGGATATGGCTTTTCTGCCTGATGGGACGATGTTTTACACCGAACGCTGTCTGGGGCTTTCGGTGCGACTCCCCGATGGGGAGGTAGAGCACCTGCTGGGGATGGAGGGCACGGAGGAGTATGCCATCACCGCCGATGATCTTGTCTGTGAGGGGCAGGCGGGGATGAACGGTGTGGCGATCGACCCCGATTTTGACGAAAACCGAACGGTCTACGTGTACTCTGCTTCCACTATGTCTGAGCCACGCACTAACCGCGTACTGCGCATGACGGTCAACAGTGAGTTTACTGAGGTCTCGGATCGCACTGACATTGTCGAGGATATTCCGTACAAGCCCGCCGCCACCGATCACCCATTCGGTGATGCGGGCGCCCATAATGGCGGACGAATTCGTTTTAGCCCAGAGGATGGCTACCTGTACGTCACTACCGGCGATAACCATAACAGTGAAATTCCACAGTCGCCGGAGCTGCTTGGTGGCAAGGTGCTGCGTATCGATCGGGATGGCGAGGGTGCCGAGGGTAACGAGCCGCCTGAGGGATTTGATCCTCGCATCTATACCTATGGTCATCGCAATGTACAGGGCATCACTTTCCACCCAAGTACCGGCCAGCCCATCGTGACGGAACACGGCCCCTGGCACTCGGATGAGATCAATGCGCTGGTGAATGGCGGCAATAGTGGATGGGACCCGAAACCCAACATGGCGGGCCGTGATGACTGCCCAGACGATTACTGCGGTTATGAACCCAACCAGACCGAAGGGATGGATCCAAAAGAGCGGGCTGCCTATATGCCGGTGACCGACTTCGAAACCTACCCCGATGCGATGCAGCCAGCCTGGGGCAACGACGGTCTTTCACAAGGTATCGCTACTGCTGAGTTTCTTACGGGTGAAAAGTGGGGCGATTGGGATGGTCGCCTAGTGGTTGGTTTTCTGGGGATCGGTTTTGGAGGGACGCCAGTGGGGCAGCGTATCAATCTGATCGATATTGCGGAGGATGGTCTTTCGGTTAACGATGTTACCGAATTGCCGGTGCCCATGGGGGCGGCTCGCTTCCGTTCGATTGTACTAGGCCCAGAGGGTGATCTTTATCTGGCCGTGGATGAAGGCAGCATTTACCGCATCACCCCAGAGTGAGCTATTGGCAGCCGCGCTGGCAAATAATAAATGACAGTGCGGCTGTGCGCTTAACTCTCGTCGCAAAAAGCTTGTTGGTCAGGGTCTCTACTGGAAAAGGTCACTATGAAGATATCACTGTTTTTCGTTATCGCGACGGCGTTGACGATGGGGTCAGCTACGGTGCAAGCGGCGGATAAATCGGCTGGAGAAACACTCTATGCAGATGCATGCGCTCAATGTCACGGCCCCAATGCACAAGGGATGGCTAGTTTTCCATCGCTTGGTGGACGGGACGCAGAGTATATTACCTCCCGCCTTGAAACCTACCGGTCCGGTGAAAAGGTGGGGTCAAACTCCTTTCTGATGATCCCCAACGCCACCGATCTATCGGATGATGATATTGCTAACCTTGCCGCTTTTATCGCTGATGTCGAAGAGTGACTAATCTTGTGTATCAGATCTGAACATAATGCTGAGCAGCGTCATTCAATATATAAAACAAGCTGAAACGACTAAGTATGAAATGTGTCTCACTCGGAGTGTCAGGTCAGCCCGCATGAGAGGTAGCATCAACGGCGTAGCGACTGCCCAGCCGATAACGCATCGATGGATGGAGAAACTTAACGTAGGTGACGACCCGTGAAGCACTCCATGTGCGGCGCATGAGTGCTAAACAGGGCTCGTTTGCATCAATCTCAAGCGCTTTCGCGTCCTCTTCCGAGGGCAATAGTGCATCGACGATATGTTCTATTTCGTCTACAGGGACGGTGTTAAGTAAGTAGCGCGAAGGTTGTAGCGTGTCATCAAACTGCTGATGAATAAAATCTGGCGCCATGGCAGGTGAAACGAAACGCTCCTCCAGCTGTACCGCGAGATCTTCCTCATAGTGAACACAACGAAGGTGATAGACCGAACTGCCAGTGGTTAGCTCAAGTGCTGAGGCAATGGCGAACGGGGCCGCTACACGACCGAGTTCGAGTACTTCACAGTGGTAACGATGGCCCCGAGAGATAATCTCATCGGCAATATTGGCTATTTGCAGTAAGTTGGAGTGTGGCTTGCGTTCGGCAATAAACGTACCTACTCCGCTGGTTCGTTCTAAGTAGCCCTCATTAGTCAGCTCTCTTAGCGCTCGGTTAATCGTCATTCGAGACATTCCGAGCTCATTAACTAATTGATTTTCAGATGGAATCATGTCGCCAGGTTTCCAAAAGCCCGAGGCGGTACGCTCCAATACAAACTGCTTAGCTTGCAAATAAAGTGCTTTCGGTGCGGTCACGCTATCGGTATCGGATTTTTTCATCCACTACTCCAGTTATGGCAATTGAGACCGAGTCTCTAGGTTTGCCGGTAGATAATTGGGAATTCAGGCCCCGCCAGCGCATCACCATCCTGTAAGGTGAGATGGGCAAAAGGCGGAGACCCTTTGCCGCCACGATCGACAAAACGGGCATTGTCCCCTACCCAGCGTGCGGAGAATACTCTACGACGATGGGTGGAGGTATTGGCAGATGCTCCGTGTACGGTTCTAAAATCAAACGCCACGGCGTCGCCAGGCTCCAAAGCCCATTGCAATATTCGGTGCTTGGAGCTCTCTGCATCGATATCGGGCAGCTCTTCCCGGGTATCACCTTGATAGAGGTCACTACCATCGAAGCGTTTGGGGCGGTGAAGTTTATTCCAGCGGTTTGAGCCCGCAAGGCATTTTAATGATGTATCACATGCCACGGGATCCAGAGGAATCCAAAAGCTAATACACTGAGCGCTTTCAACACAGTAGTAGGGTTGATCCTGGTGCCAAGGGGTCACTTGCGAAGAGCCAGGCTCTTTTACGAGTACGTGGTCGTGAAAGAACTGTGCCTGTCGTGAGCCCATTAGTTTGCAAGCTAGCTCCGCAATAGGAGATTCCATAACAAAGTGTGAAAAGGGCTCAATGCGCTGCCAGTTGCATAGATCCTGAAAGAACGGTGCTGAGCCATCACTAGGTTGATAAGAGCGTTCCAGTGGGCTTGGTGATTTGATCAACGCATCTACTCCTTCTCGTAGTGGCTCCATCCAGTCGTTGAAAAAACCACGTAGCACCACGGCGCCTTCGCGTTGAAAAGTCTCAATCATTGAATCATCTAGCGTGACATTGGGGGTGGAGATGTCCATTGGGTTATCTACCTTATTCAGAGAGTTGAGTTATCAATGTCAGTGAGTATCAAGTTCCTGAGCGACGGGGCTGGAGTTTTGAAGAGCCACCGAAAGTGCGGTGAGAAACTGATCATTTTGTTCGCGGCTGCCGATTGAGACGCGCACCCAGTGGCGATAGCCTGGCTCGCGCCAAGGTTTAACGATCACTCCGTGGCTCAGCAGTGCTTCGTGCAGCGTTTCTGATGCTTGATCCGTTTTGAAAAAAGAAAATTAGTCAGAGAAGGCACTACCGTTAGTTGCATCTCGTTAAGCGTCTTGGTAACACGCTCGCGTTCGCGAAGGGTCGTTTCAAGTCCAGCCTTGAGGTGGGCTTCATCCTGCAGCGCTGCGAGCGCAGCTACTTGAGCGAGACGGTTAACGTTAAACGGCGTGCGTAAGCGATCGATAAGATCTGCAATCGCTGGGCTGCTGACAATGCCATAGCCCACACGTAATCCGGCCAGCGCATAGGCTTTCGAGAAGGTGCGTAAAACGATCCATGGGGTCTGCTGTTGGGATAGCTGAGCCAGCACATCCGGATAGTCGAGGCTGCCCTGGGCGTACTCGTAATAGGCCTCGTCAAAGACTAATAGGGTGGCGGGGGTCAGCACCGCGAGCAGTTGTTCTAGCTGGCTGGCAGATAGTGCGCTACCGACAGGATTTGAAGGCGAAGAGAACATCAGCATGCGCGGTGGCTCAATAAGCGATTCAAGTAGCCCATCAATGTCGAAATGGCCGCCCTCCAGCATGGGTACTGGGCGAATATGCGCCCCCAGTGATTGCGGGTATAAAGTGTGCAGACCGAAGGCTGGAGTGACGGTGACTAAGGTATCACCGTGGTCGAGAAACACCCGGCACAAAATCGCGATCAGATCTTCCGATCCATTTCCAAACACCAGCTGTTCGGGTGCAACCCCAACGCGTTCCGCCAGTGCATCACGCAATAGCTCACAATAGGCATCGGGATAAAGGCCACTATCGATAATGGCGTTTGAGATAGCGGCAGCTACCTTGCTGGATGGGCCGTAGGGGTTCTCATTACTGCCGAGTTTGGCAATTTTTGATACGCCAAAGCGCTTGCCGACCTGTTCGCTGGAAAGCCCAGCATTGTAGTTTTCAAGCTCGCGCACCTCGCGGCGTGCCAAGGGTGTGGGGTCAACAGGCAGCATTAGTTTTCTAACTCCGGTGTGGTGTTCCAGAAGGCATTGCGATCCAGGTAGTTCTGTAAAAACTGGCGTAGTCGAGGATGCTGGGTGTCACGAAATACTTCGTTGGGGGTGCCGCGGGTAACGACACTGCCTTGATCCAGGAAAACGACGCTATCAGCAACCTGGGCCGCAAAGCCCATCTCGTGGGTGACCACCACCATGGTCATGCCTTCCTGGGCGAGCTGTTTCATAACGGCCAGCACTTCACCCACCAGTTCCGGGTCGAGGGCCGAAGTGGGTTCATCAAACAGCATGATTTTGGGTTCCATAGCCAGCGCCCGGGCGATCGCCACGCGTTGCTGTTGGCCTCCGGAAAGGCGTGCGGGGTACTCCTTGGCTTTTTCACTGAGGCCAACTTTATCTAACGCCTTCATCGCCTTTTTTTCAGCCTCCTGTCGGGGTAAGCGCCTTACCCTGACTAACGCTTCCGTGACATTGCCCAGCGCGGTCATATGGGGCCATAGGTTGAACTGCTGAAAGACAATACCTAGATTGCGTCGAGCCTGGTTAAGACGGTTGCGCCCCGCGTGTTTACGGTGTCCTCGATCATCAATCTCCCAGCCCAGCAAACGCCCCTCGATATGAATTTCCCCGTCGTCATACTCCTCAAGGAACGCCATGCAGCGCAGTAGGGTGCTTTTGCCGGAACCTGAGGGGCCGATCAAACAGACCACCTCAGAGTGGTGTACGTCTAGGTCAATATTGGCGAGCACTTGATTTTTGCCGAAGCGCTTGCCGACGGCTGAAAGATGGATGATTGGCGCTATCTTCGAGTTCTCAGCCGGGACTGCTGAGATAGCGTTAGTGGGGGATAGGGAAAGCGACATAGCTAGCTCCTGTTCAGCGCTGCAAGTAGATGCCGACGCGGTGCTCAAGCCACCTGCCTGCGCGTGAGGTGATCTCGATCAGTAATAGATAGGCGATGCAGAGCACTAATAACGTTTCAATAAAGGTAAAGGTGCGGGTGCCAATACCGGTGAGCACCGCGGTTAGCTCCGGCACAGTGATAATTGACAGTACGGCGGTTTCCTTGCACAAAATGGTCAGCATATTGACGATTGCTGGCAGGATAAGGACGAGCATCTGCGGTAGTTGTACGCGCCACAGTAGCTGAAGGCGGCCAAGCCCCAGGCACTCGCCAGCTTCCAGCTGCCCACGTGGCACCGCGGCAAAACCGCTACGAAAAATTTCCGCAAAATAGACACTGCTATAGAAGGCGATGCAGAGCACCCCAGCTGTCATCGCGCCGAGCCGCAGGCCAAATGAGGGGCCGCCGTAGTAGACCAGGAACAGGATCACCAGAAAGGGGGTGCCGCGTACCAGCTCAATGAATACTCTTAGTAACAGCTGTAATGGCCGCCCACCAAAGAGCATCAGTGCAGCAATCAGTAATCCCGCCATAAGGCCCAGCACGCTACCTGCCAACCAGGTATAAATGGTGACTAAAAATGCGTTCCAGATAGCTCCGGCATTGGCAGTGATAATGGATAGATCGAAAGTCACGCCAGACTCCTCTCTAAATGACGCTCAAGTCGGCGCCCGAACATGGTCAGCGGTATGTTAATCAGGCAGTAGATCCCCGCTAGCACCAGGTAATGCTGGAAGAATAAGTAGTCTGACGAGGCGAGGTTCTGGGCCACCCGGGTAAGGTCCGCCAGGCCGACCACCGACACTAACGCTGAGGCCTTAATCAGCAATACCAGCTCGTTGACCAGTGAAGGGAGGGTGCTTTGAACCGCTTGGGGCAGCTCAATACGCAGCAAAATAGCCGGACGGCTCATGCCTAGTAGATGTGCCGCTTCACTCTGCCCTGAGGGGATTGCCATCAAGCCACCGCGTAATATTTCTGCGATATAGGCGCCTGAGCAGAGCGAGAGCGCCATCACCGCGGCAACCATAGGGGAAAGGTTTGGTAGGCCAAACATAGGCGCCAAATAGTAGATGACCAATAGCTGCACGAGCAGCGGTACACCCCGAAAGATAAAGATATAGCTGCCACCGAGGCGCCGTAGTAGTGGCATTTTTGCCAGCTGCATGCTGGAAATAATTATCGCGATGACAAAGCCAAAGGCATTACCCAGCAACGACGTCTGTAGCGTGATAAGCAGTGCCTTGCCAAGCAACGGAAGGCTGAAAAGAAAGGTTGGCCAGTCGAACATTGGCAATATCCCTGGAGGTGAGGGAGAGCATACCGGGCGGTATCTAGCTCAATGACCGCCCGAACACGTCACAAGCTGATTAGATCTCCGGTTCAAAATCTTCGCTGGGAACATCCATCGGCTCACCGAACCATTTGGTTTGCAGCTCAGCTAGGCTGCCATCCTCATGCATCGATAGCAGCACCTCGTTGATGGCTTCCACCAGTGAGGCGGACTCCTCATCGTTGCGCGCCATATAGCCGAAGTAGGCGGGTTGCCCAAAGGGGGGGTGGACCACCTCAAACATTGGTCGTTGGGTAGCGGTGTAGGCAATATTGGGGAGTGAGTTGGCTACTGCATCAATCCGACCCGCGGCAAGATCAGCGTAGGTTTGGCTATAATCAACGTACTCGGTAATCGTTGGGGGCTCGGGCAATTCAGCGGCAAACGCCTTTAGCTGCTCAAGCTGTGCAGTGCCGCGACCACCACCGGCCGCTTTGCCGGAGATATCTTCGGGTGTTTGTATAGAGTCGTCGTCAGCACGCTTTAAGATGGCGACGGTGGCATCAGCGATGGGCAGGGTGAAGTTGTAACGTTGTTTACGCTCTTGGGTAATCATCGCCGGGCCAGCTACGAAGTCATAGTTTCCAGCCTCAAGGCCGGGCAGTACGCTGGGCCAGGGTAAATCGATCCAATTAATGCTTACTTCTAGCTCCTCACCCACACGCTCCATAAGTTCAAGGTTGAGTCCGCTTTGCTGGCCATTGTCTAGATAAGCGAATGGGGCAAAATGAAATTCAGTACCCACATTGAGCACCCCCCGTTCTTGTACCTCTTCAAGCAGATCCGCAGAGGCGGTGCTGGCTGCAAAAGAGACACCAAGGCCTATCGCCAGTCGGGAGAGTGAATGCTTTAGTAGATTGGATTTTTTCATTGAGTAATAACTCCATCGGGATTATTAAGAAACTGACAGTGCGTACCAGTACATCAACTTTATAAAAGCAAACTGCATGCCAGAAAGTACTTACCTGTATATACATAATGGCTTTGCAGATTTTGTCACTGAAGGGCGAAATAACTTTGCCCTGTTTGAGTGCGATCGCTAGTGAATAATGGTGGCTTAACTGAGCACCTTACCGGGATTGAGAATGCCTTGAGGATCAAGGGTTTGCTTAAGTGCGTGCATAACGTCAAGCGCTTCAGGGCGGACACTGTGATGCAGGAAGTCACGCTTAAGTAGGCCAATACCGTGTTCGGCAGAAATGGAGCCGCGGTATTCACCGACCAGCCCGTAGATATCAGTTTCGATAGCGTGGTGAGTCGCCGAGGTGTTCTCAGTTAGCGAGTTACTATCTACGGTGAGGTGCAGGTTGCTGTCGCCAATATGGCCGAAATTGACGATGCGAATGCCTGGCCAGCGGTGCGTGAGCAGCTTGCCTGCCGCTTCAACAAAGTCGCCAATTTTTGCAATGGGTAAACTGATGTCGAAGTTGATCGGTGCCAGCTTGACGGGAAATTCGCCAGTCGCCTCCCGAATTGCCCATAGTTCTCGGGCCTGTTTGATCGTGCTTGCCATAACGGCATCTTGCACTTCGCCGGTTTCCAGAGCGGCTTCCAGAACCATCTCCAGGTGGCTTGCATCGCCTTCGGCCTCACACAGCACATAAAGCAGGTGATCGGTCGGTAGCGGCGGTTGGCCTGCCCGCCAGTCACAGCTGATGGTATAGAAGTCCTGCCACATCACCTCGAACGCCTCTAGGGCTAGTCCGGTGACACGCAGTCGATGCAGCAGACTGACCGCCGCCGGGTAGTCGCGTAGCGCGCACAAAAGCGTGCGGGACTCCCTCTGGGGCGGGGCAAGACGCAGTACAGCGCGGGTGATGACGCCTAGTGTTCCCTCGGCACCGATAAAACAGTGCTTAAGGTCGTAGCCGGTATTATTTTTGATCATGCTGTTCATCAAATCGAGAATCCGCCCGTCGGCTAGCACTACTTCAAGGCCGAGCACACGGTCACGTGTCATGCCGTGACGAATCACGCCATGGCCGCCCGCATTGGTGGATAGGGTGCCGCCGATCTGGCAAGTGCCTCGGGCGCCAAAATCAATTGGATAGCAAAAGCCTGCTTCTATAGCCGCGTCTTGGACGGCCTGAAGTGTAGTGCCCGCTCGCACCGTCAGTGTGGCGGCATCTTGGTCAACGTTCTCCACGCCGCTGAGCTTGATTAATGACAGCGCGACACTGTCAGCCGTGGGTACGGCGCCACCGGCTAAACCCGTCATGCCACCCTGGGGGACGACGGCGCGGCGGTGCTGGTTGCAAAGTTGTAGCAGCTTGGAGACTTCCTGTGTGCTGGTTGGACGTACCAGCGCCAGTGGACGACAGGCGGCGTGGCCGGTCCAATCGCTATGACAAGACGCCGGGATTGACTCGCCCAGCAGCACGCTGTCGCCAAAGGCGCTTAGCAACAGATCTAGGAAGGCATCGTCTTTACTGGGCTCAATGCTCACGATAGATCTCCCATAGTCGGCTGCACGGTTTGTGTGGGCGAATCCACCGAATTAGCCGTGAGGTAATGTGAGTTGTCGTGTGAAAGGTGGAGGGGAAGACCCAGACAGTCGCGGTCGAGTTGGGACACGCATGGGCGACCCAGCAGAGCAAGCGTATTGTGTAACTGTTGCTGGAGTAGCGTCAGGGCATGATTAGCGCCTGCCTCGCCGCCAACCGCGAGACCATATAGCGTGGCCCTTCCACTGAGTACGCCATTGGCGCCTAGAGCTAGCGCTTTGGCAATATCGCTACCTCGGCGAATGCCGCTATCGAGCAGAACCTCAAGTTCTTTTCCCACCGCATCGACGATGGGTGGCAAGCAGTCGAGGCTGGCAGGCGATCCATCCAGTTGGCGTCCACCATGGTTGGTAACCACGATGGCGTTGGCCCCTAGCCGCTGGCAGTGGCGGGCATCCTCAGCATTGAGAATACCCTTGATGATCAGCTTGCCCGACCACTGCTGGCGAATCTCGGCTAGCGCTTCCCACGTTAAGTCGGTCGCCATTTGTTGACTGATGTAGGTAGCTGCGCTGGCCGCACTGTGCTCCCCTGCGGGCAAGTATTTGAGCAGGTTACCCAGTGTCGGTAGGCCGTTGGGCCAGAGTGCCTGGGCGGCCCAGCGTGGGTGGCACAAAGCATCTAGCGTATGGCCCATGGTCAGGCGTCGAGGGTTCAGGTAGCTGCGGCTGTCCCACTCGCGTCGACCGAGCACCACTGCATCGGTAGTGACTACAAGAGCCTCTGCATTAGCTGCTTGAGCGCGTTCGATCAGATCCTGGGTCGCTGATTTATCGCGTAGTGGATAGAGCTGAAACCACAGCCGACCGGTTGGGACAGCGGCGGCAACCTCCTCAAGGCTATTGCAGGATACGGTACTCAGCGTGAAGGGCACGTCGTGACGTTGCGCCGCTCGGGCTAGGGCGATATCAGCGTCACGCCACAGCATGCCGTTGTAGCCGGTGGGGGCGATTGCCAGGGGTATTGCGCACTCCTGGCCCAAAAGGGTGGTGCGGCTGTCGATCTCGCTTAGGTCAACCAGTGTGCGTGGTCGCCACTGCCAGCGTTGAAATGCTCTGCGATTGTCGTTGAGGGTGTGCTCGTCCTCGGCACCTGCATTGAGATATTCCCAGGCAAAGGCGGGCAGTCGGCTACTGGCCATCGTGGCCAGTTCATCGATACTTTGGGCGTGTCGCCAGCGGTGGCTTGGGGCGTAGCGTCGTTTCATATCAACCTTCATATCAACCCTCGGCGTAAAGGCGTGGGCGGGGCAGCAGTGATTCGAAGATAGCCTCGTCAACAAAGCGCTGGGCGGCAACGAGATCGGGGGCAAAGTAGCGATCCCGGTCGTAATGTTTAACGTCGCGCCGAATCAGTGCCAGCGCTTCTTCGAGGGAAGGTGACGTAGTCATGGGGCGGTGGAATTCCACCCCTTGGGCCGCCGCCAGTAGCTCAATGGCGACTACCGCGCTGGAGTTAAACGCCATGTCGGCCAGTCGCCTTGCCGCAAACGTCGCCATTGATACGTGGTCTTCTTGATTGGCGGAGGTCGGCAGGCTGTCTACTGAGGCGGGGTGGGCCAGGGTTTTGTTCTCGGACGCCAGTGCCGCCGCACTAACTTGGGCGATCATGAAGCCAGAGTTAAGGCCACTGTCGTTGACCAAGAACGCTGGTAGCCCTGAGAGGGCGGGGTCGACGAGTTGGGCGATGCGTCTTTCCGACAGCGCGCCGATTTCTGAGATCACCAGCGCCAGCACATCGGAGGCCATGGCAACCGGCTCAGCATGGAAGTTGCCGCCGGAAAGGACGTCACCGTTGTCAAAGATCAGCGGATTATCAGATACGGCGTTAGCTTCACGTAGAAATACGCCCGCTGCAAAGCGTAAGTGGTCGAGGCAGGCGCCCATCACCTGGGGCTGGCAGCGCAGCGAGTAGGGATCCTGTACCCGCGGGCAGTCGCGGTGGGATTCGCGCACCCGGCTGCCCGCTAGCAGCTCGCGGTAGAAACCAGCGACATCACACTGACCGGGGTGGCCGCGAACGGCCTGGATGCGCTCGTCAAACGGGGTGTCTGAGCCTTTTAAAGCATCCACTGTCAGGCTACCGGCGACCACGGCAGCGGTGAATAGTTTTTCGGTGGCGAACAGGCCGCGCAATGCAAGTGCAGTGGAAACTTGTGTTCCGTTGATGAGTGCCAGCCCCTCCTTGGGCGCTAGTGTCAGCGGTGCCAGACCCGCTAGGGCAAGTCCTTCAACGGCTGGTATCTCGCGTCCCTTATGGCGCATGCGGCCTTCGCCGAGCAGGGTGGCGGCTAAATGCGCTAGCGGCGCAAGATCCCCTGAGGCGCCTACTGAGCCTTTAGCGGGAATACAGGGGTAGACCTGGGCGTTGTAAAGCGCCAGCAATGCGTCAATGATCAGCCAGCGTACGCCGGAGTGGCCACGGGCCAGCGAGGCGGCCTTAAGCGCCAGTATCAAACCAACGGTGGCATCGTCTAAGTTGTCACCAACCCCTGTGCTGTGTGACAGCACTAAGTTTCGCTGGAGCTCTGTGAGTGACGCGCGTGGTATTGAGGTCTGGGCGAGCACGCCAAAGCCGGTGTTAATACCGTAAACGGTGCGGCCACTATCCAGAATGTCGCTAACCGTTGCTTCGGCCCGAGCGACTCTAGCCCTGCTCTCCTCATCGAGCTCGATAGTGGGGCCGTCCTCAAAAAGCGCGCGAAGTGTGGCAAGCGTAAGTTGGCCTGGGGAGAGTCGTTGTACTGATGTCATAGTGACCTCTGAAGTGCTTTACGGGCATCATTTGGGAGCATCTAAACAGTCTTTTTCTCACTCAGCGGGTGTTGAAAATGGTTTTTAGATCTTCCCAGCTGTCGTTGAGAATCTGTGTCTATGAAATCGGACGCTGCTATTATGTATATACAGGTAGGTGGTGTTTATGCAAGTTCTATTGGTTAAGTTTCCTGGCGCTGTTAGAGATTATTTTAAAATGATAATTTTTAGTGCATGAATGGTGCTTTTTGTGTGATTTTGGTGCGTTTTTAGGCGAAATTTTATAGGATTTGTTTTAATAACATGGATAGATAAAAGTGTTTTTATATGTATATACTTATTGCTTGTGGCTACTCTTATGCATAGCCGCTACCGATAGCCTAAGTGAACTAGCGCAGGTAAGGATTGGGCTGGCTTTTCTTTGACAGTGGAGACTCAAGTAATGACAACTTCAGCAATGACCATACCGCTGGTTGATATGCAGGGCGTGCGTGAGGGCGACCCTGATAGCCTCGCGCGGGCGGGGGAGGCTATAAACAGCGCCTGTACCCAGGTGGGGTTCTTTTACATCATCAACCATGGTTTATCACAGGCAGTAATAGACGATGCTATGCAGGCCGCCCAGCGCTTCTTTGCTGAGCCACTGGAGCGCAAGGCGCAGGTGGCGGTTAATAAGCACCACCGTGGTTTTCATCGGCGCGGTGGTGCCACTATGTATCAGGCAACCCGACCTGATGAGAAGGAGTTCTATGGTTTTGGGCTGGACTTGGCCGAGGATGACCCAAGCGTACTGGCAGGCGAGGCACTGCGTGGGCCGAACCAGTGGCCAGACTTTATGCCGGAGTTTCAGCCAGCAATGGATCGCTACTTTGTTGAGGTAGGCCGCTGCGGAGCGGATCTGCTGCGTGCCATTGCCATGAGCCTGGATATTGATCCTGAGTTCTTCGCTGACAAGTACACCAAGCCGTTACAGCGCACTCAGGCGGTCTATTATCCCGTCCAGTCTGATGATCGGCCAGCCGATCAATTTGGCGTTGCCCCGCATACCGATTATGGTTGCGTGACGTTGCTTTACCAAGATGCCGTCGGTGGTTTGCAGGTGCGTGAGCTGGGCAGCGAGCGTTGGATTGACGCGCCTTTCATTGAGGGGTCGCTGGTCGTCAATGTCGGTGATCTGCTGGCGCGGTGGTCTAATGACCGCTTTCGCTCTACCCTGCATCGGGTTATCAACACCAGTGGCCGCGAACGTTATTCCATCGCCACCTTTTATGATCCTACCTATGCTGCGCTGGTTGATCCTGTCGATTTGGGTGTTGCTGCTGACGAGGCGATTTACCCGCCAGTCGCCGCGGGCGACTATATTCTGGGTCGTATTGATGCTTCTATGAGCTATCGCAAATCTACGGCGTCCTGACGGGGCATCTTTATGGGCTCATGGATGACATATCGCTTTGCCGAGCTGGTGCCCGTTGCTTGGCGCAATGGTGGCGGCGTTACCCGTGAAGTGGCCCGCCAAGCCAGCGTTGACTCACCGGGGTGGCGGGTGTCGATGGCGGAGCTGGAAAAGCCGGGGCCATTCTCGGTTATGGCTGGGCTGAAACGTCATTTCACCGTGATTGGCACGCATCCGGTCACGCTGATACTGCCCGATCAACGCACTACGTTAGTGCCTCGGCAAAGCGTTGTTTTTGATGGTGATGCGGCGGTGGAGTGCTTGCTACCTGAAGGGGCGAGTCGGGCGCTGAATTTAATGTACAATCCACTTCAATGGCAGGCCCGTGTGGCGTGGCTAACCCAGGGAGAGCCGCTACAGCGACACCCAGGTGCTGAGACACTGGTAGTGGCTGTGGGTGGGACTGCGTGGATGTCCAGCCGACCAGCGCAGTCGCTCAATGATTGCGACCTGTGGTATTGGCCTGGGCAAGACCCTCTCTTGGCGCCGGTTAACGCTGCCTGCGAGACGATCAAATTTGAGACGATGCCTGGAACGCACCTGCTTAGCATCGACCTGAGGGCGAGGGGTTGATAAGCCGGGCGATAAAAGGGATTTGAGGAGAGCACGTGGGACGCCTACCGCCCCGATATCAACAGATCAAGCACTACCTGCTGGATAACATCCAAACGGGTCACTTTCCCGTCGACCATAAAATCCCGCCTGAAGAGCAGCTGGCGGTCACCTTTGGGGTCAGCAGGATGACAGCTAATAAAGCTATTCGTGATCTGGTGCAGGAGGGTTATCTGGTGCGTCAATCGGGGATCGGCACCTTTGTGACTGATCGCCGCTCTGAATCGCCGTTGGCGGAAGTCAATAATATCGCTGATGAAGTACGCAGCCGTGGCCATGACTACACAAACCGTGTGTTGCGCTGTGAGCCGCTTAATGCCGACGACGAGATCGCCCTGCGTATGGGCGTTCGTATTGGCACTAAGCTATTCCACTCCATTCTGATTCACCTCGAAAATGGCCTGCCCATTCAGCTTGAAGACCGCTACGTTAATCCGCGCTGGGTGCCCGGTTATCTGGATGCAGACTTCTCCAAGCATACCCCGAATGAAGTACTGGTCGCTGCTTGCCCCATTACGGATATGGAGCATATCGTCGAGGCCGTGCTGGTCGATGCCCAAACCGCAGAGTGGTTAGAAGTTGACTCGCCTCTGCCGTGTCTCAGCGTGCACCGCCGTACCTGGTCGGGTGATCGCCTGATTAGCTATGCCCATTTGCTTCACCCAGGCGACCGCTACAAGCTTCGCTCAATGGCGCACTCCCCGCATTAGTTGCTGTCGCTCAACAGCCTAGCCAATCTCTCGAAACAGGCCTGCCAGTGCGGTACGGTTAACGTCGTCCAGGGCATGGCGCCGGGCCTGAATGACCCAGCGGCCAGCAACCATGACATCGCGTATCTGCTGTTTGGAACCGCCAAATAGCCAGCGCCCCAGACGGGTGTCGTCTGCGCTAGTGGCAAGGTAGGGGTCACTGCCATCCAGTACCACCATGTCGGCGCGCTTGCCGACTTCCAGGGCGCCGATGGGCTGGCCGGAGGCTTGGGCACCGCCAGCCAAGGCGCTGCGGTAAAGCCAGTCAGCCACCGGGCGTATTTGGCTATCGTGCAGGCAGTTGCGCTGCAGGGAGGCAAGCCGTTGGCCGTACTCAAGCAGGCGCAGCTCCTCGACAACATCCAGTGAGACATGGCTGTCAGAGCCAATGCCCAGCTTCCCTCCCAGGGCGGCATACTCGACTGCGCGGAAAAGCCCATCGCCCAGGTTGGCTTCGGTGGTCGGGCAGAGCCCCGCCACGGCACCGCTGGCTGCAAGGGCGCCTAGTTCACTGTCGTCTAAATGGGTGGCATGGATCAGGCACCAGCGTGCATCCACTTCGATATTGTCCAGTAGCCACTGCACGGGGCGCTGGCCGCAATGGGCGAGGCTATCTTCCACTTCGCGTTGCTGTTCGGCGACGTGAATATGGCGCGGCCCGGTAGGGTTGGTCGCCAGTACTCCCTGCATCTCTTCAAGGGTCACTGCGCGCAGTGAATGGAAAGCCATGCCCAGTGCCTGGGTTGGGTGGTCAGCAATGCGTGGAGCCAGCGTCTCAAGCAGGTTAATAAATCCTGGAACATCGTAAATAAAGCGCCGCTGACCGGCATTGGGTGTCTTCCCGCCAAAACCACTGTGGGCGTAAAGCACGGGTAGTAGGGTAAGTGCGATACCGCTGCGTTCGGCGGCGCCGGTGATCGCCCAGGCCATTTCAGCGGGGTCGCTATAGGCCTGACCATTGGTGTCATGGTGCAGGTAGTGGAATTCACTGACCTGGGTGTAGCCGCCTTTGAGCATTTCGACGTAGAGCGCCTGGGCGATGACACCTACTTGCTCGGGCGTCAATCGATCAACCAAGCCGTACATCCGCTCACGCCAACTCCAGAAGCTGTCCGGCTGTGCACTGCCAACTTCGGCTAGACCCGCCATGGCACGCTGAAAGGCATGGGAGTGCAAGTTGGGCATGCCGGGGAGCACGGGGCCAGCTAAGAGTTGGGCATTATCCGGCGCACTATCAGGCAACACCTTGGTAAGGGTGCCGGTGGCATCAATTTCGAGCAGTACCCGTGCGGCCCATCCGGTGGGTAGCAGGGCATGATCGGCGAAGTAGCGTTGGGACATGGGGGCTCCATTGGATTAAACAGTTAGCTGTTAATGTATATACATATAGCGAAGTCCGAGCGCTAGGTAAAGCAGTGATCATAATATGAATTAAATAAGCCTTTTTGGTGCGTTATGGCGGCTTTTTTGGAGCATTGCACTGTCGTGGTGAATTCACACATAAGCACATTTAAAGCGTTGCATGGAAGAATGGGTTGTCATAATGTATATACAAACTATGGCCACGCATCAGGAGTATTTATGACCCCTTCACGTTTTCGCGATACCGAGATTCGAGCCCCCCATGGCTCTGTGCTTTCCTGCAAGAGCTGGCTGACTGAAGCACCGCTGCGCATGCTGATGAACAACCTAGATCCAGATGTCGCCGAGAACCCCAAAGAGCTGGTGGTCTATGGTGGGATTGGCCGCGCCGCCCGCAATTGGGAGTGTTTCGATACCATCGTTGAAACGCTCAAACGTTTAGAAGATAACCAGTCATTGCTGATTCAGTCCGGTAAGCCGGTGGGGGTATTTGAAACCCATAAAGACGCCCCGAGGGTGCTGATTGCCAATTCCAACCTAGTGCCAGCCTGGGCTAACTGGGAGCACTTTAACGAGTTGGATAAGAAGGGTCTGATGATGTACGGCCAGATGACTGCTGGTTCGTGGATCTACATCGGCTCTCAGGGCATTGTTCAGGGTACTTACGAAACCTTTGTTGAGGCTGGGCGCCAGCACTACGACGGCAAACTGGCCGGGCGCTGGATTCTGACGGCCGGCCTTGGCGGTATGGGCGGGGCGCAGCCATTGGCGGCAACGCTGGCGGGGGCCTCCAGCCTGAATATTGAGTGTCAGCAGAGTCGTATTGATATGCGTCTGCGTACCCGCTATGTGGATGAGCAGGCGAGTGATCTCGATGATGCCCTGGCGCGCCTGGAGCGCTATACCTCAGAAGGTAAAGCCGTCTCGATTGCGCTGCATGGCAATGCCGCTGAAATATTGCCGGAACTGATTAAGCGTGGCATCAAGCCGGATATGGTGACTGACCAGACTAGCGCTCACGACCCGCTGCATGGTTATCTGCCCGCAGGCTGGTCATGGGATGAGTATCTGACACGCGGGAAGACCGAACCCGAGGTGGTGGTCAAGGCGGCGAAGCGCTCCATGGCGGTGCATGTGCAGGCCATGCTCGACTTCCAGGCAATGGGCATACCTACCTTCGATTATGGCAATAACATTCGCCAGATGGCCCAGGAGGAGGGCGTTTCTAACGCATTCGACTTCCCCGGCTTTGTGCCTGCCTACATTCGCCCACTGTTCTGCCAGGGAATTGGCCCCTTCCGCTGGGTGGCACTCTCCGGTGATCCAGAAGATATCTACAAGACCGACCAGAAAGTCAAAGAACTCATCCCAGATGATCCGCATCTGCATAACTGGCTAGATATGGCCAAGGAGCGTATCAGCTTCCAGGGCTTACCGGCGCGCATCTGCTGGGTGGGCTTAAAGGATCGTGCTCGCTTGGGGCAGGCGTTTAACGCCATGGTCGCCAGTGGCGAGCTCAAAGCACCCATTGTGATTGGTCGCGACCACCTGGACTCCGGCTCTGTGGCCAGCCCCAATCGTGAGACTGAATCAATGCAGGATGGCTCGGATGCCGTCTCCGACTGGCCGCTGCTCAATGCGCTGCTCAATACCGCAGGTGGCGCTACCTGGGTTTCCCTTCACCATGGCGGCGGTGTGGGCATGGGTTACTCCCAGCATGCAGGGGTGGTGATTGTCGCCGATGGCACGGATGACGCTCATGCCCGATTGGGCCGCGTGCTGCGTAATGATCCGGCCACTGGGGTCATGCGTCATGCCGATGCTGGCTACGACATCGCCAAAAAGAGTGCCAGGGAGCAGGGGCTCGATTTACCGATGATTAAGTAGTCATCCTCATCAACTACCTCCCTACCTTTAACGCTGCTGGATACACAGATACGGGTGCCGACAGCCAGCATGTCGGCACCTAATAAAAAAGCGTTATAAGAATAAACCTCGGCAGGAGACATACAATGTCACAAACAGACAGGAAACAGTTAAAGCGAAGCGTCTTTATACCAGCCTTCGTGATTATTATGCTGGCCGTCATCATTGGCTTGGTGAATAACGAACTACTGGTCAGCGTTGCCAGGCAGTTGTTCTATCTTTCGCTTTCTGACTTTGGTTGGCTTTATCAGTTGTTGGCTATCTCGACGCTGTGTGTCACGGCGTTTATCTTCTTTTCCAAGGCAGGCAATATCCGTTTGGGTGGGGCGAACGCTAAACCCACGTTTTCGTTGGCGGCGACTTTTGCCATGGCGTTAACCGGCGGGATAGCGACGGGGGTGGTGACCTACTCGGTCAATGAGCCCATCATCTATCTGGGCAATGTGTACGGCGAGATCGCCAATCAGTCTTTTGAGCCCAACAGTGGCGAAGCGGCCATCTTTGCACTGGCAAGAAGCTTCCATAACTGGAGCTTTATTCCCTACGCCATGTACTCCATCGTTGGCTTGATGATTGGCTATATGCACTTTAATCGCAAAGAGCGTTTCTCGATCTCTTCGACGCTGTCACCGCTCTTAGGGAGTCGCGAGCGAAGCCCGACCATACGAGCCGTGGTCGATATTATCTCTATTCTTGCCATTGCGCTTGGGCTGGCATCATCGTTAGGGGCGGGCCTCGCACTGATCAGTTCCGGCATTGAGGCTGAGTACGGTATCGCTTCGAGCCCTATGACGTGGCTGATTTTAACGCTGGTTATTTCGGCGATCTTTATTACCTCTGCGTTATCTGGGCTTAAGCGGGGCATCCGCTTCCTCTCATCGGTCAATGCTTATATCTTCTACGCTTTTGTCATCATTCTGCTGATCATTGGCCCAGTGAGCTACATCCTGAGTCTGTCGGTAACCAGCTTGGGTTACTGGTTCGATAACTTTTTCCTGTGGTCATTCGATACCAAAGAGTCTGGCGGTGAAGCGCTGGTCACATGGTGGACGATGTACGACTGGTCGATCTGGATCGCTTATGCACCGTTAATGGGGCTGTTTTTGGCGCGGATCTCCTATGGCAGAACGCTACGTGAGTTTCTGGTGATTAACTGGATCCTACCTTCCGTGTTCGGCATCGTTTGGTTCGCTATCTGGGGCGGGTCGGCGATCAAGTGGCAGATGGATGGCACTCTCGATCTGGTTAGCGTGGTGGCCGAGAACGGCGCCGTTTCGGGACTTTGGGGCTTCCTGCAAAACCTCCCAATGTCCGCCTTGCTGATCCCGTTAGCTATTTTTACGCTGATTATCTCCTTCTCTACGGCCGCAGACTCGATGTCATCGACCATCGCTACCATCTGCACGAGAAACATGACGGCGGAGGAGGAAGCTCCCCGCAAGCAGAAAATCCTCTGGGGGCTATCAATCGCTATTATCGCCTATGTCATGGTGGCCTTTGGCGGCGGCGCCCAGGGGGGTAGACGGTATTAAGTTCCTGGCGGCAGCGGGTGGTTTTATCGTGCTGTTTCTGTTTTTGCTGATTGTGGCTTCTGCGGTGAAAGTTTTCATCTTGGATGGCGCTAATAACCCCCAAGAGAGCCAGGCGCGCGTTAAACCTGCCGAGGATGTTTATGAGTGAGTTGTCTCGCCACGTGGAAATTGGCAATACGCCTCCAGCTTGGCTGGAGGTGGTCAGGGTCGCCCGCCCCGGGTATCCGATGTCGCTGTCGCCCTCGGCCTGGGAGAAGATTCGCTGCGCCCGCGAAGCCGTCGAGAAGATTGCCGCTTCGAGCGTGCCCCATTACGGTATCAATACCGGGTTAGGCGCGCTGTGCGATGTAGTGCTCAAGCAGGATGAGCTGCAACGTCTCTCGCACCACACCTTGATGAGCCATGCCTGTGGTGTTGGTAGCCCGCTGCGAACGGAGCAGGTTCGCGCCATTATGTGCAGTGCGGTGATCAACTACAGTCACGGCTACTCCGGTATCAGTCCGGTCGTGGTGGAGGGGCTGATAAGGCTACTCAATGAGCAGATTACTCCCGTCGTACCCTCACGCGGCTCGGTGGGTTATCTCACTCATATGGCACACATTGGCTTGGCGCTAATCGGTCACGGCGATGTTGAGTTTCGTGGGCAACGGATGCCTGCCAAGCAGGCGTTGGAGGCCATCGGTATGGTGCCGGTAACGCTTGGGCCCAAGGATGGGCTGAGCCTGGTGAACGGCACCCCCGCGATGACCGGGCTGGCCTGTTTGGCGCTTGACGATGCAGCGCGCCTCTCCGCCTGGGCAGATATTATCGGTGCCATGAGCTTTGAGGCATTGGGCGGACAGTTGAATGCGTTTATGGCAGAGGTGACGGCCCTCAAATGCCACCCAGGCGTTCAGCAAACTGGCGACAACTTGCGCAGGCTTCTTGCGGACAGTGCCCACCTGGCGCGTCATAAAGGGCAGCGGCTACAGGATGCGCTAAGCCTGCGTTCCATGCCCCAGGTACATGGTGCCTGCCGCGACCAGCTTGATCATGCGGCCAGACAGGTGGAAAAAGAGCTCCACTCTGCTACTGATAACCCGTTAGTGATTCCCGTTGAAGATGGGTACCAGGTTGTGTCTCAGGCTAATCCTCACGGCGCCTCGGTGGCGATGGCCTGCGATCTGTTGGCCATTGCAGCTTGTGAGTGGAGTTCGATCTCCGAGCGGCGCGCCTACCGTTTAGTGACCCCCCAGGCAAATCAGTTGCCACCTTTCTTGACCACTGAAAGCGGCGTCAAGTCCGGCATGATGATCGCCCACTACTCGGCGGCTTCCCTGGTGGCGGATAACAAACGTCTGGCGCAGCCCGCAGTGACCGACAATTTTATCACCTCAGGCCTCCAGGAAGACCATCTAAGCTTTGGCGAAAGTGCTGCCCTGAAACTGGACAAGACCCTCGACAATGCTTTCTACGTTCTTGCGATCGAATATCTACTCGCCTCTCAGGCCCTTGATTTAATTGGCTGCGATGAGTTTGCTAAGGGCACGTCGTTGGCTTGGAAATCACTGCGAGAAGTGTTGCCTGCCTACCAGGAAGAGCATGCGCTGCACCTGGATATTGAGGCGGCTTACCAGCGCCTAAAGGAGACTCAAGTGATCGATAAGCTCCTGTCTATTGCCCCGAACTTACTGCCGAGTCGGCAGCCTAGCGATTAGGAGGAAGCATGAAACAGCTATGGCACCACTGCCATGCGGTGACCCTGGCGGGTGGCCGCTACGGAATTGTGCGCGATGCGGCGCTGATTATAGACGCGGGACGCATCGCCTGGATTGGCACTGAGGCGCAACTTGACCGCGATGCTGACTTCGATGAAGTGCGTGACCTGGGTGGGCGCTGGCTAACGCCGGGGTTGATCGACTGCCACACGCACCTGGTGTTTGGCGGTGACCGCAGTAATGAGTTTGAGCAGCGCCTGGAGGGCGTGAGCTATAGCGAGATAGCTAAACAGGGCGGTGGGATCGTTAGCAGCGTGCGGGCAACTCGCAAAGCCAGCTTTGATGAATTACTGGCCAGTGCTGAGAAGCGCGCCAAAGTACTGCTGCGTGAAGGCGTCACCACGCTAGAGGTCAAGTCGGGGTATGGGCTTGATCTCGAGAGTGAGCGCAAAATGCTCAAGGTGGCCCGGGCGCTGGGGGAACGGCTACCTGTCGAGGTGCTCACGACGTGCCTTGCAGCCCACGCGCTGCCGCCCGAATACCGCGAACGTAGCGATGAGTATATAGATCTAGTCTGCGAGGAAATTCTGCCGACACTGGCGAAGGAAGGCCTTGTCGACGCCGTCGATGGCTTCTGTGAAGGTATCGCCTTCTCTATCGAACAGATGCGGCGTGTGTTTGAAACCGCCAAGCAACTGGGCCTGCCGCTCAAGCTACATGCTGAGCAACTGTCGCACCTTGGCGGTTGCCAACTGGCTGCGGAGTTCGGTGCGCTTTCCGCTGACCACGTCGAATACGCCGATAAAGCGGATGCCCGTGCGATGGCACAAAGCAGTACTGCCGCCGTGTTGCTGCCGGGGGCTTTTCTTACCCTGCGTGAAACCCAGCTACCGCCGATTGCAGACTTTCGTGAGCAGGGCGTCACCATGGCGCTGGCCAGCGACCTTAATCCCGGTACTTCGCCGGTGCTATCGTTACGCTTGATGATGAATCTTGGCTGCACGCTGTTCCGCCTTACCCCTGAAGAAGCGCTGGCAGGCGTGACCATCAATGCCGCTAAAGCGCTGGGTATTGATGCCACTCACGGTTCGCTAGAAGTAGGTAAATGGGCAGACGCGGTGGTATGGGATATTGCCGGGCCAGCGGAGCTTAGCTACTGGCTGGGCGGGCAATTGCCGGTCACGGTATTCAAAGCAGGTAAGGAGCTAGAGGCATGATAGAAAGTTACCAACTCACCCAGGGCGATACGCCGCTATTGATTTCAATGCCTCACGCAGGCACCGCGCTAACGCCGGAGGTAGAGGCGGGGCTTAATAAAGCTGCGCTCAGCCTTGCCGACACCGACTGGCATATACCCAAGCTTTACGACTTCGCCGCCGAGCTTGGGGCGAGCCGACTTGAGGCGCGCTATTCGCGCTACGTCATCGATCTCAATCGGCCTGAGAATGACGCGCCGCTCTACGCGGGTGCGACGACTGGATTATTTCCCGACATCGACTTCGACGGTGACCCACTGTTTCGAGACGGACAAGTACCGAGCAAGGAAGAGCGCGAGTGGGCAAAGGAGCATGTTTGGCGCCCTTACCACAATGCCCTGGCGAGGGAGCTTGCGCGGCTAAAGGCGCGCTTCGGCTATGCGCTGCTGTTCGACGCCCACTCTATTCGTTCAATGATACCGCGGCTCTTCGACGACCAGTTGCCCGATATCAACCTGGGTACCTTTGAGGAGCGAAGCTGCGCTCCTGGGCTTAGCAAGTCATTACAGGCGGTGTGTTCCGATCAATCGCGCTTTACTCATGTGATCAATGGCCGCTTTAAAGGGGGGCATATCACCCGGAGCTATGGGGATCCCGCTAACCATATTCACGCCGTGCAGCTTGAGCTATCCCAGCGTACCTATATGAACGAGCCGGGTGATGATCAACAGATCTTTGCCTATCGCGTAGACCGCGCCGCCGAGGTGCAACCATTACTGCGTAAAGTGCTTGAGGCAATGCAGCGATGGGGGGAGGCTAGCTACTCAAAGAGTTAGTCGCTTGAATAATGTGCTCGTCAGCTCAATACCCGGTCATCTCGAGATACCCCTTGCCCAGCGGCTCGCCGCTGGCGCGGTCATTTATGTTCACTTCCCCTTCCCAATAGGGAACGCTGGTCGTCATCCAGCGGTTGGCGTAGGGCGCTTCGATATTGATATCGACGCCCTCTGAGGGTACTTCCAAGCGCCAGCGAGTGGGGACATCGCGTCCCGCGACCATCGAGGTTGCCAGCGGGGTCATAATGATATCGGTGTTTGATAAGGGAGAGGTGTCGCCTTGCGGCGTAATCCAGGTGCCGGAGCGATAGTCAGCGCCTTGCTCTTGATCAGTGTCATCGCCACCGCCTCGTAGTTGAAACGCCATTAGCTTGTGACCGTCATTGAAGTGCAGCGATAGCCAATCCCAACCTGATTGGCGGGCATCCAGCAATTGACTGCTCCACTCCCTATCCAGCCAGCCGCGCCCGCTGACTGCTTTTGTCTCGCCGTTAAGTGTGACGTCGCCCTCTATTTGCCAAAAGGGCTGGCTGTAGTACATAGAACCTTGGCCATTGGCGGCTTTTTGACTAAACCCCTGGTCGCCATGCAGTACCAGTTGCCCTTCGGCGGTCAGCGTTAATGAATAGCCAAAGCGAGACTCGCCTTCGCCGCTGTAGGCGGTGAGCGTTAGAGGGCTGAAATCGGTACTACCGACTTCCTCGCTTGCTTTCAGCTGCCAATCGTCTAGCCAGGCATGAAAGGGAGCGGTCATCACCCCCGCTTGGCTCTCCTGGGGAGCGGAGAGCTCGGCCTGAGAGTGGCTGCGGCCAAAGCGCTCGGCCACTTCATGCTGTTGGCCTTGGGAGATCGCCATATGGGCCATCCAGAGTTGATCTGCGGCCCAAGGCGTGGGGTCTGGGTGCTCGCTTGGCGGCATAAGCGCCTGACGAAATAGCGTCCACTGCAGGCCTAAGGGCTCACCGGCGGTATCTTCTAAATTGGCGGTTAAGTACCACCACTCGATGCGATAATTAGGGTGCGCTGAGTGATCTGCTGGGAACGTAAGCGATTGGTTTGGAGTGGCGTGTTGAAAGCCATCGGCGTCCTGGCCCAATCCGGCAAAGCCGGGGCTGGTGGTCGTCGTGTGATCCTCATCGCTGCAGCCGTAAAGAAGCAGCGTTGCAATGAGGACTAGTAGCCACCTTAAGCTCATTGATTGGCCTCTTCCGCCAGTAAGGTGCGGGGTGAGGCGCGCCAAAAACGCAGCGCAGGCAGTGCTGCTGATAGCAGCGCTACAGCAACAGCGGTCGCCAGGGTAGCGGCCATTTCCCACGGGAATAGATACAGCGGTAGCCGCCAGCCAAAGGCAGCGACATTAATGATCGCCACCAAGCCCCAGGTGATCGCGATCCCCAGTGGAAGTGCCAGCAAACCAGTGACGAATGCCGCACCGCCTAACTGTACCAAACTTAGCTGCGCTAGCTGCGCCCTGGGAACACCCAGCGCCCAGAGTGGCGCTAACTGCTGGCGTCGGCTGCGTGCCTGCGCCAACAGGCTAGCCAGCAGTGCTAGCGCGGCAACCGCTAGGGTCAATGCATTGAGGGCGCGAGTAATGGTAAAGGTGCGCTCGAAAATCTCGGTAGCGATACGCTTGATCTCGGCTTGATCGCTCAGTGCGTTACTGCTTAGCCCAAAGCGGGCGGTAAGTGCTTCTCGTAGAACACCCTCATCGGCGTTGTCATTTAGCACCAAGCCCATTGAACTAGGCAATGCTTTAAATCGTGCAGCAAGCTGGGGTGATGCCATGAGAATCTGTCCGCTTGGGTTGCCATAGTCAGGGTAAGTCGCGGCGATGGTCAGCGTTTCATTAGCGCCCGGCGCGCTGAGGGTTAGCCGGTCGCCGGGGGAAAGATGCTCTGCGGTGGCGAGCTGTTCGTTCACAAAAATCGCGCCATGGCCGAAGGCTGCCCAGGCAGCCTCGCGATCCTGCTGGGTTGCCAGCAGTGGCCAGTGGGGTGTTAGGGAGTTGCCTGGGGTAATACCGTAAAGCTCGATCGGGGTGCCTAAAGCTCGGCTACCCCCAGGCGTAATGATGGTTTCAAGAACGGCATCGCTGCGCCGAGTGAGTAGGCGCTCTGACACCTCAGAGCGCTCAGCCAGCCAGGCATCAATATCGGCGTACTGCTCGCTGGGGGCATTTAAATAGAGCGGAGCGACTAAGCGCTGATCAAGCCAGTCTAAAAAGGTGAGACGAAAACCACCGACCATACTGCCGACCCCAAGATTGGTCGCCAGGGCGATGAGTAGGGCCATCATGGCGAGCGAGAGTTTGGGTAGCTGAAGCTGCATATCCGCCAGTGCCCAGTGAATCAACGGGCGTCGCCGTGTGAGGTGTGTCAGCACTTTCAAAGCAAGGGCTAATAAGGGCGGCAGCCACAGCGCGCTGGCCATAAGTAGCGCGGCAATCAGCCCAAAGCCTGCCACTAAGCCATCGCCAGGGGATTGAAAGCGCAGCCAAATATAAAGCGCCGATGCCACTCCCACAGCGCAAGCGCCGCCGACACTCATTAGCATCAATTGCCGACGATAACCGCTGCGCCAGGCCTGCATTTGGCCTAACTCCAGCATGTTCAAGCGGGCAGCGCGCCACAGTACGCCGCCGCCCGCCAGCAGTAGCCCACCCAGGCTAACCGCTAGTCCGCCGACCCAGTAATGCCAGGGCAGATTGAGTTCTCTGCCAACGCCTGCGCCATACAGTGAACCTAGGGTAGCCGCCACATCGGGGAGTAGCAGGCGTGCCAGCCATACGCCGCTGGCAATGCCGGCAACGGCACCGATCAGGCCAAGCAGGATTAACTCTACGCTGAGCGCTAGAACCAAACTACGCCCCGAAACACCCAGCACCCTTAGAGTGCGCAGCATACCCAAGCGTTGCTCTAAGGCTAGGCCTAGCGCTGCCTGAACAATAAATAACCCCACGACCCAGGCGAGTAGCCCTAGCGCGGTAAGGTTTAGGTGAAAGCTTTCCGTCAGTTGACCGGGAGTGGCAATGCGGTTGGCTCGGGTGAGCGTTAATCCAACCGGAGCCTCTGTTAGAGCTCCTGGTGAGGTCACGATGCGCGTTATTTCATTACCGCTTTCAAGAAGCCGTGCGGCGGCAGCTATATCCATGACCAGGGTGTCTGGCGGGAGTGCGGGCGCTAGAACGAGGGGTGGGAGTGCTTTGCCGTTCGCAAGGGTAGTGGTGGATGTCAAGGCATCGGGGGCAGCGCGGGTTTGCCATGGGGGGGTTAGAAAGTCGGTTAACGAGTTCGAGGTGTCTGCTTGGGCCAGCGGGTTATCATTCGCCAGGGTAAGCGGGTCAATGCCGATCAATGTTAGCCGGATGCCATCTTGGGTGACGATTTCACCCTCCAGCATGGGCGAAACGGGCAAGCCCGCTTGGCGTAGGGCGTGATACTCCGCGCGGGTGAGGGCAGCGCCATCACGTCGCTCCAACTGATCTAACTGGGTATCAAACATGGCATCGGCCCGGGCGTAGCTATCGCGAGCCGTGGCGTTGATGGCTTGAATGCCACTCCATAAAGCGCTGGCTACCCATAGGCCTAGCAGCAGCATGGCTAATTGACCAGGATGACGCCGGTAGTGGGTTAGCAGTGTCGCCACAATCGTAAGTAGAGACTTGATCATAACGCGCTATTAATCAGTTGACCGTGGCGCAGGCGTAGGCAGCGATCAAGCGGTGCGGCTACCTGGGGGCTATGGGTGACAACGAGCAGGGCGCACTGGGTTTCGCGCACTAGGCTCAGTAGCAGCTCAAGTACTTCTTGAGCGGTTGTTTCATCCAAATTGCCCGTGGGTTCATCAGCGAGTAACAGTGGCGGGCGCGGCGCCAGCGCGCGGCCAATGGCCAGACGTTGCTGCTGGCCCCCAGAGAGCTGCTCCGGGTAGCGTTTTTCCAACCCCTTTAGCCCCAACCGCTCCGTTAAATAGGCTGTCCAATCGGGTTCATCACGGTTGGCTAGGCGCGCCTGCAAGCGCAGGTTGTCGAGGGCCGTGAGGCTAGGCACTAAGTGGAACTGCTGAAATACCAGGCCTAATTTTTCGCTGCGTAGCTTGGCGCGGGCAGGTTCCGCTAAAGACGCCACATTGTGACCCGCGAGGGTAATACTGCCCTGATCGGGTAGGTCTAGCCCAGCAGCAAGGTGGAGTAGCGTGGACTTGCCGCTTCCCGATTCGCCCATCAGTGCCAGGCTTTGGCCTGGCGCTAAGCGAAGTGAGACATCGTCGAGTACTTTAAGCGGGCCCTGAGGCGTCGGATAGGTTTTATGGACCTGATGAAGTTCCAGCATGGGCTGCTCTTGTTACTGATGGAGACGACTAATCGCTAACGCAGCAGGTTATTCGTTATTGAGCACCACGTTCGCCGTATACAGCGATACCGCCGCGCCCTGTGCGCTTAATGAAATACATGCACTTATCTGCCGCATCAATAAGCTCATCCGCACTGCCAAACCCGCCGTCATCCAGGCAGGCAATGCCAATAGAAACAGATACGTGGATAGGCTCTTGTGCATTGTGTGCCATCGGCGTTTTTTCTAATCGTTGAGCAATTCTTTTGGCGAAAACTTGGGCAGCCCTTGCATCTTCATCCGGCAAAATAACCAGGAACTCTTCGCCTCCCCAGCGCCCGGCCAAATCCCCTTCACGAATTAATGCTTGCAGCGCTTTGCCAAATCTTTCGAGCACTTGGTCACCAAGTTGGTGCCCGTACTTGTCGTTAAGCTTTTTGAAGTGATCAAGATCAATAAACACCACTGACATGATCAGTGACTGCTCCTGGCAAAGAAGAAAACGTTTTTGCAGCTGTTCTTCTAACCAGGCACGGTTGGCAAGGCCGGTTAAACTATCTGTGCGCGAGCGCTCTTCTAATTCATCTTGTCGTTGACGCAACGAGGCGAGTTCCGCTTGTTGCGACTCGAGGCGTGCATTGAGCTGCAGTGTTTGTTTAAACAGTAACTGCTGTGCTTCTGAAAGCAACGACTCATTATCTAGGAGTGGCGGTGCAACCATTTGCAGCATATCGGCAAGCGCTGGTAGTTGTTGTTTTATGTTTTCTAATAAAAGCCGTAAAGAAATGGTGTGAGCACCTTGATAGGTCTCGAATTCTCGTATGACGGTGACTAATGACTGTGCTGGGTGGGAAGAGAGCCAGGCGTCGGCAATGGGCCCTGAGAGCTGAACACATAGCTTGTCCGGGGAGGCTATATCGTATTCACTATGGCTATCACAAATGCGTTGAGCCAGCGCTACAGGAACTCCCCACTTTGCGGCAAGCCACGCGCCGACTTGTGAATGGTCACAGCCAAAAAGCCGTTGTTCTGATTCTGATAACTGTCGATGCGACAGAGCCTCTTCTGTATACAAAGTGTTGCTGTCTTTGGGATAGGTTTCCCGTAAAGCGATGATGCCAATATCTTGGAGCAGAGATGCCGTAAATACTTGGCCTGCCATATCAGGGCATAGGTTAATCGCCAGTTGCCGTGCAGCTAAAGAGGCGATGATAGAGCGCATCCACACGCGCTGATAATAGGCGTCGATGCCCTTGTTTTGAAGCAGGCTGAAGCTCATTACGGCTGCCAATGTGGTATCTAATCCTAACCGGGCAGTGGCTTCACGGCAGGCGCTCACTCTGGTGGGGGTACGTGAGAAGAAAGCGCTGTTTGCAAGGGTAATGATCCGCATGGTTAACGCAGGATCATGCTCAATGGCATTGGCATAGTCGTTGACCGATGGATTTTCTGAGCGCGCTATTTTTAAGACTTTAATAGCAACCGAGGGCAGGGTGGGCAGGCTGGGGCACTTGATTAGGTCAGCTACCAAAAATGGCGGTAATTCAGTCACTAAGACCAGGTCTTTCGAATTATCCTTTACCTGAATGACCTGCATTACTCTCTCCTTACACGTATTAGCTACCATCAACAGCCCTCAGTCTTCCCTGAATTTGCAGCATGGGCATTGATGATTGTATTTAATCGGTCGTATTAACCATCATAGCGCGGCAAGGCTATGAAAGGGATATAGAACCTGTGCCTGGGTGAGCATCGATACTGATGTCCCAGATCCTCAATACCCTAAGCTTACGTAAATTTGTCATGTGAGTACCGTTATTTTTCTACTCAATACGCATTAGGGGCATTCTAATCTGTCTTATTTTGTAAGTTATTTCCTAAACGTTTGTAAGATATTTCTTACGCTGGTGTAGGAAATTAGCTATTTAGACGACTTAGACGTCAGATAAGGATGAGTGCGGGGCGCGCATACTGCGCGTGATAAAGAGGCATTTTATGAAGTAATGATCGTCACAGAGGATGCTTTTTTAGAGCGTAATGGAGAAATGCTCCCCATTCGGCCTGGGATGATGGCGCAGGTAGACATACAAACAGACAAACGAACGTTGCTGAGTTACCTACTCAAACCAATTATAAAGGCACGGTTGAATTAGCCGCGTGTCTTAAAAGCAGAATGGCATATTTACCTCTTCGCTCATTTATCCAATTGATTTTCTAAAGATAACTCTGCTTCAAGAGCCTGTTTGGCCTATTTCCTGGCGACTAAAGTATAAGCGCTAGAGGGTTTTACTCTTTCCTCCATACTACCATACTAGTCATATCAGCTTTGGCCTCCGCTCTTCACAGGCTTCCACCTTCGGATTGAAGTGTTATGCACACGACCCTACAAACGCTATGGCAGGAAACCCGTGACAGCGACTCCGTTCGTCAGCGGTTATTTCATGTATTAAGGCAGTCGATCATTCAGATGGTCCTCGCGCCAGGCCAGGCCCTATCTGAAAAAGAAATTGCGGACACCTTTTCGGTCAGCCGTCAGCCGGTGCGCGAAGCTTTCATTCGGCTTTCCGAGGCGGGGTTGGTGGAAGTGAAGCCTCAGCGCGGCACTTACGTTGTGAAGATATCTCAGCGGGCAGTGCTTGAAGCACGCTTTGTACGTGAAGCGGTCGAGGTGGCGGTCGTAAGGCTGGCGGCTGAAAAAGGTATTGAGCCATCAATCCTAACCGAACTGCATGATCTGTTAGCGCGGCAGCGTCGCTGTATTGAGCCTAATGATAATGACCGTTTTTATCGTCTTGACGAAGCCTTTCACCGAACGCTTTCTCTAGGGGTAAAGCAACACGCAGCCTGGAAAGTCATTGAAGAGGTTCGTGCTCAACTCGACCGGGTGCGCTATCTAAGTGTGCCACACAGTACTCCGCTGGAGCGGCTTGTGGATCAGCATACGAGCATTGTTGCTGCCATTGAAGCGGGAGACGTTCAGAAAGCTCAAGAGGCAATGATGCTGCATCTGCGTGAGATTTTGGTCTCTATGCCTGACCTGGTTCGCCGTTTCCCCGCGATGTTTGAAGGAGAAGCGGTATCTGAAGGTCAAGCAGTACTCGAAGAACAAGAAAACCCAGCTGTTAAGCAGGAGACGATCCAATGAAGATTGAGCAGGCTTATACCATTGTGACCTCGCCGGGGCGCAATTTTGTGACGCTAAAGATTGTCACTGATCAGGGCGAGTACGGCATTGGTGATGCCACACTCAATGGGCGTGAAATGGCCGTTGTGGCTTATTTGGAAGAGCATGTTATTCCGACGTTAATCGGGCGCGACCCTCAGCGCATCGAAGACATCTGGCACTACCTCTATCGCGGCGCATACTGGCGGCGTGGGCCCGTCACCATGAGTGCGATTGCTGCTGTTGATATGGCGCTTTGGGATATTAAAGCAAAGCTTGCGGGCATGCCGCTGTATCAATTGCTTGGTGGTAAGAGTCGTGATCGAGTCATGGTCTATGGCCATGCAACAGGGCGAGATATTGAAGCGTGTCTAGAAGAGGTCGCCCGTCACGTCGACGAGGGCTACAAAGCCGTGCGTGTGCAGGCGGGGGTGCCAGGCATTGCCAGCATCTATGGTGTTGCTAAAAAAGATGGCGAGCCTTATGAGCCTGCCGATTCTGATTTGCCTGCCGAGCATGTCTGGAGTACCAGCAAGTACTTAAATCATGTGCCAAAGCTGTTTGCCGCCGTGCGGGAGCGCTTTGGTGAAGATCTGCACGTGCTGCACGATGTTCATCACCGCTTGACGCCTATTGAGGCCGCCCGTTTAGGCAAAGAGGTTGAACCCTACCATCTATTTTGGCTTGAGGACTGCGTACCTGCTGAAAATCAGGAGGCGTTTGGCCTTATCCGTCAGCACACCACCACACCGCTGGCCGTTGGCGAAGTCTTTAACAGCCTGTATGACGCCAAAGCGCTGATTGAAAATCAGTGGATCGACTATATACGCGCCACCCTAACCCATGCTGGCGGTATTACCCATATGCGACGCATTGCTGATTTAGCGGGTCTTTATCACGTGCGTACTGGCTTTCACGGTCCGACAGACCTTTCGCCGGTTTGCCTTGGTTCGGCGATTCATTTTGATACCTGGGTACCCAACTTCGGCATCCAGGAATATATGCCGCATACCAGCGCAACGGATCAAGTCTTCCCTCACGATTATCGTTTTGAAGATGGCCACTTTATAGTTGGTGAAGCCCCGGGGCACGGCGTTGATATCGATGAAACGTTAGCCAAGCAATACCCCTATAAGCGCGCCAGCCTCCCGGTTAACCGGCTAGAAGATGGCACACTTTGGCACTGGTAAGGAGTTCATCTAAATGAAAGCATTTCAGGTAAAGGCGCCTCATGACTACCAGGTTACGGAAATTGATCCGCCCAAGGTGGCTGCTGGTGAAGCGCTGGTACGTGTAGCATTTGCCGGTATCTGCGGCTCGGATATGCATATTATTCATGGGGACAACGCCTTTGTACGTTTTCCGCGCATTACCGGCCATGAGTTTTCCGGGGTAGTAGAAGCGGTGGGGGAAGGTGTACATGACGTCGCCATCGGGGACCACGTATGCATAGACCCTGTTATCAGCTGCGGTCATTGCTACCCCTGCCGTATTGGTCGACCCAATGTGTGCAGTTCGCTAGAAGTGATCGGTGTGCATCGCGATGGCGGTTTTGAAGAGTTGGTTGCTGTCCCTACGGCTAATGTTCATCAGCTACCTGCTCATATCGGACTCGATGCTGCTGCCTTAGTTGAGCCATACACCATTGCCGCCAACGTGCTTGATCGTATGCAGCCGCATCCTGGTGATCGACTATTGATTCTGGGCGCTGGAGTAATTGGCTTTACGATTCTGCAAATGGCACTTGCCAAAGGCATTGAAGAGGTGATCGTCACAGACGTTATTAATGAGCGATTAGCGGCAGCAAAACAGCTGGGTGCCACGCAGGCATTTAATAGCCGCGAGCAGGATGTGGAAAAAGAGGTACTTGCTTTGACGCAAGGTGAAGGCGTGCCACTGATTGCTGATGCGGCTTGTGTGCCAGCACTGCTCCCGCAAATGCTGCGTTTAGCCTCGCCAGCAGGGCGCATTGGCCTGCTGGGCTTTAGCGTCCAGCCCAGCGAGCTAGTGCAGCTAGAGGTGATCAAGAAAGAGCTTACCCTGGTTGGGTCACGACTTAACAACCGTAAGTTTCCAGAGGTGCTTGAGCTAATGGCAAGTGGGCAGTTGAACCCGTTGGCGTTGGTCAGTCATCGGTTACCACTCAGTGATATGCCCAGCGCCATCGAAATGCTTGACCACCGCCCAGAAGAGGCCCGCAAGGTACTGATTCAAGTCAGTGCTTAAGGGTTGCTACGCCAATGCATGCCAACCCACCCGTCATTAATGGCTGCAATTAACAACTAACAACACTCGAATGCAGGAGCAATACAATGATTAAACAACTTATTACCAGCGCTGTTCTTGGAGCCGCCATAGTGGGCAGCCACTCCCTGATGGCGGAAGACTTTACCCTGCGGTTTGGCCATTTAGCCAATGAGCAGAATATTTGGCACCAGGCCGCCGAAAAATTTAAAGAGGAGGTCGAAGCCAACTCTGACGGGCAGATCGAGGTACGTCTCTATCCCAGTGAGCAACTGGGTAATGAGATGGACGTGATCAATAGTATTCAGCTAGGCACGGCGGATATGACGATCACCGGGGAAAGCTTACAAAACTGGGCGCCTAAAGCCGCGATGATGGCAGTACCTTACGCTTTTCGTGACTCAGAGCATCTCCATGCGGCAGTTAACGGCGAAATCGGTGCTGAAATTGAAGCACAAATCACTGAGCGCACTAACCTGGTGCCCTTGGCGTGGTTTGAACGCGGGCCACGTGAGCTGACCTCCAATCGGCCTATTCGCACGCCTGATGAGCTGGATGGGTTGCGTCTGCGCGTTCCGAACGTGCCGCTGTTCGTTGATACATGGCAGGCAATGGGGGCGCGTCCAACCCCAATGGCGTTTAGCGAAGTGTTTACCGCGCTTCAGCAGAACACCCTGGAAGGCCAGGAAAACCCGCTTAGTCTGATCGAAAGCGCCAGCTTCAATGAGGTCCAGGACTACGTCAACATGACCGGCCATGTGCGCAGCTGGATCTATGTGGTGATTGGCCGTAACCAGCTGGAAAGTATGCCGGATGAGCTCCAGCAAGTGGTGCGAGAAGCCGCTCAAACGATGCAGGAATACCAGGCCGAGCTTTTCATTGAGGATCAAGAACGTCTTGAGCAAGCACTCCAAGAGCGTGGCATGGAGTTCGTGGAAGTCGACGTTGATGCGTTTGCAGAGAAAGCCCGCCCCGCCGTGCTTGAGGCCTTAACCGAAGAGCAGCGCGAACTCTTTGACGCTATCCAAGACTTGTAAGGTCGCAAATAGAGATTTTGTAGTGAATGACTAATGACGCTGGGCTGATAACAAGTCAGCTCAGCTTCTACTGCAATAGCGGCTTGCCCGTGAGGATACGGCTATGAACTCGGATCACAAAACGCTTGAGCACGAAGCGTTAGAGAGTCTGGATCCAATGGCGTCAGTGCCTAAGCTATCGGGGCCTATTGGGCGCGTGATTGGATGGGTGGATACATGTTTTCTAACCTTGGCCGTCGTGGCACTTGTCGCGATTGCCGCCACGGTACTGCTGCAAATTAGTTCAAGGCTATTTTTGCCGTTCTCAATAGCCTGGACCGAGGAGCTCTCGCGCTATCTGTTTATTTATATGGTGGCGCTATCTGCTGGCGTGGTACTGCGCCAGAACCGAAACATCAGCGTTGAGCTTTTTCATCACCTGCTGGGGCCGCGTATGCAGGCAGCTTTTCAAGTGCTGATTTGCGCGCTGATTGGCCTGTTTGCCTCTCTAGTGCTGCCTAACGCTTGGCAGTATGCACAAAACGGTGCTTGGCAGACCTCACCAACGCTTCACGTTCCCATGCTTTATATCTTTTTCTCAACGGTAGTCACCTTTGCGCTACTCCTGGTCTACAGCTTGCTAGGGTGCCTTGAAGGAATTATCGCAATGTGTCGCTCCTCTGCCACCCATCAGGAGTAGTAAGCATGGAAGTCATTATCCTTTTTGGTGTTTTTTTAATACTGCTCACGGTAGGTATACCCATTGCGTTTGCATTGGGGTTAGCCTCGCTCTCTTACCTGCTGCTTGAGGGCATTTCATTAACGATTGTGCCGCAGCGTATGTATGCTGGCATCGATACCTTTGTGCTGCTATGTATCCCCGGCTTTGTGCTGGCTGGCAACTTGATGAACGTCGGCAATATCACTGAGCATATCGTGCGTTTCTCCAACGCTCTGTTAGGCCATATTCGCGGCGGCCTTGGCTTGGCCAACGTGGCGGGCTCGATGATTTTTGGCGGTATCTCCGGCACGGCGGTTGCCGATTCAGCCAGCATTGGGTCGGTGATGATCCCCGGTATGGCGCGCTCAGGTTATGACAAACCGTTTGCTGCTGCGGTCACTGCCGCCTCATCAACCGTCGGGCCGATTATACCCCCCAGCGTGCCGATGATCATTGCCGGTTCACTTAGCGGTATTTCGGTCGGACGTATGTTCCTGGCAGGTGCGATTCCTGGCCTGTTGATGGGACTCGCCATGATGGTCACGGTCTATATCCTGGCCGTTCGGCGTGGGTATCCAAAAGAGAAGCGCGTACCTTTTCTGCAGCTACTCCGTGAAGCGAAAACGGCCTTCTGGGCCCTGCTGATGACCGTGATTATTCTCTACGGCATTATTGGCGGTTTTTTTACTCCCACAGAAGCCTCTATTGTGGCTTGCCTCTACGCCTTGGTCGTCGGCATGTATGTCTATAAGGGGTTGTCGTGGAAAAAGCTCCCGGCCATTTTGTCTGACACCGTGTTGACCTCCTCAGCACTGCTGCTGATGGTGGGGTTAGCCAACCTGTTTGGTTGGATACTTACCAGCGAACAGATTCCCCAGATGATCGCTGCTCTTATTCTTTCTATTAGCGATAACCCACTAATTGTTCTACTCATCCTTAACCTGATTCTGCTATTTGTTGGCGCTTTTATGGAGACCATTGCCGCGCTGATTATTCTTTTCCCGGCCTTGGTGGGGGTAGCCACTGGCGTGGGTGTCGATCCGGTTCACTTTGCGGTGATCGCGGTGTTGAACCTGATGATTGGTTTAACCACACCGCCGGTAGGGGTATGCCTGTTTGTGGTGGCCGGCATTGGCAAAATTCCGATGTTGACCGTTGCCAGAGCCATCGTGCCCTTTTTGCTCTGCAACTTAGCGGTGCTGCTGTTGGTGACCTATGTCCCTGCGATTTCGCTTTGGTTGCCTAATTTGCTGATGGGAGAGTAGTGACTATGGACCAGCAACGTATTGACGCCATGGCTAAAAGCGGCCAGATCGGGTTTGTCCATTTAGGCTTAGGCGCTTTTCACCGCGCCCATCAGGCCGTCTATTTAGAGCGCTATCGTCAGCGCAGCGGCGATACTGCCTGGGGAATATGCAGTGCTAACCTTCGCTCTAGCATAGGTTTAGTCGACGGTTTGAGCGCCGCTGGGCATCACTATCATGTAGCTGAGTATGCGGACAGCGAAAGCATCACGCTGCGTGAAATTGGTGTGATTGAGAAGGCGCTCTTCTCTGGCCGTGATGGAGTCGGTAGCTGGGGCCGCGACCGTGAGGCGCTGCTGGCGCGAATGGCCTCTGCGGATACCCGTATCGTTACTTTGACGGTGACTGAGAAGGGCTACTTTCTAAACCCTGCCAGCGGTGAGCTAAGAGTCGATGACTCGATGATCATTGGCGATATAGCTTCTCCACAGCAACCACGAACGGCTCCAGGACTGCTAGTGGAAGCATTGGCTCGGCGGCACGAAGCAGGCATTGCCCCCTTTACGGTGCTCTCCTGCGACAACATGCCGGATAACGGTAAGCGCACACGCCAAGCGGTGGTGCAACTGGCGAAGCACCGAGATGCTGAATTGGCCAGTTGGATAGCCAATAAGGTGGCATTTCCCTGCAGCATGGTGGATCGCATTGTGCCTGCCATGACCGACGTAGATTTCGAACGATTGGCGGCGCTGGGGGTTAATGATCCCAATGCGGTGGTGTGTGAGGCTTTCTCTCAGTGGGTGGTGGAAGATAACTTCTCTATGGGGCGCCCAAGTTGGGAAGCGGAGGGCGTTGAGATGGTCGCCGATGTAGCGCCGTTTGAAACCATGAAGCTGCGTATGCTCAACGGTAGCCACTCTCTGCTTGCCTATCTGGGCGCGATTGCAGGTATCGAAACAGTTTATGACGGTGTCAATCACACCAAGCTTCGCGCTCTATTGCGCCGCTATATGCTTGAAGAGGCGGCGCCTACGCTTGAAATGCCGAAAAGCATCGACTTAGACGCTTACACTGACTCGCTGCTGGCACGTTTTGCCAATGACAGCCTGCGCCATCGCCTGCAGCAAATTGCCATGGATGGCAGCCAAAAACTTCCGCAGCGCTGGCTCTCCGGCACGCTGGAACGTAGCGCCGCAGGGCAATCATCTCCCTGTGTAGCGTTGGGAGTGGCTGCCTGGATTCGCTACACACTAGGCGAAGATCTATTGGGAAATCGCTACACAGTCGATGATCCTCTAGCCAAGCGCTTTGCCGATTTACACCACACCCAGGGCGCCGATGCCAGTGCGTTGGTTGCCGCCTTTTTAGCCATGGACGATGTGGTGCCTAGCGCATTGGCGGCGGATAACGCATTTGCTCAGTCCGTAATAACGGCGTATCTAACGCTGACTCAAGACGGATTGGATGGGGCGCTCGCGGCGCTTGAGCGCAACGAATAAAAGGAGTTCACCATGGAGCATACTTGGCGCTGGTTTGGCCCTAACGATGCTATTCGGCTGGAAGAGATTCGTCAGACAGGCGCCACCGGCATCGTTACGGCCCTGCATGAGGTGCCCAATGATCAGGTTTGGTCGGTTGAGGCGATCCGTGAGCGACAGCAAATAATTGAAGCCGCTGGCCTTAGATGGTCGGTGGTAGAGAGCGTGCCGGTACATGAGTCGATCAAAAAAGGCCTGCCCGAGCGGGATGCGCTGATCGCCACCTATTGCCAGACGCTGCGTCATTTGGCGACCTGTGGTATCGACACCGTTTGCTACAACTTTATGCCGGTGCTGGACTGGACGCGCACGGACCTAACGTATGCGCTGCCGGATGGCGCCTTGGCGCTACGCTTTGACCAAACCGCGTTCGCCGCGTTTGATCTTTACCTTCTCAAGAGGCCCGCGGCAGAGACTGAGTACAGCGCCAAGGAGCAAGCACAAGCACGTCACTATCTTGAGAGGTTAGATAGCGCTGGTCGTGACAAGCTGGTCAATACGCTAATTGCAGGGCTACCAGGGGCAGAAGAGCACTACACCCTTGAACAGTTTCGCGCTGTGTTGGAAGAGTACGCGGAGATTGACGCCGCTAAATTGCGGGAGAACCTAGGCTACTTTCTTCAGGCGGTGATTCCAGTAGCGGAAGAAGTGGGCATTCGTATGGCGATTCATCCCGATGACCCGCCACGACCACTGCTCGGGCTGCCCCGGGTGGTTTCGACCCGCGAAGATGCCCAGTGGATTATTGATCGTGTGCCGAGCCCCGCCAATGGCTTGACGCTTTGCACGGGCTCTTACGGCGTTCGTGAAGACAATGACTTGGTGGCCATGACCCGCCATTTTGCCCCGCATATTTACTTTATCCACCTACGCGCCACGAAGCGTGAAGCGGATACAGTTTCGTTCCACGAGGCGCCGCATTTAGCGGGTGATGTAGATATGGTGGGTATGATTCACGCGTTGGTAGAGGAGGAGCGTCGCCGGGAACGCGAGGGCGGAGCGCGTTTGCCGCTACGTCCTGATCACGGTCATCAACTGCTTGATGACCAACAGCGCAATACGGCGCCCGGTTACCCGCTCTACGGGCGCCTGCGCGGTTTGGCTGAATTGCGCGGTGTGGAGCTCGCGGTGAGGCAGTTAACGGCGAGATAATCTATCAAGCCATTGCTCTTCAAAAATTGCTCTTCAAAAACTGCTCTTCAAAAATTGTTCTTCAAATTAGAAAAGCCCCACTGATTTAATCAGCGGGGCTTTTTTTGCGAAGTAATGGCTAACGATTAGCGCGGTGCAGAGGACGCTTCGGCACTGGTCAGTGTCGGTTCTGGTACTTGCTCCATACGCTTTCGCTCTTGGTCAAGAATATCTAATGCCTGCTCATTGGTAACCCGTGAAGCGGGCGTGACTAAACTCACCACCACACCCGCGAGCAGTGCTACCAGTACTGCGGGAATGCTTGGGTTGCCCCAGAAGGCTGTCCAATCGCTATTGGCGATAATCGTTAAAGAGGTCACTGAGGCACAAATAAGCGTTGCGATAGCGCCCTGCCAGTTGTAGCGGGGCCAGAAGCGACCGAGCATGGCACTCACAAACAGCCCAGAAAGAATCGTTGAGATCATACGGGTGATGTAAGTGATCACGTTATCCGAAGCCAGTGCGAACAGCAGCGCCAAGCCAATGGTTGCCACTAAGGCGATACGCGAGAAGCGCACCACATTGCGCGCTGACGGCGTGCGGCCCGTTGCCAGCACATACAAGTCGCGGATCAGGGTAGAAACACCGGCAATCGCATCGGAGCTTGCGCTGGACATTGTCGCGGAGAGGCCCGCAACCAACAGTAGCAGACCCAACCCTAGCGGCATGATTTCAGTAGCTAGAAAAGGGAAGGCGTAGTTGCTGTTTTCAAGCCCAGGGTTCAGCGCGTGGGTGGCCATACCGATAATGGCGGGAATGATTGAGAAGCCTAGGTAAAGAACGCCGGTGATTAAAAACGAACGGCGGACTGACTTAACTGATTCGCCAGAGTAAATGCGTTGGCGGAAAGAGGGGGTTGCCAGTACGCCTATGGCAATAACCGCCGCGAGCGATAGCGCTGGCAGTGCACCAATTTGACCGATACCTAGGAGGCTAGTGGCGCCCGCATCCATACCTGCGGTCAAGCCCGAGAATCCGCCCACTTCCACCAGCGCCAAAATGGCCATCAAAATAAAGCCTGCGAAAAGCACCACCGCTTGAATGGTGTCGGTCCAGATAACCGCGAAGTAACCACCTACGACACAGTAAATACCAAAGCCTAGCGCAACCAAAATGCGTGCAGTGGTTAGATCAATACCCGCCATCCAGGAGAGGTAGAGGCCGCCGCCAAGAATATGTGCGCCCAGCCAGCCGATGCAGGCGATGTAGATCAGCAGCGCGACCACATTGCGTACCAGTCTGTTCGCGCCGACGTAGTAGGCGAGCTCTTCACTCATGGTCATAAAGCGCAGCTTACGTACTGAAGAGAAGCAAACGGCAAGTAACAGCACCCCGACCGCGCCACCGATACCGTACAAAGCGCCTGCCCAACCATTCGCATAACCAAACCCGACGGCTCCCATACTGGAACCGGTGCCTACCATCGTCGCCACGGTGGTGCCTACGGTAAGAAAGAGCGGTACGCTTCGCCCGCCGAGTAGAAAGTCATCTCCGTTGCCGCGCTTATGCCTGGAAACCCACCATCCAAACACGATCATGGCGACAATATAGAGCACGAAGGTGACGAGGAATATTTGACTGTTCATGTTAACCTCTTGTCGTTGTTTATCCGGCCGTTGCCGCGGCTGGAATTAGGCAATGGAAGCGATTGCCGCGAGGCTTTTTTATCCTAATCGCGCGGCAATCTGGCGCCGTGCCCTTGCCGGGGCGCGGCGCTTTTTTGGTACTTAAAATTGAGTGTTTAAGCGCGGTCAGCGCGGAAACACTTCACGTCAACTTCTACTTTACAATCCACCACCAGGTCTTGAACGCTGCAGATACGTGCCGGTGGGTTGTCGCCAAATATCTCCTTGAACACCTTGTTAAACGAGGTGAAGTAACGCGCGTCGGTCAGCACCGTAGTGACATGCACAACGTCCTCAACGCCGTAACCGGCTTCTTGTATAATGGCCAAGCAGTTGTCGAAGGCGAGTCGGGTCTGCTCGACAATGCCGCCTTCAACCACTTCGCCATCGGTCATAGGTGTTTGGCCAGAGACGTACAGCCAGCCACCGGCTTCAACGGCACGGGCAAAGGGCAGTTTTTGGCCGCCAGTACCTACGCCGCCTTCGGTGCCGTATCGAGTAATACTCATGGGGTTTGCTCCTGATTGGATGTAAAGGGTGTAATGGTTTGAGAAATACGCTCTGTTCTGCGCAGCATTCGGCCAGTGCGCTGGTCGCTAATAGCACCTTGGTGATAGGCGATCTTGCCATTTACCACCACCAGATCGATGCCTTTAGCGGCCGCAATGGGGGTCTCATAATTCGCCGTATCTTCCAGCACCTTGAGATCAAACAGGGTGAGATCTGCATAGGCGCCAATACGGATTTCACCGCGATCGGTTAAGCCAAAATTGGCCGCTGAAAGGCTGGTCATCTTGCGCACCGCTTCGGCAAGAGGCATTAGCTTTAAGTCGCGGCTGTAGTGGGCTAGTACGCGGGGGAAGGCACCCCAGAGACGCGGGTGTGGGTGCGGATCATTCGGTAAGCCATCGGAGCCCACCATGGAGAGCGGATGTGCTAATACCTGCTGCATATCCGCTTCACTCATATTGTGGTAAACCGCCCCCGCTGGCTGTAGCTTCCGGGCGGCGTCTAGCAGTGACACATTCCACTCGGCGGCGATCTCTTTTAGTGGGCGCCGCGCCTGCTCTGGGTGAGGGGTCGACCAGGTAATCGTTATCTCAATCTCGTCCGTGACTTGGCCTAAATCGAGGGTGGAGGAACCCGCCGTGTAGGGGTAGCAATCGCAGTGGGCATGCTGGTGTTGGGCGGCGGCCTCTAATTTACTCAGCGCTCTGCTCGCGCCTCCCCAGTTACCTGCGCCTGCACACTTAAGATGCGAGATCACTAGCGGTACTTGCCCATCCCGAGCGGTGGTAAAGGCTTCGTCCATGGCCTCCAGCAGGCCGGCAAACTCATCACGCAGGTGAGTGGTATAGACACCGCCTGACTCCCCAACGGCCGCCACCAGGGGCGCCATTTCAGTGGTCGGTGCACTTATCGCATTACGGTAGGCAAGCCCTGAACTCAGCCCCAGCGCGCCTTCCTCAAGCGCTTGACGTAACAGGGCTTCCATTTTGGCGACTTCTTCTTGAGAAGCGGGGCGAGCAAAGCTATCCATTACCTGACTGCGCAGGCTGGTATGTCCCACCAGGGCGGCGACATTAATGCTTGGTTGGGCGGCGTCTACCGCGTTGGCGTAGGCGGCGAAGCTTGGGTAGCGGAAGTCTTCTACGTTACCCAATAGATTCATTGGGTCGGGGACGTCGCTTGTGAGTGTGACCGGGCTTGCGCTGATGCCGCAGTTGCCCACGACGACAGTGGTTACCCCTTGGGTCAGCTTCGGCAGCATTTCGGGGGCACGAATCACATTGGTATCGTCGTGGGTGTGAACATCGATAAAGCCTGGGGCTAAATAGCGCTCTTCGGCATCGATGATCGTCGTAGCAGTGGTATAGGGCATGTTGCCAATGGCGCAGATGCGCTCACCTTGTATAGCCACATCGGCACGGAAATGAGCAGCGCCTGAACCATCCAGCACATTGGCGTTACGAATTAACAGGTCGTAAACCATCTTAATCTCCTAGTGGCTGGCGATTGTCGCCACCGCGATGGTCATCCAGGCTCAGCTTGAGTCGGCGCAATTTGGTACGAGAGCGCTCGCGGTGGCGCATGGCAAGTTCAAGTGCTAACACATCGATGACCGCCAGCATGGCGTAGCGGGAGGCGGAAGGGTGGAAGATAAAGTCGGTCTCCCGGGAGGTCACCGGCAGCACGATGTCGGATGTTGCGGCCAATGGAGAATTCATCGCGGTGATGGCGATCACCTTGGCGCCGTACTGCTTGGCAATGTGTGCAGACTCCACCATCTCAGGGGTGTAGCCAGTGACGGAGAGCACAACCACTACATCTTCGGGTTCAAGGGTTGATGCCACCATGCGCGGTAATAGTGCTTGCGGGTAAGCACTGATCGCATAGCCAAGGCGTACCAAACGAAACTGGAGCTCCTGGCTAAGCATGCTAGAACCACCGCCCGCACCAAACACCAGTATCTGGCGTGCCTGATCTAACTGTTCAACCGCGCCTGCTACGTCGGCCTGGGCGAGTAGGTCACGGTTGAGCGCAAGTGTTTGCGTGGCGATGTCGTACACCACGCTTGAGCTGTCTTCGGGCGTTGCTTCTTGAATAAAACGCCGCCCAGCGGCTAAGGCTCGGGTTAGGCGCGTTTTTAGGTCGCGCACGTTCGTGCAGCCAATAGCGCGGGCAAAGCGAGTGACGCTGGCATCGCTAACCCCGGCGCGTTGGGCTATCTCACCGATGCTGGCTTCGGTGACAAAGTCGATGTCCGCAAATATCAGCTCGGCAACCTTCTTCTCAGCATCGCGCAGCGCAGCAAAGTCAGTGGTAATACGTGACAAAATGTCTATTTCTTGGCTCACCGTGGCCTCCTGATGGTTGCCTCACTTAAAAAATATGTTAGTTTCTAACTTGAAGTCAATAGTTGTGAAAATAACTAACATGGTTAGATTTATTTAAACAGAGAGATAGAGAGGAAGTGGGCGCATGCAAACGACGTCGTTAACGGTGGAGAAGGGTAGTGTCGAACTGGGGCCTAATGTGCTGTCGGGTGTCAGCCTACCTGCGGCGGTCGTATATGAAGACCCGCTTATCCATAACGTAGAGTGGATGCAGCGCTTCGCTGAAGCTCACGGTGCCCGCCTGGCGCCCCACGGTAAAACCACCATGACCCCCGCGCTTTTCCACCGTCAGCTGCAGGCGGGAGCGTGGGGTATTACCCTGGCGACCGCGCCCCAGTGTCGTGCTGCCTTCACCCATGGCGTTACTCGTTTACTGATGGCCAATCAACTGGTCGGCAAAGCCAATATGGCTATCATCGCCACTCTAATTGAGCAGGGCGCGACGTTTTACTGCGTGGTCGATAGTCAGGAGAACGTACGTCAGCTGGGGCGGTTTTTTGCCCAGCGTGGTTTGTATTTATCGGTACTGATTGAGGTAGGCGTAGAGGGTGGCCGCTGTGGCTGCCGCAATCAGCAGGAGATTGTTTCGCTGGCGGAAGCGATTGCTAAAGAGCCTGCACTTTCATTGGCGGGGCTTGAAGGCTATGAAGGCGTGGTTCACGGCGATAATCCTGAGTCGGGTATTCGTGCCTATGCTCAATATTTAGTGGATGTTGCCGTGGAGCTTGAGGCCGCTCAGCGCTTCTCTGAGCCCAACCCAATAGTGACTGCTTCAGGCTCAGCTTGGTATGACGTGATCGCAGAAGCTTTTCGCGGGGCGCCGCTGCAGGGGCGATTTACCCCGGTGCTTCGCCCGGGGTGCTACGTGGTTCACGACCATGGTCTGTATCGTGAAGCGCAGAGCGCAGTAATGGCGCGCCGCCCCGATCTGCAGCAGGGGCTTGAGCCTGCGCTAGAGGTGTTTGCCCAGGTGCAATCACTGCCTGAGCCTGGGCTTGCCATTGTGGCGCTGGGTAAGCGCGATATCGGTTACGACCAGTTGCCTATCCCCCTGCGCCGCTACCGGGAAGCCGGCGAGGCTGCGCAGCCGTTGTCTGTCACTGGTTGGGAAGTGACTACAATCATGGATCAGCACACTTTTGTGCGCCTTCCCGAAGAGGCTAAGGATGTTGCGATCGGTGATATCGTAGCTTTTGGTGCCTCGCACCCTTGTCTGACCTTCGATAAATGGCGTCAACTGCTGCTCGTCGACGCCCAATTAAACGTTAAAGAGCACTTGGCGACCTGCTTTTAGCGATAACGTCTGTCGATAAGCGCGCGATAGCGGCGGGAAGCTCGCTGGCATGGTGAATGCCAATGGCGCCTTCAGGTGTTACTTCTTCATTGGGGAAGTGGTTGAGATGTATCACGTGCATGCCTGCCGCTAACCCCGCTTCCACACCCACTGCCGCATCATCAATCACGACACACGCTGCTGGCGCGTAAGCCATGGCTGCAGAGGCCTTGCGATACAGTTCTGGATCAGGCTTCCACACGTTCAGTGTGTAGGCGCTAAATAGCTTGTCAGCAAAATGGTGGCCTAGTTCAGTGCTTTCCAGGGCGCAGCGTATTTTACGCTCAGGACCATTCGACACCACCGCTTTGGGATGATGGCTTAGTTGATCAAGCGCGGCAGGCATGCCTGGAATGGCGACAAGCTCGGCTCGCATTCTGGCTTCCATGCGCGCCCGCATGCCTGCCTCTAACTTGGCAAATTCTCCTTCAGCCAGCGCTTGAAAACGGCTTTCAAGCGTTTGAACGATGGTATGAAAGCGCACGCCTCTAAACTCCTCCATATACTGCTGGGCGGAGAAGGGCAGGCTGAACTCGGGAAGAATGGCGCCCATCACTTCGGCAAGCAGTATTTCGCTATCCACCAGGGTGCCATCGCAGTCAAACAGTAAACACAATGCCGGGTGGGGGCCGTTAGCAGAACTCATCGATAGGTTTCCTCGTTGACTAAGCTGATAGGACGTTCATCCTGCAGTGCCAAGCGAATATTATCCACCGCCCGCTGAGCCATGGCATGGCGAGTTTCATGGGTAGCAGAGCCAATATGGGGCAGGGCAACGACATTCGTCATTTTGGTCAGAGGGGACGAGGCGGGTAGCGGCTCTTGCTCAAAGACATCCAGCCCAGCTCCGTGAATGACGCCGTTCTCAAGGGCCTTTATCAACGCCGCTTCATCGACGACTTTGCCACGGGCGATATTGATGAAAATGGCGGATGGCTTCATCAGCGCAAACTCTTGGGCGCCGATAAGACGTTCGGTCTCGGGTGTAAGCGGTACCGTGACACACACGAAATCGGCCTCAGCCAGCAGCTCGTTGAGATCCCGCCGCTCGGCGCCAAGCCTGCTTTCAACATCGGGTTTGGGTGATGCATTGGAGTAAAGCACCTTCATGTCAAAACCCAGCGCACCGCGCTTGGCTACCGCCTGACCGATTCGTCCAAAACCAACCATGCCTAAAGTTTTGCCATGCACATCGCTGCCAAATAGTGCGGGGCCAATACCAGCCTTCCAGTTATCGCTTTTCACCAGCTCAGCAAGTTCCACAACGCGTCGTGCGGTGGCCATGATTAGTGCAAAGCCCGTATCGGCCGTAGTTTCAGTAAGCACATCGGGCGTGTTGCACAGCATAATGCCGCGCTTGGTGAGTTCATCCACCGGTATGGTGTCGTAGCCGACTGAGATAGTGGCAACTGCCTTTAAGTTTGGTGCCGAGTCTAAAAGCTCAGCGGTGATTGGCAGGCCAGAACCAATTATGCCGTGGGTTTCGGCCAGTAGTGCGCTGTTCTCCGGATCATTTAGTGACGTCGATTTAGGTAGCACAGTGACCTCAAACAGGTTGCTAAGCTCCGCAACCTGGGCATCGTTAAGCCTTCCTTGAACCAATAGGCGTTTTTTCATTGTTATCTCCTGGTTATGAATTGTTTATTAAAACCTGTTCAAACAGTCGGTTGGCTGGCCTCAAGGGTTTGCAGCTGGCTGCGATTGGGTAAACCTTCCATGTCACCTACCACTTGGATAGCTTGAGCACCAATCAAATTACCCCGCTGTGCGGCGTGTCGTGCCGAGTAACCATCTAATAACGCACTAATAACACCCACTGCAAAGCCATCGCCTGCACCTACGGTATCCACCACCTCTGCTACGCGGCAACCGGGCACTGTGAAATGCTCCTCTTGTCCGTCTAGGTTGCCACGGTAATAGCTGCCTTCCGGCCCTAGCTTAATGATCACAGCAGAGGCACCTTGATCCAGATAGTAGCCTGCTACGTCGTAAGGTGTCTTCTGGCCTGTTAGCAGCTGGCCTTCGGAGAGACCAGGTAATACCCAGTCTGAGTGCGCAGCAAGAGCATTTAGCGTATCGCGCATGTCGGCTTCGCTAGCCCAAAGGCTGGGGCGTAAATTAGGGTCGAAGGAGATGCTGGCACCGCTACTGCGGGCTTGTTCGAGCGTATGGAAAGCGAGTTCACGGGCAGAAGCTGACAAGGCTGGAGGAATACCCGTGGCGTGTAGATGGCGCAGCGCTGTGAAATCGATATCCTTAGCGTCTTCTGTGGTTAGGTGGCTGGCGGCGCTGCCGCGTCGGAAGTACTCCACTTTGGGGTCCGCACCATCCAGTGCGCGCTCTTTGAAAAGCAGCCCGGTGGGGTGCTGGGTGTCGGTATGCAGGTGGCGGCAATCCAGTCCCTCGCTTTCCAAGGTATGGCGTATAAAGTCACCAAAGCTGTCGCTGCCAACGCGGCTTAACCAACCCACATGAAACCCTAAGCGCGCCAAGCCGATCGCCACATTGGTATCCGCCCCCGCAATACGGCGCTGAAAATGCTCAATCTCGGAGAGCTTGCCAGGCGAGCCTGCCACGAACATGGTCATGGCTTCGCCAAACGTGAGAATTTCAGGAGGGTTAGAGAAGGTCTTAAGCATGGCAAATAATCTCTTTGTGTTGTTTGTTTTCAAGTAATGGGAACGATACCATTTGTAGCGATGGTTTTTGGATAGTGCTATAAAATTTTATGCCTGAGTGGAGCCTCGTCTGATCAAGGTAGGTGCAAAACTCAGTTGTGTCGGCATAGGTGTGGTGTGTGGCGCAATTTGATGCATCAGGCAGTGGATTGCCGTTTGACCAATATCATCAGTAGGTTGGGCAAGCGTCGTAATGCCGGGAGGCACCAAACTGCACCAATCGAGCTCATCAATCCCCATAAGACCAACCTTGCCAAGCGGCAGGCCAAGCTGCTGAAAAAGGCGCGTTACCGCGAGCGTTGCATTGCCGTTGGCGCACAGGACGGCGCAGTTGTGCTGTTTATGATCGGCGATGAAGGTGTCCAACGCGTTAAGCGTTGCAGTGTCGTCTGATGGGGTAAGCAGTAACGTTGCGTGGATTAGCGCCCGTTGTTCAGCACCCTGGTTAAAGCACATTAAACGTAGTTGGCGCGTGCTCGATTGTTCTGGTGTCTCGCTAACATAGAGAACGGCTTGGTAGCCTTGGTCAGTTAAGTGATCAAGCGCCATATCAACCGCTTGATGATTATCCAGGCCGACCACTGCAGCATCCACGTGGTTGACCTCACGGTCTAGCAGTACAACCGGCGTTCCCTGGTGGATAACGGTGTGAAGCTGGCGCTCGGGGCTGCCCACCGCATTAATCACCAAACCTTCCACTTGATAGGCACTAAGAAGAGCTAAATGCTGGCGCTCTTGTTCTGGGTCGTTGTCAGTATTGCCCACCAATAAAGAGTAGCCATACTGGCGGCAGGCTTGCTCCACCCCGTGAGTAATGGCGACTGAAAATGGGTTGCGGATATCGGCTACCAGCATTCCCACTAGTTTTGAGTGCCCACCTTTTAAGCCACGCGCCATTTGGTTGGGTTGATAACCAAGGGTATGAGCAGCTTGAGCGATGCGAGTTTGAAGGGGCGGTGATAGCCGCTCACGTTCATCACCAAAATAGCGCGAAACACTGGTTTTAGAAGCGCCCGCCAAGCGGGCAACCTCAATAATAGTTGAGCGGCGAGGTATAGATGACATAGTGCTCTTTGTTAAATAGGAACGATTCTATTCTGATGACTCGTTGAGACAAAAGCAACGATGTAAAATCGTGTTCATTTTAATTGATCATATGAATATTGTAATCAGAAGGATTCACCGTCCCTTCAAGACGGCCGATTTGAGTGAAATCATTGTTTTCAAGCACCGTATCAATGGACGTATCTATAAAGGATAAGTTTTTAATGACATTAACTTTGCAAGGCATTCCTTTAGCGTCTACATCCATTATCCAGGCGAGAAATCCGTTTGAGAACTTAGCTAAGCTGCCGATGGGGTAAAGACCAAAGTGCTGGATATAATCAACGAGTAGCGATTTTTCGTAAATGGCCGGGCGGTTGTTGACCCATCTGTAGGCATCAAGCGGTTGTCGCGGCTGCTGACTATTTCGTACATGCGTTAATTTGTTGATTATTTTAATGACGCTAATTAGACGAACTCGCTCTGACAATGCATCGGAAGTTTTACCGTAGGGATAACCGCTCCCATCCAGCCGTTCGTTAGCGTGGCAAATAATGTCACTGCAGGTGGGGCTAGGTACCCAACCCAAGGTTGCCAGCTTAGCATTGAGTGCATGTACATGACCTTTAAGTATTTCTGTTTGTGACGGTGACATGTGTATTTTTAAAGAGGGAAGCTTCTCACTAATGAGCAGTGGTTTGCCCATCGTGTGTAGGAGTGCGCCTGCCAGGGCTTCTCGGGTTTGTGAAGCGTGTGGATCACGCGTAATCAGCACCATCGCGAGCTGGGTACCTACTTGTATCGCGTGACGCACCCACTCGGGCTCATCATGTAAAAACATGAGCGCATACTGCAGCGCTTTACGGTTTTGGTTAACCATGTAAAGCAGGCTATCCACACACTCATACAAACTCTCTTCAGGAAATAGGTCTTTATTTTTAATGAACATCAGAATAACTTGAAGCTGTTGAGCAATTTCTAATACGCCGCGCAGTAGCGGCGATTGCTGAGAATTTTTTACAAGCTCACGCTCTTCTTTTTGCTGCATCTTTTTCTCTTTTGCATCCGCTATAAATAGACGAGACTTAGCTCGTGCAACGCTATCCTGTAAGCCTGATCGAAAAGCAGCTTCAAACTCAGATTCAGAGACATAGTGGAAAAGTTTTTCCATCATGGTAGCCGACATGTTGATAAACTCGATACCTATGGCCGCATAACCATGGCTGCCAAAAGGACGCATATGCCGTATACGCCCCTCAGTTGTAAACGTATCTCCATTTGGAAATTCGAGGGTTACGCTGGGTAATGTCTGATTAGCCGAAAGCGCCATACTGTCTTCAAGACTAACGTACACTAAGCAACCACCGACGGATAAATTGCGGACTTTACCCTCCAAGTTAAGTTCATGCTCAAATACATTTAAATGAGCACGAGCATGCATGCCAAGTATAAAAGGCACGCGCAAAGCACCGCGATTATCGGACGCGAAGATAGAATCGGGGAGTTGGCACTCTAAATGGTAAGTGTAAGTATCTATTTTGGTAACATAGGCAGGGACATGCTCAATATTATGAATTTGTTGCTCTTCACCCGCTGTATGGCGCAGCGCTTCAATATCAAAGCAAATGGTGTCGTTTTTAAGTAAGGAGAAAGAGAGGCGCCCTTGTAATGGATCTCAAGCGTTATTTTCCGCTGTTTAAATCTGTTTTAATGGCCGTTGCTTCAATCGCATAAGCCGCCTCTTTAGAAAAATAGAAATAGTGTGGTCTTTATTAAGTAGCGATTTTATTATTTGGCTAGTTGCGTTTTGAGTCATCATCGCAGTAGACATATTATTTTCACCATATTAGTTTTTTAATTAAAATTGCTTTGGCGATGACTTTTATGGCTTTTTCTTCTATTGAATTGCCTGAGCAACCCAATGCTTAACAGATTAACTATCATTTCAGATATTTTTGCAAACCAACTTTATATTAATTTTGGTTGTTTTGCGATGCTTGCTAATTCTTTTTTAGTATATCTGGTTTGGGCAAAAATGCCATTCGGGGGACCAGTGAAAATCAGGTAAGATAAGCGTTTTCTTTCAAGGCGATGCCCAAGGCATGCACCCAAATGACGTAACAAAAAGCTACGAGTTAACCGAGGCAGGCGATCGTTACTTTGATGGCCTGGTCGATAAATTTTCTCGTTCGCTCTACCAAGCTCCAAGGGGCGAGCTGCGCTTAGCTATGCTGGACTATTTGCTGCCTCAAATGCTGCAGTTAAAAGAGCAGCCAGTGCTCGATATAGGCGGTGGTTTGGGCCAGCAGGCGGCGTGGTTTGCCAAGCGTGGGCATGCGGTAACCATGACTGAACCCTCAGACGATATGCTTAACCACGCTAAGCAGTGGCACCAAGACGACAGCGCATTACCCCATGAATTGATTACCTACCTACAAGCACCGCTTCAACAGCTTGATCAGCAAGCGCCAGGGTCATGGCCACTAATTACCTGCCATGCGGTATTGGAATGGTTAGGTGACCCGCAAGCGGCGCTGACGACATTGAGTCACTTATTGGCACCGGGCGGTCAGCTTAGTTTGATGGTTTTCAACCGCGATGCGCTGCGCTTTTCTAATGTGGTGAAAGGCAATCTTGAAAAGGCGTTGCGTGATCGATTGGCCGGGAAGGGTAAGCGGCAGCGATTGACGCCCATATCACCTGTTTCTCATGCTGAGATTGAGCAGTGGAGTGCTGCGAATGGACTGCAAATAGCATCAGTCGCGGGCATCCGTGTTTTCCAAGACTACTTACGCAAACCGCCAGTCACGCCGGAAGAAAATGAAACCCTGATTGCCTTGGAAAAGCAGTACTGCCGCCAAGACCCTCACTGGCGTCTAGGCCGTTACCTACTTTATACATTAATTAAACCGGAGGCCGGTAAATGAGTGCTCAAGCCCCTGCGTGTCAGTTACTGGAACGCCAACAGGATAATTATGCAGCGCTGTGGGTCATTGGCCCTCCTATGGATAGTTGGCTTAGTGACCGCTCAAATGGTGTGGTAAGTGGCGATCACGAAGTGCTGGCGGAGTGGGCTGCTAAAGGCAAACAAGCATCCAGTCCTTTTGACGTAGCCAAAGGCGAGCCTTTAGGAAAAGAAGTGGTGCTATTTTGGCCAAAAGCGCACCAGCTAGGTATTTGGTGGCTAAAGTGGCTATGCGAACAGCTACCCAGCGGAACGCCGTTTGAGATTGTGGGCGAGCACCAGGGAGGTATTAAGCGCGTACCCAAAATGCTCGAGGAGCTGGGATTACCCTGGGAAAAGCGCGATAACGCTCGGCGCTGTACGTTATTCACCTCTCATACTGCTAGCTTGGATTCACCCAGTGGAGCAAGCGAAACAGCTTGGCAGTCGTTTGAAACGCTAGGTTTAACGTTGGTAAGTCACCCAGGCGTTTTCGGTCACGGCAAAGTCGATGAAGGCACGCTGTTAATGCTGGAGAGCTTAGAAAGTAGCTTGCCGAAAAAACCGCTCAAGGTGCTGGATATGGGCTGTGGTGACGGTATTGTTAGCGCTTGGCTCGCAAAGCGTGGCCATCATGTTACCGCAGTCGATATCAGCGCTTTTGCAGTCGAAGCCTGTCAGCGCACCTTGGCTGCCAATGGACTCAAGGGGCGAGTACTTTGCAGCGATGTATTCAGCGCGCTTGAAGATGAGCAGTTCGACTGGATTATCAGCAATCCGCCTTTCCATAAAGAGCGCGATATCAGCTACGGCCCAAGCCAGCGCTTGATTAGTCAAGCACCTGAGCATTTAAGCACCGGAGGGCGATTGGTCATTGTCGCCAATGGTTTTCTGCCTTATCCCGATCACTTGCAGCGCGCGTTTCAAGATTTTCATATCTTGGCGGATAATCGCCGCTTCAAGGTATACGCAGCAAACCAACTAAGCCGTTAAATCCCCCAGCCACCAACCGGCGACTAAAGTTGGTGCTCATAAGCTGCCATTTGGCCCTAGGCAAGCTTGCCAGGGCCAAAGTTGCTCGTCCATACTCGATTTATTGGTCAAGCTGTCATACATTCAGATGTTCTGACTTTGAGCATGCTCCTACCATTCTGGGTCATGCTGCTACCAGGGATGTGCCACATGATGCGACTCAATAACAAAACTGCACTGGTCACCGCCGCTGCGAACGGTATTGGACGCGCTACCGCCGAACGCTTTGTAGCGGAGGGGGCGCGAGTATTTGCAACAGATATCGATATTGCCTCGCTAGAAGGTGTGGAGGGTGTTGAAGCCTACTGTTTGGATGTCACGGACAGCAAAGCGATTCATGAACTGGCTAGCTCACTGCCTAACCTAGACATACTCTTCAACTGTGCGGGCATGGTGGCGGGGGGGTCTGTGCTCGAGTGTGATGAAGCTACTTGGCAACGCTCACTGGATATTAATGTCACCTCCATGTTTCATACTTTGCAGGCTTATTTACCGGGCATGCTAGTAAATGGGGGCGGCAGTATCATCAATATGGCTTCCTTGGCATCCAGCGTTAAAGGGGTGGCGAATCGCTGTGCTTATGGCGCTTCTAAAGCAGCGGTGATTGGTCTCACCAAATCGGTAGCTGCTGACTTTATGACGCAAGGCATTCGTTGCAATGCTATCTGTCCTGGTACGGTGGAATCGCCCTCGTTAAAGCAGCGTATCGCCGAGCAGGCGCGTAAAGAGGGGCGCAGTGACGCCGACGTGCTGGCGTCTTTTATTGCCCGCCAGCCAATGGGCAGGTTAGGACGAGTAGAAGAGGTCGCCGCATTGGCGACCTTCCTGGCGAGTGATGAATCTGAGTTTATTACCGGGACTGCACAGTTGATTGATGGCGGCTGGGCTAACTAGGCTCTGTCTGGAAATTGGCTGTGCTCGCCGACTTTTCAGCCAATACCTAATCACTTTAGAAGGCATAACAATATGAAACTTGTACGTTTTGGCTCACCGGGCCAGGAAAAACCGGGTATCTTGGATAGTCAGGGAAAGGTACGTGATCTCTCTTCTGTCGTGGGTGATATTGCTGGCGATGTATTGAGCGATGATGGCTTAAATAAATTGCGTAATGTCGATCTGACCACGCTGCCGGAGGTGGCAGAGGATATGCGTTTTGGGCCTTGTGTTGGTCAGGTAGGCAAGTTTATCTGCATTGGTCTTAACTACTCTGACCATGCGGCTGAAACGGGTGCTGAAGTGCCGCCGGAGCCGGTTATTTTCAACAAATGGACCAGCGCGATCTGCGGCCCGAATGACGACGTTGAAATTCCCCGCAATTCGAAGAAAACCGACTGGGAAGTGGAGCTTGGGGTCATTATCGGCAAAGGTGGCCGTTATATCGATGAAGCCGATGCGATGGCCCATGTGACGGGCTTCTGTGTGGTTAACGATGTATCTGAACGCGAATTTCAGCTAGAGCGCAGCGGTACTTGGGATAAAGGTAAAGGCTGCGATACGTTCGGCCCCTTAGGCCCCTGGCTGGTAACGCGGGATGAAGTCGCAGACCCCCACCAACTGAGTATGTGGCTGGAGGTTGACGGCCACCGCTATCAGGATGGCAATACCCGCACCATGGTCTATCAAGTCCCTTTTTTAATTAGCTACTTGAGTCGCTTTATGAGCCTGCAACCCGGCGATGTGATCTCAACCGGAACGCCGCCAGGAGTAGGGATGGGGCAAAAACCACCTGTTTACCTTCGCAACGGCCAGCAAATGCGGTTAGGGATTGAAGGCCTGGGTGAACAGCAGCAGAGGGTCGTACAGGCCTAATTGCGGCTGAAAGGAGCGTAATCATGCAAGTGCTTGTCTGTACAAAACCGCACCATATGGAGCTCGCTCACGCCGATAAACCTGAGTGTTCGCCTGGGCATGCCGTGGTGCAGATTCGCCGTATTGGTATCTGTGGAACGGATATTCATGCTTATGGCGGCAATCAGCCCTATTTTGAATACCCTCGCGTGCTGGGGCACGAGTTAGCCGGTGAGGTAGTTGAGGTCGCTGATGATCAAGCCAAGCATTTATTAGGCAAGCAGGTTTACGTTATCCCTTACCTGCATTGCGGGGAGTGCCGTGCTTGCCAGCAGAATAAAACCAACTGCTGCCAGAACATGCAGGTGATTGGCGTCCATCAAGATGGCGGAATGGCGGAGTACTTGTCCGTTCCTACTACCCATTTGGTGGTATCGGAAACACTGACTATCGATCAACTGGCGCTGGTGGAGTGCATGGCGATTGGCGCTCACGCGGTAAGGCGTAGCGCGCTAGAAGCGGATGAGCTTGCCGTGATCGTGGGTGCAGGCCCGATTGGTATGGGCGTGCTGCAAGTGGCTAAAAGCCGAGGTGCACGGACCTTGATGGTCGATACTAACCCTTCCCGATTGGCTTTTTGCCGCGATGTGCTGGGTGCTGATGTAGTGGCAAACCCACAGGGCGCCGATGTGGCTGAACGTATAAGTCTATTGAATGGCGGCGCATTAGCGGATGTGGTGTTCGACGCCACTGGCAGCCCGCTAGCCATGCAGGCGGGGTTCGATCTGGCAGGCCATGGTGGACGCTACGTGTTGGTAAGCGTGGTAAAAGCCGATATTACCTTTAGCGACCCTGATTTCCACAAGAAGGAGCTGACTCTCATGGGGAGCCGCAACGCAACTCGTGAAGATTTCGATAGCGTGGTGGCCCTGATGGAGAGTGGGAGCATTAACGCTGAAGCCATGATTACTCACCGGGCGCCGCTCGCCGACATACCCACCCAAATGCCCCAGTGGTGTGACCCTGCCAATCAGGTCATCAAGGCCATGATCTCGATTGACTTTTAATACGTCTTCATGATTTCCTCAAACTTGCCACAATCAACCGCCGACGAAGTTAACTTTAAGGTCTATGATGCAAATCAGTAGTCGTTAATTTAACGGTTGTGAGTGGGAGTGGTTGAAATGGCGGGAAATATACGTAATACAGCGGTATTTGGAAGCGCTGTTTTGCTTGGCGGTTTGCTGGCCCTTGGGCTGGTCTGGAGCGGTAGCTATATCAAGGGAGCCGCTGAGGTGTGGCAGCAGTCATCGCGTAGCGTAACAGTGCGTGGCTTGGCCGAGCGTGAGGTGGCGGCGGACTTGGTGCTGTGGCCGTTTAATTACAGCGTCAGTGCCAATAGCCTGAGTGACCTGGAGCAGCAGCTGTCAGAAGACGAACAGTCGATCCGAGATTTCCTTCAAGCCCAAGGCTTTGCGCCAGAATATATCAACTCGACACCACCGCGGATTACCGATCAGTTCAGCAACCTATACGGTAATCAGCGGCCCGATGAGCGCTACCGTGCTGAAGCAACGTTACTGCTTCGCACGCCCGATGTAGAGGGCGTAATTGCGGCGATCCCCAGCGCGACATCACTGGTGCGTGAAGGCGTACTACTATCGCCTAGCTATGAATACCGCACGGAATTTCTGTTTACCGGCCTTGATGCAATCAAGCCCGAAATGATTGCGGCGGCCACTGCTGATGCGCGTAACGCCGCACAGCAATTTGCGCAAGACTCCGGTAGCCAGGTGGGCCAAATTCGCCAAGCGACCCAGGGCTACTTTTCCATTGAAGACTTGGATAGCTATACGCCGCAAACCAAGCGCGTACGTGTCGTTACAACGGTGGACTATGCCTTACAAGATTAGGCTGCCTAAGGGGCTGAGCTTTAGAGGAGCAGTCCCAGCTAGGTTAACTGCTTGAGGTGGAAGGCTTGCCCGTATAGTCGATCTCGGTGATGGTATAAAACATATCACCATTAGGCGTGAGCACTTTCGCATCATCACCCACCTGCTTGCCAAGCAGCGCTTTGGCCATGGGGGCATCGATACTGATCCAGCGTTTTTTAGTGTCGATCTCGTCGTGGCCAACAATCCTAAGATATACCTGTACGCCGTTTTCATCTTCCAAGCTGACGTAGGCACCGAAGAACACCTTGCTAGTGTCGGCGGGTAGGCGATCAACGATCTGTAACTCGTCCAAGCGCTTCGTCAGGTAGGTAATACGAGCGATCACCCGGTTTAGCTCTTTCTTGTTGTAGGTGTAATCTGCGTTTTCACTACGGTCACCCTGGGCCGCCGCTTCACCTACTTTCTCTGAAATCGCTGGGCGCTTTACTCGCGAGAGGTGGTCCAGAATGGCGCGCAAGCGGGCCGCCCCCTCTGCAGTAATCAGGTTGCTTTTAGGGGCTTGACGCGGATCTTTTGCTGGATCGCGCCAGCGGGTCATGTTGCGGCCTTTCATTACCGTGTCCCTATTATGTCTGGAACCAACCAGCTTACGTTAATTGAGCGAAGCATACCAAAGAACATGCCGCTGGCGAATCAATCAAACGTTCGTTACATTATGTGAGAGGCCCGCCACTCTTAGGCCTCAGCTGTACAACAATAATTCAGGAGCCTCTATGCGAACTCTCTCTTTTTCACGTCTATCTTTATCAAAGCTAATAATCACTGCTGCCATAGGCAGTACGCTGACGCTGTCACCCATAACGGCCATTGCTTTTGAAGGTGAGCTATTTTCACTCAAGAACCGTTGGGAGCACACCGTCACGGCACTGCCTGCCAATGAGCGTGAAAACACACTAAAAGCGTTAGTCAGTGAGGCAGAACAACTCGCCAACCAATATAGCGATGAAGCCGATGTGCTGGTTTGGCAGGGCATTATTTTGGCCTCTTATGCTCGTGAACGTGGCGGTCTAGGTGCGCTGGGAACCGCAGGGGATGCGCGTGACGCATTGGAAAAAGCGATTGAGCTAGATCCTCAAGGGCTGAATGGTTCCGCGTACGTGACGCTAGGGGCGCTCTATGATCGTGCACCGGGACGCCCGCTCGGTTTTGGGAATAGTGATACTGCTGAAAAAATGTTCCAGCGCGCCTTGGAAATCCGTCCTGACGGGATTGATGTGAACTACTACTACGCCGCTTTCCTCAAGGAGGAGGGCAATGCTCAGGCTGCTCGTGAGCATGCACAGCGTGCGGTTAACGGTACGGCCCGGGACACCCGCCAAGCCTCCGATGAAGCGCTGCGCCGCGACGCAGAGGCTATGCTCAGCCAACTGTAATCTACCCACGTAATTGGCATTCCCGGTGGCAAGCACTGATAATAGAGCGATTATCACTACCGGGAGTGCCTCATGGTGTCCAGCCCAAAGAACGCTTCTGAACGAAACGTCCCATTTCGCAGCACGACGCTTAGCGTTCCGCAGTTAAACCGTGAAGACGTTGAATTATTAAAGCGTGAAACGCTGCACCAGGGGTTTTTCCGCCTTGAAGCCCTAGAGCTTCGCCACCGCCTATTTGAAGGCGGCTGGAGCGAGCCAATGCGCCGTGAAGTGCATAACCGCTTTGATGCGGTAGGGGTAATGCTTTACGACCCTGAGCGAGACTCATTGGTGCTTATTGAGCAGTTTCGCGCTGGTGCAATTGATGATTCGGTGTCTCCCTGGAAGCTTGAGTTCGTTGCTGGCTTAGTCGAGGAGGGCGAGTCAGTGGAAGACGTGGCTCGCCGTGAAGCGTGGGAAGAAGCCGGTTGTAAAGTGAGCGAGCTGACCAAACTACACACTTATTATCCAAGCCCTGGCGCCTGCAACGAGCAAGTGACACTGTTTTGTGGTTTGGTAGATACCCAAGGTTTAGGTGGCATTCACGGCTTAGATGAAGAGCATGAAGATATTCGTGTTCACGTCATGCCGTTTGCAAATGCCTGGGAACTCTTAGAGCAGGGGCGACTCGACAACGCCATGTCTTTAATTGGTCTACATTGGCTTAATAGCCAGCGAGCCTCATTACGCGCCGCCTCACAGCGGCCGTTGACGCAAAGCGAAACAAACGAGGAGTGAACATGGCGAGAACGGCCTACGTCACCGATTTAAAATCGCTCCAAGGGGAGTGCAGCGCCAACTATTTACGTATGGTGCGGCTTGTGGGCGACATGGAGGCTGGTCAACGCCGTAATATTGCCTTGCGTGGTGATAAACAGTACTTCGGCGATCTGCATCTTTTTATTCAAGAGCAGGCACCCTATACCACCATGGTGGATGTCTCCCAGACCGGCCCGCTTGATGCAGTGTTGGAGGGGCCGCGCATGCGTGTGCATCTTTATCATGATGTGCGTATGGCGGAAGTCACCGATTTTCAGCGCGAGCGCCACTTTAGTGGCCGCTACCGCTACCCCAATGCCCGTATGCATCAGCCAGATGAAAAGCTTCAGCTCAACCGTTTCTTAGGCGAATGGTTAGCTCACGGCCTGGCCCACGGGCACACCCATGATGTGCCGGAGATGCCCTAGTGCGATTGGTACAGATTTCCGATGCTCACCTACATGCGGTCATCGAAGCACGTTCCCGTGCAGGCGTGCCTTGGCGCCAGTTTCAGCAGGTATTAAGCGCTGTGAAGGCCGAACAGCCCGATATTGTGATCTTCACTGGGGATATCAGCCAGGACGAATCCGCCGCCTCGTACTCTCTGGCGGTGCAGGCAATGGAGACGTTGCCCTGCCCATGGTACTGGCTGCCGGGGAATCACGACCAGCTCGCGTTGATGACGGCTGAGCACCCCTTAATGGGAGAGGTGGATGTTCGCCCATGGCGCATTTTGCTGCTCAATACCCAGGTGGAAGGCAAACCCTTTGGGAAGCTGGGAAGCGAGCAATTAGCTAAGCTGCAAGAGCAGTTAGAGCAAGATGATCGCCCCACGCTCATCGCCATGCATCACCCGCCGGTGGATGTCGGCGCTGTGTGGATGGATGCCATTGGCCTACAAGATCGTGATGCATTTTGGGAGCTGATTAGCAAATACCCTCAGGTAAACATCATCCTGTTCGGTCACGTGCATCAAGCTTACGCCGAACACCATCGCCTGGGCGAAAACACGATTGATGTTTATGGCTGCCCGGCGATGGCCGATCAGTTTCTGCCCGGCGCTGAGCAGTTCGCCATTGATGAAGCTTCTCGCCCTGGTTATCGCATTGTCGATTTAAGCTGGAGTGAGCTTTCAGGGAGCGAGTGGCAGACCTGGGTAGAGCGTATTGAGTGATCCTCAATCGATCTACCAGTCCTTGTTAGTCAATTATGGAATAAAAGATAGTTATTAATTCTTTTGGGTTATTATTGGCTCGGCGTTACCCTACCTGCATTCGAACATACAATATTCTTTAGCTTAAGTGATGAGCTTGTTCTTGTGAGGTATGGGGCCATGACCCAATTGTCTACTATTTCTTCAAAGGAGCGGTCTTCAGCAACACGCTCTTCAGCAACACGCTCTTCAGCGCCACAGCAGGAGGCTTTCCATACACCTGATGCCGCGCGCCTGACCCACCTCAAGCAGTTAGAAGCCGAGTCTATTCACATTATTCGTGAAGTCGCCGCTGAGTTCGCCAACCCGGTGATGATGTACTCCATCGGCAAAGATTCTTCGGTCATGCTGCACTTGGCGCGTAAAGCTTTTTACCCTGGTACACCGCCATTCCCACTGATGCATGTGGATACCACGTGGAAATTTCGCGAGATGATCGAGTTCCGCAACCGCATGGCCAAAGAGGCGGGAATGGAACTGATCGTGCATACCAACGAAGAGGGGCGGGCAGCCAATATCAACCCCTTCGATCATGGCAGCGCCAAATACACCGATATCATGAAAACCCAAGCGCTCAAGCAGGCGCTGGATAAGTATGGATTTGATGCGGCCTTCGGCGGCGCTCGACGTGATGAAGAGGCGTCCCGGGCCAAGGAGCGTGTCTACTCGTTCCGCGATAAGTATCACCGTTGGGACCCAAAGAATCAGCGCCCTGAGCTGTGGAATGTGTATAACGCCAAGGTCAATAAAGGCGAATCGATCCGCGTGTTCCCGCTCTCCAACTGGACCGAGCTGGATATCTGGCAATACATCTACTTAGAATCGATTCCCATCGTACCGCTCTACTACTCGGCCAAGCGCCCGGTGGTCGAGCGCGACGGTATGCAGATTATGGTCGATGACGACCGCCTACCGTTAGCGCCTGGCGAAGTGCCTGAACAGAAGTCGGTGCGATTTAGAACGCTAGGCTGCTACCCCTTGACCGGCGCCGTGGAATCCGAAGCCGCAACGCTGCCGGAAATTATCCAAGAGATGCTGTTGACCCGAACCAGTGAGCGCAGTGGTCGTGCCATTGATCGCGACCAAGTCGGTTCGATGGAGAAGAAAAAGCGCGAGGGGTACTTCTAAAATGTCTCATCAATCCAACTTGATCGCCGATAATATTGAGCAGTACCTGCACGAGCACGAGAATAAAGATCTGCTGCGTTTTATTACCTGCGGCAGCGTAGACGACGGTAAATCGACACTGATTGGCCGTCTGCTTCACGACTCGAAAATGATCTTTGAAGATCAACTGGCAGCGATCACCCAGGCTTCTAAAACCAGCGGTACGACCGGTGATACGGTTGATTTGGCGCTGTTGGTGGATGGCCTGCAGTCCGAGCGTGAGCAGGGCATTACCATCGATGTAGCGTACCGCTTTTTCTCCACCGATAAGCGCAAATTCATTATTGCTGATACCCCAGGGCATGAGCAGTACACCCGCAATATGGCCACCGGCGCTTCAACGGCCAGTTTGGCGATTATTTTGATCGATGCCCGCTACGGCGTGCAGACACAAACGCGCCGCCATAGCTTTATTGCCGACCTGCTAGGCATCCAGCACCTAGTCATTGCGGTCAATAAGATGGATCTGGTGGGCTTCTCCGAGCAGCGTTTCAACGAGATAGTCGAGGAGTACCGCGCCTTTGCCACCAACCTGCAGGCGCCGGATATTCGTTTTGTGCCGATGTCGGCGCTGAATGGCGACAATGTGGTTAATCGTAGCGAACAGACGCCCTGGTACTTTACCGGTGAATACCAGGGGCAAACGCTGATTGAGCTACTTGAGAGTGTTGAGATCACCCGCGATCAAAACCTAAGCGATCTGCGCTTGCCGGTACAGTACGTGAACCGTCCAAACCTTGATTTTCGCGGTTACTGCGGCACCTTGGCCGCCGGTGTGTTGCACCCTGGTCAAGCCGTTAAAGTCTTGCCATCGGGTAAAACATCGCGGGTTGCTCGGATTGTCACCTTTGATGGGGATCTTGCCGCCGCTTATCCAGGCCAAGCGATTACGGTGACACTGGAGGATGAAATCGATATCTCCCGGGGCGACTGGCTGGTAGCAGTGGATAGCGAACTGCCGCTCTCCAATAGCTTTAAAGCCGATATTGTCTGGATGCACGAAGAAGTATTAGCACCGGGCAAGCTCTATGATTTCAAACTGGCGACCCGCGACCTTTCAGGTCAGGTGAGCGCGATCGATTTCCAAATCGACGTCAACACCTTGGAGAAGCATGCCACACACTCGCTGGGTTTGAATGCGATTGCCCGCTGCGACGTTGAGCTGACCGCCGCCATTCCCGTGGATGATTATCGCACCAGCCCCGGTACCGGCAGCTTTATTATCGTTGATCGGTTGACTAACGTGACCGTAGGCGCCGGTATGATCCGCGGCACGGCAAGCGCTCCAGGCAGTGTTTCAAGCACCACCGATTGGGCGGCATTTGAACGCGACCTAAATGCCCTGGTGCGTAAGCATTTTCCTCACTGGGAAGCGAAAGATATCAGCGGCTTATTCAACCGCTAAGAGCGTTGATGCACCAGTGCAGCACAAAACACAGCGGCCCGCTTTTTAAAGCGTGCCGCTGTGTTTTTAAGAATACAAATATTACTCAGCGTTAGGGAAAACAGCTGCTGGCCGTCTACCTCAAAATCCGCAATCGCTTGCTGACCCTCTTCAGAGACCAGCCACTCATGCCACTGAGCCGCAAGATCGTGTTTCAGGTCTGGATGGCGTTCTTCCGAGAGCAGTAGGCTGCCGTACTGGTTGAATAGCGCTTCATCGCCTTCAAACAGCAGGGTTAGGTCTTGTGGGTTTTCAAAGGCAACCCAGGTGGCGCGGTCGGTAAATGTATAGGCATCCATACCGGCGGCGGTGTTTAGCGTGGGGCCCATGCCGCTACCCAATTCGCGATACCACTCGCCCTGTGGCGTGACGCCAGCATCTTCCCACAAGCGCAGTTCAGCGCGGTTGGTGCCGCTATCGTCGCCGCGTGAAGCGAAAGGTGACGCGCTCTCTGCAATACGCTGCATGGCATCGGTGACAGATTCGCTGTCACTGATTACTGCAGGATCATCACTCGGGCCAACGATCACGAAATCGTTGTACATGACATTAAGACGTTCAGTGGCATAGCCATCGGCCACAAACTGCTCTTCGCCCGCCGTATCATGAACTAACAGGCTATCGGCGTCACCACGGCGACCAATCTCAAACGCCTGACCGGTGCCTACTGCGACAACACGAACTTCAATTCCCGTCTCTTCGGTGAAGGTGGGGATGATAGCGTCGAACAAACCTGAATTTTCAGTCGAGGTGGTGGAGGCCAGCGTGATGTAATCATCGGCCGCCATCAACGAACCGCTAAAGGTCAGGCCTAGGGCGCCTAAGGTAATAAATGCAGTCGCTTTCTTCATGTTATTGCTCCTTGATCATTGTTTATTAGTCACAGAGTTCACGAGCTTCAGGGTTACCAAACCAGCTCGCCCCGAATAAACGCCCCCGCCTCGGGTGAGGAGGGGGTAGTAAAAAACTCATCAACAGGGGTATGTTCGAGTAATTCGCCGTTATGTAGAAACAGCACATCGTTGGCTAAACGACGGGCTTGATGTAAGTCGTGGGTAGTCATAACGATGCGTGTACCGCTGTGATGAAACTCAAGCACTGCATCTTCAACGGCTTTAATAGCGGCGGGATCCAGCCCCGAGGTGGGCTCGTCTAAAAACAGCACTTGAGGATTGAGCAGCCAGGCTCGCGCTAGCGCTAAACGCTGCTGCTCGCCGCCGGAAAGTACCCGTGCTGGACGCTTAGCGAGGTGGGCTAAGCCAAACTTTTCCAGCGCACTCATGGCCTGGGCTTTACGGCGTTGACGAGCTGTTTTATGAATTGCCAATACGTAGGTGAGATTATCCAGCGCCGAACGACGCAACAGCACCGGGCGCTGGAAGACCATGGCTTGGGCAGGCGGCGCGCCTTGCCATCGCACCGTGCCGCTAGTAGGCGTCAATAGGCCATGGGCCAAGCGCATTAATAGACTTTTGCCTGCACCATTCGGCCCCATGATTAGCGTTCGCTGGCAGCCTGTAAGGCGCAACGAAGTAGGTTTAAGCAGCGTATGACCACGATGGATAAAGCCCACACTATCGAGTTCCAGGGCCGCCACGGGAGGTGTGTGATGTACATTCATCCCAGCCGCCTTTTCGCCGTTTCACCGATGATGTGTGCGATGGCATTAATCATGGTCACCAGCGCGAGCAGAATAATGCCTAAGCCAAGCGCCATGGGCAGGTTGCCCTTGCTGGTTTCTAGCACAATGCTGGTGGTCATCACGCGAGTGACACCATCGATATTGCCACCCACGATCATTACAGCGCCCACTTCAGCGCTGGCACGACCAAAGCCCGCCAGTATGACAGTCAATAGTGCGAAGCGCGCATCCCAAAGCAGTGTCGGAATCATGCGGCTACGTGATAACCCAAGGGAGTTCAATTGCTCGGCGTACTCGGCATGCAGCGCTTCGATCTGTTGTCGGGTAAGGGCGGCAATAATCGGCAATACCAATATCACCTGTGCGATGACCATCGCCGTGGGAGTGAATAGTAGCCCCCATTCACCCAGTGGGCCTACGCGTGAAAGCAGTAGGTAAACGCAGAGTCCAGCAACCACTGGCGGTAACCCCATCAGAGCATTGAGGGCAATAATGACGCCGTTGCGCCCAGGAAAGCGCCATAGCGCGAGGGCAGCCCCCAAAGGCAGTGCTAACAGGCTGGCCACGAACACGGCTATTAGCGAGACCTGTAGCGAAAGTATGACGATGGAGAGTAGCGCGCTATCCATGCTCATGATGAGAGCGAGGGCAGTCCTAAAGGCGTTGTCACTAGTCGGCATTGAGCGTTAGCGTCATTATCAGGTGTATGGGCGCATGATGTACTGAAAAATTATCGATTGCACTGTCAGCTGAAATCAATGCAGTCTTATGCAGTAAACTGCCAATAGCAGGCACATGCCTATTGAGGTTCTATTGAGATGACTGAACGACACGTTTATTTGACTACTGCTGAAGTCGCCGACTACCTACGACTGAAAGAGCGTAAGGTGTACGATCTGGTCAGCCAAGGCCAAATCCCCTGTAGCCGGATAACCGGAAAGCTGCTGTTTCCTCGTCAGCAGATTGATCTATGGGTGCTGAGTCATTTAGAGGGCGATCAGGCCCAGAGATTTTCGCTACCGCTAGTGGTCGCAGGCAGTCAGGACCCATTATTAGAGTGGGCTATTCGAGAGAGCAGCTCCGATTTGGCCATGCTGTGCCAGGGCAGTGGTGATGGCGTGCGCCGCTTACTCGATGGCAAAGCCATGCTGGCGGGCATTCACTTGCTCGATCCGATATCTCAACGCTACAACGAACCCGGTGCATTAGGTTTAAGCGGCATGCGTGATCTATTGATCGTGCACTGGGCTACGCGCCGCCAAGGGCTGCTATTGCCCATCGATAATCCACTGAAGATCGCAGGGCTAAGCGATTTGCAAAAAGCAAACATTCGCGTGGCGCATCGCCAGCCGGATGCCGGTGCGGCAAGGTTGCTGAGTTGTCTATTGTCACAAGCGGGCATCGATAGCTCAACGCTTAACTGGGCGCCTCATGCTTCCTTGAGTGAAGATGATTTGGCATTGAGTGTTCGGCAAGGCGAGGCGGATGTGGGGCTAGGGGTTGAGGCCGCAGCTCACCGACAGCAATTGGGCTTCGTTCCTCTTTGCGAGGAGCCGTTTGACTTAATCATGCAGCGACGGAGCTATTTCGAACCGCCAATACAGCGATTGTTGGCATTTACTCATCAATCCCGCTTTGCCGAGCGTGCAGCACAGTTAGGGGGTTATAATCTTGCTGAAACAGGTAAGATCGTCCATAACGCTTAGCGCAGGATCGATAGTCTCGATTCATTAGCAGGGTAGCTTGACGCTGTTACTATATGCGCCACACTAGTGGAGCGTTACAGACGCAAATCATCACGAAAAGGAGAGCATGATGAAACAAGCACTAAACGGTAAACGAGTGGCTATTTTAGCCGCCGCTGGTTTTGAAGAGTCTGAGTTGAGCGTGCCGCGTGCCGCGCTACAGAAAGAGGGCGTTGAGGTTCACGTGGTCACCCCCGATGGCAAGGGAATTAAGGCTTGGGCGGAAACCGACTGGGGCGACACCTACGAGGCCGATAAAGCGCTTGCTGATGTCAATGAGTCTGACTACCACGCGCTGGTACTTCCCGGTGGCTTATTCAACCCTGACGAACTGCGCACCAACGATGAAGCATTGAGCTTCGTAAAAGCGTTTTTCCAAGCAGGTAAACCCGTGGCAGCGATTTGCCATGCCCCCTGGATATTGATCAATGCAGGCGTGGTAGAAGGCCGTCGTATGACCTCCGTTCCTAGCGTTGCACAAGACCTGCTCAACGCTGGCGCTGAATGGGTGGATGAGCCTGTCGTCGTCGACAGTGGTCTAGTGACCAGCCGCACACCGAAAGACTTGGATGCCTTCAATGCCAAGTTACTCGAAGAGCTTCAGGAAGGGCGTCACTCCGGTCAACACGCTTGATGGGCATACTGCGTCAGTGGGCAAGCTTTGTTAAAAGGCTTGTCCACGTTATTGCCAAACCTATTAAAGGCGACAGTGGCCGCGGTGGCATGGTGGTTCACCCCTACCGCGGTTACGGTTCTCAGCGTGAAATATTTGTCATGGGTAGGGTGTTTCGTCAGGCCGCACTTGGCCGGGCGATCCCTCGCCATGGCATGCTGCGCGATACCGCAGATGTGGCACGGCGAATTTTGCGCCGCGGGCTGGCCGATGCTCAGGTAGAGATTCATATAGGCGAAAATAAGCTCTGCGTCGGCACGGATCGGGATGGCTATTTCGATGTGCATTTGCCGATTAGCCACACCCTACCCATCGATGTCTCCTGGCATCGCGCTGATATTCTGGTTCATTGCCCAGGGCAGACGCCGGTACGCACCCACGTAGAGGTTTACGTGCCGCCACCGGAGGCTGACTTGCTGGTCATTAGTGATATCGATGATACGGTCATGTTCACCGGTGTAGCAGAGAAGCTGAAAATGCTTTATCGCCTGTTCGTTAAAAACCTCACCGGCGCACGGCTTTTCCTGGCGTCGCATCGCTTTATCAAGCGCTGCATCGCGGCGTAAGTGAGCGCGCTGAACGCCCCATTTTGTATGTTTCTCGTGGGCCGTGGGCGATATACGAAATGCTTGAAACCTTCTTTCAGATCAATCGCATTCCCGTCGGCCCTATCTTATTTCTGCGTGAATGGGGAATTTCATGGCGCAGGCCATGGCCTCGCCGTGCAGAGGAGCATAAGCGCGATCTGATCGACCGCATGCTTACCCTCTATAACGACATGCCATGCATACTCATTGGCGATAGCGGCCAACACGACCCAGAAGTGTATATCGAAATAGTGAAGGCTTATCCAAATCGCATTAAAGCCATCTATATACGGCGCGTGGATAAAAATCCCAAGCGAGAAGAGGCAATCCAGCGGCTGCGTGATGAGCTGGTGGGTACTCAGTGCGAATTGGTGCTTGCCGCTGATAGCGTTCTGATTGCTGAGCATGCCCACGCCCAGGGCGATATATCTTCCCATGGTTTAGCGGCAGTAAGGCGCGATGTGGAAGAGCAGCGCAACGATCCTGATCCTGCATAAGCGCACTCCCGGACGAGGCTGTTGCCAAGCCAGTCCCCATGGTAAAAGCTATTCTGGTAAAACATTGTTCACCGTCGTTTGTCTAACGGCGGTTGTGTGTGGATAGGGGCTGCCATGGTTGTTCTGCTGATCATTTTTGCACTGGCCGTTTTCGTGCTCCCCAACGTATGGGCCAAATGGGTGCTTAAACGCCATACCCGTGGTCGTGACGATTACCCCGGCACGGGGGCGGAACTTGCCGACCATTTACTGCGCAGGCTCGGCATTGTGGGCGCGAGTGTCGAGCGCACCGAGTTCGGCGACCATTACGACCCGGAAACACGCTGCGTGCGGCTTTCCCCGGATCATTATGATGGCCGTTCGCTAACCGCTGTCACGGTGGCTGCCCATGAAGTAGGCCATGCTATTCAACATTATCAGGGTTATGCGCCACTCGTGGCGCGCAGCCGGTTAGTAGGCGTTGCTCAAAAAGCCGAGAAACTCGGTGCTGTGCTGATGATGGCCGCCCCTTTTCTATTTATTTTGACGCGCTTACCGGGCGGTTTGGCAATAGTCATTGCCATGGCAGTGATCAGCTTCGGTACTGCAGCCGTGGTGCATCTAGTGACGCTGCCGGTGGAGTTCGATGCTAGCTTCAATCGGGCGCTGCCGCTTTTGAAAGAGTACGTGCCGCCTGCAGATATGAAAGGCGCGAGGCACGTACTCACCGCCTGCGCCTTTACCTATGTGGCCGCTTCACTGGCCAGCGTGATGAATCTAGGCCGCTGGTTGGTGATATTGCGGCGTTAAAGATGAAAGTGCCCAACACTTACCCGGGCTTATTCGCCAAAATCACCGCCCGGCGTGGGGCGGGGTAGCCTTCAATAGTGCGGGTTCGGTCATTGGGATCAAGAAAGTCCGCCAGCGACTGGTAAGTCATCCACGCCGTTGAGCGTTGCTCTTCAAGTGTAGTAACTGCTTCATCTACCACCCGCACGTTGGTAAAGCCGCAGCGCTCCAGCCAGTGGCATAGCGCTTTGGAAGAGGGCAGGAAGTAGACGTTGGGCATGGCGGCGTAGCGTTCGCCGGGTACAAAGACCGTTTGCTCGTCGCCTTCGACCACCAAAGTCTCGAGCACCAGCTCGCCGCCAGGCGTCAGCGCCGCTTTTAGCTGCTGAAGATGTTCCAATGGGGCAGGGCGATGGTAGAGCACACCCATGGAAAATACCGTATCGAAAAAGCCCAGGTTCTCCGGCACATCTTCGATGCCCACTGGCAAAAACTGCGTTCTGCCCCCGTCAGCATTACCGACAAAGTGGCGTACCGCCTGAAACTGCCAGTAAAAACGCGGTGAAGGGTCGATCACCAATACAAAAGCAGCCCCGGCCCCAGCCATCCGCCAAGCGTGATAGCCGCTGCCGCCGCCTACATCGAGCACCTTGCGATACTTCAGCGGCGCCAAGTGCGGGGCGACTCGTTGCCATTTCCAGTCTGAGCGCCACTCGGTATCAATGTGAATGCCACCCAGTTGAAAAGGGCCTTTACGCCAGGGGGCGAGCTTTCTTAATAAGTTAAAACACTGGCGCTGCTGGCTATCGCTAAGTTCCAGTTCAACGCTGACGGTGTCGCTGTTTAAATCTACACGCCGCTCACTGGGGAGCGCAGGCAGCTTAGCGACGGCTTTTTCCCAAGCGGAGAGGTCGCCATGACGATTACGGTCAAGCCCATAGGCCAACTGTTCGGGTAGCTTGGCAAGCCAGGGCGTTAGCGATTTATCGAGGGTAGCTTGGTCTAGAAACGCTTGATACAGAACACGGTGATCATCGGGTAACAACACCTCACCCCTCCTTGAACGCAATGAGTGAGGCAAAATTCAAATACTGGAACCAGGTCACTGAGCGAGGAAAGCCTGCCTGTTGCAAACGGCCATGAAGCGCATCGAGAGTGTCGGGTACCAGCACGTTCTCAAGGGCGGTGCGTTTCTGGCTAATTTCTAAATCGCTATAGCCGTTGGCACGCTTGAAATCGTGGTAGCGTTCAACGCGCCATGCATTATCACGCTCGTCGGCATCGACCGTTTTCTCTGAAAGAATCAGCACGCCGCCGGGCTCAAGCGCTGCATAAAGCCTTGCCAACAATGCATCGCGGTCAGCAGCAGGCAGAAACTGCAGCGTAAAGTTGAGAATGATCATGCCTGAAGGTGCATACTCCAGGGTACGTATATCGGCTTCTTCCACCTGCATCTCGTGTGCAGGGCACTCATCAGCAAAGGTTTGCCGTGCCTGAGTTACCATGGCGGGTGACAGATCAACGCCCGTGTAGCGAAAGGCATCCGGCGGCAGGGCGCCAGCCAAAGCAAGCCCCGAAGCGCCCAGCGAGCAGCCCAGGTCATATACATGGGCGCCGTGGCGTAGGTGGCGCTGGGCAATTAAGCTCAACATACCCAGAATTTGCCCGTAACCAGGCACTGAGCGGCGTATCATATCGGGAAAGCACGCGACGACCTTCTCATCGAAAGAGAACCTTGCTACTCGGTC
>AXCI01002765.1_pt1 | contig 105756 bp, 121 predicted proteins | sample 182571 | NCBI WGS metagenome assembly AXCI01 (sample SAMN02359225, study PRJNA218796) | groundwater metagenome | isolation source: Mt. Simon Sandstone pore water sample D5872 at 1.8km depth, Illinois-Basin... | place: USA: Decatur, Illinois | collected 2009-05 | reverse complement strand
GGATTCCTCAGTAACCAATGCGATTGTCTGCCAGGCAATATTCGAGGCTAGAAAACGCGGCATTGATGTGCCTCATGTGGTCTTCGCTCATGCTATTACCACCTATGACAATCCCGCGATGGATGAATATGCAGTGGGAGAGATGAAGGCACTCAAGGATTACATCCAAAAGCATAACCTACCCGCTTCTGTCGAGGTTCAGCGCCCCACTCTATCCAATGATTATCTAGTGAATATTATGGGTGGAAGGATGCTTGCAACGCTTCCCGGTACCGGGCGTGCTTGCGCCGACATGCTAAAGGTGCAAACAAACCGGCAGCTTAAAAAACGCATCCAAAAGAAACTGCCAGGCGAAGTCGTCAACGTCGTTGGCAAACGGTGGGATGAGAGCATATCAAGGGCCTCGAATATGTCTCTCTCCGGGGAGCGCCCGGACATGGTGGTCAAGGTCAATAATGAGCTGCTACTGACCCCGATAGCCCACTTCACGCTTGACGATATTTGGCAAATGATAGGGATGGTCAGGAACGCTCGCACATCTGACAAGGCAGCTGCCTATCAGTCATATTCCGATTTCGAAGCCATGACGAATATCTATCGTGAAGCCATGGGCGGAGAGTGCATGATCCTCGCGTTTGCCTATGGAAAGGCTGGATCGCAAAAAAATTGCGGATCAAGATTTGGATGCTGGTCATGCACTCAGGTAGAAAATGACACTTCGCTTGAAAATATGGTGGCAGAGTCACACCCCCATTTTGCGCCACTTGTCGGCATCCGTCATTTCATCCTGGATCATCACTGGGACACCAATTTCCGCCGGTGGTTAACACGTGAGCCCGACCAGCATGGAGAGTTAACAATTGCACCCAATACCTATAGCCCTAATTTTTGTCGGCACCTTTTACGGTGCGTCATTACTGCTCAGGTAGAAGAAGAACAGCGCGCAGATGCCGAAGGTACCTCACCTGCTTTTGAACTGATTGACGAGCGTAGACTGCTTGCCGTGCAAGCGCTATGGAGCCGTAACGGTATGCACGAAGCCTGGGCCGCGTTAAGTGACTGGCATGATATTTATAACGGCAAGCGATATTACCCTTGGAAAGTCGATTCCCCGGCGCTTCGTGAGGATTTCCCCGTTAACTTTGAAGGCCAACGCTTTCCTTTGACGCTCGCCACGGGGGGGGATGCTTGGCAGATGTCGAATCCAGCTGCAGCAATGGCAGGCGAAGCAGACTGCCTGGGAAGCGATCGCAACGACATCATGCAGCGACTCAACAGTAAAGATGTCTTTGATATCGATGATGAGGGTGCCGAGATGTTCGTTTGGGTGCTAGGGCCAGATATATTGAAAAAGGCTCGTGATGCAAATCTGGAAATTGCGCTAAGGCAAGAGCAACCAGAGTTTTTCGAGGCGATGAAAAATAAAATGCCCGAAATGCTCAATGACATAAGGGAGAAATCAGCTATTCCTGGTCGGCAATACGGCACCCGGCCCTCTGACGTAATTCGCGTCATGCTTAATGTGGGATGTCTGAGTATCAGAGAAGCAGATCGGGCTAGCTGGGAAAGGATGTTGACCGCGGCAGATAGCCTAGCTTGGTACCAAGTAAGCGATATTATGGATAAGCCGGATGCTCTTCAAAACATGGCCAAGATCGTGAAGCGGTACGGTGGTGGTCTGCTGCCGCCTCATCTGGACCAGGAGCGAGCAGTAGCTCTGCGAGGAGAGTTGTCGAACATTATTGTAAATACCAAGATCGTTTCAAGCCCCACGGCTACCAATAACCTTGCTCTTGACCTCATGGGGCCTTAGAGCAGCGAGTAGCTGACCTGGTCGGGATATCGTTGATTGAGTTTAAGCGCCAGCGATTCAGGAACCCCTTGAATATCAATACGGGTCTCTGGAGTGCTGGTGATTTTTTTGGGCGACTCATTCACTCCGACGGTTCCCTTGATGACAGTAGCTGTCTGCGCCAGCCATAAGCGCCCTTTTCTGGTAATGCTGGCCACCTTCATGCCGGCGATATACAGGCTTTCAGAGTTAGTCCCTTCATCTATCAGCGCATCTAGTGGCCCCTTACAATGCAGTACGGTACGCGGGGCCAAAACCTCAAACTCGCCAAAGATATCTAGGTAAATGTCCCGAACTGATGGTTCCTGCCCAAGGCTGAAGTCCCAGAACTCACCATCCTTTCGAAACTGCCCCCCCGCCTTTGATGCACGTCCGGGTAATGCAGGATGGTACGGAGTGGAAACTCGCAAACGATCAGCCAAGCGCGATACTTCAACCCGTTTTTCAGAGCCTGATGGGCTGCTAGGACCTGCCAACCGAAACAAATCTTGAGTACGTGGCGACAGCTGCAGAGAGCCATCATTTGGGGAGATGGGATTGCTTAGGCAAATATAGCCCAAATCATGAAGCCCCTTTAGCACAGTATTACCGTGGCCATACTGGGCGTCACCGGTTACCTCTTTATGGTACTCCACCGAGGAAAGCCCTGGCTTAACTACCATTGTCACTAGATATCGCACGGTTAATGCCGTTTGTTTGGGCGCCCGTGCGCGTAGGTCATCGCAAACAGCGATTATTGCAGCGGTTGGTATTGTTGGTTGGGTCATCTTCTCTGCTCCACGTTATCCCTCTATTCATAATACATAGCTGGGGAAGGCGATTGTTATGGGATGGAATATCAACACGAGGCAACAATTCTTATCGATTGAACCCCTCTTATTGTGTAATAGCGATAATGTGGAGCTCTAAACCGACATGGTGAACCTAACTCATGAACAAGGCTCGATCGTTGACAGGGCTAGACGTCGAGAAAGCTTTAAAGTCCAGGCGCTAGCGGGAACGGGCAAAACTTTTACAATGACCCAGATCGCTATGGCACTGCCAAACTTGAAAGGGCGATATTTGGCATTCAATAAGGCCATTGTTCAAGATGCTCAAGCTAAGTTTAGAGCCGCAGGTGGCAACGTGAAGGCCAGCACTATGCACTCCTTGGCATTCGCGCAGGTAGGACGTCTCTTTGCTCATCGTCTTGAAGGAGGGGAAGCGGGAAAGCTAAGCCCTATACGGTTAAGACATCATTATGATTACAAGCAAATTGGTCAGCTGTCCCCCCTTTCTCGTGCGGGCATGGTTAAAGCGACGCTTTCAACTTTCCTTAATGATGATGCCCCTGAACTAGGACGTGAGCATTTGCCCTTGGATCACATGCACTTGATGGCTACGCGCCAGCAGTGGTCACAGGCGGACAGAGCGGCTATTGAAGAGACGCTGCTCTCTGACGCAAAAACTCTATGGCAGGATGTGTTGAGTGAGGGCTCAGGCCTCCCCTTTCCGCACGATGCCTATGTTCGATTGTTTGTCGACAGCAATCCACAGATCCCAGTGGACTTCCTAATGGTGGACGAAGCACAGGATACCTCTCGGCTATTTTTAAAGTTCCTGCGTCAACAGCAGGCTCAGCTAATAATCGTTGGTGACCCCAACCAGCAAATTTACCAGTGGCGGGGGGCTGAGGATGTATTGGAGAAATTGGATGACCTCCCTACCGAGTACTTGTCGACTAGCTTTAGGTTTGGAAATCCAATTGCAGGCGCTGCTAATGAGGTTCTGCGTGACTTAGGGAGTCCCATTCTGATGAGAGGGCATGATACCGATCGACGCGCACTGACATCGCGAGCTCTACTCTATAGGACGAATGCCGGTGTATTTACCGCGCTCATGAAGCGAGGCCTAGGGCCTGAGAAAAAGAAGATATTTGTGCAGGGGGGCGTGGCTGAATTGCGACAAATGCTCGATGCGGTTGAGCAGCTTCAGCTTGGCGCTTCTACGACTCATCCCGATTTCATAGGGTATCGGGACTGGGCACATGTTAACGAAGCCGCAGAGGCCTACGCAGCACCTCAGGAGATTCGCCTAGTGGTCAAGGTGGTGAATGAATTCCCTATCACGCTGCTGCGAAATGCACTAGAAGAAGCAAAGGATATTAAACGTGAAGAGGCGGATATCGTCGCGTCCACCGCACACAAAGCGAAAGGTTTAGAGTTTGCAGAAGTAGGGGTTGGAAGCGACTACACCCTACCCATGAGTAATCCGCTACTTGAAGACATACCTATTCGCGATGAAGAAAAACGATTGATGTACGTCACGTTGACGCGTGCCCAAAGGCAGCTGTTCGGCGCAAAGGATATGGTCAAAGCATTTTCTGAAAGAAATAGAATAACGGATGCAGTCAATGCGGTTGCCGGCGAGTCTGCAGAGGTACGTGTCAGAACTAAAATTGAACTCTCACCGCTCATCTTTAAAAGTGAAGAACTAGCAAATACCTTCGTTGATAAATTGCCAGAGGATGAGCTAACGGCCTTCAGTAAAGTAGCGAGAGAAAGCTTAGCTAAGGCACATGCTAACGAACAAAAAAAGGTGCAAGCGATTTTAAAATCACCTGCACCTAATATGTGAATGCTATCCATAGCAACTCAAGGAAACCTTTAATGACTGCGATTTAACGAAGAACCATATAAATCCCAATGAACCTTATTCGAGCATGAAAACGATGTCAACATCACAGCTTTATTTGTGAGGTAATGTCTTAACTCCCACTCATATATTTTTTTAAAATAACCGTAGCGCGGATACTAGCTTCTCGTGCCAATAAGCGAGCCCTAGTGTGGTCGGATAGGCCAAAAGGCAATACACAAACACTCGAAGTATTCCATTGGCGATACGATTGCCTAGCGTCATAATTTACTCCTGGCTCTGGGTAAGCTGCCTTGACTCCTATTTTGCGAGGATCAGGTAGATACCTGTCAGAAAGAAAATCATAAGCAGTAGCGCCCCGCCATTGATCGTGAGGTCGACGCAGAAGCGGGTTGCTGCGTACAGAGCGTGATAACGACGACGTGATGCTGTGATTTTTCTCTGCAGCACCTTCTGCTCCAGTGAGTAGAATCTGTCGAGGTCCAGCGGCCTTATGGTTGATTGCTTCACTGTGAGGCTCCTCAGAAGATGTACTTGAGTCTTCGCTTGATGCAAAGGGTTCATGAAACAGCGAGTAAGTGATTTCAACAGCGCTGACATCAAACAACTCATTTTCTACTTCGCTGGTACCTAGGAAGGGATGCATTTCGACAGGATTATGCAAGTCCACCACTTCCTGAGCGTTCCGCGCCGGAGCCCTCCCACCGGTTTGTAGCCGAATGGTAGTTTCCTGGGTCAAATCAGCGAAATCATTGAGCAGTTGCTTAACGCCGATGAGTGCCGCTGGCCTCCCAGAGTTTTGAAAGTAAGCCTCAAGACGATGTGATAGGCCAATTACTTGCTGCTCAGTGAGCAATGGCTCTCCCGACGCCTTAATCCACAGCTGGGTTACTTCGCTGTAGTCCTTGTGATACTGACCATCATCGCCCAACGCTCTTAGGCCAAGTTCAGCAAGGGAAAGCTGTCGGGCATCAACCAATTCATTAGTGCTAGCGAGATCTGCTAAGTGACCATGTATGCGCTCCAGCTTGCGAAAAAGCTCATAGGCATCGGGCACCTTCGCTGATCCATCCGAGGCAACCTCTATACCCTGTGACACAGCACCTTTTAGTTGCAGCATCAGGTCAAAACGTGTGCCATCTAGAAGGTCATCCAGCGTGCCTGAGCATACCATCAGCCCATCCATTTGCTTGCCTGTCAGAAGCGCTGGCGCCGGGATTAAGGCAATTCCACTCTTCTCCATGATAACCGGTGCCACAGCATCGGTAGGCTCAGTAAACCGGATAGAGACATGCTGAGAAATAAGATTGAGATGGAACCAAGCTTGCTTAACGCCACCTAGTCCGTCCTCCTTGTAGAAAGGAGTGGGATGGTCGAGCCAGCTGCTGAATACTTCAGAAAAGGTCACCATGTTTTCTTGAAAAAGAGTGATGGCCATACTGTCACCATATATATGTTTGCGTTTATTTATAGTATAGGCACAGCAAGGACTTTGCAACTCCGGTATGCAAGATTCTGGTATCCTTATCATAGGATTAATTTTAGATAATTGTGAGGTGGTCATGCCGGCACTCTACAAGCGTACGTTAACTCCTACGCCTGGTAACGAAGACTCTTGGCGTTGCGTATCCCGAGTCAATGCCAGCAGACTGTTCAAAGCAGGATCCCGGGCTAGTAGGGCATCAGAGCGAATTGATCACGCATTAGCTGGCGCCCCCTACGGGGCATTATGGCAAGCGGTTTGGCAAGGGCGGGTGAGTATTCATTGGGCATTCTGGAGCCTATTCGTCGCTCCTCTCTTCTTATTTTCGATGCTTGCTGTCACTTTTAAATCACCGTTAGCACTAGGTTTAATCGACATGGTAACGGTAGCCTGGGTCGCTTTTGCTATCACTTTGATATGGCGCTCAGGAGCGATGCACTCTGGCTGGGCATTCACACCCAACCTTTACCGCTTGGCAATGGTGATTTATGCCACCCCACTGGTAGTCATCGTGGCGGGCATTTTTGTTTCCGGCCTGACTCTTTAGCTTTGAGTGGGTGCCGATGACCTCCCTTGGTAGATACCGGATTGAGGCACTGCATGCGAGTCGACGCTTAGGGAAACACGCCCCCATTCCTGACAATATTGGTGATATAGAGTCAAAGGCCTGGCAATTGGGTCTAGATGATTTTCAGGAAGAAGTTACTCGAATGACCCCAGCTAAAAAGGGGCCTGGTCTGAATGACGAGCAGCTATCTCTATCGCTTTGTCACCAAGAAGTTGAACCGATTCATAGAAATCCTTCCCCCCCTCGTATCCTTATTTCTGGAATTAAAGATACGAGGGTTTTTAATATGGCTTCTGTCATCGATGCCCAACAGCATTATGTTGAACGGCCGCACTATACGGCTTCGCTCATCAGCCAGGCTGTGGAGAAGTACCAAAAGCCTAGCGCGGTAGCCGAAAAGGTAGGCGTTACTCGGCAGTATTTGTACTATTTAGGGGAGGCAGAGCGAACACCATCTTATGCTGTGCAGTTTTGTATGGAACTGCTTACTGATAAGCACCCTCACATCAAGGTTGAAGTTGATGCGACCCTTCACTTCCGGAAGCAGCCGGAGTTTATTTCTGACCTAGTTACTTCAGCTGAACAGGCCGCTGGCGGCCCCGTCGCTCTTGCTCGACGTCTGGGTGTGACCAAGCAGTTTTTAAACGGCCTGAAGGAAGCGAGGCGAAAATACCGCTACCCCATGCAAGTACTATTGGCCGCGATTGTGTACGAGCATACAGCCTCTAAAAAGATGCCTTGATACGAATACGTTCAAAAAAGGCATCTAGTGAGGCTTTCAGGTCGCTGCCATAATCACCTGGCAGCCATTGAGGCACCCTTCCTGTCATATGTATCCAGATTTGCCCCATGAGCTTTAAGCGTGCATCTAGGGCCTTCTGGTCACTCTCAGCGAGCAATCTTCTCTGCTCGACCAGATATCCAGCTGCTAGCTTTACACTGAGCTCCGCCAAGCTGGTAAGCCCAGGCGCATCAACAGGCTTTGCATGTTCTTCAAAGCGGTGGGCTAACCCCAATATGAGTAAAACATCCGCTGCCTCTGATCCAGGCAGTGGATTGCACCCATGCTCAAGAACGCCCGGTATGATTAAGCTACGCAACCGCTCCTGGTTGAAGCGATATTGGTCGCTAGCGCGAAACTGATCCCATGTCGCGTGTTCGTTTCCTTTGCCACCTTGTTTTATGTGATGAATCACCACATCAATGATGCCCTTTTCCTCTCGCGACGAAGGAGGTTGAAAGAATACAGAGGGAATACCGGTGGCACCCTCTTGCTCATCATCTATTAAAGAATCCGGCTTCTCGTAATGGCCTTCACTACCACCATCTCGGCCAAAAAGCTCGACCAGGAGACCTACATCTAGACAATCCAGTGAGCGAGCTTCAAAGCTATCACGGTAAACAAGGATTTCATTTGCCTCGGCAACCCCTGGCACATCTCGAATGCCGATGACTACCCCCGCCATATTTAAAATGGCCATATAACCCTCTTCGCCCCAGTTATAGAGCGATAACACGCCTTTTGGTGTTCGCATGAGCTGGGCGTGGTCTGCCACTGTTGCCGGCTGAAGTAGCTGCTGTAAGGGGGAAGCCGCGGCTTGATGCTGCCGCTTATGTTTTTGCTTCCAGTCCCAACCTTGAGGGGTCTGCTGCAGATGGTAGCGATTTTCTTTGCAACTTCCTGGTGCCAGAAATGGATTGCCTTCCAATACGGTCAGGCTCCACGGCGCCAGCGTGTGCTCATGCAATAGAAGGAGTACACCCTGCAGAACCGTTGGTGTCTCTCTCGCAAATGAGGGAGGCGATACCGCCAATGCCCGGTGAGTTAATTCAGCCCAGCGAGGGTAGCGGCTAAAAGGCAGTACCGAGGTTTCCACCATGGGAGGAGACGGGAGAGTGGCTGCTCTAGAACGAAAGTCACCCATGCCCCCAAAAGGGGTTTCTGCGAGCGTGTTGGCAGTTTGAACGGTATTCATCCCAGTTCTCCAGTGGTTGTTCGTATCTAACTACCGAAGAGGGGTTCTTTGTTAATTTTTTGTGGAAATTCAGGGAGGGGGATGCTTGGGCTCAGCGAATAGCCGGAACGACTAATGAGCCATCTGGTCGCTTTAAACTAGTTTTCATGAAGAACCGCCCGCTCTTGCTCTTCCCGGTATCGCGAATAATCTCCCAGGTTTCTAGGGCATGGCCATCATCAAAGTAAACAAGAACAGCGACTTCATTACGATCGTCCGATAACACAATACAGTCCTCTTCTGCCTCTTGGGGGCCGAATAACACATCCATCAGCGAGTTTTGCGCTGGGCAAGGATCAAGGCCTCTAACAGGTATAGGGTTCCCTGCAACTTCAATCTCAAAGCCAGGAGCTATAACCAAGGTGGGCTCTAGTGAAGGAAGACCATTACTTTGTGCTTCACATCCTGCTAAGCACAACGCTGCGGAAGCCATTAGCAACATGCAATTTCTAGAATTCAATTCTGCTCTCCTAAATGCGGTGAACGCACCGCATGGTAACCCCTAAGCGTTGAGGGGAGGTTTATATCCACTTACCCCGTTTGGAAGTATCCCGTAGCTTTCGGCGCCAGCAGGCAGGTTTGCGCTTAGCAGCGCGACTTTAGCGTTGTCGCCAAGGCCCGCCCCTAGCTCCTCATGATGCAAGTAGGTAGGTATCTCTGAACCTAGCTGGCCATTTGCCAATTGAGAATAAAGCCGATATCGGAAAGGCCGATACATAACACCTGGCTCGGGTGTAAGCCAAGATTTGTAGCGTGGGCCCCGCTGAGTGGGATTCAACATTTCAACGTAAATGCCGCGCACACTTTGAGCCTGGATGCGGATTTTTTTTCGCAAAGGCGACGGCATAAGAAGCTGCACAAATAGTGCCGCCTCCGTTTGGCTGGACCACATGGCCACTTCACCGGTGTTATCTTGCAGCTCGTAACCAATGGGGCTAACGGCATGCCGCATCGTATGCATGTCATCTACGGGTATCGATCGGCGAAATAGTCCTTCATGATCCTGTACCGCGCACTGCCAGTGCTTTTGTGCTTGGTTAATCATGGCTATAGCGGCCCACCCCCGCGATCCATCGTAGCGTTGACGCTTTTCTAACAGTACGGTTGCACACTCATAACTGAGTAGCTTGGCGAAATACGAAGGCGCCAGCCCTCTCTTGCCCGCGCCCTCGACTCCAAATTGCGCACCATTTGCCCTATTCCATAAAAAATGCATAGCTTCCATGAACTTAAGATAAGCATTCAGCGCGTCGATGGGTGATTTGTATAGCCCATTAGCAGTTTCAGCGGTAGTTCTTCTATCCTGGTAGTCACATGCAAGAAGGTCTCCAATGAGATTGTGACTCCAGAGATAGTCCCCCAGGGCATCCACCTCTGCTGGCGTTTCTGGATCGTATTTAATGATCAGATCGATCAGGTCTAGCGCTTTGTTGCCTGGTAGCACTCGCCAAATCTCAAAGGGCGGATCATAAAAAACACGGCTTTCCAGACCGGCTTCCTCCGCAGCTGCTTTTGTCATTGTCATACCTGCACCTCGGTGCATCACATTTGTTGGCTAGTATTGCACGCCTCCAACCTATAGAAAAAATCGCAAACACTTCCCCGCGTACCCCTCTTAACTAGGTAACAAGCAAATTTCTTTTACGGAGCTTTTCATGGCGCTCGCAACAACAGGTTATCTCAACACCAAAGGTATCCCGCTGGAGGCTTTGAAGAAGGTCGTAAAAGCGCAGCTATTTGCCAAAATCGGCAAAATGGCTCTGTTGGATAGTGATAGCAACGTTATCGATCACTATGAAGGACCTATGCTGTTTCGTGAGCTGGTGAACACGCTAGGGAAGCGTGAAGGCTTTGAGAGAATCCTGGATGAAAAGGTTCGGCTGTATCCTGACAAATCGCCGGGCAACAAGTACCTCACAAAGGGATCCTCCACTAAGGGCTACACGCCTATTGGGTTTGACCCAAAAGACATTCCCAACATGACAGGAAAGATTATCGTGAATGCTGGCCTCGCCGATGGGTACCGCTTGCATGAATTTACTGGTTTACCTGTTGCTTGTGCGGTGGGTGAGGCCAATATTCCAAAAATCGTCGCTGAGCTAAAAACGGCTATCAGCGTGTTTAATTGTGATATCAAATTAATATCCACTGCAGACAACGATAAAGCAGGTTTAAGGGCATGTGTTAAATCTGGTGTTGATTGGGTGGTGCCCAAAACTGACAACGATTGGTCGGATGTCTACCAAAATCGAGGTGGGCAAGCGGTTATCGATCAGTTTGCAGATTTACAAGGATTCGTTCCGATCTACCTAGTAGACGAAACTTTGGAGAAAATGGGCTTAAGCCTCAAGAATGAAGCCAGCGCATCCGGCCGGGCCGTCCCGTCAAGCAATCAATTTCTTATCAGAGAGAACCCGGAGTCTTTTGCAGGAGTTCAGATTGGTATACGAATAAGAAACCCGAAAGCTGTCGAAAGCTTGGAACAATATGTTTCTCTGGCAAAAGCTATTGGCTGTTACCGTGAACACGAAGGAAATACAGCCTTTTTGTCGAGTGATATGGCTGGCCATGCGCTAATGATGTCGCTCCTGCATGACGGATTACATCCTAGCCTGGGTCAGGAGGATAGGCGCTTTGCGGACGCATTTTCAAGACGGGTGTTGCTTGCAGCACACGCGGGAGAAATGGATACGGTCGAACCTTTAGAAGGGGCACCGGTGATTGCTCACATATCCCGATCGGACTCACAGGGATTAGTGCTGTCTCTATCATCAGCTATGGATGAGAAGTTGATTCGTTTTTTTAAATCCCTGGAAACTAGCAACGCTGGCTGGGTGAAAGAACGAAAAAGGTGGGAGTTTTCATTACCCACTGCTGCAGACTTTAATGCATGGTTCCAAGAGATTGAATCCCACCTGGATGGGCGATTAGCAGTTTTACTGCCAGAATCCCGCGGGGGTAGGTTTATGGCCTACTCTGCGAGTCGTCTCCATGAGCTGCTTGAACACTTTAAAGCGGATCTGTCCTGGCTTAACCAAGAGGCTATTATCAAGGCGCCCCCACGCCAGGCGAGCAACATCACGCCTGCATCGATTGAGGTCAGCCTATGCAGTTACGAAGGCTGGAACATGATTCGTGTGACAGCACCTAACAATCATAGGGAGCACTTGAAGGAAGGATTGGGGCGTTTCAACCCCATTTACCGAGAAGGAAGCTGGTATGTTCCTTTATCGAAACGCTCGGTGGATTATGTGATTGGTCTACAGCCCAAATGGGTCGGCAGCACACCAGAAGAAATGAAGGATGTTCAGCGAGAAATGGGGTTCGGTATTATTACTTACGTCGGAGGCGACCGGTTCATGGTTAAGTCGCCCTACTCTTCTAAGTTGGTGGATCAAATAAAAAGCGAACTTCCGAAAATGGCACGTCGATACGATGCTGAGCTGGGCTGTTGGGAAATTCACGTGGCGTCTGGCGCTATTGGAAGCGTATTGCAGGAAATTGCTAAAGAAAATGATTTTAGAGTATTTAGCTCTGAGGGTGGCCGCCTACCTGAAGGATGTGGGTATGACTCAATAGTACCTCAGCAAGTAGCCAAAAAGGCCGCGGAGCAAACGCCAAGAGCTAGCGTACCTAAGCAACCGGTGACTCATCGCTCAACGGCTACGGCATCACCTGGGCGTTAAGCGAGGTCGTCGACGCGCCCTGTGATGGTTGCAATGGCTCATATGCGCTTTTCACTCGTAGGAACGCTGTACTGCCCAGGACGGACGTAACTTCGATTGCCCCTGTTTTAATGCCAAGCTGAACCAGCCGACTATCTAGCTCTCCATCGGACATGGAGAGTGCACCATCTTCAATCCAAACCCAGAGCTCTTGCCCCATGTATTTTTCAAACAATTGATTGAATTTATGTGCTGAAGGCGAAATCGCATTTATTGTTTTTGTAGACGCTTCTGTCGTTGCTCGCTCGCTCGCATCCATTCGTTAGCCTAGCCTGATAGTATGGAGGTTAAAGGTTTAATACCGTACCAACTGTAAACTGTGTTTACCACTACTAATTGCAGGTAGCTGTATGAGAGACATTCCTGATTACGATGAAATCGTGGTTAAATCCGCAACTTTCGATACCTTTCAAAGCCATTACCCAGGCACCGGTCCAGATGGCAGTGGGAAAGCTGATGAAGCTGATGGCCCATTTGTTATGCTTTCGCCCATGCTATATGCCGTAGAACATGAGGGCTTGCCCAAGTACCTGCTGGATGCTGTCCGTGCATTCCAGGCAGAGGGTAGTGAAGCAACAATGGATGACGCCTTGATTGAAGAGCTCAAAGGGCTGGGCTATAGCCAGGCAGACATTGACGCATTAATGGTTAGCGCTGAAGAGGACCAGAAGCAAGATGCGCCAGAAACACAACCGTCGACAGCCGCCGCCACTCCGCCTGCTCCGAATAACTCTCAGCCAGGAAAGACGAACTCTCCTTTTGAGCGCTAATCCCTTCTGATGCCTATCATCCCCCCACACCGTGGGGGTTTTCCGCGCGGTAGTTCTCTCCCTATACCTGCTAATCAATTTATGGGGTATCATTTATTGAAAATGAAACACCATAAATTGGAATGTTTATGAAAAACACCGGATTCACCGCAACGATCATGGCAGCTGGGCTGCTGGCCGGGTGTGGTAGCGACTTTGAAGAGCGCTATAATTCTACAGATCGCCCAATCATCTTTGGGTGCTCCGGATCTATTCAGATGCCGATATTTGCGCCACTGCAGCTGCAAACATCACCTGAGGAGCATGCTTCAACTACCTGGTATAAAGATACGTTTTTATCAGCAGTTCCCAATGACGCCCTGGGCTACCTAGAACTGCCTGAATATAAAACGCAGTCGCCAGCATTTCTTCAAGAACGCCCCATAGAGGGTAATGTAATGCCGTATGAGGCCTATGCCCTTGGCTTCTACTATGTCGATGGGGACGGCGATCTAAAGGAGATGGATCTCTATTTCGACCGCTACGACACAGCCCTTGAGAATAACGCCCGCGCCGGTTCAGTGCGGTACCATTATTGGTTCTGGGCGGTAGCTCCTGCAGATGCTGAATTTATTGGCTTGAGACTTTTTGATAATCCAACCAAATGGCGTTATGCGAAAGCAAGCGATATGCACATGGATCAAATCGAAGAGCTTTGGTACGGACGTCAGGCAGACGTATTCACGAGGGTAACTTGGAAGGGTGAGTCTTTTAGCGTAGGTGCGGGAGACAATACACCGGTATCCAGTTTCGAAACTTCTGACGATGCAAGATGCATGGCTGCGCCCTACTTCAACTCTACGCGCGACGATTTATCACTTTCGGGCTTCGATCCTGAGGGCTCGAACTGGGAGCGTAGAGATGAACGTCGAGCAATGCTGCAAGAAATTCAAAGTCGCTGGGAGAAGTATCAGATTGGACGGTCGCCGGCGACGACAGCACCTGAGTATATTGAAGGGACGCCTACTAAAAGCGAAGGTGATAACCATTTCATGCCTCTGGTAGCCATTTCTGAAGACGACTTTCTTGAGCGTATTGCAGATGGCCAATTAGACGACAGCTGGAATGGCGAACGCTGGCGCAAACCGCTTGAGGTGTGGCAGGAAGGTTGGGGATTTGACGGCAACTTTAACAATTAATGATCGAATCGAGGTGTACGCATGTCCCAGCCGGACGTAAGTAAGATCCAAGAATTTTTATTTGAACGTTATGGCCTTGAGCTTGGCAAAAAGCAGGCTCGACGCTATCGCTTTGTTTTAGGCAACCCTGACAAAGCTTTAGAAAGTCTCTTGAAGAAAATTGATCGGAGTAACTCAGCTGATGGGGGTGCTTTTTTAACCATCAGTGCTGGCTCGAATGGGGAGGAAGAGGTTCTTAAGGCGACGGGAGCTGCTAACTCGAGCACTCAAGTGATCAAAGCCATGGTAAATGATTTTGAGGAGGAGGTAAGAAAACCGCTCAACAAAAACCATAGAAAACTCGCCTATAACGGCCTGGCGCTATGGCTAGACAAATGGGTGTCAACCAAAGGAATGGTCGCTCTGAGGGGTATGCTTTACCATCATTCTCATGACGTTTACACAGATGCAGGGTTATTGTCAGAGGATAGTGCCGGTGAAGAGCAGATGTCTTCTGTGATCCACCAGTCGTCCTGGTCCTACGAGCGGCTTAAAGAATTGATGTCCGGTGACCTACGCCATCGTTATGCTAAAAACTGGGCCAATGGCTCAGTGGGCTGCCAGGTAATGGCAAAAGAGTTGGAAGCAAAAAATGAAGTATCGAACGCGGAGGAAGGTAATTTTTTCTTCCTGCTAGCCGAAAAAATGCTGGCTGATTTGCATGCACTCGAGCCGGCAAGTGGTAAAGAAAGTGCTTATGACAAAGCTTTGGCTGCATGGATTAAGCACTGGGTTACCTCTGATGGTCATTTATTGCTAAGTAATACACTCGCTCAAAAGCGCTATTTAATCAAAAACAAGAAGGCTAAAGTAAATATAGCGGATGAGGACAGAGAAAAACTAATCGCCATCAAGGAGAGGAATAATTTATCAAGTTTTGCAGAAGCGGTGAGCTTTGTCATTTCCTCTTTCGAACAACTTGAAAGCAGTAAAGGTGAAAATTGAATTATTACTTGAGCAAATAATGAAGTACGGCCCTACTTGTTAGGGCCTTTTACATTCAATAATGTTTTAACTGTTTTCTAACCGCTTTTCGATAACCCGGTTCATAACTGGATTATCAGTGATAACCCCTCTCCTCTGAAGCCGTGCACTCCGTTCTTTTATCAGCGTTAAGCGTGTATCCAGCTCTTCTGCGGGTAGGCTTATGAATTCTCGAAGGGCTTTGCGATCGGCCTCATCGAAGGGTGCGTCTGGCACCCAGCCGCCCCACGTGGGCCCGGGCAATGCAATGCTAGGCGGATTGGGGTCCGTCAATGACGTGTATACCCCCAGCGGCTCAATATCTACGATACAAGACGGATCAAGTATCCTCATAACAGGTGCTACTATGCCTGTGGCTGTCATTGCATGAAATATAACCGCCCTCAGAGGGCCATGTAACATTTCAAGCACCTGGATGAACTCATTTATGCGCCAGGGTTCTGCAGAGAGGCGATCCAGGCAATGTCGCTCGCCAAAATAAAAGCGCAACGCGTCGTTGGTAAGCTTTGTGGTTTTCCCAATACCCAGGTGAATAGCTCGAATGTCCTCAGGATGCTTCCAGATCAACGTTCGAGATGCAGAGGTCGTGCTCTTGCGAGGTAACGCTATATTGAGTCGAACATCGTAACCAGTGCCAGGGGGATCACTTTCACTGATAAAATCAATCTCACGCTCAAGATGGTATCGAGCGCTATAACCAAAAAAGGTGTAAAGCCCCTTTGGCATTACCTGGTTTTGGCTAGCTGCATAATCCCTGAGGGTTCTAGGAATAGTCGCAAAATCATCTAACGTCCATGTGTGTGTCTCGGGGTCGTAAGCACCAGCACTGGCCACTGGCAGAAACTCAGGAAAAGCCAGCGTAGCAGAACGATATATGGAAGGTGATTTGGTAGTCATGCGTGTCTCCAGCCCATTTTCAGTCCTTGAAATTAAGTTAATATTAATTAGCGGGCTTGGTTATTCGAAGGTTGGTCATGGCCCACAACAACCTGTCATCGCCATTCCAATACATAAAAACAGGAATTCAAAGTAGCATTATAATTTTATTACCAAAAATGGGCAATGTCAGGCACCTCAACGATGCACAGATGGGTAGGCGCAAAGCCGCATTTACCGAACCTTGAGCCGGGCAAACAGAGCATTTCTGGTATAATGTAGTGTAGATTATAAATCGTAAATTAATTGCCTGGAGCGTCATGGTGAACCCGGACTTCGAGACTGAAGGCACCCAGCCTGAGTACGTTAAGGATTTATATGCGGTGTACCCGGTGCACATCCGAAGATTTCTATCTCGATTCGGTGTTACCACCCTTGAGATGACTGAGATGTTAGGCCTGCCCTCGGTTCAGGAGTGGTACCGGATCAAAAAAACGACAACGAGCGTGTGCGCAATACCGTCGTGTGTAGTCTCTTGCGCGCGTACACAGAGCACCCTGAATGGCTTTTAGCAAATCAACCCACATTTCGCGAAATCGCCATCCGCATGTATTGGCTACTTCGCGATCATGGTTATCGTCGACGCAAACAGATCGTTTATGCTATCTGCCAGGTTTTCGATAAAAGCCAACACATTCTACGCAGCTGGTATACGGGTGAAGCCAAGGCAGATCAAGCTAGCACAAGAATGATCGAAATGATGATGCGCCTCGATAATGACAGCCTTTTTGATCTCATTTCTGATGCCCGGCTATCCGCCATTTCTCAAGTACATGGCAAAGATGTGTCTGTGTATCGATTGCCGAGTGGGGAAAAACGCTATTCCTTGAGTGGCGATGACACGCTTTATACCTTGGATGAGATTGCACACAAGGGACCGCTTCCAGGATCGAGGCGCACCAATAAAGATTACGTACCTGGCGGCACACCCCGGCATTTACCCGAGACACACCATGAAGTGGGAAGGAAAGAGCTTCCGGATGTCGTCAAAAAAACTGAAGCTATGAGCCAACAACTCCCGTGGAGGTAGTGGTGAGTAAGAAGAAGGGTTTCCAACAGGACATTCGATTGCTAAGGGGTGATGAACTAGCCCAACATCTTGTTAACCTTAACGGGCACCAGCGGCGGCTGCGCGTTATTTATTTCGAGCCCTACTGGTTAGCAATGATCATTTTCACCCTGCCATTTTTGTCTATGATAGGTATTTTAAAAAGTGTGTTTTGGCTAGGTTGGCTCGGCCTATTATTTGAAACCATCTTATGGGTGTATTTTGGTTTTAAACATCGCGATATTTCGGCGTACCCCGGCCTAGAAATTTGGTGGCGCCAATTTATGCGGCACACGCTGATGGTTAACGGCCGACCGGGCGGTGATCATTCCAGGCCTTTATGAGCTGGGTTGTCTCGATATGGCTGGCTGTTAAAGAACCAACGAAAAGGCCTAACGTCTGTTGATCATTAGGCCTTTTTAAAATTGCTTTATCGGCTGGTGGGGTTCATTTATTCGCAGTATGGGCTTCAGGGTTTTCAAAGCTACTTATCATTTCCCCCCGGTATTTAAACCATTTCCCAACGCCGCCTTTGTGTGTCCAGCACATGGAGTCACATGTCTCACATACAAAAATAGGTTTCTTTTTGGATGTTGTGCGGCGATGCATGGGCTGAGTGCAGTCGGGACAAGCCGGGCCATCCGCGGGAGCTTGAATTCGTTCGCCTCGCAGCATGAATACTGGGCCAATTTGCCCTCCGAAGTCCGCAAATGCCGAGTTGCAGGATCGGCAACCCCAAAAGGGCTTCTTACCCTTCCCGGATGCAGTCTTGAGTATAGGGGCCTTGCAGACAGGGCATGGCGGGGCATCCTTCAGGCGCTCCTGAAGCCTTTCTTGCCGGGCTTTTAAGTCAGATTCTTTGAGCGGGCCTTTGATGCATATACCGGCATTTCCACCGTCATTGGCGTAAATGGAATCACATCCCTGACAGAGATACAGCTTAGTTTGCGTGGCAGCAGACTTGACCGACTTCAATCCCCCCTGGCAGTGCCTACAGGACTTCTCAGACTTCGTTTGTGGGGGTTGAACACCTAACCTTTGGGCATTGGCTACCCATTTATCTGCGCCCTGTATCTGGGCACGCACAAACCCATCGAGCATGGTTAGAAATTGCTCTTTGGTAATGCTCCCTTGCTGCACTTCCTGAGTTTTAAGTTCAAACAGGGCGGCCATATCCGGTGCAGTAATTTCAGGGGGCATCAGCTGATAGTGGGTAATGCCCACATCCGTAGGATTGATGTTTTTGCTCTTTCGAACTATCAGCTTATGTTGAACCAGCTTCTCAATGATGGATCCTCGCGTCGCGTCGGTTCCGATCCCCTTCCCCGCTTTTAATAGCTGCGCTATTTTTTTGTTTTGGACATGCTTATCAATGCCAACCATTGCTTTTAAAAGCGTAGCGTCGGTATAAGGACGAGGCGGCTTTGTTTGTTTCGTAGGGGCCTGAATATCGCAAACTTGGACTATCTCCCCTACTTCAAGAAAAGGGATTTCACTACTGTCTTCATCTTCATCTCCCTCATTTTCATCATCGCTGGGGGGGGATTTTAATTCTCGCCAGCCCATGGATTCATAAAGCCTTCCATTGGTTACAAACTGTTCGCCACAGGCACTTACCAGTAGTACTGATGTTTGAAGGAACACCGCCGGCGGTAGAAATTGAGCTGCATAACGCTCAGATATAATTTGATAAACCGCTTTTTCATTGGATGTTAGTGATGCGATCGAGCTGCTAGAAGCATTTGCTGTTGGAATAATGCCGTGGTGTGCGGATGAGGCAGTCTTTTTATCGCTGAAGGCCGCCGATTTGAGACTCGTATCCGTCCGCTGAATAGCAGGTAACCCGATATTGTGTTGAATGGCATTTAGGATCTTCGGGGCTTCATTATGGTGGTTATCGGGCAGATAACCATTATCGCTGCGGGGGTAGGTTATCAAGTTGTATTGCTCATACAGCTTTTGAGCAATATCAAGCACCTCCTGCATGGTTAAGCCTAAGCGATTGGAACACTCTTTTTGCAATTCTGACATCGAAAATGTTATAGGAGCGCTTTGTTGTTTTCTTTGTGTATCATATTCTGCCACTTTGCATTTCAGGGGAGATTTAGAAACAACTCTTTGAGCAATACTGCTGTCTATCAGCCGCCCTTTCGGGTCTAAACCTTCCTGTGTTTTAACTGGCTTCCACTGCACTTTAAAAGCGCCATTTTCTGCTTTAGCCAAACCTTCAATTTCATAATAGTTGTGCGATTTGAAATTACTGATTTCAAGGTGACGTCGAACTATAAGGCCAAGGACAGCGCTTTGAACCCGTCCAGCACTTAGTGTTGTATTTAGATTAAGCTTACGGCCTAGTATTGTATATAGCCGGGTTAAGTTAAGTCCAAGCACCCAGTCACCATGGCGGCGACTTAAGGCTTTTCGATACATGCCACGAAATTTGGGCGCTTCATTGTCCTCGAGCCGTTGGAACGCCTGCCGTATGGGTTCTGGGTTCAGATCATTAACCAACGCACGTTGAGTTGGGCCATTCCACCCCAAAAACTTTAGCACGTCATCTACAATTGCTTGCCCTTCATCGTCGGGGTCGCCTAAGTGTATGATTTCATTGGCTTTTGCTAGTTCTTTTTGGATTCGAATTACATAGCGCTTTTTGGATTCTGATATTTTAAGTTTCCACTGCTCAGGGTTTATGGGCAGCGTTTCTAGTGACCATTTTTTGAAATCATCTGAGTAATCATCGGGCATAAAGTCTTCAAGTATGTGCCCTTCACATGAAACAATGCGGTAGGTTTCATTGGCGTACAGACCCCTTTCACTGGGTACCGGGGGAACGCCCAACGCCGTTGCGATTTTTTTCGCCATTTTGGATTTTTCAGCGATCACTAATTGGGTCACATCAGCCTCTCTTAGCGTATTTTATCGAGCAGCTAGTTGCTGAGTAACATCGCCGCATAATTGAGTCAGGTAGCGGATTTTTTCCATAAACTTTTCTTTATAAACAGATCGAATGCGCTCTGAGCCTGCCCCAGTCCCTCCCCCTTTATGGTAATAACCTACCGCTTCAAGGCGATTATTAACCCGTTCTAGTTGGCGCGTATAAATCCAAGCTGCGATGAGCGCATTGTTTCGGACGTGATGAAGTTGATCCTGATCAATGGGCAGCCCTATACGCCGAAGCTCTGGCAGCCAGACCTCTGTATTAACTTGATAGTAACCTCGGTCTGTTGTTCCGTTGTTATTATTGTTTGTCACATAGGGGTTTAACCCTCTACCACTTTCAACGAGCTTAATTCCGACTAGAATCGCTGGCGGTATTCGAAACACGCGAGCTGCCTCAGAAGTAGCGTTTATGTATTCAGCTCGGTTTTGATCTGGGCCTGAAAACTCTTGGGTAAGACAGTGCAAGTCATTCATGCTCGCCTGGCTTGAGGAAATAGCCGATGACAGAAGCGCGGCTGTACAAAGTAGTCGCTTAAACCAGGTTGGCATTAGCTCTCTCTCTCGCTTTGTTAGGGTTTTGTGTAGCCCAATCGACTTCATGAGGAGTACCAAACTCCTTAACCAGGCTGTGGGCTGTGGTATAGATGTCATCTACGTTTTTCTGCAAGACTCCAACGAGTTGAGAGCGAGAGAATTGAGTGAAGTCGATGGATTCCTGAACTGGGGAAAACCCCATTTCGTTATGATCTAGTGTCTGATAAATCGCATAATCCAATACCGCAGCAAGATCTGTTATTGCTCTGCGCTTGCCGGATTCAGGATAGAAATCTGCCCAGCGGGAAAATATCTCTGGCACGCTTGAAGTATGAATTGTGGCAAGCACCAAATGGCCGGAACGAGCTGCAGCTATACAGGTGGATGCAGTTTCAGGGTCGCGAATCTCGCCTACAAGGATGTGAGTGGGCTTCATTCGTAACGAAGCGCGCAAGCCCTCTTCAAAGCTGGAACAGCCTTCACCAATCTCCATAGGGGATACAACGGCGTTAGGTGCCCGCACCTCGTCATAGAGGTATTCAACTGGATCTTCAATGGTTACTAGATGTGGGTGGCCATCTGGATTACTGACGATAGCTCTTAGGATTCCCGACAGCAGGGCTGTTTTTCCTGAGCCCGTGGCGCCAGCGACTAAAATAAGTCCCGGTGTCCGTTTAAAAGCAACTTTAAGAAAACCTGTTGGCAACCTGAGTTTATCCAGCTCCCATGGTTGACTTTGAAGCCGGCGCATTACGATGCGGATTTTCCCTTGGCCGCGATCTGCAATACGAGCAATAAGGACCCGGTACCTAACCAAGGAGCTCTTGGTGGTGTAAGAACGCCCCCGGGGTTTAGTCTGGCTCATAATGCCGTCGTAAAGGCCTGAGGCTTCATCACCCAGGATATAAATGATCTGTCGAAGCTCTCCCTCATCCAGAAGTCGATTCAGAACTGTCTCGTTACGACCTTGCACATTGACTCTGACCGGCTCCTTAGTGGCAATAAAAAAGTCGGTCACGTTATCGGCACTATCGAGTACTTTGTCGAAGTCTTCGCGGGTAACTATACGAAATGAAGATGGAAGCGCTGCGCCCATATTAGCGACCTGATAGATCGTTATCTAAAAACGATGAAGGAACATTGTTCGTGTTATCAACGCGCTTAACCACATCACTCAAGCCTGCACTGGTTTCACCTAAGCCTCGCGTTGCTTCAGCAATAATTGCATTCCACTCGCTACTATCATTAATGAAGTAAGCGTCTTCAGATATGACGATTCGCCTAACACCAACGGACATTTCATCACTGCCTACTCCGCCACCTTGAATATTATCCGTCTGCTCCACCACTCTAGGCGCTTCAATCATTTCGGCAATCCAGAGCATATGGAAAAGCTCCATGCCCAAGAAATCGCGCTCCAACTCATTCGTTGCCACTTCAAAGCCTTGCCTTGCCTGTTCGTGGCCTCGCTGCCAACCTTCTTGTACCGCACGCTCCCAAACATCGCGATGCTGCTCGATAGTTTCTTGCATCTGGGGTAAGGGGCGTTCTATTTCGGTTCGTGAAAGGTTTAAGTAGCTACGCCAGCTGGGTGGGCGGGGGTTTACAAATTTTGCATCAACGAGCGTTTTATAAACCCTGGCGCGAATTGTTTTGCTTTGCGGCGTCGTATGCTCAATGACACGGTCGGTTTGAGCGATTACTGGCGGGATAATACCCTCGGGTAGTAAGAGCTTTTGAAAGTTAAATATTTGATCTAGATACTCATCGTATTGCTCTATTTCTTGGTAAAGCGCTTCGGCTTGCTGATTGTAGCCGGCAGTGGCGCCCAACCGACGTCCAGCTTGGCGTACTGCGCGCACTTCAAGGTCAGAGTATTTATCTCCTAACGACTCTTCGCTGCCCTCATAACGAAGAAGATCACGCGGAGCAGTCCCCGCATCGAAGTCGTTAGCAAATTGCGAATCTGCAGGGTTAAGTGATTGTGCCTCGCTAAGATAGCTGGGCTCCGGCTTGTGTGCTGAGGAGCAGCCGGTGAGCAGCATCCCAACGACGACAGCGATCGTCAATGGATGCGTTTTCATGCGTTACTCCCCTGCACTGGGTAGGCATCTGCGTACCCAGTGCCCCTGGCTTCTTTCATTACAACCAGAGCTTCGGAGCGTGAATCATATGGCCCAAGTCGGACAGCCCAACCTCTGCCGAGGCGATAGGCATTTAATGGAAGGTCTCTCAGTTTTTGGCTATTCGCCAGAGATCGGGCCCCGGATTCAGAGATAGTGTACGCGATCTGAACATACCACTTTGAGGCTATTAGATCGGCTGTAGTTGGGGCGGCCGTTCGGGTATTGGTCTCCGCTGTAGTGCTAGCAGGATATGGGTTACGGCCAGACGATGTGCTTGTAAAGGTGCTCTGTACTTGTCGGGCAGTGCCGGAATGATAGTTAACCGTACTGGGTACACCTAAGCCTGATAGCTGCTGACGTATGCTGGCTGCTTGCTGGTCGTCTATAGCGGGCACATGCACTTCGAAACCGCCACCTGCTGCTTTTACGAGTGCTTCAAATTCATTGGCACCTAGCCAGGTGCGCATATCTTCCGCCCGGGCTTGAGTCTGATACCCTGTGATTCCCGCGTACCAATAACCACGTCCCTCAACTGGCAACGCATTATTGTTGCTTGGGAGGGGCATGGGTGGCTGGGTAGTTGTCGGTGCTGAGGCAATTTGCGCTTGCCTAGCAGAGGATTCCGGCGCGGGTATGACATCATTGGAGACTTGGCGATCAGCATTTAATTGAATGCTCTGGGTGTCAGGCAAGCGAGCCTGGGTATTTATGCGATCGCTATTCAGTGCGCGCTGAGCCCTTTGCACTTGGTTAGCCATACTGCCATCTGCATCATAATCGACAACGATGCGGCGGTTTACGTGATCCAACACCAAATGCCAAGGTGTTTGAGAATTCATTTCTTTGAAGTGCTGCACTAAAGGCTTATCACCGTGCAATCGAATCCATGGCTCCCAAGAACGACCTGAGGAAGGTTCGTTGTATTCAGCTACCCTGTAGCCAATATCCGTACTGATCCGCTGTAGCACTTGACCCATTGGGCCGTTGTAATCAAGTCTTACACGCTGCAGAAGGAAATCAGGAACATGTGCGTCAGGCACTTCTAATTCGATATCTCGTACGCTCTGGCCATGCGCGCGCGCCATGATGTCCGCTAGCGCCATAGAGCTATGGCTAGCACGCTCTGCTGCCATAATTAGGCTTTGCGGAATCGGTGTAGCATTTTGCGCTTGCACCTGGTTATACCCGCAACCGGTCAAGGCTATTGCTAAAACTAGTGGTAGCAGGGTTGTGCGTCTGGACTTCATTCCGATGGTTCCCCTTGAGCGGTAAGGACAACTTTATCCTTAATTCTAAAGCTCTCATTATGGTATCAGAATCTAATCGGTGAGTGCGGCGACAAAAGAAAACCCTCTCGAAAGAGGGTTACTTTTGTGCGTCTAACAAAAGAGGGTTATGCCGCTGACTCATAGGTCTCTTGCTGTCGAATGAAATCGGCCTGAGCTATGGCCATTTCTAGTAACCGGTTTTTTGCTTCACTCTGGGTAAGCTCTTCCTGACTTTGTAAGCGCTCATACTCACTCTCTGCGGAACCTTTTGGAAAGGTCGCAGCTAATGCCCTAGCAGCTAGTACGGGGTCGGTTACACGATGCACCACCTCTTCCATCAGCTCTAAGTTGTATTGGCTGGTAGGTGCCGCCCAAAGCTCGAAGGGTGAAGTTGTAATGAACAGCTCTTGCTCAATCCGGCCATGCTTGCTATTAGCAAGGAAAAGGCACCTAGCACCCACTCCAGCCTCTGGGCCATGAAGGCGGGTTAAGGATGCTTGTCCATACTCAGAAATATCGAACAAATCGGTTAGCTTTTTCTGCGCTGGAATAGAATCCAACCCCATACAGAAAAACAAGCTCCACATACCATCCTCTTTGATTTCTTGAGGCATGTGATCAATAGCCTGAGTAGATAGCATCAGCTTGATGCCATATTTCCGAACCTCTTTTATCCACTGCATTAGCAAGGCCATTGCCTTGGGTGGCTTGGCTGTGGGATCCAAGCCCTTCGATAGACGATGCAGTTCGTCAAACGCAAATAATCGCTGTGATGTACTTAATTCGTAGATGCGTCGACGATGAAAATCACGGTACTGGGGAGGCATTTTCATCTTAGAAACTTCGTCGACTTTCGACATGAACCCGCGCGAAAGTACGTTCTGCAGCATCATGTAGAAGAGGCCTGTTTCTTCTACGGTTTGCGCTACATCCTGAGTATCAATGCCAACCATTCTGGCACCTTCAATGTTCAGGCGAGTGATCCCACATAGCGCTGGGTAACGCTGAATCATGCTTTGCAAGATGGTACGGGCATAGCTCAGGATCTCTGTGCCATCAACAATCTTTTGATCGAAGGCTTCGAGTATTGACGTGGACTTAGCCATCACGCTAAGGAGATCTCGAATATTTGGAACGGCGTAGCGTTGTGCTACCGCGGCCATTCTATGCTCGCCCAGCTCAAAAAGGCTGTCTGTCACTTGATACCAAGTAGTGGTACCGCTAATGGGCTCTAAACCATGCCTCTCTATTGCTTCAATTAGCTCAGGATTATCATCAGGATAGTAATACACTTTACACAATGAATTCCCGTCGCTAGTGAGGCGATAGGCTTCTGATACGAGCTGACTACCTAGGCTCGCTAACGTTGAAGCAGCCATGCCTTCTTTGCCAGTCGTGCCTGCTAAGTAATGGCCTATGGTATCGCAAAGAAAACTCAGTTCTTTAGCTGGGGGCTCGCGCATCCCTAGAGGGGTATCAAATCCGTTCAGGCAGTAGTCATGAGTGTTTTGAATCGTGTAATGAACTATTTCATGCTTCCGATCGGGCGGAAGCATGTACCTTAGATAGGTAAATAATGCCTTTGAGGTATAACCAACATCCAAATACCGCAGATAGGGCAGCTTCTCCATACCACTACGAAACAAACAGGCTTTGACTAGCTCTGTCATCGTTACTGACTTACCCTTACCCGGCCCGCCTATCAGAACGTATACGTGAAAGTCTAATAACGCTTCCTCTGCAGGATCGAGAGGATAAGCCTGGTTTTCACCACTACGCATAATCAGTCCCTGGCGCCATGGGCTTGTTGCTATCTCAACAGGCAGGATTTCCGATAAAATGCCGAGTGGTAAGAAGGTGGTAGCCCCTCGCTGTATAGAGCCTGGAAGAGTTTGTGCGACGCCCACATCTGGTTGATCTGTCAGTGTAGTCAAGCGGGCCCCTCCCCCGTGCTACCACCCCAGAATTGGAATGCGTTCTGAAGCTTGTCGATATTTCTTTCAAGCGTTGTGACGTCTGAGGCCCAGGTGGCACAGGTGATTTTTACTGCCGCGGATACTACCCCGGCATCACTAATTTTCCTCAGCTCATCAATTGACCTTGCGGTTTCCACGTTGCCCGTCAATAACGCTATGACGCGCTTGGCAGCTAAGGAATGGTTTGGGTTACTACCGCTTGCAAGCTGAATGCTGAATCGGTAGTTGGTGTCTGGCGGAAGCCGGCTGCGAAGCTCGTTATATTTTCGGACACTACCCGCGCCTGGCGATTGGGACATACGCAAAGCCGACTGATATACCCCATTGCTCAAAAAATAATCGTCACGATCCGGAGGGAAGTAAACCTTGTCTTGGAATAACTGAGAGGATAGAGAGGGGTAAGTAAAGTCCTTTAAATTGAATATTGGTTTGTAACCGGTTTTGGTCTTCCGATAGCTTAGCTCTTTAACTATCTGGTTAGCTCGATCACCAACCAGCTTGACGTTAGAAGGTGCTACCTTTTTTCGCGTCCACATTGTCCCAATAATAGCTGCACTTTCCCGAGCGTCGTACACTGAACACTGGATACTGAGTTTTTTTAGCGCGTCTAGAATTTGGTTTTCGTACATACCGTGCAAATCGTGCAGCTTTTGAAAGTAAGGTGCACTTTGACCGGGATTAGCTCCGATGCGCTTTGCGCTATTGGGTTTACGTTCGCGAACTGGTAGGACACCCGTCGTCGTATGTAGAACCAATAACATCGTTTCGTGATGTAGTTGGCCTTCCAGATACTTTTCACGACTTCTAAGCATATGATGGGCACTTGGCATCTTCAAACGATCCATCGTGGCTTGCATGGGACGATGCGATCGGAGAATTTGTTCCTGGAGGCCATCCTCGCTATGTTCGTGAATAAACGTCATAAAATATCCTGGACGAGCATTCCAGGTTGCAAGGTAACGCTCAAAGTCTTTTAGTTTGACTTCCCGAGCATCGCCCTCAAACCGGCGCAAAGCCCCCAGCACTTTAATGACTGTAATCACACCACCCGACGAATCGAACAAAAGATTCCCATGCCCAGCATGAACAGGTGATAAATGCTGGGTTGGCTTTACTGCGCCTATGGATTGAAGTAATTTTTCAAAATTATTCATCAAGCTGCCTTATCTATCGTAAGTCGAGTGGCTGGTGAGGGGGTTAATAGCGTTAAGAGCCCGCTACAAAGCCCCGTCAAAGAGAGCTTGAAATGCCTGCTTTGCTTGTACCTGAACAGAATCGATTTGACTTTGCTCAGCGCTATCAATGGCTTTATCAAGATTCGGCATTACATCGTTGCCACACAAAAAGTAACGCTGCATATAGCTCAACATGGGTAGACGCCACTTGATATCTTCAGGCGTCCAGTTCGAGTTGATGGGGATCTGCAATGCTAGTGGTCGGATGTAATCGCTGAGAATTTTATCCTGCTGAGCCTCATCGTCGGCATTGGAGGGTGTAGCAATGGTAATTCGGCCCGACCCATATCCGAGAATCTTAATACCTGCCGCATTAAGGGCTTCGGCTATGCCGTGGAGCATTAGACGCTCAGTACATGCAAGCCAATACCCTGTCTCTGTGTTTTTACGCCAGCTACGGTGCACAATTTCCAGCAATATAGCGTCGCCCAAACTGGCTTCATAGTGAACCTCTAAGGGGTGCTTCACTGCGGTGAGGGGTCCACTCCACCAATCGGCTATTCGCAAGTGCCCCCCCTCTTCTTCAATGCTCGCCACCTCATGGGCAATGTAACAATCACGATCTTCGATCGTGGTACAGGAGGGAAGGAAGGCGAGGTTTTGAGGTGGTTCTAATTTGCCCTTTACTAATACGCCCTGGCTTTCAGACATATTCCCCAAGATCATGGCTTGGGTAGCGGAAGGGTCGCCCTGCTCCCATAGACCAGTAGGGATAGGCTGCGAAAGGCATGCATTGTAAAAAACAGAGCGGTTAACTGATAACGTACGAATTCTATGGCCTGCGGGGGGCTCTAAACCTGTTCTTACCCAAGCATGGATTTCCGCGGTTCGTTCGCTCAGCGTTATGTCCGGCCAGGCTTCCCCGCGGTAATCTTTCGGCATTGTTCGAGAGTAAATAAGATTAAGAAATTCAGAAGGGTTCATCATGACCAGTTCTGAAACTGTTATGCCGGCTCGAAAAATAGCAGATAAATAGCCTTGTCGGATGGCTGATAGAATAGATGTTTTGAGCTCAATCTCACCATCACTGACATGCGATGGCCAACCTAGATCTTGGGCTAATGCGGACGGCCGTACGCTTAATGCGCGTTCGTTTAACAAGCGTTTCTGTTGCTCTTCACTGATCGGTAAAAAACCGATCTCAGCGCTCATGTTCGTTAAATACAATGTTGCCGGATCAAAGGCATCATCCAGCTTATCGGCAAAACGAATGCCATGCTGGTCAGCAATAGCGACACTTTCAAGATTGTTAAAGAGTGCAATACCAAGCTGGTCTACTGCCGTCATGATGAGGGATCCTCGTCTACTTTAGATAAAACTCTCCATGCCTTAAGTAATTTCCCGCGAATATCGCTATCGCTAATGGTCTCATTTACGTAAGTCAGGTAGTAACGGCGAAAATGTTTCCACGCCTCGCGGGTGACGCCGGGTATTGATTGAAGAGCGGTTAGGTACAGATGAGTGGGATAAGTTAACCGGATATTTTCGGCATGCATCATTTCAAGGATGCTTTCAACTTTATCGTGCTCGCCTCGCTTACGCATTGCAGGTAGTTCATTTACGATAATGCTGAGCTCGCCTCCTGGAAAGTTATGCTCACGGCGTCTTGCTCCCTCTTGTATTAAAGAATTGTAGTTTTCGTAAAGACTGCCACTGATTGTCACCTGCTGAGTCAAACGGGATATCGCATCTTGAGGGTAATCCCATTGAACTAATGTAGCGCCAGCAGCAAGGCTGAATTCAAGATGATGGCACCCATGGCACCAGAGGCAAGACGAAACAAGGTTTGAAATATCCCAATTACAGTGATCTCCATCCTGATTATCAATCTCTAACGTAGCGCCTGTTGGGCTATACATACCGCAGTAACGGCACATGTTGTGATCGCGCTTGAACACTCTGTCCATGATTGCCCGCATTTCTTCCTGGGAAGGGGGTTTCCCCCCTTCAGGAATAGGGCGTAGGACATCAAGCTTTAGAGGTAGGAGGGGCTGCTGCATCATTAAGCTACGGTAATGATCTCAACGTTCGATGAGTTAACGCGGTAGGAGTCAGCAGGCGCAGCTTCGTAATAATGACTGGTGGAAATCGTATTGGATGTCGCGCCATCCTGAAACGTATTCGTTGCGATTACTTGATAGCCCGATGTGGCCAGCAATCCGCCAATAGCGAATTTCACCATACCACTGGTAAATCGACTTTTTTGATCCCCACCAGAATCACGGTTTTCTGGTTTGAAATGGTTGTAAATGTCCAATAAACCAAACCCAAGGCCGCCAACACCTATCAGCGTTAGCAGTCCGCCTACTACCACAATACCTCCATCGAAGAGGTTGATGAGAAAGTCAAAAAATCCAAAAATGTCTACGCCGCTCATGTGCATCTCCTAGTTTCTAATGCCTACCAATATGGATCGGCTTGGGTAGTTAAAAACCAAATCTGGTGATGAGGTCTTCTGCCATTAATATGACGGTCTCTGGAACCAGGCCTAACATTCCAAAGAGGAGCTGAGCTAACGGAGCAATAAGCGTTGGAGGCTTTTTAGGGTGCTGTTCCGGTGATGAAAACCGAATAACGCCAGTCGAGCCCTTTAGTATGCCCACCATCCCAGCTAACTGGATAAAACGCATTGCCACAGTTTTGTAGATGTTGTCTGACGTGGGCAATGTCATCGACCAGCCGGGGACAGCGCTATCACCGATCGTATCCATTTGCATGGCAAGCGCCGGCGACACCACCGCTTGGCTTATGGAATCAATCAGTATTGCAACGACATGCATCATTTCGACATTCAACTTCTTATCCGCTCATCATCAGATTGGTTTTTATAGTTTATCGAAATGAGCTTTATCGTTGTTACCAAAAAGAAAAAACCCGCCTTGGTAAGGCGGGTTCTGATGTAAACAATCAAAGGGGATGCTGATTACGCGTGATTGCGCATCCCAATGATTGGCTGTTCGTCAATATCGAGATTTGTTAACAGTTGCATCAGCTGCTCTCGCTTCTGCCAGTGTTCATCGGTCAGGCTCGCAGCAGTAACGATCGGCACACTAATTTTCTGTTTCGTATTAGCAGCATGCTGGAGTGAGGATTGTGCCCACGGCAGCCGTGCAAACATGATGAGTCGGCGCTGAAGCTCTTCAGCTGAGTTCAGTGCGGCATCAAAAATTGCAGAAGTCTGTGTAGCAGAATTCAACTCCGCTTCGCCTAGTTTTGCATCCGCACTGCAAATTGAGTTGTTCAGTAGCGTCAGGAATGCGGCGCCACCGCTCGATTGCTCAGCGATGACACCCAACTGGCTGCACACGCGAGCCCTCTCTTTTTTGAGCGAATGACTCTCAAACAGAGGATCCAGTAATTGCATCAATCCCTGGGTATCAGCCAGCATTGACGTTTCAATCAGCTCCACCGTCTCTTTAGAGGGATTGCACCACAACAAATGGCTGGGGGAGGATTCCATAAAAACCCGAGCCACACCAATAGGCGGTATGTGTTCGGAGCGCGTGCCGAGCGAGCGCGATAAAGCCGCCCCCGACTCTACGATTGATTCCATAGTTGTGTACCCTTGTACCCGTTAGGACGCTTTTAGTAGCGACTCTTTAATTAGCTAATGTTGTTTATCGACTGCACGCCCAAAACCTTTAGAAATCTTTATTTTGAAGGTATAGGGGTATCTACGGCTAGGCCGATTATGCCAGGATCAGCCCAAGCTACAGGTTTTGCACTGGCTGCTCGACTTGCAGCATCGGAGAGCGGTCGATTAATGTCTTGAGCAATCTGCTGCCCAGCAAATTGCCCAAAAGAATCGGTATTGCTAGTTGAGCGCCTGGTGGTCGTACCGGTTTCCAGATCCTCGACTATGACCGCATTTTGGTCCCGTTCCGCTGCGTATTCTATACCCAGCCCAGCAACTCCGTAAAGAATCGGCACGCCGTAACGCAGGAACAATTTCCTATTTATTCCGGATTGCAATGATGTTTCAAGCGTCCGAGGGTCAACTGCTAACATGCTAATTCCATCGTAAAGCACTCCGTCTTTACTTACGGCTCGATTGAACTCAACAATCAATCGCTCGCCCTCAAATGTAGCTTGGCCAATAGCCCTGCCCCCTTTGAGCTCACCATCTAAAATATGGGCTACTACTCGAGCATTTGGCTGATCACTGCTAATCCGGTTTTCCATATAGGCTAAAAGGGTATCCCCAGGCATTGCCAGACCACCAATTTCAACGTTGGTGGTATTTCGATTTCCGCTCCCCCCATAGTACCTATCCTCCAGCCCAGGAGTTATTGGCATTCGAGAGCGTCCTGATAGCTGTCCACCGGCATCGTCAGTTGCTTCAGCATAATCAACTGTGCTGTTCCAACCCTCTCCCGATGAATTGGCTTCTTCGATTCGCTCCATTTCTTCGAGAATACCTGCATTACCTGGATTACCAGCAGCAACACCTCCGGCCTGGTTCCTCGACATTGTTACGGCCCGGCGCCCAGGTTGGATGACGTTATTCGAAGAGGGCTGGTATACCGGTTCAGGTTCGGGGGCGATCATGCCAAACGTGCTATTAGTTTCTACTGGCGGCTCTTCTTCCAGCTCTTCATCTAAAATCAAATCTGTCTCGCCTAACTGGATACTTGTTCGGCCACTGGCAATTTGCTGTCGGCGTTGCTCCTCTGCCTCGATGTCAGCTTGAACCTGAACAAGCTCTTGTCGCATGCCACCACCAGCTCCCCCCTCATTTACATCACCTTCAATTTGAGTGCCACCAGGTGAGTTTATTTGCTGGCCATCAAGGGTAAGCTGCCCATCGTTACCTGAGAAAAAAAGCTTCCACATCATAAACAAGCCGACGGCTAAAACCACCAACATCACTAAGGTACCTCTTAGTGTGCGCCGTTTCCGTTGCTGTGGGGATACAAACTCGCCAGGCGGAGGTTGAGGTACATTATCCTCGGGTGAGCTAGTCGTATCTTCTGACATATGTGTTCTCCGAACCGCGCTTCATTAATTGGCAAGTGTGACGCTGCTTTCTTCGCCGTTACTGCTAAAAGCCATCGACTTGGGCGGCGCCCCATTAAGCTTGATAACCGTAAACCCCCGCATACGGTCATGGCTTTGATCTGCTATGGAGATGTTCCAGGGAGACAAGTGGTCAGCCATACGCAGGAAATAGGTTGGGTTATTTCGTTCAGTTGCATCTTTCCAAAGCGACATCTGGCTACTTAAAGCACCATTTAGCTCAACCGGGCTCAATTCCGGGCCGGGGACACCTTGAAGCAGTGACAGCATATTGTTATCCAGGGCCTCTCCCATCCGGTACTTACCAGCCATCCGTAGGCTATCTGGCATGTTGACTTTCCAGTCCAGCCTGATTTCATTTATGTAGGCAAGTTCACGTTCAGTCTCTGTTGACGGGTGGGACCTGATAGTAATGACAATCGGATAATCTTCGCCCTCTACTCGTACCGTTATATTGGTGCTTCTCATGGCCTCCCGGGGTGAAATGATCAGGGCATTCACCGGCCCCCTTGCGTCGCCATTGCCGCCACTGGTGGCCTGTTGTTGAGCTTCCGGCGGAGCATATATTGCAAACTCGTCACTTTCGGTTTCGTTACCGACTGGTTCCGGAGAAGGTTCTGATGATGGCTGGGAAATCGAATTATCGTAAAGCGGTATTAATACTGCCGAGGTTTGATCCGATATACGCCAATGACGAAGGTTAAGGGGATTGCCGGCTCTGTCGGCAAAGACAATAGTTGTATCAAACCGCTGCATGATATCTAGCGTAGGCGACTGCCCTCTATCTATGGTCACTACACGGTTATTGATACTGGGGGCGACGGGATTTTGCCGGGCAGCTTCTTCCAGCGACATTTGATGACGGAGAGCCCTTATTTCGGATGGTGATGGGCGATCGCCCATTTGGCCTTGCACTCTTTCCAAGGTTTCTGCGTCAAAACTAAGCTGTTCGATCAGCCGCTCATCGATACTTTGATTGGGGGAAGGTGAGTCACTGTCGTCTGCACTAATCACTGCAAATGGCAAAGAGGTTAGAGCAAAGAACAGGCCTATGTGTTTCAGCATTGATCCCATGGTTAGATCCCCTCTTCAAAGATTTGCAATCTATTAATGAGCACCCGACGCGGATGCACTTCTGGATCTACACGGATTAGCTGAGCTCGGAGCTGGCCACTCAGCTGACGTGTTTGTCCACGTCCACCTCCGCCTGCAGAGCGTTCAGCGGCTTCCAGCATGATGTTGATTCGGGATGCATACTCCCAAGTTCGAACACCATTTTGTGTTCCTGAAGCGGTTAAAACCGGTGTGTCGGGAATGGTGCCCACCGCCACCTCCCGCCTTTCTTTCATCTGCGAGACCAGTCCCATCCGATCCAGCTCAGAAACTAAATCTTTAAACGCACGATCAGTCATAATGTCCGGCGCAATTCGCTGCAGATGCATTTCTACGTTGCGGTAGTGAAAACTGAACATTTCCGCCACGGATTTTGATAAGAAATTTCGAATCACAGACTGAGAGTGAATTGGATCACTTAAGGGCTTAGCGTCAATAACGCTGCCGTCGGTGTTCGTAAAGAAATACAGAAACTCCTTCTCCTGGCGCGACGAGTGATACCAGCCTAGTGCTGTAATCAAATTTAGGCCCAGGAGCCCTAGAACCGTACGGCGGTGAAGGACGTTGCTGCTCTCTAGCATTGCTGATTTCTCTGACAGCATCTCAGAAATCAGCACCATGGGATCTTCGGTATCGCTTCGCGCCGGACCATCTTCGTTAGCCTCTTGACGCAACTGCTCCTCCCCCCCTTCCTCAGGCAAGAGGCCAGCGTCATCTTTATCTGAATCAATGCTTTTTTGCGCACTCCGCTGAGGCTCAGCATTAGTTTTTGGCTTCGACCGTAAAAAAGGTAATCTCATTTCATATCCTGATTTCTGATGCTCTTAACAGGATACCGGAAATGGAGAGGCAATTGCGGTGATGAATATTTCCTCAAAATAATTTCAAGGAACCCCTCTTAAGAAGTTAAGCGAGAAGAAAGCCAACTACTTACTGAGGAAAGTTCTATGTCCAACCGGGGTGTTCGGGAGTATGAAGGGGCCAACAGCCGCAATGTTCAAAGCCAGGATGAAGCCTTTGGAAAATCGCTGCCGTTGTATCGCACAGCCATGACGATGTTTGCTAACGCAATTTGTGATCTCAATAGCAGCGGCTCGCCGAGATTGGAAGCAATGGAGTGGCTGGTAAACGGCGATAACGGGCTTGCCCAAGCCAAGGAATTTGCTGACTGGATCGCTCGCTTCCACCAAGCTTCACTTTCTCTAGATAGTGAACTCGCCCAGGAGCTCGCAAAAACCAAGGTGCTAGTGCTAGAGGGCGGCCGAGTGGTTACAGTTGCTGATATGACGAATACTGCAGAAACGTTAAACTGGCTTCATGAGGCGGCCGGGATTCATCAGGATAGCCATTGCTCGCCTGTGTTATCAAATACCGCTGAAGGTCGAGTATGCCGATCACGCAGTGCTGCTCTGATGCAATCAGCCTACCTGGGCGTATCCAATTCTGTGCGCCAGCATCTGGATAAGCGCCATGAAAATACTCCCCAGGCTAACCAGCATCGCTCCCTTTCGAGCAACCTGCCTAGCCTCAGTGCGTGACCCATATGGTTTTGCATCGAGCCGCACTCATAGGCAGTTAGTTGGTAAAAGTCACAACTTTTGGACGGAGGCTAAATCTTGTCAGCTCCTTATGTAGTTAAGCATGACGATGGCACTTTAGGCCTCGGTCGAATGTCCCTACTTATGATTCGAGCAGCAGTGTGTGATGCTTGTGCAGGGCCTCCTGTTCATCAGCATTCAGCCATTGAGTGGCTGTCAAATCGTGATGACGGCTTTATTTCTTTTGATAGCGCGTGTCAGCACTTAGCCACACTCTGCGAAAGGTTACCGCTCGCTTCCCAGGAGAGTTTGAGAGATGTTCCTCATTTTGGGGGCAATGATCTGACCACCCCTGAGGCTTGGCGCACCCTTTCCACAAACGCCATTGAAGATAAAAACGGCGCACGTGACTGGGTAGTAGGTAGCTTGCTGCGCTCTTTCTATCACTCCATGGAATCTGCGCGAGATGAGCGCGCTATGCTCAATGCTGGCCTGGAGAATACTATCGATTCTTCGCCGCCTTCTAATCAACCAAGAAGTGCTACGCTTTCTCGCTCCAAAGGGTTTGAGCGCTAAACTAGGCATGAACGCATTCACAAAGGTACGCTGCAATGGCAAACGGATCACTTGAGACAGATTTAACGGTTCCAGAAATCCTGGGCTGTTACGACTTGGACAAAAAGCACATCGCCACGTTGGAGGTTGCTTCACTGACTGACACCCCCGAAGCCCTTGAACACATGCAACCTGAAATTCAGGAAGCCTGCCGCGCTTTACGCAAAGAAGCTAACGCAGAAGCTGAATTCAATGATCGCTTCAATCTGGAAGAATGATCAAAGAGGCATATAAGCCGCCACACCCAATTCAAAAGCACCAGGCCAACCCTTGGTGCTTTTTTGTTGCTGATTTGCTAGCCTCCGCGGTATCCCTAATTCAAAAGCGGTAATGCAATGCTAGAAGTCATTTGGTTGTGCCTAGGCATTTTATCCCCTGTGTACTTGATAATGTTGCACCACCGCTTGACACGCCTTAACTTGATTCGCCAGAGATCGTACCGGGCTTCATTTCACTGTGCTTGTTTGTGTTCTGGCTTATTCCATGCGGGCTATTTGACCGTTTTTGTCGCAACACAGATCGTCAGACAAGAGCCGCATTTGGCTGCCTTTTTATTAAACACCGGCGAAGATATTCACCATGTTGGTTTCATGCTCGCGCCAGCAGTGGTTGCCTCCATATGGCTCCTCTCATTTGTCACCAACCGATCAGCCTTCGTTTGAATAGTGACATCTGTTCTTCCCCCACACATTATTTCGTCTAAAGCTGAAAGCTGGCGGCCGCTTCTCTTTTGGCACCCATGAAGATCGACAAGATTGCGTAACCCTTTTATCTCCCCCAGCCCCTAACCGTAAACTGTGTTTCTCTCCAGTCTTTTTACGAGGAAGTGAAGCGAGTATCAGCACTTCTGACATGATCGTTTATCTTCTCAACATCAATGGGAAGGAAGTGCAACTAGTCGTGAACCATCAAGCTGAATCACAAAGAATAGAGATCGCATCGGTTGAGGAGCTGGCTTTAGCGCTTTGTGAAGCACAGGCGTTTCTGGGCGGGCATTGTACTCACTTTGGCCGCTCGGTCATGACACTGACCAGGTGTGACTATTCTACCGGCAAACAGCGCGCATACTTCGATGCCATCACTCGGGGCCTAGAAACGTCGGTGCTCTGGCACGGTATTCCTCTCAGTGCTAAGGAATGGGGGGATCTCATCATTGCAGCTTGGCGAAAAGAGTTCTTGGTACCCGGCATGCTAGGTGGGCTCGCTTTTGTCGGAGGGAGTGTGCGTGATCTCTCGAGAGAACACTGCAGTGAAGTGCTTTTTGTGGCGGAGGAATTTCTTCACTCGATTGGCCTGACATTAACGGCGCTGCCTCCCTCTCCCATTACAGTTTTCCAACATGGCAGCGAGCTGGCCGATCTACGCGTGCTCTCCCACGAAGCTACTCCAGCTGTTGAGCAGGAATCTCCACATGCACACCATACGCTTCGGAGATGGGGTTCCGTATGTTGGAGAGGTTCAGCGCCAGCCCTGGATGAATTGCAATAATACGATGAAGGACTACTCAAAATGACAAGTGATAAGCATTCGGCTCCTGAAATCATCAATACTCAGGCTATAGACGAAAATATTGAGCGTCAGTTGGCTGATTTCGGCGGTGATGATACGGCGTCTTTGCCTTTTGTTGACGACCTATATACTGCCCAGGACGACTATCGCACCTTTATGGGGCTATCTGCCCCAGGATCATCTATTTACCATTATGAACGTTATTCTTCACGACCATTAAAGCACCAAACCCGGATATCTGGTCTAGGTCGGGAGGGCATGAATAAGGGCGCCCGGCACCGGTTTGTATGTTCAGGCAAACATCCAAAGGCTCGGTATCTAGTTTCAATCTCAGAAAATGGACTAGATGAGGGGCTGATTATTAATTTCCTGGAACACTATGCTATCGATGCACCTTACCTGACTGCTTCGTATCATGGTTTGCTGGGCATGGCGCTTGCTGCCGTATCGGTGAATGCTAGTCAATTGCGCAGTCCCTATGAGTCGGCTTGCGCGGATTATCCCTTCCCTCCCCGTGGGGAAACGCTCCATGCCCTACAAGAGGAGCAGGATGTGTGGGTGCCTGCAGCCAGCCCTTGGGCAGCGACACTATGCGCACCTGTTCGTTTTAATCGCTTCAAGCCGGCAAACTATGATGATTTTTTACCAGAGACCGATGGAGTGGTCCGATGGCAGGCTTTCAAGGAGCGCTACCGCGCTGGCGAGTATCAATCAACTCTTCCTTCTGGGGTAGGGTCTGTTGCCCTTCACCGCCGGGGGTCTTTAACAGTAGGGCCAATTCACGACCATAGCTTTAGCGCAGCACACAAGCATCCTATTGTCGTCACATTCCCAACCGGGACAATCGTGCTTATGTGCATCAATAGCTTGGATGGGTTTGGCGATGATCGATATTCACCCGAGAAAAGCCCGCTACTAGATTGGGCGCTAGCAAAGATGCAGCATCGGGGAGGTCTGGGCGCTATCTTTCGTCACGGCCTACAGCGCACTGTGTATGCTCTTTTGGCTGAAGAAGTCGTCACTGCGAAAGCTGAGGCTCGGCGGCCAAAAGTGCCCTGGGTATCTGGCGAAGGTCGAGCTCACCTCCCAGTTATTTTGGACAGCGAGGTGATTTCTCCTAGGGTAGATGCTGACGACGTATTTGGTCATATGCTGCAAAATCTACTGGTTTGATGCTTAGAATGCGCCATTGCTAAAGCGCCTTGGCTTTGGCGCATGCTTCGCACCCATCTCGGTTGAACCGCTTTACTTACTATTGGGTGTTTTTGCTGCTTTGCCGCCCGGGGTACTTATCTTCGCAAGAAGATCTGTATGCTGCTGCTGGTAGAGTTCGATTTGACCCGACAGCTTAGCCACTTTTTGTTCCGCACCGGCAGCATCCTTCTGAGCCTGCAAGAGACGCTTTGCTTCCCGCTGCGCCTCCTCCTCTAAAGTACTCACTTTGGCTTTGGCTTTTTCCAGTGAAGCGCGCTCTTGGGCCCAGGCCTCTCTCAATTGTTCATTGTCCTTATTGGCAGAACTAAGCTCGCTACGCAGGTCAGCTGACTGCTGTTCGAGGTGTAGCAGAGTGGCCTTGGCGGTCGCGATCTCTGCCCCAAGGACTTGCATCTTCTCGCCCATCAAAGAAATCTGCTGTTGAGCTTCATTGCGCTCAATCCGCAATTGAGCAATAGCCCGATGCGCGTGGTCCAGCTCAGTGCGCAATTCCCCCGCTCTCGCCTCCGCCGTTCTGGCCTGTTCCTGCGCCTCGGTTAAGTGCTGGCGCAATTCGTGCTCTAGTTGCTCGGCCTTGGCTGCCTGGCCATCTTGATCATTAACACGCGCTTTCAGCGCTTCAACTTCTTCGGCCAAGCGATCAGCCAGGCCTGTGGCCTCGGCCTGAGACGCTTCCAACTCGGCCCTACTAGCATCAAGCGCTGCCCGTTCCTCACTGAGACGGCTATTTGCCAATTCAAGCGCCATTTCCCAAAGATCGGCGCCAACCTCAGTTAAGCGTTCAGCTATGGCCTTAGGGGCAGGCTCTTGAGCCTTTGCATGAGCTGCTGCCTGCTTAGCTTTCCATTCGCGAAGCACGGGTGAAATTGTTGTGAAGCTCCCGCCCGTGATTTGACGGATTGACTCTAATGTAGGGTTAAGTCCCTGAGCTGCTATCTGATCAGCTGCAGCAAAAACCTTGTCACGTGAGATGGCCATGGATGAGATCCTTGTAAATGTAATATGTAGTAGTTTGTATTGTACTACTACATATTACATTAAACAAAAACCACCCGATCAACTAGCTTCATGACCAGGGGAGACTGGGCAGATTTAGAATGCCATCGAAGACCAGAAGAGTGAGGTTGATTCAAAGTGCGGGGCCACCGGAGCTACTTACGTATCTCACGGCGACCAATTGGGCAGACAGAGTAAGCTAAACGTTACGTAGGAAAGCATCCCATAAAGCCAGATGCTTACGGTCGGACAGTGCTTCCGAGTGAGTGGCAACGAAGCTAGAGCGCATTGTCCAGTCTCTCGATCTGACCGAGCGCCGGTACGCTAAATGGCCACTCGCCTTCAAAATTAGATGGTCGTGCACCCTGGGTGTGCTTCAGAGATAGTCAGTGGGCAACATCATGCAAACGAGCGAAGGGTCAATTCAGCGAATCCTAGGCCCTCAGCAAGCGTTTTTTCTAACGCCTGGCCATGCGGATCATCGGGAAGTGATGTAATGAGTGTTTTAGCGATCATCATCGCTCGATGCGCCCTCTCTACGTCACCCCTAATCGCTTCCGGAGAGTTAAAGCGTCCGAAATCATGCTCAATCTCAGCGAACGCGCGGGAAAATAAATGATATTCCTGATCGATAGGGTCGACCTCCCTATCAGCGCTTATCGCATTTAGGATAGCAAGAATAAGTCCTCGCACTCCTTTGATGGTGCTTATCTCTGTGTTGGCTAGCTTAATCTCATGGATCAACTGCACCATTCTTTGCCTGGCGTCTTCGCAATTTTTATTGCGAATAATGGGTGTTAAATCATCGATTTCCGCTCGAATATTTGCCATTTTGCGTCGCAAAGCACGACGCCTGGCCAGAGCTTCCACTAACGGGTCTCGGTCTATCGAAACAGCCTTGTTCTCAAGAACGGTTAAAGGATCTTTGGTCAGGGATTCTGGATAGACCAATCCGGCGGCTCGCCACTGTTGCTCGGCTTTTTGGGACGGGATAACATGCGCCGGATTCCAGCCTCCGTCCCCCGGGGCCGTTCTCAGTAATACAACGTGCCTCCCTTCTGCATTATATTTTCCCGCTGTTTTAAGGCGAACATTAGGATGGGCTTGCTGCAGCAGTAGTTCCAGGAAAGGGCTCAGCGCGCCGAAATCATCATCATTTAATTGCAGGCTAGCCTGAATGCTTAGGAGTAATTGCTTGATCTCTTCGACAGTGAAACTATGCCCTTTCTTTTGGGCATGGCGTGATATCGCGCCAGCAAGAGAAAGCAGGTCGGTTTCCGTTGTGAAAGCTGTTAATCGATGTGATGGGGCGTTCTCTTCGCTCGCAGCATCAAGGTTAAACGCCAAACCCAGCGATTTTTGAGGGTCTACGGGGCAACCTAAACGATCGCACGAAAAAGATATCTGGGATGTAAAGTCTTGCAGGTTGGTCATGAGGTTTCCAAAGTGCGGTTGCAGAAATGGGCGGTTGCCTAGAAAGAATCCTACCGTGGTGCTATTAGCATTGCTACCTGTAGGTCATCTTTCATTAATCGTCATTAAAAGGAAGTTGTTTGGTATTCGCATCTGCTTTCAATTGGGGCTCGTACCGTACTTTATGATGATGGTTCGATTCTGTGCGCGTATTTTGACGCTCAAGCATGCGCCGGCTTTCTTCGCTGTGAATTGCAGTTATGACTAACGCATCACCATGGTGAGGTACCGGTTCAACAACTACCTCAAGATCAAAAAAATAGAACTGCATTGTTTGTTGAGGTTGCTGTTCAACCAAGCTGATGTGGCCGGTTGAGCGCATCGCATGCTCATGCCAAATTGACCATAGCTTGCGGCAGAACTGGCGGGTTCGACGGCCAGGTGTTGCGGCGTAAGAGTCAGGTACCGAAGGCTGGTTGAGTAATTTCTCCAGCTGATCACCATTGACGGTATAAGGCTTCGTTAGCGAAGAGTGGGCTTTGAGATGATTATATAATTTATGTGTTAACCCAGAACGCTCCGTTAATAGCCCTGGGTGAACAATCCAACCCCTCCCATCAAAAAGGTCTCGCCAGATCCAGTCGGCCAGTGAAAATGTTAAGTATCGAAGGTTGTTGGATGGATTCCAGTCTGCTGAGTCCACCACTGCCTGCTCATCACCACTACCCTCGATCACCTTGTCGACTAACCGGAAACGAACTCGCTCACCTGGCTGGCCAGTCTTCTCTTTAATGCGAGCGGCCATTTTGCTGTCAGGCTGTGCTGTCAACTTAAATTCAGTATTGATTACCCGAGTAAATCCCCGTTGAAACGCACGATAGGTAGCCAACTCGTTACCCGTATTGAGCTGCTTTGCAAGTTTCGCCAAATCGATTGAGATCCGATTGCTTAAGGGTTTGTTACTGCTTCCTTGGCGATTGATGGTTTGCATAGCGATCGAAAGAATGGCAAGGATTATTTGCGCATCGCTTTCGGTGATAACCCCGTACATAGGGTCTTCACTATCACTCCATACCGTTGCTGCGGCTTCCGCGAATATGATTTCACCATCCAGAGTAATGGGGGCCGTTAGTTGGCGCCGCGGGTCCGTTTGCTTATGACGCGAACAACGCTCTAATAGCTGGGTTACCAAGTAATATGACCAAGGCTCGCCCGTGTCCAGGGATGCAATGCCTGCCAGGCTATGCGCCGATAACACGTCATAGATTTCACGTAAGCGTTTTTGGGTTTTAGCAGCAATCCTTGCCTTGCCCCGCTGCCCTTCTGCAAGTGAAGCTATTACTTCGACAGGCGTCTGGTCGCCAAAGAAAAGGGCAGCTTTCTCGGGGGATTGCATCGCAAAAAGCATAGTGCCCCCGCTTACGCCATTTCGTACCGGTGTTTTTTCGAATACACCCGCATCTGCTAGCTCCTTGCTTAGAGTTTTGAGTCGAACAGCAAGCCACTCCGTATTGGCCTCTGGGTATACTTCCTTAATCGAACCTAAGAGCTGGTCTAGATCAATAAGATCAGAGTATTTCTCGCTGGCCCTCTCAAGCCCATCGATCAAGTATTTCTCGTTTTTAGTGAGAGGGGACGCTTTCTTACCAGTACGAAACCCTAGCTTTCTCCACTTCTTAAGCGTGCTGATAGGTACCGGGAGGTAGAAGGAACCTCGTCTATTCATGAAGCTTTGGGCTGCAATGCCTTTATATTCAATTTCTCTCATATTGCGACACCTTGAGTACGCGGGCGCAGTAGAAGAATGATTTCTGACTTTACGAGGCTTTTCGAGCCTATATAAATCAGTACCTTATATTTCTACTAGCGTTTTGATGTGCTTTTGAGTATAGGTTATTTTCCGCTTGTGCGAAACAAGAATTTGCATTAGTCTCAATTGGCTGATAATGTACGCCAAACCTTCTCATGATGTGATGAGTGGAACAGAAATGAAAAAAGGTCAACGACATGCATATATGTAGCACCCTAAAACGAAAAACCCCCAGCTCTGGGGAGAACTGGGGGTCATTTTCGTTTCGATGTGCTAAATCACTGCTTCGGGGTAACTCCCCTCAGCTTTGATCCAGAGCGTTCTGACGAGGCCAATCAACAGAACGCAGAGTCTAAGTCACCGCTAGACAACCCCATTGTACGAGGTGGGGGGTCTGGCTGCAAGGTTTTGCTATGGAACATGCAGCGACTGCTGTGGTAGAGGAGCCTGAGCTGAGCGCTGATCAGTTCGAGTTGTTCTGTCATTGCGAACAGTACCAGGCTTTAAAAACTAGACGTATACCGGCTAATGCCGGTATACATCTTGAGCCTTTGTTACTGTGGTCATCCCCAGAGAGACGCGGCTGCAAACCTCTGTCTTTTCAAGAGTACTCCCCACCTTCTATCTATGCAGTACATCACAAAGGCCGCACTCGCCTTGTAGCCAATCATGAAGAACCTGCTCATGCTATCGCTCGGTTTACGCTTTCGAAACGTTTGCTCGATCGTGATGGCATTGCGTCTGAGGCATCTCGGTATCTAACCCCTGACCACTTGTATGTGTTGTCGCATTTACTTTCTCTGATCGTCCGTCGAAATGGAAATGATGCTGCTCTTTTTGAGCATGGCGGTCGTTATTTAATGGGCTTCCAGCCCAGTTTTTTAAAAAGAAGAATGGGGCGCCAGCGTTCAGCTCATGGGGCACTATATGATCGTTTTGAGCGCTTGGTCTCTGACCTGTCTCGACTTCGCATTAGTTACGACACGCGAGATGAAAACCATCAATGGAAACGTATCTCTACGGGCCCTTTTTTTGACCTGTTTTGTGCAGGAGGCAAGCACGACACCTTTGACGCACTTATGGAGCCTTCTACACAGAGAGCTGTCAGGGGCCGCGGACGCCGATATAGAGAAACGCATTGGAAGGTTCGCATAGGTAAGCCTTTAGATGCGCTTTTACGTTACGCTGATTCATCCAATATCGTAGCGATTTTACCAAATTACTGTGAATTATCTGGGCGCTCTGCTCCTGGCAAATGGTTGCTGCTTTATTATGCAGGCCACGGGTGGGATTCACAGGATATACGTCCACGGCGCATAGAAACCCTCTGCCGCTCGATGTATCCCGACTATGATGCAAGCCTAGAAGCTGCTCAAAAGCAGTTAGACGCCCGTTCTGGTGCCAGTATGGTGCGATGGTTTGACAATAATCTTGCTACCGAAAAGCTCCGTACCCAATTTATACGCCGGGTTACCCAGGGGCTCTCGTTCCTTCTCCAGTCTGGCTTCTTCGAGACTGTTAAATTTCGTGCTGGAGACTCCCCCTCTGATCGCCGAATACGGACTCGCTCATACCAACCGACCGATTTAGTGCTTGTCAGTCGGCATGCCTCATTAATCGAGCAGAATATTGATAAATTTGGTCATGAGCGGGAGACGAAGCTATTCACGACGCTTAAAAATGTGCTGAGGGGATATTCTTCACGTAAACGTGCTGGTGCAAAGTTAAGTGAATCCCAACAAAGGTGCCATGAGCTACTACAGCTACAACTCAGCCACGCTCGCATGCAATGGGGTTTCTCCGTACGTGGTTCGATCACTCGAGCTACGCTAGCACTACTACCCAAAATCTCTTATTCACTATTCACCCATCTTAAGCGCTTAGACCCTCCTCCGCTCCTACTCCACTGAATCAGAGATTTTTTACGCTGACCTCGGTTGGCGGTTTTTGGCTGCGCGCCATTTGATTTTTCAAGCAAAATGTTACTCCCTCCTTATACGAATGCACGGCAACTACCAGGGCTTGTGCATATTTTCGTCGATTTTGGTTTTTATCCGAACTGAACCCGTGTTTCAGAATTAGCAGCAAGGACAAATTGACCTTTTTTTATCCACAGTTTGAGTTTTTCATAAATTAGATGTGTTTGAGAGCACCTTTGTGTGTTGCCCATCTAATTAGCGAGCGATAGCGGAACGAAATAGCGCTTTAAATATGGGTTCTGATTTTAATTTTCAGAGGCACGCGACAATGAACTGGTCTCGGCCTTGGGTCATTGATCATGCGGAGCTATTGGCAGCCAGGAATAATAAGAATGGAATTTAATGAAGCGAATAATAGGAATAAAAAAACGCCAGCCGGGGCTGACGTATTTTATGTTTTGAAAATTTAAAAAATGATGGGGTGCTGAGCTAGGCTTGAAGCTGGAGCTTACCCAAGGGAATTAATGGCTAATCAATACACACGGGAAATAAGAGATATTTTACCGGTGTCTTGACTACAGACTGCTCGAGCCACCAAACGTTTATGGGAATCATAAAAATCTGCACGATAAGATCCCGTGCAGTACTCAAAGGCCAGGCCTGTTTCGTGGCTGTGATCGTCTAACCAGCGAAGAAATGCTATTTCACTGGTTTCAATACCAATACGTGCTTTCATCAAATACTCAATGATTGGTGGGGTTAGATACATTTTACCGGACTAGCCCGCCCCATCGGGGCGAGCAGCGCTATCTCTTGCAGAAGTAAGATGGCCACTGACCAATGCACCTAATGATGGAGAGCATGGTTATTGAGGCGGATTGATAAGGCCATAAACATTTCTTGCCGGTGGCCATTCCATCAAGCGGCGATGCTAGCAACAGGGTGAGACGTCTCTGCATGTAGCTTTCGTAGGTAATAGGCATTGGTCATAGTGCGTAAGCTGTTGCCACTCTTCTGAACACGATCTGCTAACTGCTCTAGATCAAGTGGTGCAGTACCATCAATCAAGTGAGCATAATGCTCGACAGTCTTGCGTAATAATGGTGTTCGATATAATTCAATGAGTTGGATACCCTCAATGATAGTCGTACCGTCTAGGTTAATAACCTGAATGCACATATATATCCCCTTGTTGCGGTTGCTTAGGAGCGGAAACGCGGTTGCGTAGCCGTAGCTAAAATATAGCTATTATATATCTTTGAGTCAATATTATTTATTCATATACTAACCCGCTCGCGACGAGCGGGTTAGTGAGGGACCTTATGGTGATTTTAAAATGAGGGTGTCGAAGGCCGGGAGCCACTGTTTTGGTTCAGAGAATTGCTCTTTGATTGTTGCGGTGGTTCGTCTGGGTGGTGAGTTGTAGTTTTGGAAAAAGCATCCTGCTCACCAGATGAACTCGGATTTAGAACATCAGGATAATCTGGCTTTTGGTAACCCGGCTGTGACGCTATTTCCTGTGCCGTGCTTCGCAGAGCGTCCGTGTGGCCTTTTGCAGTACCACCAGCACTTCCCTCAAGCTCGTCTTGTGATAACGCAGTAGAAGCCGTTAATGATGCTTCTTGAGATGAATTGCCTGTAGTCAGCGTATCTTTAAACCAAGAGATTAAGGCTTGGTTTTTCTGGGCTAGCCAACCACCTATGGTCAGACTTTCAAGCTGTCTTTGCTGCTGATCCTGTAAAGCTGCTGTCCCCACCTCACGGCTAGCGGTTACTGCTTCGGGATCTAGCATTGTGCTAACGCCCGCGGCGGCGGCATCGGATTCAAACGAATGAATGGCCTCTACAAGCTGCAGTTTAGCTTCACCAGGCAACTGGTCATAAAGCACTTCGGGCGGGGTCGCCATGAAGTCCAGGTTGTTCAACGTGGCAATGTCCCGCAGTGCCGCCACCGCTGCATACTTTTGATCGGGCTCCATATTAGAGATCGAGCTGATTACATCTTCGGCTTTAGGGATGACACTGCTTTTGTCTACTGAAGGTTGTGGCGCTTCAGTCTGCTCAGGATTGAACTCCTGCAGGTGCGCATTAATAGCAGCTGTATTAGGCGCTTCGACCGGCTCGGCCTGGCTATGGGGTGTTTTTTCAAGGGCCGAGTGTTCTGAGGACGGTTGCTCCGGTGCAGCCGCGGCGCTCTCGACATTCGGCCCTGGTGTGATATCAGAGACCATCGAATCAGGATTCTTGAACACTTCCCCAGGCATAGTCAGGGTACTGTCTTCGTAAATAAGGTCAGGATTTTGAATATGAGGGTTGGCTTGAGCTACTACTTCCACTAACCCAGGGTTGTCACCATCGCCATATAGCGTACTGGCGTCAAAAGGGATGCCCCGCGCGCTAAGCTCTCTTGCGATAATATCCGACAAAGTATCGCCGTTAGCTATGTCAACGATCACATCGTCGAGAATGATCGGCTCCGCCGTCTCTAGCACCTCTTGAGGCAGATCATTGCTTGATAAATCACGTAGCGTCTCGACCGCTTGAGAAGGGAGCTGGTCGATAATCTCATGTGGTGTTAAGTGGTGGTAGTCGATGTCGTTTTGCAGCGCCAGCTCGTGCATGGAATCCATAAAGGCTTTTTGTTCGTCAATCGAAAGAAGCCCTACTTCACTAAGTAAATCGCTGCTCAGTGGCTCTTCCTCACCACCTTCCGATGGTGCAAAATCGCTGCTGAGTGGTTCTGCAACCTCACCGCCTTCAGGTGGTGCAAAAGAATCATCCAGTTTAGGTGAATCACTAAAATCCATGGATTCTGAGTAAATACCCAGGCTGCCAGCAATTAAAACGGTCAGCCCAATACCTAGCAGTTTTTTGCCATTCTTGAGTAAGCGATTACTTTTGGTTTTTTCATCTAATGCTAGATAACGATTCTTGGCCACTTCGACTGTTTCTGGTGAAACAATGCCATGCCGAACAAGAGAGCTTGCTGTCATACTGGCTAATTTGCTAGCTGTCTCGGCAATAAAGGGTTGATTGCGGGCAATTAATTGTTTGGCAATGATTACTGGTGTTCCTACAGGAAATGTTGATACCAGAGCCGCTGCCGTCAGGGCGTAACCACCGTACTTCAAACCGGCATTTAGTAGCTGCCTACGGCTATCAGGATCACTCAACTTTTCCTTCCACTCGGCAAGCAGCGGTCGCTCGCCCATTTCTTCTCGGTACCGCTTTTCTACAGCAATTGTGAAACTCATCGTTTGAGTTTCAGCTGCCCCTAGGGTTTCGAATACCTCAGGAGCCGTTTGGCGTAAAAAATGGATTTCTTCACCGACGTTGATCTCTGCAATTTCAGCCAGCAGTTCATTCGTGGCACCCGTCATCAAGGACTTCATGTTTGGTGAAGCAGTTAAGTCACCAATGACCGCTTGAAGGGCTTCTTGCTCAGTTAAACCCTTTAACCGGTGTTGTTCATAGGCTTCAAGGAGGAGTAGCTCAAGGCGTGTTTGTCGACTATGGCGATCTTGAACTTCGTTACCATCGTCGGTGAAATGCAGCGTGCTGGCCAACTCGCGTTCATGCTCACGGATGATTTTTTGTATGGCTAATACCTGCACCATATCTTGCAAGTGGCCATGCAAAGCATCGCGGTAGCCCTTACCCGAGGGTGTGTCTTGTTCGTTTTCCGCCTGGTTGCCAGAATTTGGTGAGCTTTCATCAGCCATTTGCTTACTCCTGGGATCTCCTGTTTCCGTAACAAGGCACGACATGTCGCCTTATACGCCTTACTACTCAAAGAGGGGTCTGAAGGTTTTTTTTGCGAGGGCAGTGGTCATCAATACAAGCTGCTGTGCTAGCGGGATAAATCCAGGTTATCCACAATTGCCGATGCCCGAGTTGAATTCTGGGGTAACAGCTGAGTGTGATCGCTGTTAGAAAGACCTACATTCAATACCTAATTCGTTACTTTTCTTGCTGCGGCACTACTTAAGTGACAACCATTCCTCAGTCAGTTGGCGAGGGCATAACCGCCCTCTTCAAGTCGCTCATAAAGCATGGAAGCAGTGCCAGGCCAGAATTCGGTGTCATTCTTCCATCGAACCTTGCTGGCAATCTCGGTGCGTCGAACCGAGATCCCTGGTATGCCTCCGTCGTGGTCAGCTTGACCTGGCTGCATGATTCGCTCGATCTTGATTGCATCTCCAGGCCCAGCCTTCCGCCACACTTGGCCTATAGCGAGGGGCACAGAAGCAAAGGGCTTTTCGAATGCCCAGCCTCCAGGCAAGTCATGAGGTAACGAGTCATTCATATTCCACCCCTTGCTGGCTCAGTAGGAATCTTTACAAAGGGTGGTCATTAGCAATAGCAGCCCTGTATAAAGTGTTTGCTTCATAAGATTCACTTAATAGTCCTTTTGCTCGCGAGCATGGGCAATCACAAGCCCAACTTCGTCTGCGCCAGCAGCTTGTACTTGTTTAACCCAAGCAATGACTTTGGGGCCCCAGGAAGCTTCTCTATCCACCATTTTTTTAAACTCGCTGAGTGAGAAACATGCTAATGCACAAGAGCGGCCCTTGACGTTGATGGAGCAGCCAATGGCGTCTTCAAGTTGATATTGGTAACGCTCCATGTGTGTTAACAACGCGGCAGCTTCTCCCTCAGACAGCAATAATGCCATACCGTCACTCACACAGTCGCTAAACCCGCCGCCGAAAGCGACGGTGTAAGCAACAAGCTCCATGTGGTCATGGCAGAGTTGATCGAAGAGAGTTAGTCCCGGCTGCCGCCTTGCCCAGCCACTGGCACCGCGTTCCCAAACCTCGGTAGACCCGCCATTTCGAACCTGCACACAGCGAGAATCGAACCCACTGAGCGCTGAGGGAATATCCTTAAGAGGGGTATTAGTGTTCAAAAAAACATCAATCATAAGTCTTCACCGTGGTGTCTTATAGTTTGCTTGAGGCATTCGATTAGGCTGTTTGAACTCTTAATCCATGAGTCATCTACAGCCCATTCCTATTTACCGAACATGCGCATTACTTTGGTAAAAATCCCGCTCGCGGGCTTGGATTGCGCGCTTTCTTGATCATTTGGTTCTTGGGTTTGTAGAAGCGCAGCATCAGGCTTACCTCGGAAATAGTTTGCCAGACGAACATTTTGCTCAAGATATTCTGCCGATACTGATTTGGATAAATTTGCTGCTTCAGCCGGGGTGAGAATTAACGGATTAGGTTCCACTTCTGCGGCTATTTGCAATAAGCCTTCCTGGTTGAAAGGCAGCTCTGCGCCACTGAAAATAGCCGTTAATATGGCTTGAAGAGATCTAATGTCAGGTATCTCTCCGGGCTCGGTTCCAAATAGCCAACTACCTTCCATGTTGAAAAAGAAGGTGCCAAGGGCGGGATCGTATCCAGCTACGCCGACATTAAGCCAGTCATATAAGTCGTACCCAATAAGGTCAGCAAGCTCTTCCTGAGCTGACGTTGGATCGGTTAACACCTTAAAAAAACCGTGGCGTGACATTGCTTACTATCCTTATATCAGTTGTTGGTAGGTCGGCTTGCGGCGTTACATATCTGAATGCGAAGTGCTTCTAAATCGTAGCGTTGTGCGGTCGGGATTCTTAGAAGTGGAACGCCTGCCTCTTTGAAAGCGGCATTCACAAAAGCATCCCGCTTCATCCTGTTTTTTTGGTGGTGACTAGCGTCGTCCAGCTCGATGCAACAATAAATGCGGCCAGTAGAGGAGCAGATAAGAACGTAGTCGATATGCTTACTGCTTATTTTGACAAACTGCCTCCACCACGTTGATTGCTTGACCCTGTCATGCCTCTCTACTTTTAGTAAATCTGCTATTCGGATTTTTCCCAGCATTAGAAAATCGGAGCCTATGGCGTTTTTAAGCGCCAGCGCAAAGTGCCACTCGGATTTGGTAAAAAGATAGGTTCTGGGTAAATAGCGAGGTAGGCCAGATCGGGTAGTGACGACTGATACTGTCAGTAACGTGATAAAGCATATAGCTGCGATCAATACCCACGCGGAGAGCCCTTCTGGGGCTGAGCTTAGAAGGGTGGCTTTGAGGTTCAGGATGTCGTTTAAATTAAAGTTGAGCCCGGTATTAATGTTCTACTCCTAACGGCAAAAAAGGGTAAACGTTAATTTTACCCGGTGAGCAGGGATAGGAGGGACGGCGATAGCCAGGGCCATCGCCAATGTGGATTATTCGATGCGCGCCAGGTAGTCGCTTTCACTCTGGATAGTCACCACTGCCCTACCCGCTTTCGCGTTGATTTTTTCCGCCTTCGTCAATTTGCTACCCGCCTTTTCACCGATCACCAGTAACGTCGTTTGGCCGTTGACGTCAGATTGAACGTCAGCACCCAAAGACGCTGCGTGAGCTTCCATATCCTTACGCTTGCCGTGTTTCATGGTGCCAGTGAATACCACTTTTTCCCCTGACAGCACACCACTTGCCTGGGTGGCAGGCGCTTCACTAGCAAGCGGAGTGCGCTCAAGGTTAAAGCCCAGCGCCAGCATGTGCTCAATATGGGGCCAGCGCTTTGAGAGCGTAGCGGAAATTACGGGTGAGGTAGTGGGGCCAAAGCCTGCAATCCCTTCTACATCGCTGGCGCTTAGCGTATGAAGGGTATCTAGCGGATGTTGCGCCAGCAATTTCTTAGCGTCGCCCCTCCCGAGGTGGCGTATGCCAATAGCAGCGAGGAACCGCCAGTCCGCGACAGCTTCCGTACGCGAGCGCTCAAGCTGGATGACAAAGTTTTCGGATTGAACCGGCCCAAAGCCAAGACGGGCGAAATCGCTGGCACTCATGGCGTAAATCCGCTCCAGGGAGGTGATGCCCGCGTCAACGAGGGTCTTGATTGTGACCGGCCCAAATTCGTCCACGTTGCCCATCGTGATAAACCAGTGTCGTAAGCGGGCTTCTGCTTGCGCTTGGCAACCCATGGTATTTGGGCATATGAGGTGCTGGCCCTCCTCCTTGCCGCCGTTAATCAGCTCAACTACGGCTTCCTCGCCACAGCTTGGGCAGTGGGTTACCTCAATAGGGTTTGCTGACTTTTCGGTAACATACAAAAATTTGGGTATGACCTCGCCCCCTCTTGTGAACATAGCTTTAGCGCCAACACCCAGGCCCAGGGTAAATAGGTTTTTGGCGGTATGCGCGGTGGCTTTGCTTACCGTGACACCTGAAAGCGTAACCGGATCAATCAACAGTGTCGGCACAATTCGACCCGTTCTGCCGGTCGTCAGTCGAACGCCCTGGAGGGTGGACTCAGCTTCATCGGTATTCTGTTTAACGGCGACGACAGCCCGCTCAAATTTGTTCGTGGCACCCATTGCTTGGTGCAACTGGCGGTTATTAACTTGAACGATCACACCGTCGGTATCGTAAGGGCTGGCCGCTTTAAAACTGTTAAAAAATGACAGCCAATCACGGCGTAATTCATCGGCAGTGACGTTAAAATCTGGAAGTGTGGAAAAGGGAATAAAGCGCAATGCTTTAGCGTCCAGTGCCAGTTTGTGATGAGGCTTTAGTGTGTCAGCATGTTGGAAGCCGATGATGAAATTACGTGTATTCTCAAAGGCGTGTTCGGTATCAGGCCCAAGGTGGGCATCAAAAAATGCCCTATCGCAAACCAGTTCACCTCGACCTAAGCCACGACCACCCTCCATCACTACGCCATGGTTTATTACTCGGGTGATGTCGCGTCCCTGTAAGCCATCACCCCGTGTAGCGAGCACCTCCCCCTCATCTACAGCTGAGATCCCGTCGAGTTTAGGTGTCAGACGGTAGGTCAACGTTTCTGGCGCAATGCCTAATGAACGCGCGTCTTTCTCAACGCGCTTCAAATAAGCATCAACTTCGGACTGAGTGTAAGCCTTGTCAGTTGATAGAAGCTGGCTTGTATGCCTTACCAGCGGCCCACTTGCTTCATCAAGTGGCTCGGGCTCAACACTGTTCAGGAATGGGTGTGTGGGGTCTTCTGCGACTAATGCTGGTACAAACAGCGAGTCGTATATATGGTCGGGAACCAATTCTTGGCCACTGCGGTGAGCATTATTCAAAAGCGCCAGCGCATCGGCAAGGGAATCAACGCTATGGAGAGCATTAAGGGCAAGAGGGTATGCCTGAAGGGCTGGGTGCTGCTTGATAGAAGCCAGTGATGACATATTCATTCTCCAGAAAGGTTGGATGAGGGGTAGTAATGCACTACCCCTCAAGGTGTATTAGGCGGAATTGGCTAAGCGTTTTTGGGCGGCGTTTAGCGCATCATCGGCGGGATTGGCAGCGCCAGCCAGCCAGCCGTATAAAGAGGCGAATTTTTCAGTACTTTCCTTAGCATCATGGTCATTCAGCCAGCCGACCATGAAGGCAAATTCTTCCGACCCGCTGTTATGGCCAGCCGGTTCTGCGCTTCCCTTCTCTCGGAGGAGCTTCATGTGGTGATAACAATCCATACACGCAGGCGAATGGAAGACTGGAAGGCCGTGGGCTTTAATAGTGTCGGATTCCAGAACGTTGCCGCTTTTACTAGCAAGTTCGACAATGGCTCCTTCAGTCAAGAGACACCCAAGCTCCACGCTCATTTGCGCTATGTAATTGGAATACAGCGCGCTCCGATCTAGGGTTTCCCCAATGCTGTGCAAGTCTTTTCGCTGAGCCAAAAGGCTAAATATGCCGTTCAATAAACGGGCGCAGCCTGACATTACGGGATGACCGTATACGGTTAAAACAATCTCGTTATTAACGTCCATAAACAGCTCCTATCATTTAGGCAACGTCGGCCATCAGAAAAGAAAGGGTTAGTTTTTCAAAGGCGTCCTGGCTGTGCAGAGCACGCAACGAGGTTGGCGGCACTACAGAAGCAAACCGTTCCTCGTATGCAACCTGCTTGGGTAGCCGTGCCAAGCCAGTGGGATCAAATTCAATGATCACTAATGGTATATCTGCCCCTTCTATTTCCTCTTTTGCCCACCACCACTCACCTAGCCATTGGTTCAGCGCAGTATGACAATCTTGTAATGTGGGGAAGGCGAACACAGCAGGCAGAGATTCACCGCACTCCAGTGCGCGCTCACCCAGTTGTGGTTCAAGGCCATAAGTTAAAATGCTCTTGGTATTGCTGGCGCGGGTAACGTGGTACATAAAGCAAGTTTCCTGTTTGCTTACTGATGTCTTTCCAGTAACGGCTTACAAGCGGCCATGGATTTAAAGAGCGGCTGGAAGGCATAAAGCAAATCAGCGATATAGGCAGCTTCCTGGTGCTGGCCTTTCTCGAGGTGCTGCTGACGCATCTGACGCAAGGTGTGACCTAAGCGGTAGGTGGACGTTAGGCAGAGCGTGAGCGCGACCACAGAGGCATTACAAAGCGGCGGGTAAACACCGTCTAATGAGGGCCGTATAGATTGGCGTGTTAACTGCGCTCTAGTGGTATCAAGCTGAACGACGTTTAAGAACGGCTTAAACAGTGCATTAAATGCAGCGCCAAGATTCGTAAAGAGGCTATGACGAGGGCTTGTCGGAGTGGAAAGGGATTTTAGCTTTTTTAACTGCCGTTGAATGTCGGAGCACTGAGCTTTCACCTTACCTTGTAGGCTTCCCATTGGGTGCTGCCCCCCAAAGGCGGACTGATGATTTGCAGGAGCGAGTGCAGGTTGAATAATAGCGTTCATCTTGATGGCCTCATGGACTCAAACTACGCCGCTTACGCGGCGTGGGTTTGTTGGGGGCTAGGGCTGTTACTATCGGCGTCAGTGCTGCGAGGAAACGGCATAGGGATTTGTCGGCCCGACTCAAGATCGATCACCACCCCATTTTTGGTAGTCTCGCCGTAGCGCAATAGCTCCCAAATAATGCTCATGCCCGCGCTTGTCACAATCCGATTGACGAGGCAATCCTGGGAAGAAATAGCTTCGGCGGTGGAGCAGCTTTTACGGTTGTCATCGGGAAGGTCTTGCGCGTGTGGGTAGCGATCAAAGACGGTTGGATAGGCAGGGTTGCCGACAATACCGAGAATAGCTTGGCCATTTCGAGCGTTGTTACCTAAATCCAGCCAAATAGGGGGAGCAAACGAGCGCTCAGCCAGATTAGTGCTGATGGCTTTACGGGCAGATGGTGTATCAACTGCTGAAATGACTATGTCAGGTGCAAATAATTGAGAGGACGAGGTAAAGCGGCTAGGTATCCCTTTCCAGTCAAGGCCCATCATCATGTTGTAGCGATTCGCAAGGCACACAGCTTTATTTTGGCCTATATCGCAGGGCCAGAACCGCTGACGAACGATGTTTGGCTCACGGACGATGCTGTCGTCGAGGATGGTTACGCTCAAGCCATGCGGATGCCCCAGCGCCAGCATGGCCGTGTGAAATTGGGCGAGTGCATCCACGGCTTCAGAACCATTGCCACCAGCCCCTACCACTACGACCTCAATCTCACGAGTTAACCAACGATTTGGAGCTTTTAAAGTAGTCATTGCAGCCTTACCCCTTCATTTCCAGTGTGCGCAGAAATTCGCTCAGCGTGGCATCCAAAGGAATGAGCTTGTTGCTCGGAAAGCGGTTGGTGTTGTCGATTGACTTCAAAATCTCTACGAATGCTGAGACGGAGTTCGCTCCCTTCAAAGGAGGCTTACCTAAATGGGTGTTGGTGCTGTGCCAAATGGCATCTGTCCACGTATCAATATGTGCCGCATCAATTTCGGAGGGAATGCGGATATTGCCCATGCAGAAAGTAGTAGCGCTGGTCAAATTGGATAGGGGTGGGCGGTATAGAGCAGTGTCGGACTCGGGGGGGTGAGCCGCCCCCTTGTATGAGGCAACATAGAGCCTTCCGCGACACATCACGCCAATAGTGTTGGGCGTTTTAATCGTGAATTGCTGGGTTTTATGATCCCCGCCTTCGCTGTGGTTTTGTTTGATCGTACGCTTGGTGGCAGGCATCCACCACACGATTGCAAAGGAGGTTTGTGCAATAACGCGGGGGTCAATTAGGGTCAGAGACTCACTTTTTCTCTCGTTGCTTAGAATGCCGGATAATTCGGCCTTTTGCTCAGGCCCAAAAAGTTGACCTGCACCCAGGGTGTAGCCAGTCTCAGTTTCAATAACATCGTGGCTAGTGACTTCGATGGCATTGGTAGTGCGTTCTCTGTGAAGCAGTATTGCGCGGCTATCAATAGAATTGGTGAACATGATAAATGGCCTCAGCGGTTGCTGGTCTACAATTGGGCGGTTGCCCGATAGAGAGACTATAACGAATCACTGAGGCTAAATCAATATATAAACTCAAATATTAGATATTCTATTGAGGTAGGAGATAAGCATTTTTATGGTGGCCATCCCATCTAGGAATTGACGCATCTTCTCAGGACGGTCGTGTGGGATGACTGCCGTGACTGAGTAACCTCCCATATTCATAAAGTCTTGATAGGTGCAGTTCATCATCGAATACTCAAGCTCAGGGCTGCAGCCTGGGTGAGCGTAAAGTAGTTGGCTAAGAGGCACCGAGTCTGAATACTCGATTTCATCCCTTGCGCAGTCTAAATAATCTGGCGTCAGTGGAGGTAGCTGGTTGACAACTCGCTGGTTCAACCAGTTAACCCACTCTTGCATGGTGTCTAGGAATGCGCGATCTGAGTCTGGCCAGTGAGGCAAAGCATCGCTTAAGCGTTCCTGCAAGTATGCGACTAGCTCCCCATCTGTTACGGCCTCAGCATCGTTATTGATGCCTGCATAAAAATGCTCAGGCAGGGGCTTCTGAGGCGATAGCTTGCGAAGATGAAGGAGGGAATGAAGGTTGTCAGCCCACTCTGCAATCACAGTATCTAGGTCGCATTGCCTGCTGTGTAGCTCGCCCGACTCTGCATAGGCATGGAAGAACCCTGGGAGGTTTTCGCACAGGTCATCAACATCATCACCGAAGGTTTTTAAATAGGTGATAATTTCCTCTAAGGAAGGCAGTCTGTTTCCAAAGTGCTGTTCAATTATCTCGCTGTCATCAAAGCATAATCCACCGCTGACAATGTCAAAGGGCGTTACAAAGTCCATAACAATTCGCTGAGTCGCCGCTAGAACCGAGTTGATTAAATCTCGCTTCAATACGCTTTGATTGTCACGCTCTGTTGGATAGTCGATTTTGATGGGTAGAAGCCCCTCAGCGAAATCCCAAGCATAGGTCACATCGCAGGCTTCGGATAAAGGGGTGGCCGCAGAGCGCGCCACTTCAACCGCTAGATTGATTTCATTATGATTGTCGCCCGATGGTGGGCTGGTAATCGTACTGATATGACGCAGCAATAGATCAAAGAGGGCGTTATCCTTTCCCTGCCCTTCATCCATGTAGGCTTGTAACTGCTCCAGAGATAACAGATCGCAATCTACTAGCAATTTATACTGCGCGGCAACGTCAGCCCTGGCCAGATCATGGCAGGACAGCAAGGCATTGAGCGTGTGGGAGGTTTTTTCATCAAAGATGGCTGAGGGGTCGAACGCCACTTGGCGACCAAGAGCATAAAGCGCATCGAGGGTCATTACGTCGAGGGCGACAGCATCAGCGCCCTGCCCCATTAATGAGAGATACTTATCTCCCAATAATCCTTGATTCAGCGCTTTACGAACGAAGCGAGCTTTCGCCGCTGTATTGCGGCATCGAAGCTGTGAACGTAAAGGGGGAGCTAAAGAGCTTAACTTGCAGAACACCATACTGCTGCCCACTTGGGGCAGCATGATTGTTCTTAACGCAAGAGAGGTGCTTGCAGCTTTTGCCGTGTTTTGGCTCCAGAAAGCGCCCATAACCGTTCCCTCTGTTGTTGTCCTAAAGCTTGTTCGTTTGTCTGCGCTGCTTCAACGGTTTCGTCGTCGCTGGCCCAGGCGTCCAGTAAGGCCAATGCCTTGCTTTTGTCGTCCATGCCTAGCCCTTGTCGCCAAAGTTAGAACGGAATTCATAGATAAGGCGGTCACCCTCCTGTACGGGAGGGACAACTTTACCGCCGAGCAGCTGCGGGAAGTCACTTACATAGTGATCCATCACCTCAGAGGGCAGCATATTGGGGTTGGGGTCAGGAAGATCACGACCCGAAAAACGGAATACACGCTCAAGTGCAACTAAGATAGCCATGCTGATAACTCCGGTTGGAAACGTTAAGGCGGTTGCCCTGGGGTCAATTAAAGCGCGTCAATATCGCCTAGTTTTACCTCTTGCTCAGATTCGCTCTCGCTAGCCTTTGTGGCCGTTTGGTCGGCTGTGTCACTGGCCGTAGCAGGTTTTGTGTCGCTACCCTTCTGCTCGCTGGCGCTTTCACTTCGATCAGCTTTATTGGAGTTCTTCTTCATTTGTGCAAGAGAATCCTCAGCATCAGAAGTGTGTTTGGAATATCCACCGATATGTTCGGCTAGCTGTTCTTCAACTTCCAGCGCGGTGCCGGTAATCACCAATGGGGTACGTAACGCCGCTCTCCTGGCTGACAGCGATGGCTCGACGTTTTTAGGAAGGGGCTTTAGCTCAGGGGTTATCAGCACACGCAGCTCTGGATTGTCGCCTGTTGTGACGGCCTCTAGCTTGATAGACAAGGTGTTCCCTTCTCGATAACCGATGGTGTTGGCGAGGGTTTCTAAAATGGTTGGCATTTCGCTCTCCTTTAAATGTTCTCGCTCCAAAGATATATATATTTGATGGCTAGGTCAACACATTATTTACAGCTGATAGTAAATGTATGCTGTTATTATCGGTGCCTGATGTTTCCAATGGTGACGTTAAAGCTATGCTGAACATTACGGCTAGCTGTAGATACCTACACGATAGAATAAAGAGCAGTGGAGAAAACCGAATCATGCACCTATATGGTGCATATTGGTCATATAGCAGGCAGGATAATGGTTAAAAGATGAAGTAATGCTGATTTTGGCGCTCTGAAAATGTATTTGCCACGACGAATAACTCTCTGCTTTGGTTTATTGTCAGCTTTGCTTTTTCTTTGGCTAAGATTTATTATAAGTGGTGAGGTGGGCGACTACCAACATCGTTTCTTAGACGAGGCCAAAATATGAAAGTCATTGCAGCAATTGATGTAGGTTACTCCAATCTTAAACAAGCTTGGTTGTATGTACCGGATAACGTTTCGGGTTCAAGCCCTCTCTTCAAAGCTTTGAAGGATTTGCGAAGCGATAATGAAGAGGTTCGCGCTGAATCGAAATTGAATACACGGATTTTCCCCGCTGGTGCTTCCCCCATTTCTGAACTGGCCGACTCCAGGTCTGATAATCTGATGGGACATACGGTAAAACTAGGTGATACCCAGTGGCGTGCCCCCATTGATTTTGCCGATACCCAAACCGTTCGGCGTGACTTTTCTGGTGAGTACGTAAAAAGTGATGTATGGCTGGCGCTATTGAAAGGTGCCTTAGCAGAGATTGACAGCCCTACTATTGATACCCTGGTGCTTGGTTTGCCAAGTTCTGAGTTTTATAAGCGGCCAGAATTGAAGGCTTACGTTGAAGAGCGAGCTACGGGGCCGCATGAGTTAGCCGACAAAACGGTTGAAGTTAAGAAGGTTGTCGTAATTCCACAACCACTGGGCACATTTTATGGACAGATGCTGTCCTGCACTAACAAAGAGGAATTAGAGCAGCTAACGGAATCGTTGGTACTCGTTTGCGATCCAGGGTACTACTCGTTCGATTTTGTTTTGATCCAGGGTGGAAATAGGATTTACCAGGATTCAAGCATATCGACGCCAAATAGTGTCAAGGCTGTATGTGATAATTTACGAGGCGTTTTGAAGCAGAAGCACCAGGTCAATTTGCAGGATGGCCGTATTGAACAGGCACTACGTTCAGATAAGACCTATGTGTATGCAGGCGGTAAGAAAATTGAATTTAGTAAAGAGCTAGAAGAAGTGGCAGCGGAAGTCGCAAGCGCCACGCTTAGTGAAATTCGTTCTAGCTTACACAGTAAGGGCTACGAGCCTGACATTGCGATCATATCGGGTGGTGGGGCAAAGCTATTTCACAAGTACATCAAGGACGGTACTGGCGTGAACAGAGTTGATCAAGCCGACAACCCTGTAATGCGCAATGTTATCGGCTACCTACACGCGGCCCTTTAAACTTTGCTATTGGAGCGGGCCTGGGGTCATAACCGAGGCCCGGTTTAGATAATATGGAGCCTATTACTCTCAGTTGGTATTTAAGCCATGAGTCCTCTCCGTTGGCATACAGATTCATGATCGCAGCGCCTCCGCAGCTAAGAAAGAGACGTATTACCGCTTTGCTGACCAATGCGTGTGAGGTGGCCCTGCGGCTACAGAAATTGGGCGGCGAGATAAAAATAAATGGGGTTCTTAATCCAGCAGAATTTGCTGATCCCTCGGAAGACCCGTTTGAATGGAAGGGATTCGCTGTAAGGGTTCAGGTGTATCCATTCGTGACCCCTTTTCTTTACGATGCTGTTAAGGGCCGCGACGAGAAAGAGATTCGCTCAATCGTTTCTACTGCGCTTGAAACCTATCTCCTCTTAGTTGGAGCAACTACCCTTCCTTCGCAACCTGCCCAGCAAACCTCAGTCATCAACATGGGCGGACAGCAGTCTTCAGTACCTGCCGACGAATTCCCTTCTTCGTCTTCCAAAGTGGCTGCTACCAATAGTCAGATAGAGGAAAACATTCGCGGTGAAAAGCTCTCTGACTCTCAAGCAGCATCAGCTTCTAAAGACTCTGCATTAATCGATCCTAAACCTACGCAAGTCGAAAGTAGCGCGGAAGAAGATGCGCCTGAAGAAGAGGATGACCTAATGAGCCACATTAACAGTTTGGGTAAAGCTACTTAGATCAGGTTAATACAGTGTGTATGCAAAGAGGCTATGGGTTTCCCCCTGGCCTTTTTTGTTGTGCATGTACAACGCTCTATTCAGGTTAAACTTCTCTAGTTGTGCATGTACAACAAAAAAGCCCCTCAAACAGTTAAGGGGCTGGCTCTGCGAAGTCAATGCTTCTTATATCGTTTCCGCTTGCTCATGGCTGGCTTTGGTTGGAAGCCCCATCATCTTTGATGTAATCCGTAAGCTTAAACCCTACTGGTTCGTATCCAGTCCAATCAAAATCTGAATCCGAAATCGCTTTTTTGATGGCGGGTAGTTTGCCTTTGGCCAGATCACCGAAAGCGCCCTTCTCGTTTTGCTCGTCGTAACATTCCGCAAAGCCAGAATTCTTGCAATCTTGAATGATAACCCCTTTCGTTTGCGCGTTTAGGTATTTTTCACTGACAGCGTCCCATTCCCTCATATTGACTTTATAAAAGGTAAGCAGCCCCAAACTTAGCTTGCCTTGAGTGCTTTTCTCAAAGGAATCAGCGTCGTCTTTATGGGTCAGCAGAGAGGCTAACTCAACGATCAAAGGCGAGAGCTTTTCTGAACCACCTTCCGCAAAGGTAGTGATTAGCTGGGGGTTCAAAGTGTAGTCACCCATCAACGCTTTGGAGTCCACATCAGGGAAGTGCTTAGCAATGGCTTCATCGCTGGCTTTCTTAGCATAAGCGCTTCCTGGGCATTCACGACGAACCTTTTCGATCATCGTCAGTGCAGCCATGGCTAAAGCTGCTAAAGGCTGTTGTTTGATAGTGTGCTCGGCGGCATCGGCAAAGCGGTCAAACGCAGCGCGTTTTACCCCCTTTCGTACTGCGGTGGGTTTAGCTTCATTACCTTTCTTGCTGATGGCTTTTTTAGTGCCTGATGAAGATGCAGTACCCGTACTCATTAATGGGGAGTCATTGCTGGCGCTAATCTCTTTTACGATGATCTTATAAGCGCTGACTTTTTCTTTGTGACACTCAAGATTGAAGCAGGTGCCTTTCAGAACATTCCCGTCCTTTTTGTATCCTGTTTCGATAACAGCACCGTAATGCTGACAACTGAAACATGCTTCAATTTGAGAAGTGCCCACGCCCTGATCACCATTCTCTGTAACAAACACATAGCCAGCAGGAGAGATTTCAGTATCGAAGTAAACGGTGCCGAATTCATCCTTAGTGTCGGTAGCAATGATGTCTAAGCCTTCTTTAGTCTTTTTCTCCCAGCAAGGAAGATTGTAGCAAGCACTATCTGATGCTGTGTCTGTACTCCCGAATAGATCAGGGTTACTTGATGAATTGTGCAAGCAACCCTTGCATTCAGTAGTATCAAAGCTGGCATTTTCTATAACAGGGCTGATTTTTCGCAGTCGTTCACGCGACTCTTTAACACTCCAACCAGTATCGATTATCCGCTTGAGAACCTTTTTCTGTTGGCTTGGCAGGAGGTTTGCACATATTTCAGCATGGCCCAGCAAGATCACGTTATTCGTCAAAGCGTCGGATACTTCGTCGATGCAATGAGAGAGAAGCAGTCGCCCTTTCAGCTTGCTTTTTTCCCAACATAGCCGTTTAGCGACTTCATCATGGTCTTGATGGTAGGTAGTCATCAAATCTGCGGCGATCCATGCTTCTTCTATTTCTGACAGATCGCTGCGATTGAGATTTTCGGAAGCGGCTAGCTCCTTTGCTTCGGTATCTGTGAGATTTCTAATCACTGCGAGTATCGTTGCATGGCCTGCAAGCTGATTCGCCTCAAAACGAGTATCGCCAGCTACTATTTCAAACTTGCCTTGTTCGGATGGGGAGGGGCGAACAATGATAGGTTGGAATACGCCTTGCTTTTTGACGCTTTCACAGATGTTCTCGAACTTAGCTTTGTTACGCGATTTGCGGGGATTGAGGATGACACTACGATGGATTTTGCTCATAGCAAGAGCGACCATATCTGGTGTGTCACCTTGAAATTGTTCAGTTTGTAACGAAGTAGCAGTAGTCATGTATAACTCCCTGATGGCGGTTGCCATTAATGGGTTTGCCCCGGTTGGGGTTTGGTCTTGATGCTGGTCATAGGCTCGCCAGCTTCTCGAGCGAGCGTGAGTAGCATCGTTGCATCTGCGTGGTGATCTTTGTTGTACATGCACAACATAGCTGCATCTGTCAGAGAAATGATGCGAGGTTTCTGTCGTAGCAAACCCTCTAAGCGACCCAGTATTTCACCAACAATATCGCAATCAACTTTATCAAGGCGCGAAAGGCCCATCGCAACTAACGGTTCGCTGTTTGTAGCGGGGATAATGAGTTTAGCCATGCCGCCTCCTATATATCTTACACTCAATATATATAATAAAAGGAGGCTAGGCAAGTGAGCAGCGCTAATTTAATGCCGTGACTGGCACTAAATAAACGCCTTCTGCTACTCTTACTAATAGGCGAGAGGGTGTGGTGTATCCATTCCCCCTTTTTATTTGCAGATAATCATTTATTTTCAAGAGGATAGGGAATGGCGATCTACGTCTCACTTCCAAACCAAAAAGGGGGAGTTGGGAAAACCACACTCGATCTTCACCTGGCATGGCGGCTTCAGGAGCTAGGGTTGAGAGTATTAGCCGTGGACTTTGACCCCCAGGGAAATTTTTCCGAGAGCTTACTCGGCGTGCAGGTGTTAGACGATTTGGAGGTAGAAGATAACGCCCTCTACGCTAAGATCGAACAAGGTGAGGTTGCTGGCGCTTATGCTCGGCGGTCTTATCATCTGCTAAGCGCTGAGCTTATCGCGCCCCTAAAGCCGGTTCCGACCCGCTTTGAAGGGTTAGATGTGCTTCCCTCGCTGATCGATGACACGTCCCTGCAAGCTGTAAACAAGCAACCGATTGCCGATGCTGTTAATGCACGTATAAACCTTGCCTTGATTGACAAGGATTATGATGTGGTTGTGATTGATGTGCCGCCTCAGAAAGACACGCTGCACCTAGCAGGAGTGATTGCTTCTAATAAGATTGTGCTTCCAGTGATGATGTCAGCGTACCCTATGCGCGGAATCAGGGCCATGATGCACACCCTTGATGATTTGGAAGAAATTGGGGTGCATGTAGAACTGATCGGTGTATTAGTAAACATCTTCAATTCACGCTCAAGCACACATCAAGAAGGCATACGGCTTTTACAGGAAAAGTTGGGGCCTCTACTGCTTAAGCATAAAATCGGCTATAGAACCTCGCTGGATACATCGGTTGGCGATATGCACCCTGTCTGGAAGGTCTCTAGCGGTGCTGCAAGGGATGCCGCCGAGCAAGTTCGCGGAGCAATGGACGAAATCATTGCTAAGTGTGGTTTCGAGCGCCAGCTTAAAGAGCAGCTATCTCGCGAATTAAAGCAGCGCCAGCAGCGGGCCAACGCCAGAAAGCCTAAAGCTGTTAAAGGGAAGGCTACGAAGGGCAAAGCTTCACCTAAGAAAAAAGGAGTATCTAATGACTAAACGACCCCCCTCATTAGCATTGGGAGGTATTGGTGCGCGGATAACGGACTTGGATACCCCTGCCTATAAAATTGGCGATGTTAAAAATATCAGCATTGAGGATATTGATGTTCATCCGCAGGTGCGTAGACCCATCAGCACTGCATCCATCAAAGGGCTTGCTAGTGTCATTGATAGAGAAGGGCAACGCCAATCCGTAGAGGTGTATTTTAAAGATGGGCGTTTTGTGCTTGTTTCTGGTGAGCGCAGATTGCATGCCTGCAAGTATTTGGGCAAAACGATTATTGAAGCCAAAATCATTGCCGAGCCAAACGCGACAGAGCTTGTATATTTGCAGCTCACTGAAAATACCGAACATGAACCGCTGACTGTTATTGAAATAGCTATGGCGGTGAAAGCGTTATTTGACTTGAATGAGAAAGGGGAGACCATCGCTAAAAACCTCAACCTTGGGGGCCGCGATGTGGCCAGTAGGCTGAGAAAAATCGGTATGGGTAGTGAGAAAGTACATGCTCTTTTCGACGAGCATGGTATTGCTGACCAGCGAACGCTCTATGTTGCTGCACAGATCGAAGCTAAGTGGCCGCAGGTGTTTGAGCACCTTTACCCTCAGGTGGTCAGTAAAACAATCGGACGTTCTGAACTTACTGATTGGCTCAATCATTTAAAGACTCTTCCTGATGAGGAAGCCGCACTTAACTCTTTTAATGCTGAGCAGGGCGCGAAGGAGCCTGCTGGCGCTTCACAAATCTCTACCGAGGGGGTAGGGCGGGCTAGCGCATTGTCATCGCCTGAAGAGCCGCTGGAGCAATTGACGCAAACAGGCGGGACTCATAACACTTTAGAACAAGCCTCCGTGGAAAAGTCTGACGTTGTTAAAAACAAGTTAGACCCCAGTATCAGAAATGATAGTGGCGGGGATAAGCCAGGAAATGTGCAATCTAGGGGTAAGGTTGAAGGCGAGCAGAATACTAAAGCCGCTGAAAAGGTGGTACGTACCTCTAATGCAACCCCCATGGAGAAACATACCACAGGCGATTATACCGACTCCGCGCCAGGGGATTTGTGTATCGAGGTAAAGGGCAAGTTGCCTAACGGTGATCTTGTGAATGGCACATTGATGATGAACCGAGTGGATGCTGATAGCGCTTGGGTTTGGGTGAAGCCAGACAGCAATGATGCTCAGCCGCTGCGTTTTGAAGCTAAAAAGTTAAAAGTGGTGTCAGTCACGGCACGCTAACAACTTGGTTTTGTGCTTGCATCCAGGGATAGAAATAAACCGATCATTTATAACGGAAAAGCCCTCACCTAAGCAGGTAGAGGGCTTTTTAATGGTCTCAATCAAAGTGCTATTGGCAAAGTAGATCACTATCAATGATGTCTCTGAGGCGACCGACACCTATGCCGCTAATGCGCTGAAGATGCTCGACCTCACGCCAAGGGCGCTCTTCAATAATTAGAGCTGCGCGGCCTTCTCCAATATGTGGGAGTTGGCTTAGCGTGTTGGCATCGCTACGGTTGAGGTCGATGCAGTTGCCATCATCGCTGTTCGCTGGCGCGGCCATCGTTGTACCCGCTGTTCTGCCAGTTACGGGACTAGGGGTATCGGCCAACTGAATGTAGACAGGAAGGTGGTCTGATACCGTTGATCTGGCTTGTTCATGACTGATGTTTAAATACTCAGGAAAGGGGAAGGCCCCAGCACTTGTATGGGCTAAACGTTGTGGGTTGAACCAAATGTTATCGTAGAGAGAAACGAACCGCCCATCGTGTGGTGATAGCGTGGTGCCACCCTGGGTGATGGCGGGCCTTGCACCTTGAGCAGACAGGGTATCCCAGGCTTCCATATGGGGTTCATAATTGAAGTCCCCAACAAGCAATCGAGCCGTACCTGGGTAGGTTTCTCCCAACCAGTGCCAATAATCACCAAGGGCATGAATTTCAGGCTCACGATCTTCCACGCTGTCACCGTAGAGAACGTGAACATTGGCCAGGGCGAAGACCTGACCTGTACGCAGACTTTTAAATCGAGCAGAAAGCGGCTCTCGTGAGAAAACATCCCTGTGATCCAAAAAAACGACAGCCCCATCGAGGTATTCAACTTCAGTTGAATCCCAAACAAACGCATAGTGCTCTTTATAGCTTCCCCGACCAATAGCATGGCTGACCATGAACTGCCATTCGCCTGATGTTTGAACGTTTAACTGATCCGTCAATTGCTCAATAGCCTTTTCATCCATGACCTCCTGCACTGCAATTATGTCGAAGTTCTGCGCAACATGGGCAAGGTGAGAAAAGTTGGTGGGGCGGTCATACCCCAAATGGCGAATGTTCCAGCTAGCAATGGTAGTTGAGCCTATTGCTACGGTATGGAACGTAATTAAAATCAATCCCATCAATAGTGATTTAACTCGCATGGCGTTGTGCGCAGTCCGAAGGATGCCGCGCCTCCTAAAGGTTAAGTGAGTCGGTTAGAAGGTGATTTTTTGGAACTGGCTGCGTATCCCTTGCTGTAGCTCTCGCTCAAGGTGGGAATAGCTTTGTCGGCGGACACGGATAACATCGTTACTAGATGCTTGAGGTAAATCGCCCAGACGACGTACCCCCTGCACTAGCGCACGTTCTGCTCGATACACCGTGCGATTTAGCAGCGGGGAATAGACAGGACTTTGGCTGCCTCGATGCACACTAACGCCAGATTGAGTTAGCCCATACTGACGATGTGATGAAAGGCCATTAGCAGCAATACGTTCAAAACCATTGTTATGAATCTGGGTAAAGGCATCTGCTGCCTGAGAGCTGCTGGCCAACAACAGCAATGCAGTAAATGCTGAAACGAGGCTGATAGTGCGCATGGGTTACTCCGGTTGGGTTTAGAGGCGGTTGCCTTATGCTCGATAAGTATACTATTTTATATATATCTACTCAAATCATTTAATGGGTGGTTGCTTATTTTCGCCGGACGTCTCTAGCTGTGCTGACTTTGGGCCAGGCAGGTTAAGCCTCAACCACTCTCGGAGAAGCTCCTTATCAGGAGGACGCCCAACATCAAACCGTTGGAAGGGCAGGTTAGCGGACTTTGTGATCATTGCTTTGTAGCGAATTCCGCGTCGAACTGGGGCGGGGTGATAGCGCTTGCGGTGCCTAAAATCAATGGCCGCTAGCACGTTGAAATTCTCATCGCATATCGCATAGTCGAAACGCAGGGGCGCCATCTCTCTCAGCGCTTTTTTCTTTCTAGAAGGGCTAATGCTTTTGGATGTAAATACGCTGCTGACAGCGACTTTTGGATACACAGCAAAAGGATGAGCAGCCTCTTTTAGCATGGTATAGAAGGCTGATTCGGTACTGTTCAGGAGCGCCTGTTTCGCCCGCTTCGGTTCCGTCACCAGGCGGTAGAGAAGCCATGCAAACGTATACGCCCCCAGCCCTACGGCACCATATGCAATCGCTGAACGGTAATCGAATGGAAGCGCATCAAGGGCAAGGCTGACCTGATCCATTACATAGTTACGGTCAACTTCACCAAGCGCATCTAACGTGTCCTCGATTAACGCCTTAAACATCGATGCGAATCCGTGTTCCAACTCCAAGCCAAGGTGCGATTTGATCAATCTCAAAATTATTGGTGGCTAGGCATCCAAGCGTCCAATCTACAATTTCGTGTAAATAGGCGTCCCTATGGCCTAGTCCATGGATACCAATATTTCCACCCAGGGACGTATGCGTGGGAGCGCGACCATGTTTTGCGCGATAGGTCTTAATAGCCTGGTGTTCTGAGCTGTCTATAACGCCTTGTGCTAGCGCTCGGTCGGCAACTTCCTCGTTGGGGTAGTCGATCCCATAAAAGCGATAGAACTGGCTCTGTGGATTGATGCGCTCTATGCGAAATTCACCAAGAGGGGTAACCTTACTGCCCCGCAGTCTGACCCAGCTTGCTCCATTCTCGCCGATGGCCACATGGGGTACGGTCGAGATAACGTCTTCCTCTTGGTATATAAAGAGCTGGCGCTGATGCAGGTCAATCCGAACCCACACTTCGCCCGGCATTAAATCAGAAGGGATTCGGTGCATTGGGACTTCATCTAGAAAATGGGCAGATAGCGAACGCTTTGACTCGAGCACCTCGGTTGCAGGTTGTATGTTTGCTGTAGCCGAGGTAGCAAACGCTAAGCTGGCGCAGACAAGTGAGGCTGAAAGGGCGGTTGAAATACGTTTTATCATGGTGGCCTTCTTAAAACCGTTCGTGATTTGAAAGAGTGATCATGGGAGAGCGACTGTGTTGCTGCGCTAATGCTGTCGAAAGAAATGGTTACCAAACATAAATATTATTTATTGTTTTCCAAACCTATGATGTGTGGTATCGATAATAGAAATTTTATCACACGCATTTCACTAACGGGGGTGGCCCCCCTTGTAGGTAGATCTTTTTCAGGATTGGATTACTTGCTGTGAAGGGTTGGCAACCTGATACGAAAGCCTCGCTATGAAGATCAAATATTTCGCAGCGGCCTACTGCCAGCGCGACAGATAACCAAGAGGGTGTGCCTATGCGTCATTTGTTTAATCTAGTCTCCGCTATGTGACCAGTAACCACCCTTCGAAATCTGTGGTAAATATGGACCACACAAAACAATTCAAAAAGACTGCCAGGTGCTCTCAATGGAGCAATTTTTGAGGTAAACGTATGAATCAGTGGTATACCAAGGCAGAGCTTCTGGCTCGGGGCTGGACACAAGGGGCGATTGATCTCTTCCTCGGTTCTCCCGACCGCGAAAGGCTTAATCCAGCTTGCCCTCAAGGGCCGAAGGGCAAGCTTTATGAGGTTGCTCGTACGCTAAACGCAGAATCTTCCCAGGAGTTTAAACGTTGGTATGTTGCCAGGCAGGCGAGAAGAGAGGCCCAGGCAAGGCAGGCACGTCGCCGCCATGAAGCACGGAATGAATCAAGAAACAGACTCGATTCTGCCTGAACAACGACCGTACTCATTCATAGACCCTGGCGCTGTTCTTCTGAAATTGGCCGTACCCAATAGGTACCGATAAGTTAGCTGTACCCTCCGCGTAACTCTCCAATACCTCTGTATGATAATCTATTCTGATGGTCTGATTACGGATTAAGAAACCCTTGGAGTTTACTGTGAATAATCTGAACCTGGTTAATAGACCACTTTTAAAAAGCGGCCTTCTAGCTTGTGTACTTTTCAGTGCAACCTCTATGGCTCAACAAGTCACAGGGGAGAATTACGGTGCCTTCGTTGAGGTCAACGGTCAGTCTCAGTTTCAGATTGACTTTGTTGTTGATCGGATGCTTGCTGGCGAACCTATATCCCAAACATCCGTCGATGCTTTTCTGACGATTGCAGAAGGTGGCCCTGATCAGTTCGGAGATATGTTTACTCAGCAGGAAGCGCATCAAACAGCGGGTCTACTAGATCGGTATGGCCAGAGACAGGTAGCAAGTGCTCTTCGAGAGTCATGGGGAGCTAGCCTGGCTTCTCGACCTAACAGTGGTTTTCCTATTAATGATGCCGCTGAGGGCGGTTCAGAAATAGGCACGGTCGAAAACCCCACCGGTAGTAGAAGCCGAATGGAGGGTAGCCAGTTAGTGATAGAAGATCCTCCAGGTGGTGAAACGTTACGAAATTTAATCCAAAGCTGCTTTTGGCGATCTGCAGTACCTGTTGAGGTGCCAAAGCCTAATGGCCCGCGTACACAAGAACTTACCCCTCCCGCGCCGATGGTCTGGAGGCATCTCGTGGAAATAGACCCAAAAGACGGTGATATCATCGATCGGTATCAAGTAAGCAATATGCTATTTGATGCAAGCGAAGGCCAGGTGACTGAAGGTCGTTTCCAGGCATACGCTTACGCCAAAAAAATAGAAATGCATCGTTACGAGGATGATATCTTGCCGGACGGCAGTATGAGTAGGGTGCCGGTTGTGCACAGAGTAGATGAGCCACCCACATGGCGTAGAGTCAATTGTGCGACTCGCTTCCTGAGACCTTAGCTATCAGCCCCGGCCTGGTGCTTGTTCTCGGCCGGGGTGATTCATTTCAGTAGTTAGTCCTTGTCTCGTGGGACTGATAAGCCTCTTTTGATTACTAGCGCGCATTAAAGCGAGTGTTGTAAACCTGCCATAATTCAGCTCTTACTTGAGCGAGAGTCATATCTCCTGACTCGATTGCATTCGCGTACCAACGGGCTGCTGACCGATCAACGCCATGTCCTTCAAATATCACATCGTATAATCCGTAAACCTGATCGATGGCGGGTTTCGATTGTTCAACTTGCTCAGTAGGTTGGGGCGACGGTGCGCTTGTGGGAGAAGGTGAAACCCCTTGAGGTGTTGCACCGGAAGGGCCCCGTTGTCCTGGCGTTCCGAATCGGGTGTTGTAAACCTGTTGCAGCTGTCCCTCTACTTGGGAAAGCGTCATATCACCGGATTCCACGGCATTCGCATACCACTCTGCTGCTGAGCGGTCTACGCCGTGGTTTTGAAAGATCTGATCGTAAAGCGCGTCGACGCTTTCTCGCGAGGAAGCTAGGCTTTTGTCTGACTGTGATGTTGTTTCGCGAGCCATGTTTATCCGAGATGTTGCTCCCATATATCGTTCAGGGACAACAATGTTGCTGGCCATGACCTTGTTCCCAAGCTCCGCATGGCCGGCACGATATAGCGCATTACCAAGTCTTATGAATGACTCTTGATCCACACTTCCGCTGGCAGATGAGGCAATGCTTAGTACATTTTGAATTTCTTGATTGCCCAGCTCTCCATTGTTTTGCAGATGCTGGGTTAGGGATACAACATACTCATCTGCATTCAGACCCTGGGCTTGAACGTATGGGGACATGACACCTGCTAGCACGAAGATTGCTACCGCATGCTTGACTCTGAATACCGTTTTCATGTTCCTACCCCTCGAAGTGTATATCGCTTTAGGTCATCAATAGAAAAGTGCTGATTAAGCAGCACCAGCGGTACACTCGATAATAGCATTCACATTCATTGATGTGGTGTTGCGAAGTGCGTCTCAAAATGATCGTGGGCGATGTTGTGCTGCTGGCGCTTTAGAGGGGGAGGGCTTTCTTGGGCGATGATTAAGCTATCGAAAGACCCCGGAGTAACGCGCTACTTACTGAGTGTAGGGTTTAAATGCTTTACAGCTACTGTTTATTCCCATGCCCGACACCTATCCGCTAGCCAGGTATTAGCGCTGCTGCCCACGTATAGAAACACCGCACAAGCATGAGCCAGCTGTGCATTTTGTCGTGCTTCCAGTCGCTTCAATTCAGCCAGAAGATGTGTGGGTGAAGCCGTGTCCAAGTCATTGCTGATCGGCTCATAGTAAATAGTTAACCCAATAGCGAAAACGCAAACCAAAAAAGCGCCCCCAATCCCAATCAGGGGTGTCGGCCGAAATCGTTGAAAATTTTTTTTGCAAAGTTACCTCCGCTACATTTGGCTGTGAGTCTTTATTATAGTGGCAGTGATTAGTCACTGGCTTTTCCTTGATCATCTTAATTGTCGTGCAAGCAATACATTAAAGAGGGATGCATTCAATCACATGCCTAGAAGCCACATGCTCTTGGCAATATATGAAAATCCCCCGACCGCCTTGCAATACTGAAACTTCTTTTGTTTGCCCAGCAAGAAATCCGTTAGCAACGCAGACCAAGGAAATTTCAAATGATGCATTCTCCACATTGGAACTTTCAGGGGTGGTTCCATCTGCTAACGAGCCAACCGGAATAGGCCAGTCTTTGCCATTCCAAAAATCAAATTTGCTGTTGCTTCCCTGCACGGTTTTCTTGTTGGCTACGAGTTCCAATTCGACCTTTCCGCAAAATTTATAATCAGTCAATGGCATTGGTTTTCCTCGACTCTGTTAGTTTTGATCGATTTTGAATTTGGCAGATGCAACCAACTCACGCGCATGGCCCATATCAGTAGCATGGCCCTCTGATACTAGCCATTCGCCCGTGGTTTCTTCCCCAGCAGTACGAATGCCATCTGCAATCAAGCCGACCATTTGCGAGTCAAGCCCACCTGGCTTGATAGGTTCGTTTACTTTTAAAGGCTTGATATGGCTCATGGCGTTTTCCCTGAACAGTTAGGTTGTTTTGTGAAGCGGGTCGGCACCGATGAATACTTCCTCGGGTGCTTCGGGCCACTCGTTACGTATCGCGTCAAAATCACCCTGGTTCCAGCACCGTAAAAACTCCATCCCTTCATCTGCTTCTAATGCGAACTGGATAGCTGCCACTGACGCGCTGTAGTCGCTACTTTCTTCGACTGAACCGCCAAGCCGGTTGTACCTAAGCCCCTTGATCATCATCGACACGAACTGCTGAATGGATATTCCAAAGTGTGAAGCTTCACCTTCAATAAATGCCCTATCGACAGGATCGAGCCGAATAGTAGTGTTTGCTGTCCCTTTCGCTATGTCAGCTTCGGTGGGTTCCCGCACCTCGTTAACGCTCCCCGCCAAACTGCTTAAAAACGTTTCAACCGAAAACCTCTGTTTCATTACTATACTTTTCCTATAACAGTCTTTTTGGGGCTTTCTCTGATTTCCAAAGAAAAATAGCCGTAATTGCAAATGGCCCGAGGAGAACAATAACGCTAGTTAATGTCTTATTTACTCCGGCATGAGTCCAGCTTGAGGGGGCAGCAAGATAACCCCAAAAGGACGGAATAAGTGTTAGAATCATGAGAATGGCTAGAAAAACACCGAACACCAAAGTTATACCTAATAATTTCATAGCATGTTTTCCTCGATCAGTTGGTTGGCTGGGCGACACGATAAGCCTTGTTCACATGGGCTTTGTCGGCTGAGTCGCCATATCGGGCGCGGGCGTATTCTATTTCCGCCTCTGTTAGCGTTATCTCGCCCTTGTTGTGCGCCCATGCCATTACGTCCAGCCAACTGGTGTAATGCTTTACGGCGTACTCGCGCTGACGCTCGGAAGGTGCGATACCGTTAACGGGTTGGATATTTTGGCGTTCGGCTTTGCGGCGCTTGCGCATATCCATAATCGTTTCACCAGGGAGCGGGTGTGCTTTGCTTGGCTCCTTCAATAAGTGAGGTAGTGCATCAAGCGTGAATACCTCGCCTTCACCATCTGACGCAGCTACAAAGCCCTGGCGTAACAGCTTTGCAGGTGATTTTTTACCTTCAAGCACTTTCACCCCGTCGTCGGTGATCTGCGCGACAATCACCCAATTTTCAGCCAAGTAAACGGGTACGCCTTCAAGTTCAAGCGCCTGGGCGGCACGCTTGTACTCTTTCTCATGGTCTCCTGCATTCACAATCACAGAGAAAAAGCCGAGCGGGGGCGGGCCAAACGCATCGCTGAAATTTGACTGCGCTTGCTCTGCGCTGTCACCTAGAGCGTATTCTTTCGCTGAGTCGTAGCCTATTGCTATCCAAGTTGCGGTCATGATGTTTTCCTATGTTACTTGCTTTGGCTGCGGTTCAAACGCTCGATCAATTTCTAGTCGCATGCTATTGATCATTTCCATTTGCTGATATGCCTGCGCCTGAGATATGCCGCCCGTTGTTGATGCGCCCATTATCAGACCGGAAAGTGTCGCAAGATAAATACGAGCCTGATTTTGACGGCCCTCTTTAACCGCAGTCAGTAAATTCCGAGTTGTCTCATCACAGATATTCTTAAAAGCCGAGCCGCGATCTTGGGTTGTCATTACAGTTTTACCCCTTTTCCTATATATTTTCGTATATAGCTCAAATCTGCTCGGTCTTGGAGAGAATCAACGCCTACTACCCTTCGTGTGCTCTCAGGCGCTCGATGAGTTGCCTTATATTGTCGCCATAGCCCTTTTCTGCAGCCTCGCGCTCAATAAGGTGGTACGGGCGAAAGAAATTGCCGTTATATAAGCTGCCATCGCCCTCGATCACCTCAGCGAAGACAGTCTCACCGTTAGCATTCACCAGCGTATATTTAATAATGAGATTTCGGCTGACGTCGCCCATGGCTAACGCGTCTTTGAAGCCCAAAGGGAAGTTATCACTTTCAAGAAGCTGGGCGTTTAAAACATACCCCTCGCCCAATAGACCTGCATTTTCTAAGCTTTGGGAGAGGTAGTCTCGGAAGTCGTCGTTATCCAAGTTCGGGTTAGTTTTGAACGACAGCGTGATTATGCTTGTGCCCATGAACTCCGACATTTCGCCAACGGTAATGGAATCACTGAGGGCATAGCTAGCATCATCTGATCCGTCATCGGGGTAAATTACATGTTCTTCGCGTGGGATGCCGGTTACCGTCATACATCCTGACAAAAACAGCATGCTGGTAACAGCTATGGCAAATCGGGTCATTTTTGTTCCCTTATCTTTTGAGTTATTTGTGGTTGAATTTAGCTAGGGTCGTGAGGGCTGACTTTAGCCTTAGCTCGAACACTACTGCCTATCGCTTAGGTCCTAAAAACTTATTAAGGGCGTCTTTTCCTTGAACTTATAGCCACCGCAACGGGGCCGGTACTTCAACTGAGTTTCCAGCATGCTCGATGACAGCAGCTAGAGATTCACTGCCTACCTGTTCGGCACATTGGACGAACGAAACGGGAACCGATTCAGGTGACAACTCACCAGGGCGCTTTTGGCAAAGCTCTCTGTAGCGGGCCACGGTTTCAAATCCATCAGGATTCGATTTAGCCCATGCTTGAATCGCTTTCTCTCGCTCACTATCCACGGCTTTCATCGTGACGTAAAATTGAGCACCCACCAGGGCGACCGATACGACCATTACCGCAGCAACAGCTCTAAGAACCAGCTTCATCTTCACAGTCGCTTTTCCGCAATGCCTGATAGGCGCGCATATCTATGGGCACCGGGGCGTTGGTCACTTCATCAAAAAAGTCTTGTGTTAGCGTCAACTGGCTTTCCTCCTCTAGCGATCTCGGAAAAGCCACTGAGGTGTTACTTCATGCTGGCCATTTTCATCGGTAATAAACAGCGAGCCGTCGCTGATCATGACTGCCCAGTTAATGGACCGCGGCAGATCTTCTGCTATCGTAGCAAGTGCCTCTTGCGGTAGCCCCGCTACATGTACATTCTTGAGCGACGCCACCGCCGGTAGCACTTTATTTTCCCAAAGATCTACTCGCCCATAAGCTAATAGTGACACCCTCTCAGCACGGCGTGAACACCAAGTAAGACGTTCTGCATCCGGCAACCCTACTTCTATCCAATGCAGCACGCGACCATCCAAGCTTTTTTCCCACAAGGCAGGCTCGTCAACATCGGAAAGACCGCGACCAAAAGCGAGCGCTTCGCTATACCACAATAAGTAGGCGATCAAGCGTGCGCACATCCGGTCTTCGGTTTCAGAAGGGTGCCGAGCCACCGTAAAACGCAGCGTCTCATAGACATTGCGATCAAGGTCCGTCAGGTTGACATCAACTTTGTAAGGGGTAGCACTCAACGCCATTGGAAATATCCATCTAAAATTTTCGCCAGTGTAGCGGATTTATCAAAATACAGGGCGACAGTACGCTAAACCGCGCGGTAATCGTTTAATAAAGGGCCGTTTTTAAACGTGTCCTGCTCGTGCATTGGCTCACGCCAAGTTTCTGCCAATGCTGCTTGGTACCACTCCTCCATCGCCGGAAGTGCAAGTAGACGCTGACCATAAGCCAATGATGCATCGCTCAGCGGCAAGTTAAACGTCTGTACCCGAAATGCGACGGGGGCGTAAAACGCATCCACAGCTGATAACTGCCCCCCTGCCAGAAAGGGGCCTCCAAAGCGTTCAAGGCCTTCCTGCCATAGCGTATCAAGCCGTGCCAAATTGTTGCTTAGCCCTGCTGAAAGCTCTTTAAGCCCAACACGCACGCCGCAGTTCATTGGACACTCAGCGCGCAGTGCACCAAACCCGCTGTGCATTTCAGCGCTGGCACAACGTGCCCAGGCGCGTGCTGCTTTGTCTTCCGGCCACACACCTGGGTACGTTTCAGCAAGATACTCAACAATAGCCAACGAGTCCCATACCGTCACCTCATCATCCGAATCCACCAAACATGGCACCAAGCCAGAAGGTGAGAAACGCGTAAAGGTGGCATGACTGTCCCCCACTCCACCTTCAAATGGCATAACATGTTCATTGAAGGGGATATTCAGCGCCTTCATTAGCACCCAAGGGCGCAGCGACCAAGACGAGTAATTCTTGTTGGCAATATACAGATCAAACATGCAGCGCTCCTTGTGAATACCGACAACAGCTGAAGCCAACTATCGAGCACAAAAGAGGGGTGACGTAGCCGCCACCCCTTAAATGAGCAAAACTTAGTTAAGCACAGATTAGAAGTTGGGTTTGCGCTTTTCAACGAAAGCACTCATGCCCTCTTTCTGCTCTTCGCCAGCAAAACAGAATGCAAACAGGCTGGTTTCCAGCGCCAAGGCGCTATCAAGGTCTTGATCTAAACCATCGTGAACGGCTTGCTTCGCGCCACGCACTGATAGAGGGCCGTTGCCTTTAAGCTGCTTGGTGAGCTCTTCTACATAGCTTTCAAGCTCAGCCTGGGGCATGACACGGTTGACTAGCCCAATGCGCAGCGCTTCTTGAGCATCGATTTTTCGGCCAGTGGTTACTAGATCAATCGCCATGGCAGGCCCAACACGACGCGGCAACCGCTGGGTGCCGCCAAAACCGGGAATCACACCTAGCAACACTTCAGGCTGGCCGAAGACAGCGTTGTCGCTAGCTACTGCCCAGTCGCAGGCCAACGCCAATTCGCAGCCGCCGCCAAGGCAAAACCCGTTCACTAGCGCGACCACCGGCACGGGCAATGTTTCTAAGCGCTTAATAGTACGCAGTGCCTGGGTAGCAAAAGCACGCGCTTCTTCTGGCGTTTTATCGCGCATTTCGGTGATATCAGCACCGGCAACAAACGACTTTTCACCAGCACCGGTAATGATGACAGCGCGTAAACGTGGATGCGTTTCAAGCTCTACAAGATGAGCTTCTAAGGCACTCAGCACATCACTGTTCAGTGCATTCAACGCCTTAGGGCGATTAATCGTCAGACGTACCACACCGTCGTTATCAACTTTTTCAATCACTGCATCGCTCATACAGGCTCCTTAATTGTTATTACGCATTTAAAGTGAACACCTACCAACCCTAGCGAACGCTTGGTTGGTAGGCAATCACTTCTTTTGTCGCGCTTGACTGACCTGATGCGCTTACGCGTGCTCACTCGTATATATGAAAGCCGCGACCGCTCTTACGTCCCAGATACCCCGCATCCACCATGCGCTTTAGCAGCGGGCAGGGGCGATATTTAGGATCGCCAAACCCTTCTTGCAACACATTCATGATCGCCAGACAAACATCAAGACCAATCAGATCCGCCAGCGCCAACGGCCCCATTGGATGGGCAGCGCCAAGCTTCATCGCTTCGTCAATGGCCTCTGGCGTTGCGGTTCCTTCTTGAACAATAAAGGCGGCTTCATTAATCATTGGCACCAACAAGCGATTAACCGCAAAGCCCGGTGAATCACCAATCGGTACCGCTGTTTTACCCAGCGCTTTTGCCAACGCTTCTATGCGCTCAACGGTGGTATCAGAAGTCTGCTCAGCACGAATCACTTCCACTAATTTGAGCACCGGCACTGGGTTAAAAAAGTGCATGCCCACTACCCGCTCAGGACGTTCGCACACGGCAGCCAACCGCGTTAGCGAGAGCGACGAGGTGTTAGAGGCAAGAATAGCATCGCTACTTAAATGACTCAGATCACGAAACAGCTTCTCTTTCAGCGCGGGTTGTTCTGGTGCGGCTTCAATAATAATACCGCAGTCACTCAACGCTTCGAGATCAGTGGTCGTGGAAAGCCGCGCCAGTGCTTCTTGCTTAGCCGGCTCGCTCATTTTTTCTTTTGCGATCAGCTTGCCAAAGCCTTTATCAATATTGCCTTGGGCGCGGGTAAGCTGCTCATCGGCGACATCAAAGAGACGAACCGTAAAACCACTGGCAGCGACGACCTGAGCGATCCCCTGCCCCATGGTGCCTGCTCCCACTACACCGATTGGTTGTTCACTCATCGTTATTTATCCCCTGAATCAGTGCTGTTTCGCTTCTTCGCGCAAAACAAATTTTTGAATTTTGCCCGTAGACGTTTTTGGCAATTCGCTAAAAATGATTGTCTTCGGTACTTTGAAGCTCGCTAAATGCTCTCGGCAATGAGCAATAATGTCGGCTTCAGTAATTTCACCATAACCGATTTTTAATTTAACAAACGCGCATGGAGTCTCGCCCCACTTTTCATCGGGCTTGGCCACAACGGCGGCTTCTTCTACTGCAGGGTGGCTATAAATGGCATCTTCTACTTCAATAGTGGAGATATTCTCACCGCCAGAAATGATGATGTCTTTAGAGCGGTCTTTAATTTCGATGTAGCCATCCGCATGCCAAACCGCGAGATCGCCGGTGTGATACCACCCTCCTTCCAGGGCTTTCTCAGTGGCTTCGGCATTCTTCAGATAGCCCTTCATTACGTTGTTGCCGCGCATCAAAATTTCACCAATGGTCTGACCATCTTTCGCGACGGGCTCAAGGGTCAACGGGTCGGCGACACAAAGCGCTTCAAGCATGTGGTAACGCACTCCTTGACGCGCCTTAATCTTGGCACGGGACTCCAGCGGCAACTCATTCCATGCTTCACGCCAAGCGCACACCGTCACCGGGCCATATACCTCTGTTAACCCGTACACATGGGTCACTTCAATGCCGAGTTTCTCAACGCCAGCAATGACTGATGCAGGCGGCGCGGCACCTGCTGTGGTCACTTTCACGGGATGATCAAATTCCCGCTTCTGATCAGCTGGCAAGTTCACAAGGCCGTTCAGTACAATCGGCGCACCGCTGAAATGCGTGACCTTCTCATCCACAATCAGGTCATTAATCCGCTTTGGATCAACTTTGCGTAGGCACACGCTAACACCGGCGTTAGCGGCAATTGTCCAGGGGAAACACCAGCCGTTACAGTGGAACATCGGCAAGGTCCAGAGATAGACCGGATGATGCGGCATGGCCCACTCTAAGATATTGCTGACCGCGTTTAAGTAGGCGCCACGGTGATGGTAAACCACCCCTTTGGGCTTACCCGTGGTGCCCGAGGTATAGTTCAGCGAAATCGCTTGCCACTCATTTTCAGGCAGCTTGTAGGCATAGTCAGCATCACCTTCGGCGAGCAATGCTTCGTACTCAACCTCACCAATACCTTGAGTTTCGCCTAAAAACTCCAGATCGAAAACGTCAATAATCAGCGGTTTATTGTCTAATAAGGCAACGGCTTCGTTGATGACCTGTGCAAACTCAGGATCAACAAGAACAGCTTTCGCTTCACCATGGGCCAGCATGTAGCTGATGGCTTCGGCATCCAGGCGAATATTCAAGGTATTGAGCACACAGCCTGCCAGAGGCACCCCAAAATGGGCTTCAAACATCGCCGGAATATTAGGCAGCATCGCCGCTACCGTTTGGCCGGGCTGAAGACCGCGCTTTTCAAGCGCTGACGCCAATTGCCGACAGCGAGTCCATGTTTCTGCCCAGGTGCGGCGTGTTGTGCCATGCACCACCGCCGCGTAATCAGGATACACCGCCGCCGAACGCTCAATAAACGTCAACGGAGAGAGCGGTACATGGTTAGCAACGGTGGGCGGCATGCCCTGCTCAAAAATGGATGCGTTCATAAATCACCTTTTATGTTGATCGTTTTGGTGTTGATCATCTTTATCGTTAGCGCTGATCTTGCTCTTCCGTGTCTTGGCTAGACGAAGGCTCACGCCCGAGCATATTTGTTTTTTGCACTAACACGTACAGTACGACCCCGGCGGCTAACCCCCACCCTGCACCATATACCGCCAGCACTACGGCCATCGTGCCTGCAACGCCACGCTCAGCAGTGGTTTTAGTCTGTTCAATTCCCACCATTAAGCAAATATAGCCAGTCAGCAGCAGAGTAAGCGAGAGCGCAATGGGCAGCACCGGCTGAAACATGCTGACCAATGGCAGGGTAAACAGCGCAATAAAGCCGGTAATCCAGAACGTGCCACCGCCGCTATAAATCGATTCCATTGCATGTCGGCCATTCTTATAACGCTCAGCCATGGTCGCCGTTACAGCAGTCCAGATCGGGCCCGCCAAGCCAGGATAGGGAGCAAAAAAAGCATGCATACCATTGCGAATAGCGGTGACGTGGTGGATACGATCCGTGCTGTAGTCGATTTTTTCATCGGTACGAATATGGTCAACACGAGACATCAACGTCCGCCCGACGACAATATCGCCGAACGCGATGACGTAGGCGATCACCGCAGTGGGTATGGCCAGCATAAAGACATCAACGCCAGGAAAGCCGACTGTAAAAGGTAGGTAGTTCCACATCTCGATGAAGTTCGGCTGGGTAATCCCCCACTCAATAGTAGGACGTGGGTACTCACCAATCGCCCAAGCCACCAGGATCGCAATAATCATGCCTGGCACCATGCCGTAGTTGGCAATTTTACGCATGATCGCGTGTTCTTCTACCCAGCGCTTAAAGGCCACCGAAAAAAGCATAAATATGGCAATTAACATACCAGCGATTAATGATACCGGGGTCTCAGCTAAGCGCCCGCCCTGCTGTATTTCACCCGTAATAGCCGCGATGCCTGCACCAATAATAATGCCTGCCTGAAGGGAGTTAGGAACCAAGTGAACCAGCTTACGACCCAGCCCGGTTACCCCTAAAATTAAGAAAATCAGAAAGACCAAGAATTGAAGTGCAAACAACGCCTGAATAGCCTCTGGGCCTGGCTCAAAATCTCCTAGGAAGGCCAACACCACCGGCACTGCGGGCGTTATCCAACCAGGCACCATTGGCACGCCTAGCAAGGCAGGAAGCATAAAGCCGACGCCGCACACCACCACATAAGCCAAGGCAACATCATAAGGTAAGCCAAGGTACTGCTCTAAAAGCGGAATCATCGCCAGGCTAACCACAAACATGATGAGCCCTTGAATCATCTCCGCCATTTCCCAGCGATAATGGACAAAAGGTAGTCGCACTTTAAACGGCCCCAGGGGCCAGTATGGCTGCTCTTCGCCGTGCTGGCGGTGCTTAAGTTGCATGAAATGCTCCTTGGTTTGAGTCATTAATGTTGTTGTGAACCAGAAAAAAGAGTTAGCGTGACGATACGCACAAGCGTACTGACGCGGTTAAGCACAACGATACGTTTTAAAACGATCGTTTCACTGCGTATTAACGTAAGCCGCCGACCCAATAGGCCGGCGGAAATGAGTGGTTAAAGCACTTGGCGTTACAGTGTTTTATGGGGTTAATTCAAAATCACTCAAACACTGCATACCCGCTTCGATAACCGCGCGTTGCGCGCGACCAACAGGCAGCCATTGCGTGATAACAAAGTTGGCGCTGGATAACTTGGCGAGATAAAACGGCTCATTGCTGCCTTGTTGCAGCGCACTGGTCGCGTGAAGGGCAGCGTTACCCATTTGCCAAGCGCATAGCACATGGCCAGCTAGATTCAGCAACGGCGTTGCATAGGCCTGCACAGCATCCGGGCCAGTCTCAGGGTCACTGCCTTGTTCAAGCACAAGCTGCATAGCAGTACGAAGATCGTCGGCACCGACCGCTAGCGCACTGCCCATACGCGCAAGGCTAGGCTCAGAACGCATTGTCTCAGCGGTTTTTTGCACCTCATCAATTAGCGCAGATAACGCAGCACCGCCATCACGCTGTAACTTACGTCCCGCCAAATCGAGGGCCTGAATGCCATTCGTACCCTCATAAATAGGCGCGATTCGTGCATCTCTAAGTAGCTGAGCGGCTCCTGTTTCTTCCACATAGCCCATACCGCCATGTACCTGAATACCCACTGAGGCGATATCCACGGCTTGGTCGGTAGAAAAGCTTTTGACGATAGGAATCAGTACATCGGCGCATGCTTGGGCAGTTTGGCGCTCGGTGTCACTTTCACTGTGTCGGGCAAGGTCAAGTTGGCCAGCGCAGTAAAGCGCCAGAGCACGAAGGGCATCGGTGCGGCCGCGCATTGAGAGCAGCATCCGGCGCACATCTAAGTGGTCGCTGATCGTACATTCGTTACCACCGCGAGATTTAGGTGCTCGCCCCTGAGTGCGATCCAAGGCGTAAGCAAACGCATGCTGGCAAGCACGCTCAGCCACCCCAATACCTTGAATACCTACTTTGTGGCGAGCTTCATTCATCATGGTGAACATGTGGTTAAGGCCACGTCCCTCTTCACCCACTAGATAGCCGATAGCGCCGTCGTTTTCACCAAAGCTTAAGGTGCAGGTAGGCGAACCATGAATGCCCAGCTTATGTTCGATAGAGGCGCAGGTGACGTCATTGCGCTCGCCCAACGAGCCGTCTGCGTTAACCAGGAACTTCGGCACTAGGAACAGCGAAATGCCCTTGTTACCTTCCGGCGCATCGGGTTTTCGCGCTAGCACGAGGTGAATGATATTTTCAGCGGCGTCGTGTTCGCCCCAGGTGATATAGATTTTTTGGCCGCTAATGCGGTAATGGTCGCCTTCGGGGATGGCTTTGGTACGTACTTTAGAAAGGTCGGAGCCTGCCTGAGGCTCTGTCAGGTTCATGGTACCTGTCCAGGTACCTTCAACGAGCTTGGGGAGATAAGTCGTTTTTAGCGTTTCACTGCCATGATGCGCCAGCGCTTCGATTGCGCCTGCCGTCAGCATGGGGCAAAGGCCCAGGGCCATATTGGCACCGTGAAGCATTTCTTGAACGGCACTGGCGACTACCTCAGGTAGGTTTTGTCCGCCTAACGCTTCAGAAACACCAATGCCGTTCCAGCCGCCTTCTACATACGCCTGATAGGCCGCTGCGAAACCCTCTGAGGTGGTGACACTGCCATCGGTGTGGCGCTTAGCACCTTGTCGGTCACCGACACTATTTAGCGGCCCCCACACATCGCCTGCAAGCTTTGCTGCCTCTTCCAGCACCGCCTCAACTAAGTCGGGCGTGGCTTCTTCGAAGCCTGGCAGTCCCAGCGAGCGGTGCGCAAGTAACTCTTCGAGTACAAAACGCAAATCGCGTACCGGCGCAGCATAATAATTCATGGCGAAACCTCAGAGAAAATCGGTGATAAATAGCAATTAGCAAAAACACTATCATGAATAGTAGTTTCACTACTTTCATCACACCATTAGCCCAAGGTCTCACCTGCTGAATTAACATCAGTCCTCTATCTGCATTTTTGTCTCAGTTTCACCCAGTTCTCGTTATCGACGCACCTCAGAATTCCTTGGTTCGTTTCAATATCTATATTGTATTACTCTAGGGTAATACACGCAAGCCTTTTCCCTTCAACTGGAAAACACTTTTTTCATCAATTCGTAACCTTCGATGTACCGCTTCACTGTTAAATGCACCGTGCTTCGGCTTGCTCCTGTCTCTCGGCCTGCTTCGGCTTTAGATACACCATCAACTAGCACACGGCGAGCCGCGAGGTTGCCTGCACTATCAGGGCTGCCACGCATCAACTTAACAAGCGCGTCGTACTGCTCTGCTGTCATCAAATTATTCTCCGTACAATTTCACCGAGCCGTGCCGGATCGCCAGCACAAAGCTTTTTGACCGCTTCTAGCGACTCGATACCCAATATCTCGCTTATGTGCCGTAGATCAATCCCACGGCGCTTTAACTTCACCGCTATAGTGCGCCTGCCCGACTGAGCGCTTGCGCCTTCTATCCCCGCCTGTTCAAAAAGCCGCGTAAAAATTCGACTGAGCTGCGTAGCACTGTAGTAAGTCTTGCCGTCTCTACGCTTTGCGCTGAGCTTTAGCCCTTCGCCCGTGCGGCCTGAGACGAAAAGCGGTGAATCAGGATCAAGGCCACGATAAGCAGCCGTCCGCGTTGTAACCCCATGCCCACGCTCTACACGTTCAGCTAAATGGTGGTCTATGGCATTAGTTAGCTTTTTGTTCGTCCAGCACAACGGTCTTGATTTTTGGTTGTAGGCAATTTCTGCCCTTACCACTGAGTCACGCAGCGCACAGCCATTTTCAGCTAGGTAATCACTTACACGCAGCCGCGATAGCTCTGTTACTGTCATGCCCGTGCCGAAGCAAGCAAGCAGCAGGGCGGCATCTCTCAAGCCGTTCTCTGCACTGCTAACCCTGGCGACCTTTACCGCATGTTCTAGTTGATCGTCTTCAACCACAATGGCTTTAGGCATCGCGCATCCTAGATGTTTATAAAGCATCTATCCTAACAGACATTGGCATAAAAAAGGCCAGCAATCATCGCTAGCCTTCGTCGTTATCAACGTTCACGGAAAATTAAAAAGGGCGATAAGTGCGACTCATATTTAGCTCTATGTCTAGTAACCAAAGATATCAGAGGAAACAGTAGTTTAAATATTGCTTCACCGTCAGCGAGGTTTGTTAAACTAATTGGATATCAACAGTAGGGCTTATTTTATGCCTTCAATTGAATTTCTTGAGGTGATATGGATAGGGAGCAACTGGAAAAAGGGGCGCAACTCTTCAGCGCTTTGGCTAATCCCCAACGACTAGAAATCATGCTGGTGCTGGCTGAGAGTATTGAAACTGAACTTTCTCTGAGCGAACTGCAGGCAAAAATGGGAGGGATGGCGCAATCATCGCTTTCTACTTATGTCACCCAGCTTCGCATAGCCCGGTTAGTCGTTGTGCGTAGAGAAGCAAGATGGGTACGTATTCGAATAGCAGATTCATCCCTCATAGATCATATAAAGGCTTTGGCAGAGAGAGGGTAGGGGTCTTACAAGGAATTTAAAGGTAAAGGGGAAAAAGAAGGCTTCAGGTATCTATATGTTTTTATTGAAGTATTCTAGCTATTTAACGAGTGAACACCCCCACCTTCTGCAGGTCAGCGCCCCCAGTCACAGCCTGTTTAGCTAGTGCGAGCCCCCACCAATAGAGTACGTATTACTATGTAAACCAGAGTAAATCGAGTGTTAGCACCCACCAGAGAGGAGTTTAGCTGGCCGGAGCCCCCAGCTAAAGACTGGGCAAAGGCTGAATTCATGACTTTTCGTGCGCTCAATCGTCGCTGATCACGGTTAAACGAGCTCTAGCCCCCACCTTTAGGGGCCTAAAGCCCCCACCCTTTACCAAGTCCAAACACCCACTAGTACGCAGATTCCGAATAATTCCAGCAGGTTTTACGAGCTGGCGCATCCACTTCTATCAATCATACTTTGTAAATTCGATCTGTTTAGGGGGTCAGCACCCCCACCTAGCACGCTAAATGAACAGTTTAGTGGGCTGACACCCCCACCTAACACGCTTGCGGATCAGTTATGGGTCAGTTTAGTGGGCGAGCGCCCCCAGCTTGCACGTTGCAAGGTGTATTTTAGCGGGCTAGCACCTCCACCCAAGAATAGCCCCGGCAAAGCCCACCGTGGTGAGGAGAGTTTTACCAGCGCCAGCCTCCAGTTTTCGAATGGCACGTTAACCGCTACGCTTGATTAAAACCAGGAGGGGTATCTGATGAATACAAGCAATGCGCCTGTCATTATTCATGGCCCAGGTGAAATGCCACTAGAAGAATACCCGGACTCTGAAAGGCTGCCGCTTGCTGTGTTTCAGTCGTTCCTCTACAACCAGAGTGCTGATCGGCAGTCCATATCGAACGCTATAGCATTTTGGGACTGGTTGCCTAAATACGCTCATGAGGCTTGTAACAGCGAGAAAGAAGTACCTAATGCCATCGAGTCTCACTTCACATACTTAGGGCAGCGCTTTAAATTTACGCAGTTTCCTGGGACAAGCCGCGACTACAGAAGTAAGGGAAGCGACGAGTTGTGGGTTCGTCGCTTCCCAGGCATCAAAGAGCAAGCTGTTGAGTTAGCGTTGCTTAAGCTTGCATCCAATGAAGGTGGAGTTTGTGAGCGGCAGCAGGGGGAAAGACGGTATGGGGTCGTATTTTCCATACGTCAGCTGCGGCGCGAGCTTGAGGCCATGGGGCATGGGTACAATCACTCGCAGGTTGTGCAGGCCATCGACGTACTGACGTCGTCTGAGTTCCTACTCGAGAGTGATAATGGGAAAGCAGTGACACGAAGTCGGATTATTACGGAGTACCAGGCCTCTACGGCTAAAGGGAATGCCAGGCATGCCCCTGAGGCACAATGGCGTGTTTTCTTTCATCGAGTGGTGGCCAAAGCCATTGAATCTGCCCAATACCGACAGTTCGACTTGTCCCGTCTATATTCCCGCCGCAGCTTTGGAATCACCCTTGTGAAAAGGCTGATTTTTGCGAGTAATATCTCACAAACCTCACCTCTAAGAATTTCATTTAAGGACCTGCGGGAAACGACTTCAGGCCTCAACTACTCAAGGGTATCGGAAGGGGTAGCTTATCTTGAAAAGGAAATCCAGCGTCTTCAGGCGGAGGGTACGCTATCTCATTACGAAAAGGATGTGATCAAAGTTAAACCCCCGAAGGGTGGGCGTCCCGCTGTAGTTGATGCGGAGTTCGTGCTTTACCCGGGTGAGAGCCTTGTTGCGGAAGTTAAGGCGGCAAATGTCAGACAGACACGAGTCGAGCAGGAGCTAAAATTATCGCCGCGCACTAGAAAAGAGCGACAGATGACGTTAGCGCTGGGCAGTGAATGAAGCGGTCACCGACTTGTGCGGATAGGGCGGGAAACCCATGCATTTTCTATTTTGAGACTAGGTGGCCCTGTTCATATCCATTGACCCTCAGCATATATTATGGATACCGTAGATTCACATGCCTTTGTAATGAAGGGCCGTGAGGTAAGTTTTATGCTGACTATCGTCTGGAGAAAATAGGGTATGAGTTGGAAGCATCAGCTCGGTCCACTGCAAAATGAAGAAGCTGACGGATCCAGGCAAGCTCGGATGCTGGATAGAGCTGCTCGGCTTTTGGAATGGAGCATCGCTTTACTCGGTGGGGTGATTGGGCTCTTTGTGAACCATTTTTTTATCAACAAAATGGTTACGGCTTGATCATTCAGTTTCCACCCCTTTTCAATTACGTGGCGGCTTTTTTCTTATTAGCTGGTGCGGCAATGCTCCTTTCAGGACTGGGTATGCGCTGGCGCATGCGCCAGCAATTGAAGACATAACTATCACGAGTGATGGCCAGGAACTTGAAGCACTGACTCAAGATTTAAGTTTGGGTATTGTTTATTTGGATGGTTAAAATGACAGAAATTGAAGAACTAGAAAGCGGACTTTCAAAATCACTAAATAGTTATTTAAGCCAGCAGCAATCTTCCGCCAAAGGCACTTCCTCCATACTTCCCAAACGCCGGAAACCGCTTAAGACCGAACACCCTTCTCAGCTTGCCACGCAGAAAGGTACTTGCACCTCTGTACAGCCCAAAAAGCCTTGGAAGCCCTCGGAGAGCAAACCTAGGCATCGGATTACGCTGCGTGTATATCGCAAACCTACCGACCCATATGAGCTCTTTACAGTCGAGTCGAGTAAGCTTTCTAGAATAGAGGCTAAGTTTGAAGCTGAAAAAGCAGCCAAGGAAGCTGGACTGGTAGTTGCTTTTGAAGAGGAGTGGGAGGAAATCTAGGGGGCAAGTTGTGTATTGGCAATTTGGCAAGGGCGGTCCAAGCCGCCCAGGCGACCAACATTATTTAGCAGGGATCATGACCCAGGAACGTTAGACCTGCTGGCCTTGAATGTACGCACCATCGGCTCGCTTGATAACTAGCTCCTCTAGACCATCGTGGATAACCCGTTCAACTTTATCGATTCGCTGACCCTTAGCAAAATGGCTAACAGACACCTTTTGGTTTAGGTGCGCATGGAAGGTGCCCGTTCGAGGAACAATCGTCAAATGGCCATGTACTGAGGTTGTATCCGCTATATTCATTGCTCTTCCTATTTATTGACTCAAAGATATATAATTATTATATTGGCGACTTATCCATAAGGCAAACGCCTTTTTCAGCAACCGCTGTCGGAGATGTGTCGTCACATGATGATTTCTGAACGAGATCGCAGCTTGGCCCTTTCCTCGCGTAAGTCATCTGCGCACCTAACACCTGGGCCAAAGGTCAACCCTGATTCCCCGGCGCAAGTGGCCAAGCGACTAGGGCTGAAACCGAGTACTTATCGCAATCGTTTGCGGCGAGTCGCCGAAGGGCACATCACGCTCTTGGAAGCGCAAACCAAGACAGTTATGTCCCGCCAGGAGTACTCACGATTAGGAGCGGCAGTCATACATCAGAAGAGCTAATGATCCTGGGTCTTGCTGTGAAATCAAAAAGCCGCACTATGTGCGGCTAGTAATGCAACGATAGGATATCCATTGAGCGTCTATCTTTAAGCGCTGATTTTACAATCCAAACAAAAGGGATTGCCCTCTAGCTGTTTGCCGAGTTCGGCGTGGTCCGCCCAATACAATAAGGTCGCAGCGTATCGCCATTGAGTCACCCCCACTTTTTCGCGCTCGAGCGTAACTTGATGCAGCTTGTCTGCCGCGGCTGCCGTGAGCTCAAAGTATTGAGTATGAGCCATATCAAAGTCCCTGAGCTCAACCGTTAGCTTGGGGGTTTCATCGACTTCTACTATATAGAGCGCTACTTCATGGAACTCATTACAGGCGAATCCTATAATGACAGGTTTATTCGGCTGGATGCCCTCATTTAGGCCTGGGTATGAAATGGCTCGATTGTTGATCATTGCGACCGGCATAAATGCGACATCTCTCGTTGTAATTAAGGGTTAAGCCGCCGCGTCCGCATTATCAGCGGTAACAGAATCAGTATCTCTTTTTTTGTAAGGCGTGAGCCCCCCTAGCGATGCTGATATCTGTTCAATAAGCGATTGCAAGGCACCGGCACCAATTACAAAATCGCTCTGAAAGCGCGCAAGTGGGTCATCTGCAGCTGTAGCATCGCACTCCTCAATAACAGCCTCTTTAAGCTTGATCTCCTTAAGTGCGAGATTGTCTGTAATCACGCAGGATGCCAGGTTTTCGACGACAACAGCTACGTGCTCGCACTGGTAGCCATTCTCCATCATGGTTTGAACTTCGGAGCCATCCATATCCGCGTTATTAGCGTTGAAGGTTGTACCATCTCCCTTAGAGATAAACTTGGCCTTCCCCCCCAGCGTTAACCATGGCGGACGTGTCCCTGGGTCAGTGAGCCAATCGGTAAACTGCTTGTGCGGCAGGGTATTGGTGTTGAGAGGGATAACTTTGAGACTACCCAAGGTTTCCCGCAGCAATGAGAGGACATCTTCAGCCTTCGCCTTAGTGGATGCATCGATACCGATCATGCTTTTCCGTGTGTCCCACCAAAGGTTGAAATGATATGAACGACTGAACGCACGTGGCAGTAAGCTTTCAACCACTTGCTCTTTGAGGGCAGCTTTTTCTTTTTTCGAAGGCGGCCGACCATGCTCAGATTCAAAATGGCTGACTACCTTCTCCAGATCTTCATTGATGACGCCTTTTGGTAGCTTGCGCTCTTGGAGTCGAGCGGTGAGTAATCGATGCCCCTGAATTTCATGCAACAGGAGGTCATTTAGCTTTCCCGCAGGAGCGGTCCATCCCAGGCGCCGGCTTTCGCAGTCATTCAGCGGGGCGCTCCGTTGATTGTTAAGCCGTTCTGCAATTTCATCATACGTAACGCTTGGTGATTCAATAACCCGGTAAAGCTGCAGCTGGTTTGGGATCATGACGTGCTCCGATCAATCAAGAAAGAAAGTGGTTAAGTACTACCATCTTACTGATCGAGAGTGCCACGTTGTGACGAAGGGAAGAATCCAAGTCGCGCTGTGAGCATTTAACAATCGCTGGCGCCAGCATGGTATTTTGAACAAGAGAAGAATCGACTGTTACCGCAAGCGGTACTAACTATCTGCTTTAACCAAGAGGGGAGTGCATGAGCCATTCAACGGTCTATATGCTTGATGTTCATTCTGTGGCAGCCAATGCCGCAGGGCCCAAAGAGTACGATTTAAGCTATAGCGGGCTGACCAGTGAACAGCTACAACAGGTCGCTGCAGCAAAAGGGACAGGGGAGGTTCGTTTAAGCCGCGATCAGGTGGTCATCAATCAAGCCAGGTTAAGCGAAGACCAAATGCTGCGCGCAGCCGAGCAGGGAGGAGAGTTAACGGTACTAATCGCTGCCAAACCAGTGTAGCAGCTGGCCAATATTGTGTGGTGGATGCTTAACGTGCGCTGTCAGGTTTTTCACTATCCGGTTTTTCACTATCCCCTTCGCGGCCCAAATATGAGCCACGGGAGTCTTCTATCCACTCAAGCAAGATCTCTTTGGAATCGATCGCTGCTTGCACCACTTCTGCTGGTCGCGCGTAGTCCGCATTGATAATACTGGCCGCTTCTTGAGCCTGACCTTCGTTGAAAAAGGGCGTCGCTTTGTGAATATCCTCAATTCGGATAGTTACGCTAAGCGATACCCCTTCTTGGGATAGATACGCCGCTTTGAGTGGATTGCCATCTTTGAACAGTATGAAAATTTGGCTTTTACTGATGGCCTTGCTCTTTTTAAGCCTTTTGAGCTTTTTTATGTCACACCGCAGCGATTCAGCAGCATCTTTCCCTTCGGAAGCCACAAGCAACCTCATAGTATTAATTTTCTAGTATTTTATGATGAATAGCTCAAGCGCTCAAATCTATAACCAGTGACATGGCAAGAGGGCTCTCTTTGTGCTTTATTTGCCATATTAATTTGCGTTTATATATTTACTTATGGCTATTTCCGGGTATGCTGAGTCACATGTACTCAAAATGCACCAGTCGCACATTGCTGGTCGGGAGCGAAAATGGACATTCGAAAGTTTGACGTGAAAGAAGTAGTTAGCCCTATTCAACTGGGGCTTGGCAGAGAGCTGGCGGAAGGGGCCTTGCTGGTCTGTTTGAAAGGCGGTCGTGCGCCCTTGATGGTGACCCTATATGAAGGGCGTTACGTGCAGTTCCAGATCTCGGTGAGCAGGCTTATCGGTAAAATCCGAGCAGCTTCAATCAGGCAGCTACCAAAACCGATGGCAAGCCTCTGTGGCCTCCCTTCGAAGGTCGAAGGAGGAATGACACTAAAGCATGGCGATATTGCAGCTCTTTCAAAACGCATTGCCTTGAGTTCAGGCTCGTTAAAGGAAGGTTGTCGCGTTCGCGTTCTGCAGGTGCGCAGCCCGCACGTTGTTGTTCACGCGCTTGACGTTAACAAGCGACTTTTGGAGTTGCGTCTGCCTCTCTCTGTGCTTTGTCCGGCGGAACGTCTTTCGATAGAAGACCGGCTAGGGCACTACGCTCCCAAAATTGCCCTGCAGACGGTGCCTGGACAATCACGACTGGCCTTCAAGGGTAAAGTCGAAACCCCGCTTGGGCGGGTCGAGGTGAGCTGTGATGGCCACCAGCCCGTTTGCATTTCAGGGGATGCCGAGCCGTATAAGGCAATGCAGGAAGAGCTAGACAATTTAATGGCTGAATGGGGTTTGCCCGCGAAACTGCTGGGCAATTCAACCGAGCGGTATTTCGAGCATGCTGGCACAACGTATGGACTCCTATCCTTCAAAGAGCATTTGGAGCACGTGCTAGCTGGCGCTGGCGTCGGAGTTACTGATAAAGACAGCGACTTACGGAAACATAGTTAACACTTCGCAAACGCATTCTTTGCTGGAGGCGGGATACATGGCAGAAGCAGACTTCATTTCTCAGGAAGCTGGGGAAAATACTGACTTATTCGACGATATTGCTGCGCTTCCCTCTGTGGTGCAAAGCCTCATCGCGAGATACGAAAGCTTGTGGGAAGACCAGGATCCGTACTTATGCTGCCGCGAGATGTTGGCAGAGATGCAGGCTCTCGGGTACACGTTTGAGTATGGTTTGGACGGTGAGCCTTTTGGTTTGATGCAAATGGATATGGAGTCAGTTACGGTTCCCCGCCACTTAGTTGAATCACTGGCTGCAGCAAAAGCGGCCAGTGATTTGGCCCAGGCCGCTTATACGCGACAGCAGCGTGGGGAGTTCATCAGTGAAGAGGAAAAAACTAGCTGCATGCTGAACGGCATAGGGTATCTGCAAAAGCCGGCGATCGCCGCGGCAAATGCGCTAGATCGAGCGCTAGACGATATGACGAAGGTGCTTATGCAGCTGGCGCTTCATCATGGTCAGACGCGGACGCTGTATTACGACTCACAGTCGGTCAGTGATAGCCATTACCGCGCTACGCCCTCCTTACACCTTGAACTACTCGCACAGGATGTGGCGACGATTCCATTGGATCTTTCAAGTCGTCTCGCAGCCGCAAAGCTTGATGCAATCGCCGCGCATGATGAGTTCAAGCGCCTTGAAAGCAAGGTGGAGGTCACTGAAGATAACGCGATAGGTTGGCGCCTGAGCGGTCGAAAAAAGCTAATGGCGCCAGCAACGGCTGCCCATAACGTATACCTTCAGCAGGGCTACGAGCTAGCAAATGCGCTGATTGCCCAAAATGTCAGAGCATCATCCAGTGATAAATAACATGACTAGAAAGTAGGGTGGAATAATAGAACGCAGCATTTTCCAGAGTCGTGATCATGACGACTAGTGGATTGGAATGGCGCTGAGCTGAGAGGTAGTATCCCCGTAACACCCGCTGCTTGCCTCCTGGCGGGCATACCAGGGCGCTAACCGGGAGATACTGGCTTTATGGAGAAGGCCGCTATTCGGATCATCAGGAACAAACCCAACCCCTACAGTAAAGAAACACGGCCAACAGTGTATGCCGAGTTTCGGATTCAGGATTTAGCATCCCTTTCTGCTGAGTTTAACCTCAGCGATCAGCCCGACATGTGGTTGCGGCTGCCAAAAGGCGTGGAGCCGGGCGACACATATGACATTTTATTGAGTCCACATGGCAGACCCTTTGTGACTCCTGGTATTGAGAACTCATTGTTACCCAATTCACAAATTTACGTGTCGGACGACCTACATGTATGGCTCATAGTAACGGTCAGCAACAATGAATCGAATTAGGAAGCGGCAGAACCAAGGCGTGCCCTGGCTGGAAGAGCCCCCGGGCGAGGCGCCAGCATGGGTCGCTACTTGGTATGAGCCCACTAAAGGGCACCAGAGAGCTTGTTTTGCATTCGGTGAGGGGGCCTTGTTTGAATCGTCAGAATCAGCATTTGAGGCAGCAAAACTTCGTCAAGCTATCGAGCGCACTAAGTGGGGTAAAGTAGCTGCGAAGCGCGTTCTGGGGCTGGTCTATGAGCAGAGTGGAAATTTGAACGAAGTGGCCCAGACTTTGGGCATTTCATACCCTACCGCGGTGAAGTGGGTCAGAGAAGCAGGAATAGCCGTGCGCAACCAAGGTTACAACCCGCCGCAGCTCGATCTGACTGGGCAACAATGCCGGGTAGCGAGGGAGTATCTGAACTACACACGGGATGAGATGGCCATTGGCTCAGACGTGGGTAAAACGGCACTGAGCAGGTTTGAGCAAGGTAAGTCGCTTCCGCGGCGAACGACGTTGTCGAAGATAAAGAAATTCTTTAACACCCGCCAAGTGATCTTCTTAACGGATGGGGTGACGTTCATTGATACCAGTAATAATTTTGTGAGCGATTAGTCCAGCGGGTGGGAGTAGTGGCCTCATCCACGCTAATTAGGCAAGGCCACTTTTTGGGAGGCAGAGGGTGCTCATTGGGTAAAGGATTAACCTAACTCGTTTATCACTGAAACGGTGCCGCCCGGGCGCTTGTTCTTCGCTAGCTTTGCACGTTCTGCTGCTTCATCAGGACAGTGAGTGATCAGCTTATTACCATCGATACCAATCCGGTGCTCATCTAAGAAAACACCATCTGCGGTTAGAACCCGATCATTGGCACGGCCGCCAAAGAAAGAGTCCCCGTTACCCAAGTATTCCATCACGTAGTATTGCTTTTTTGCGTTGGCGGTTGCCATTTGGAGGCTCCTAAGCGGTTGCTTATCCTTGGAAAGATCATTGCGTTCAGTTGGATGATGCGTCCGGCTTAAATAATTCGCCCAGGGTTAGATCTTTCAGGCCTGGGAACTGCTGCACCAGGTTCCCAAGAAAGAGCAGATTCGGGTTTGATCGATTGGGGTTTAGCCGGTTGCGGAGTGTTTGCACATCGTTACGAGTAGGCGAGAGGTCGCCATAAAGCTGTTGGTATATTTGTGTCATATCAGGGGGCAAGCGTTCAAGTAGCTTGTCCATAGCCCTAATGATGGTTTCACGTTCTTCATGCGTCATTAGCTATTCTCCTACTTTAGGCGCGATAATAAATCATAAATGATTTTAATTAAAGCCTTTAAATCATTTATGATTTGCATATAGGGCTTATTAATGTAAAATATCCTTTATAGCAACCGCTACGAGGAACGAAAATGGCAACCGCCTTTGATATTCACCAGTTTGATGATTCGATAGTCATCCCTGCCCTTCACTCACAATTAGGCTTTGCACTTGATACGGAATTTCCTGTGTCTGGGAAACCGTATTTTTCGGCGCCCGACATTGATCTCTCCCTTTACCATAAAATCATCATCTTTATGAGTGCTGGCAAAGATAGTCTGGCTTGCCTTTTGCACTTAATAGATTTGGGCGTTGATCTGTCAAAGGTTGAACTCTGGCACCACTTGGTTGATGGGGCCCCTGGCGAGAGCGACCTAATGGATTGGGCGTTTAGTGATAGCTATAACCGTGCTGTTGCAGATGCCTTCAATTTACGGCTTCTTCGTTCCTGGGTTGAAGGCGGGCTGGAGGCGGAGATGATGAAATTTGAGGCTTACAGTAAGCCTCATAAAGTAGAAACCCCGGATGGCCTTATCACGCTGGCGCGAGATACGCGCAGGGCAAAACCTAACACTCGCCGTCGTTTCCCCCAGCAGAGCGGTAACCTCCAAACCCGCTATTGCTCGTCGGTTGCCAAAATCGACGTAGGCCGCCGCGCACTGAATAATCAATCCCGGTTCGACGATCAAAACGTACTTGTAGTGTCCGGAGAGCGCCGACTGGAATCAGCGAATCGTGCTAAGTACAACCAGTTCAGTCCACATGTGTGTGATCGTCGGAACGGCCGCAAAGGTCGGCTTGTAGATGAGTGGCGGCCTGTACTTCACTGGGATGAAAGCCAAGTTTGGCAAAAACTAAAAGATCACCGGGTCATCGCACCGGTACCATATCGATTGGGTTGGGGTCGCTTTAGTTGTGCTTCGTGTATATTCAGCTCTCCAAAGATTTGGGCCACCATAGAGCGTTATTTTCCAGAGAGGGCTTACCGGATTGCGATGCGTGAAGGCCTGTTCGGCACTACAATTTCGCGTAATAAGATCAATGTTCTCCAGCAAGCCGCATTGGCTGAACCACTTGAAATCGAGGACTTAGAGGCGCTGGAGCAGGCCACCAAGCGGGAATACTCATTGCCCGTGTTTGTGCCCGAAGGTCAAGCTTGGAAGTTACCCGTAGGTGCGTTTAGTAGTGAGGGCTGCGGCTCGTAGAACTCAGTGCCCCCGTGTGCATACGGGGGCGATTTTTAAGCAGGGTACCCATATACATTAAGGCCTGTGAGGCGACGATGAGAAATTTGTTAATTTGGCTTACGCTACCGTTCGGGGGGCCTGTAGGGAGCGTTTGCGTCATTGTTGGAACGATTTTGGTGGGGGTTATGCTCTCAACCTTCACCGGTGAAATTCAACGCTCCCCCCCGGTGTCGTGGATCAACGCGACCTTCGCAGGGACGGCTTGGGCGATATCCGATACCTGGCTACGGCCAGCAGTCTGGTTCTGGTCCATGTTCTTATTAGTCGCCGTTATCGCCAGTGCACGGGAGTACCATAAACATCATATTGAGGCGCGGCAGAAAGAAGAGCTCACCGGCAACATTGATGCACTGGGTGGAAATATTGAAGATGTAAAGCTAATCGCTCGAACCATGCCGCCGAAAGGCTACCTGAATATGTTTGCGAGCGATTTAGGCCGTGTTGGTTTTGATGCTGAGAATGCGCTGCACTATGCGCGGGTATCCCTGCAGAGCTTGCTCAACAGTCACAACGCAGGCGGCGAGATAACTCCGGGCCAGGTTCAGTCGATGCTCACCGACCCGCGGGAGGAGGTGAATAAATCGATCCGGCTGAGTCTTGATGCGGTCATTAACCTCGCATTTCATTTTGATCAGCCGCAGCTGAAGAATAAGGTTGAATACTCGGCAAGCATCATGTGGGTAATAGATCCTGAGAAGCTCTCCGATACAAGCAGCCGAGACGTCATATGGCAGTCTGCAGAGGGGCTATCTTACTGCCGAAATGCAGACATGTTTTTCGCGTCAGCTGACAAATTACTTATTTTAGATGAGAATTTGGCGACTAATTCAGCACAGCCAGGCCCTGACGTCGATAGCCTAAAGCCTCTATGTCTTGCCTATAGGCACAATGAACCTGAATACAATCTTTTAGGCGCCCCGGCCACTTTGGCCACTACTGATTACTGTCACGTGCCGGACGCCAGCGCAATACACGAAGCGCTGAAGGGCTATGATGATAAACGGCAGCAGAAGGTAGAGCAGCATTACGAAAACCACTCCCATTCGCGGAGTTTGCTCTCAATGCCTCTTACTGGGTTCGATGCTGAGGTCGGCTTTGAAGAGGAACCACTTATTGCGGTGGTAACTCTTGCTAGAGACACACCAGGGATCATGCAAGGCGGCGAGCGTGCTCAGATGTTCTATCACCAGATGACACCTTTTCTGGCCTTGTTGTTTCGGCTGTGCCTGATGCGACTTGAATTCGATAAATTGGAGGGCTGGCCGTTGAGAGTGTATAATCAACCTAAGTCTCCACGTTCTAGTGACGATGATTCTGTTTAGTTGGAGGTACTTATGACCACCGAACCTGTTGTTCGCACTGCTGAAACCCGTGATCCTTTACGTGTAAAAGGCGTTACAGGTCAAACCGTTATTATCGGCAAATCAGGACTTGGTCTTGGTATGTCCTCTGATCCTGCGGATCTGCTGAAAGCACGCCGTGCTGCGCATGAAAAAGCCGCGGAAGTGGTCATGGAGCATCGAAAACAGCTTGTTATGGGCTAGTTTGTCCCTATAAGCGCCGTTGATAATTCCTAAGCCGCCACCTTTGTTGGCGGCTTTTTAGTGCCTGCGTTTTGGTAGAGAAGCGAGGGCGATGCAGCCCTGTCTTTTTCATATATATTGGCGTTAATACATATATTTGTTATAGTGTCATCAGTGAGTTTGAGCGGTATCCGGCGATCACTAGATGGATCGAAAGCAGAACGTATCAAGGGGAAAGTCATGTCTAAGCGAGCAGTGTATGGGGTTCATGCGGGCCTCAGTAGTGAACAAAAACGATCCCTCGTATTAGCATTAGCACTCTCTGCAGTCGCAGGGTGGATAGGCCTCGGCCTAGCCTGGGCTACGGCTGATTCCGAGTCAGAAGCTACCGTTTATCATGCATCAGCTAAAGATTTGACCGGTGCAGCGTTGAGCCATTTATGTGTAAATAATACGGCTTATGAATCGTTAGGCACGAATAGCGAGGAAAATGAGGTTGTACGAGAAGGGTTTGAGCTATTTTACGTTGGCGCACAACCCTACTCAGATCGAGGCGTGGTATGCATGATAGGAGGCTCACAAATAGTCGAGCTCAGCCCTGGCGTAACCGCTGAGGAAGAATTCACCCGCTGGTTGCTGGTGTCCCTAACAGGTGAATCGGAAGTAACCACGCAAGATTTCGTCAGGCAATTGCAGCAATCGTCCGTGGTTTTAGCAATGTCGGCAGGCCCATATGGCCCGTTAACTGCTACTTCAGCAGCAGATGGGGGTGACCTATGACTCTAACCGGCATCGTCATCGCCCTAATCAGCGTTACGCTTATACTTCAAACGATTAGAGCATCTGCGTACCGCAAGTTGGCTGATTTACGTCGAGTGAGAGCTGAGATTGCTGAAGAGCAGCTCGCCCTTTTCGACAAACCTATTAGGACAAAGGCAACCCGGCCCCAGGCTGAATGACCTTGATGGTTTTAAGTGGGTACCGCCCGCTAATGTCGGTCATGGATGGAAGAGAATGAGCTTGCCAGAACTTAGTATCCCGCCTTGCCCCAACTGCCATACCGACCAGATGTATCACCTATGCGTCTCTCATGTCCGCGGCACTGCAGGGTTTAGAAAGAACGGCTGGTATTGCCAGGTATGCAAAGCTGGGCCGTATCAGCTGGGCAATGTTAGTGAGGACGATGCAGCCCTAGCAGCTACCTCATTAGTCGCGATCGGGAAAACTTCAACAAGGCTTCACTGACTAGGCATGCCTTGCGTAGCCAGGCGCAAAAGCCGGTCTCGTTCAGCGCGCATTGCTTCCTTGGCTAACCGGTCGACCCATTCATTTCTCAGCGCCATAGCGTTTCGTGCCCCTTGATGGGCGCGGGTATGACGCACTTCAGCAGAGCTGGCGCCAGCGGCCAGCAATCTATCAGGTGTGAAGTGATCCCGGCAGTACGCTGAGTCAGCATAGAACGTCACGTTGGTATTGGGCGCTAGCTCCATTTCGCATAAATGATCAACGGCACGCATCAGTGCATGCCACTCAACAGCATTATTGTCCTGGGCAGAGAGAGGCCCGCTGGCCTGATGCTGCTGACTACCCGAAAATGTGACGGTAAATGCCCAACCGCCAGCGCCCGAGCGCCGGCAGAAGCTCCCTTCGGTGAATACGCTGACCTTATTTCCAGTGTTGAGCATTTGAGCCGCCTTGAGGTCGGGATTATTTGGCGTGATCTAATTCGAGCAGCTTTGCGTGAAAGGCATTAAGGGCTTCCGTAACTGCAGGTATATCGGCTAAAGGTACATTGGCAGGCACGCTTAGCTGGACGCTTGGGGGGCCATCAACGTGTAGCGTGCCATGAGCCACCCTCACTTCCTCAATGTTAGATCGTCTTTTGGGGAGCGGAACAAAAACAGTCACGATGCCCCGCACGTTACCCGCAGGTTTTTCGAATATCGTAAATTCTATTTTGCTCATTGGATTTCCTTTGACGCTTTATGAAGGGTGCCGTCCGCTTTATGAAGTGTGCCGTCAATGGCGGCAAACAGACGTTCTCCAGGCTTGATCCCTTCAAGCGCCAGCTTAAGCGCGGCCCGTAATTGGGGAGCCTCTAGATCGTAGGTGTGGGCGATAGTCTGGATAGCGACTTTGAGCTCTTCGCTGGCGCAGACGATATCGTCATAGGACAAGTCATCTGTTAAGACGCCTTCATCAAATTGATGTCTGGCCTTTTTAGTTGGCCCGGCAGGTAAGTCTTTATCGAGTGGCATAGTGGTACCTCAAGGTCTGTTATTTGTGGCAAGAGCCCCGATAGGCTCAGAGGAATATTATCAAGCATACCTTACTATATATATTTGTGTTTATATATTCAATTCTGTATCTTGCTTTTTGACGGCGAAGTCGGCCCCTTCAACCGGATTGGCTTAGATCTGAGTTGCTGTTATCTGAAACAACACAGTGGAGTTTTTCAATGACTGAAGTCCAGAAAATCACTTTTGATGAGCATGGCCAAGATTTTACAGAGTGGTATGTCCGCGGTGGGTTCGTGATCGATTGCCAGCCTCACCAGGGGAGGGTATGGGTAGGTGCCAAGCTCGCAGCCCCCGTCACGGAGGCTGGGCAGGAAATACGGATCATTCCTACGAGGTTGAACCAGGAAACCGTGTTGAATTACCCCGCCGCATCCGTTGAGGTGCTGAATGAAGAGCAGGCCGCCGAGGTTGAAAACTTTGGGCGTCGTTGGGCAGAGATGAAAGGAGTCTCGCCTGCGGAGTGGGGGCTATGAGTCGAGTTACTGGATATCTCAGCCTTCCAGCGCCGTTTTAAAACAGATGAAAGACCTCTCAAGGGAATCAATATGGCACAAGCTACGGTAGCGAAAACCAACCCCACTAAACCGCGCCCCGATTGCGAGGCGCTAGATGCCAATGGGAGCCCTTATTGGCGTAAAGCTCGGGTTATCGATGAGCTACCTGTCAAGGATAGGGCATTGGCTCTTGCGGCAGCCTTGCAGCCCCTTAGTAATGTTCTGGGTCTCTTGCCTTCAAGCAATTTCAGCTTTGGCTTGCCAGTGCATACGGCTTTTGGTCTCAAGCCCAGCGAGATTAAGCGCTCGCCCCATTCAAAGCTGCTTAGCACGCGTTGCTGCGATATTCCCCTTGAGTACGTACCTGTCTATGAGTGAAGTGAACCCAACGGCCACACTGATCGTGACAAAATGGTTAGACAGCTTAAGGAGTGAAGATTGTGAACGATAACCTAGTCGGTACAGCGGGCGCATTTCAGTTTGCATCAGTTGACCTAGCTGATTTTCAAGAAGCAGACAACGAGGCCGCCGATAGAGTGTTGGCTAACACAACATTGAAGCTGCTGATGAAGCATGAAAGCCAGGCGATCGCAACCTGTGTAGGCTGCGGTTGTGACGATTATCACGCTTGCGTAGATGAAGCGTCATTTCAGCCATGCAGCTGGCTACGGTTGGACCGCGAATCACTCCGCGGCGTTTGTAGCCAATGCCAGCAATATGTAGCGCGCTGGGACAACGGTGACATTCAGCCAACGGCCTCAAGCCACAAGTGAAGTCAGGTAACGTTACATGAGTACTTCTCGGGCTGACCTTCTTAATCTTGCAAACGCTCACTATTCGCCGTCTTTGTTAGCAATAAACGAGAATCAGATTGCGAATATTGAGTGGCCTATTCCTTCCCCGATGGTTGTTGAGCTTCCGGACGCTTGCGCTAAATCACCGATTGATAGCGTTGCTTTTATAATAGCGATGTCGAGTCTTAACTACCGGTTTTGGGAGTTGCTCCCTAGTGGGGCCCTGGAGCGATACCGCCACGGCTCAAAAACGGGCGCACGTGCGCTGATGAAAGGCTTTGAGGCGCATTGGAGTAATCCAGGAGCACCGGGGAAGCATTTTCTTCACCAATTGCGCCAGCATGGGATTGAGGCCTTATTGGGCCCCATCCCAGACCCTGACTCAAGGGAAGCCATACTGATCGACGTGTTAGCCGGTGACGTACTGGAGGAGGTTAGTACAGAACTATGGCGAGACGTTAACCAAACGCCTCGTGTCACCCTCAAGCATGCCGCCGTGCTTGCCCAGACGTGGCCCTCAGCGTTTGACGACCCTTACTTCAAGAAAGCCCAGTTGGCGCTTGCAATGGCTGCTGCTGCCCTTCGGGCGCAGGGCATAGTCGCCGACACTTCTGATCTTACTGCCTTTGCAGATTATCAAGTGCCCAGGGTGCTCAGGGCATTGGGCGTACTCACCTACAGTAATGAGTTAGAAGCAGCGGTCGATGGGCACCTTCCTTTAGCCGAGGACTCCGCTGAAGAGTTAGCCATACGGAGTGCCACCATCCTTGCATGTGAGTCGATCGCGTTGCAGAGAGGCTGTACCGCTGCAGAGGTAGATAACATGCTGTGGCTGGCGCAAGACGTAGCGGGTAGTAGCCGGTTCCACCTGACCTTTACCACTCGCTATTGATCAGAAAATTTTGAGGGAGAGTATGCCCAATGCAAAAGAACTCCATGCGGTTAGGGATTAGGCAAATCATCGGTGTTTTGTGTGTTGCCATGGCGGCGCTTATTTCAGCCGTATTAGGTTGTGCTGGCGCGCTAGGTCGGGAGAGCGCTATCGAAACATTCGCTGGGGTGAGTCATGTGCTTGAATCCCGTTGGGAAAATGTAATGCTTTTGGGTTCTCCTGGGTGCGTGCTATTGGCGGTTTTTGGTACCGGCATATTCTTGACAGGTTTGGCTTATGAATCCCATTGAGTATCTGACCGCTTACGCCATACAGCATGGGCTTTCATAGGTAGGCGTGTATTCCAGGCAATCTGGTACCCATTTATTACTGACTGTTGTATAGGAGCCCTTCATGGCCGATAGCACTGTTCCTGGCATTACGTTTGGTCTTTTAAGTGATTTTCAGATTTACGTTCAGTACCAAAGTGAGGCTTTTACCGACTCTTTTGAAATAAGCTGGTTGCGCACCAATGGCGGCTGGATGCCGAGTATCAATGCATTGGGCTCAAGCTTGAGGGTGATAGGCAGCTTCCCAATGCTTATGTACGTCTTCGGCGTTTATGAAAGCCCCACGATGTCTCAAGTGCTCAGTGCGTATGCGGTCATAGGGACTCGGCGGGACTTAACCCGCGTGAAGGTCACACCGGTAACGGCTCATGCGGATTTTGAGGGTAACTTTGAACTGTCTCCATTGGAAGACGATGTGCCGGCCCTCAGGGATCAACAGAATGCACCTCCTAACGCCTCTAAAACTTTAATACCCTATCGCAACGCCACGATGGAAGTGTTTAAGCCTGATGCTGGCAGCTACGAGCAACCCTGCAGGGTTCGCCTTCGCGAGGATCAACTTAGATTGGAGTATGAGGACACCGGTGGGGCGTATGCCTATTCTGGTCGAGCAATAAGCCCGGGGCACTTCGAGCTAAAGGGCGAGGGGTTTGATGGGCGAGCCACGCTCCATACGTTTGCTGGATCGGTAGTGCTAGAGGGCGCCTGGCGCGAGGAGGGAAGCTATGGCATGTGGCGGATCCAGCTAGGTGAAGAAGCCGGTGCCGAGAGTGCGATAAACCAAGAGTATGGGATAGCACCGCTACCGGAGCGACGCAATGTCAATTAATACAGCATTACAAACTATCTTGATCGCTTTAATACTTGGGTTCGTCTTAATAGGCAGTCAGTTACATATGACGATAAAGGCCGCAGACACCGTTCGAGAAGCTGCTATAGAAGAGTGGGCTTTGTCACATCCGGATGGGGAGGCGGCAGTGTCCCAATACAGGGAGCTTTGCCAAAGAGGGCCATCCATTAACCCAAAAGAGAAGCCTCCTTTTTTCAGCAAAAAAGAATGTGCGATCCAGCTTGGCTATGACTCTTTAGCCAAAGTGATCGAGCAGGCTTCTAACAGTGTTGAGGTTCCCGCACCGTTACGCTGGCTTTAACCGGGATAGGCGAAAAATCACTGGAGATGATGATGTTTAAACGAGTTTTTGTTTCAAGCCTGCTGGCGCTGACAATGAGCCCAATGAGCCAGGCAGAAGAAGTTCCGATGTGTGCCAACGACGCTGCTCTGGAATTTGGCGTGCCGCCGCGGATATTTCAAGCAATGGTTACCTCAGAAGGCTGGTACTTGGTCAAAGACGAGGTTCGCCAGCGAGCGGTTGCGGGTGGGCATTATGGCCCTATGGGATTAGCCGATCATGCTATTCAGGAGATCTCGCAGAACATAGGCACCCCTGAGCAGGCATTAAAAGAGGACGCCTGCGAAAACTTCCGAGGTTCGGCCTGGTGGTTGATGAATCCGGCAGGGGGCGCGCAAGAGGATGATATCTGGACCGCGCTCAGAACTTACTATTATGGCCATAGCGAGAGGGCTATAAGGGGTTATCCCGCCGTTGAGAGTGTGCGCCGTATCTATGAAGAGCTACCTGCAACAGTGCAGTAGTTTGCGATACCACTCAAAAATAATCATCTAATACATCCAAGGGAACCCATGAAGGCACTCTTACAGCGGATCGAAGATTGGCAAGAAAACAAAATGCCCGTATTAAAAGCATGTCGAAGAAAGCAAAGTTCTTCACATCACTGGGATTAGTGGTAGTGCCCTTAATAAGTGTTCTGGCTATCGATTACTTCATCTACCGGCACAAAGTACTCGAAATAGACCTCGTGTCTCTCCACCGTCACTTGGATATCAGTATTGAAAAGCTGGAGAGGGAATATGGGCAATACCAACGGTGCGCTGCCCTGCACAACGAATTCCTGACAACCTCCTCGGAGGAAGCCAGGGATAGCTTTAGAGGGTGCTTGCTAGAAGAAACACCGCTATTGCAAACCCCGGAAATGGTCGTGGCGTTTTCTCATTTGCTAGAAGATTGGTTGCGCAAAAATGAAAACGATAGCGACGTTGAAGCAGTAGGCTTACGGGCGATCGATAAGAGTCGGGAAGGCTTATTTGAGAAGCGGGAGACAGAGATAAAGCCGCTACTTGAGTTAAAGAAGGTGGTTGAGACATCATTTGTTGGGAAAGTCATTTATATCATCAATGGCGTCCCGATCCACGAGGATTACTTTCAGGATTTTCTTGAAGCGCTTAATAAGGCAGAGCTGCGATTGCAATTACCGCAGGTGGCCGCTGAGCAAGATGAGAAGGTCTTTCAAAGCTATCTCAAATATCGTGACAGTTCTAATGCGGGTGTCCAGTAAAGTGGAAGGTTGTCCAATTTCCACCTTCCATATGATTGATGTCTTACCGATAACCGGCCAAGCTGGAGGGCTGTATCGACAGCCCGAGTCGTACACATAGGCTGTTCCTCGATTATGAAAGGTTGTGGCGCTGCATCAGCACCAACGTAGCAGATCGCCGGGGTTCAACCATATATTCCAGCAAGTGCTCAGCATCGTCACCGACTACTTCAGCATACGCTTCAGTGGGGGTAATACTGTAATGGGTGGCAATCGATTCGAGTATTGCGCTTTTAGTATCTTCATCGACTAACGAAAGAAATTTCGCGTTGCGGTTGGCCATTATCTTTTCCTTTCAGTTCTTCGAGGGCCAGCGCCCCCGCTTAACCAGCACCCATACCACCGATGCCAGTCCTACAAGAATTAACTGGGTAAAGAGTCCACCCATTACATCAATAGCATCCAGCGACTGACCCAGAGAAAGCCTCACACCGATGAAGCCCACGAATGCCATAAACCACCAGCTTAAAAACCTCTTAGTGCCGCTCTTGTTCATTAGATCCCCTAGAAATTTAAAAGGTGCTAATCCACTACCAACGATAATGGACATGGAAATGATTCCCTTGCAGCGCGCCTATCCCGACGGCAGCTGCAATCACATCATCAACATAGAAGTGAAGATACTGTGCACGACTATGCTCTTTCACTTCTAATGCACGCAGTTCGTTTGGACTTAGTGAGTAATTAATGTCGATTGCAGCAAAAAACGCCGACTCGCCCGTACAATGCCACGAACGGGGCATGACTGTGACATGAGACTCTTCAGGACATAACCCTGAATCCGTGATGCCGGCGTCGACACTTTCCCTATCGCCGTCAGCGAGCATTTTTTGACCGCCGATTCCGTCTCAACCGCTGAACGCATCCCGGGGAGGACCAACCATGGCGACGCTGACCGACGAGAGCAGCCCATTTTGACAGGCATTTCTACCCGCCGGACACGCTGATACTGGCTGCCGATGACCGTCAGCTCTCTGCGTGGTGCCTTTGTCCGACAGACGATCAGCATGGCGTGCCTCGGGGATAGCGCAGGCGGCTTCGCAAGGTGTTCAACACCGTCATGCGTCCGATGTCCTGCCCGAAGTCGAGGATGATCTGCCGCGCCTTGTGAATCACGAGCGCCGCACGATGCACCAGCTCTTGTAGCACGGTGCGGATCCGGCGCCGCTTGGCGGGATGGCGCACCGGGCTCAGCTCGCCGGTCATGCCCAGCTGCCCCATCAGCCGCAGGATGTTGTAGGCCAGCTGGGCAAGATGCAGGATCAGATCGTTGGTGGCGAACTTGCCCGACGGCAGCCGCTCCAGGTCGAGATCGGTCTTGATCTCACTGTGGAATTGCTCGTGGGTGGCATGCGCCTGGTAGCGTTTGATCACCGCCTCCGGCGCCTCGTCCAGGCTGGTCCACCAGCCTTCCAACTCATAGTCCGGTTCGAGCAGCAACTGGCCATCGCGATCGGCGGTGCGCTCTACCAGGCGCATCACGCGTTGGACGACGTATTCGGTCTTGTTGTCGTCGTGGATCGAGACGGTCTGCGTCCACAGCGCCTGGCGCTTGCCAGGACGCAGCTCTTCCCAGTAGTCCGCCGCCACAGCCAACCAGGTATCCTGATCCGCCGTGGCCGAGCCG
>AXCI01003967.1_pt1 | contig 116858 bp, 112 predicted proteins | sample 182571 | NCBI WGS metagenome assembly AXCI01 (sample SAMN02359225, study PRJNA218796) | groundwater metagenome | isolation source: Mt. Simon Sandstone pore water sample D5872 at 1.8km depth, Illinois-Basin... | place: USA: Decatur, Illinois | collected 2009-05 | reverse complement strand
TTTAAGAAAACCTATATTGATCCGAAGCATAACTTCTTTACAGAAGCAGACAATGTTCCAGATAATATTTTTTAGGCGAAAATGGGACTTTGCGAGAACAAGCTTCAAGTAACGAAGATCAAACAGGGAAAAATAGCATTTCGCTTGGTCAGCGCATTTCCATGACACGTTCGGGCATCAAAACTTTTGTGATTTACCAATTGAGTAATTCGCTGCCGCCCCATGGGTCAGGCGTGGGCTGTGGATATTATGATGAGAGCGGTTCCACCGACAGAGGAATCATAGCAAAGTTAATGAATGATTATGTGTTTAAGGTATGCTTCAGTCCAAAGTTTGACGAGAACAATATTTTCCATTTTCTTGATTATTGTCTTTCAAATTTAAGTCATTCATTCTTTATAGGTGAAGGTGATAAAGGATATATTGCAACAAAAAATAGCCTTGCTGGCGGTCTTGATCCTAAGGAAATGGGGCAGTATTGGAATGCGAATAAGGAGCAAATTCTTAAACAGTCTCTGCAGAATGAAGATAGACTTGTAGTTACACTTAATTATATAGCTTCGTACAGCGAAGATTTGGAAGGAGTCTTCAATGTACTCGATGAGCTGGCTAAAGAAGAAACGTCAGATGTTACTTAGTCAGGGTTGTTGCAGATAAACATCTTCTAAATAAGAAGCTATTAATGCTGATGTTAGGTAATGGTGGACATTTTAGAGTTTGTGCCCGAGTTAACGCTACGCGATGCTTTCGCGAGTGCATTAGCGCTTACGCCGCGCTTCTCGAAATGTGTATTTCCTCTATTAAATTACTCAAAGTGTGCTGCCCCCCAGGCAGCTCAGCATAAATATGGGAGTTCAAGTCTCCCCATCCGCACTTTGTTAGGTATGTGCTGCTTGGGTTCAAGCTCACTAAAATAGCCACCGCTTTGGGCGGCTATCGAAGCTGAGTGTAGAAAACGCTAACGCTTCAATCTTCTTTTGGCGGTGTTTCCATGGCGCGTTTGTCATCGGGGACTCTGACGATGTGGCCGACTTCGAGTTTGCTGTGGCTTTGGTGGCGGCCGCCTTTGGCGTCGATGATGGCGGCGACTTCGCCAATGCTGACGGCATCATCTTCTCGGTAGGCTTCTACCTTTACGCGCACGGTAACACCTTGATAGCGGGCAGAAATAATGTCGCCTGGGTCGGGGGCGTTATGGTCGGGGTCGTTTTTAAAATATTCAGCTACGCTGGCGCTACCTGGATTATCCCATTCTACATGCTGATGCATCGTCGTCTTCCTTGTCACGTTGGTTGTGGCCTTAGTGTAGTGCGTTCAACCGCTTACTTCATCAGGGCTTTCTTCAGCAGAGACTTCTTGTGCAGGCGTCTCTTCCGTTGCCGCTACAGTGTTGGGCTGCCCCACGTACTGAAATAAGAAGTTAAGCGCTGCCGGTAGGCTAGCGCGCCATACTTGCCAGGTATGGCCCCCGGGGTATAGGTCGAGTCGCACATCGTTGGGTTGGATGCGCTCCATCGCTTGGCGTAGCAAGCGGGCATGAAACTCTGCATCGTAAACGTCGCTGCGCCCAGCGCTGATATACAGCGGCACGGGTGAGAAATCACCCTCTTCCTCAGTACCGCGTGGTGTCACGCTCAGGCGGTACTCTTCTAGATAGGCGGTGTAGTTAAGGGTTTCCCAAAGTTCGCGATCAAACTGCCCTTGCTCATCAAGAAACGCTGGGTGGCGCCAGGCGGAGGAGTTACGTGGCGGTAAGGGGGCGTAGCTTGCGGGGCTTAATGCGGCCACTGCGGCGAATAAATCTGGCCGTTCTAGAGCAAAATTAAGTGCGCCGTAGCCGCCTGCTGAAAGCCCCGCGACACCACGTAGACGGCGCTCTTGGCCCACATGGTAGGTGGCTTCTACGTGCGGCATTAGGTCATTAAAAAACGCACTACGGGCGGGTTCGTTGTGTCCATCCACCCACCAACTGCGGCTGCCTGGCATGATGTAAACGGCAGGGGGAATGAAGCCTGCGCGTATTAGTCTGTCGGCGGTTTGCTGTAAGTTACCCCGGGCTACCCAGTCTCGGTCAGTGCCAAAAGAGCCATGCAGCATATAAACAACCGGGTACGCGTCTGTCGCTTGAGCGTCATAATTATCCGGTAAATAAACACTGTACGGGTAGTCATAACCTAGCGTGGGAGAGAAAAACTGATGGTGTTCTACCTCGCTGGCTAAACTATGCGTACTAAGCGTTAGCCACCCAATCAGGGCGGTGAGTAGTGCATGACATCGGTATGAACAGTGCGGCAGCTTGATTTTGAACACGTTTCCTCCGGGAATTAAAACTGTTCAATAGGGTCGGACAGCACATCGGCATTAGATGTTCATCATAGCCATTCAGCATAGTCATTCAGGATAGTAAGGGGGGGGATTATGTAGTGGCAGGAGGCCCAATGCGGAAAATTGAAGAGATTTATTGGTTGCGTGCTTACGGCTGTATAGCCGTTTTTTTGTTTCATTTGCTAGATCATGTAAATCAGCGCGTTGATAACATTCCCACTGATTTGATGCGGATTCCGCTGGTCTTGGGCACGCCTATTTTCCTGTTTATTGCGGTGTTTGTGTTTGCCGTTCGCTACGATAAATCTGTCCCAGAGGGCTTTCTCCTCCAGCGCGTTAAATACGTGATGGTGCCGTACTTCGTGTATGGCTTTATTTATTCTACGGCTGAATGGGTAAGGCAGCAAGGAGCTGATGAGCCGGTGGGCTTTTTGGCTAATGCGGTCGAGTACTATGTCTACGCTGGTTGGCACGGCTATTTTTTGATCATCGCGATGCAATTTTACGTGGCGTATTGGTTCTTTACCCGTTGGCAGCTATGGCGATTGAATCCGGTGCCGTGGCTGTGGGGTGCTTGTGTGATCAGCATGGCGTATTGGGGCTTGGCTTACTGGTTTGACGTTGATCTGCCCGGCTACCTGCTGTGGATTGCCCCGTTGGGATGGATCTATGTGTTTTTTCTGGCGTTGGTGCTCGTACGTTACTACCCACTAGCCCCTGAGAGTGTATTGGCAGAACGGCCCATCTGGATGCAGCAGTTGGCGCATCCAGCGTGGCTGGCGCTGATGGTGGCGCTAATCATTGCGGCGACCTTTGCGGGGTGGCTGGCGTTCTCTTCGAAAGAGGTCTGGGTGATTCCCTTCTTCGTGCTGTTTACGCTCTGCGCCATGCGCTATTTGGCTGGGCGCCCGGCCCCTTTATGGGTTCGCCACATCAATGCGTATTCGTTCGGTATTTACTTGGCCCACCCGATGTTTTTCGTGCTCACCGACATGGTCGTTGTACCCCTTTCTCTGCCGATTGGCGTCTATGCGCTGCTGCTCATGGTGGTAGGCGTAGTTGGGTCGGTGGCACTGAATAAGCTAGCCAATACCACCACGCTGGGCGCGATGTTATTTGGTAAACGACTGAAGGTAAGTTAAAACGTATTAGGAGTGGGTGTGTAAACCGCATTGGGGTAGGAATTTAGTTCGAGCTGCCTATTAAATTTTCTTGGCTGATTAATTGGCAGTTGTAGGTCTTCAAACGGGTAGGGCAAGTATATAGGCGTTTTAGTAAATCATTGATAGCTATATTTTTTCCCAGTTCAGGGTCAAACCCACCTAAACGTTCGAACCAGCTTCTCCTAACGGCTATGTAGGGCGGGAGCAAGAGAGCGCTCGCCAATAATCGCTGCAAAATTCTTTCTGAAAACGTCGGAGGATCTAAGCCAATAATTAGTGCATCAAGCGTTGAAGTGTCTAGCTCGGAGTAGAGTGAATCCCATAAACTAGAAGGAAGTGGCTGTTTTTGTAGCGCGATGACTAGCCAATCAGCTTGGCTGGCAAATGCGGCTTCGTTAAAGCGAGCACCTAGGGGCAATGCAAAGGTGGCGAGACAGTGGGTATTATAGTGCTGTTCGATATAATCCAGGCGCGTGTTGTATTGAATCCCGGTCACCAGAATAGGATGCATAGACCCAGCGAATTCTGATTTGCGAATTGAGTGTAAGTGGCATGGCAATAATGCACCTGTAATGATGGCATCAACGATAAAGCAGACCGATCCCATTTGCCGACTCCAATTGTGAGCAAATCTATCAAATTGTAATTTATTGTAGTAGCTGGCTTATTTGGGTAGCAAGTAAAATGTTTGCGAACTAAAAAAGAGTGTTCATTATTCGTAATGCTATAAATTGGTGCAAGAGCAACTATTTTCGATTCATTTTGGTGCGTTAAGGCTTTTTTTAGTTCTCAGAGTAGCTCCCTTCTTGCCTTATGCGTCATCAAGAGGCATCAAAATCCAATTTTTAACGGTTAAAAAACAATTAGTTGTTGTTTTTCTATGCCATATTGGTGCAGTGTTGGCATGCTCTCTGCATTGTATTTGGAAGCGGCTAGCGGGCCGTAGGCATAAGCCTTGCGGCGTGCTAAAACGATAGCCGGTCTGAAATGCTCGCTGAGCGATTTGTTAATCGATGTCAGGCACAAAATGTCAGGCAAACGTTGAGCGAACAAGAATGACAAACGTGCGGTTTAGCGCGTATTTTGTCGAACAACACTTTTATCGGTAGCTTACAGTCATTATCTTTAAGCCACGCTCATACCGGAGGACACTATGTCAGCCAAGACTCTCGCGCTAATTGAAGAACACGATGTTAAATGGGTAGATCTGCGTTTTACCGACACTCGCGGTAAAGAGCAGCACGTCACCGTGCCTGCTCGCGATGTGAACGAAGAATTCTTCGAGAATGGCCAAATGTTTGATGGCTCTTCTATTGAAGGTTGGAAGGGCATTAACGAATCCGACATGATTCTGAGCCCGGAAGATGGTACTGGCTACCTCGACCCCTTCACCGAAGATGCGACACTGGTTCTGCGCTGCGACATCATCGAGCCGGCCACTATGCAGGGCTATGATCGTGACCCGCGCTCCATCGCCAAGCGCGCTGAGGCTTATTTAGAGTCCACTGGTCTGGGCGACACCGCCTTCTTTGGTCCTGAGCCTGAATTCTTTATCTTTGACGAAGTACATTGGAAATCTGATATTCAGGGCTCCATGTACAAAATTACCTCTGACGAGGGCGCTTGGGCGACCAACAGTCAGGTAGAAGGCGGCAACTTAGGCCACCGCCCGCGCGTTAAAGGCGGCTACTTCCCGGTTCCTCCGGTTGATAGCTTCCACGATATCCGTGGTGCTATGTGTAACACCCTGGAAGCGATTGGCCAGACCGTGGAAGTTCACCACCACGAAGTTGCCAACGCTGGTCAGAACGAAATCGGCGTTAAATTCAACACGCTGGTGAAGAAAGCTGACGAAGTTCAGGAAATGAAATACGTGATCCACAACGTGGCTCACGCATATGGCAAAACGGCGACCTTCATGCCGAAGCCGCTGGTAGGCGATAACGGTTCTGGTATGCACGTTCACCAGTCGTTCTGGAAAGATGGCCAAAACCAGTTTGCCGGTGACGAATACGCTGGCTTGTCTGAAATGGCGCTTTTCTACATTGGCGGCATCATCAAGCACGCCCGTGCCTTGAACGCGTTTACTAATGCTTCAACTAACTCGTACAAGCGTCTGGTACCTGGCTTTGAAGCACCGGTAATGCTGGCCTACAGTGCCCGCAACCGTTCTGCTTCTATCCGTATTCCATATACCGCTAGCCCGAAAGGCAAGCGCGTAGAGGCACGCTTCCCTGATCCGACGGCTAACCCCTACCTGGCGTTCTCTGCCATGTTGATGGCGGGTATCGACGGTATCAAAAACAAGATCCACCCTGGCGATGCCATGGACAAAAACCTGTACGACCTGCCGCCAGAAGAAGGCAAGTTAGTACCGACCGTGGCGCACAGCCTGGATCAAGCTCTCGAAGCGCTCGACGCTGACCGCGCCTTCTTGACCGAAGGTGGCGTGTTTACCGATGAAATGATCGATGCCTACATCGAACTCAAGATGGAAGAAGTGGAGCGTATTCGCATGACCACGCACCCGATTGAGTTTGATATGTACTACAGCTGCTAATCAGCACTACCAACCCCTGGCTGTTACTATCAGCTAGGCGGTGGTAAGTGTTGTCATAAACCCCGCTTCGGCGGGGTTTCTTTGTTTTGGGGTGAATATGAGCGGTGAGGAGCGCTATGGGTAAGAAGAAGACGTTAGCGATAAGCACCTTAGTTGCCACTGTATTGAGTGTTGGAAGCACTGTCAGACCGGATACGGCTCTCGCTCAGACGGTTTATCGGGTCACCGATGAGCACGGTAAGGTGACCTTTACCGATAACCCTGAACGCGGTGGCGAGGCTCTGGAGCTGGCGCCACTGCCCAGCCTGCCAGCCGCATCAAGAGCGCAAACGGCGTCTGCCCGTGCAGTGCCGCCTGCTGCGCGCCCCCGCGGTAAACCGGGGCAGCCCTTTATGCCCTATGACCATTTTTCGATTGCTCTGCCCCAGCAAGGCGCACGGTTAATGGAGAGGAGCACCGCGGTGGAAGTGGTTATTGCGCCACCGCTGCGTGATGACCACCAGGTGCGACTGCTCGTTAACGGTGAAATTAGTCAAACCGCGCTGCACAGTGATGTGTTCTGGTTGTCCGGGCTCTCAGCGGGCCGTTATGAGCTTCAAGCGGAGTTACTGGATAGCAGCCAGCGGTTGCAGCATCGTACGCCAGCGGTGACGATTACGGTGCCTTAAAGACGTTTTCACTCGCTTTTGTGAAAACCTTTATGCACTAAAATAGTGCATTATCGAATGGGTTTGGTGCTTCACTTGCGCTAAAACGATTCACCACCTCTCAATGCCATGCCCACAAGCCGTGCAAATAGGCATAAAGGCATAATTGGCGCGCTTTTTGCAGTTCCCTCACTGATCATCCACCTGTAGGTCTGTAACGGCGATGGAAGACGCAATTTCTCAGGACAACACCATGCATCAGCGTTTGCTTGAACATCTCACCACGGCGGTATTACTGCTGGACGGGGAGTTGCGTGTGCGCTGGATGAACCCCGCCGCTGAAGCCCTATTGGCCGTCAGCCTTAGCCGTGTGCAGGGAATTAGTCTGGATACGCTACTTGGCGGTGATGAAAGCATTGATGATGTTTTGGCCAAAGCTCGGGATGCGTTTCACCCTTACACTCAGCGCGAAGCACGCATCACGCCGCTGAATAGTGAGCCACTCACCGTCGACTATACGGTCACGCCTTTATCGGACGATGAACTGCTATTAGAGGTAGAGCCGCGGGATCGATTGATGCAAATCTCCCGTGAAGAGGCGTTAACCACCCGTCAAGAAACGATCAAGATATTAGCCCGTGGGCTCGCCCACGAAGTAAAAAACCCGCTGGGTGGGATTCGCGGGGCGGCTCAATTGCTAGAGCGTGATTTAGACGACCCGGCCCTGCGCGAATATACCCATATCATTGTGGAAGAGGTGGATCGGCTGCGTGATTTAGTCGACTCCATGCTTGGCCCCAACCGTATTCTCAAACATGAGCCGGTCAATATTCACCGGGTCTTGGAGCGAGTGAGGGCGCTGCTGATTGCCGAACACCCCAGCGTGGTGATTAGCCGCGATTATGACCCCAGTTTGCCTGACCTTTCCGGTGACGAATCACAAATGATTCAAGCGGTGCTCAACGTCGCGCGCAACGCCGTGCAGGCCATGAGCGATGCGCAAACGCTAGAACCTACGTTAATCCTGCGTACTCGTGCCCGGCGTCAATTCACTCTTGGTGCAGAGCGCCACCGGTTAGTCAGTGAAGTCGCGGTCATTGATAACGGCCCCGGGATTCCCGATGCACTGCAGGAAACGCTGTTTTATCCCATGGTGTCAGGGCGCGCGGAAGGCAGCGGTTTAGGGCTCTCTATTGCCCAGTCGATTTTGCACCAACATCAAGGATTGATCGAATGCGACTCACGAGCCGGACATACCGAATTTCGTTTACTGATTCCATTGGTATTAATTTTACCGGAGAAGCGTCATGACTGAGGCTACACGTACTGATGTTGCGCGGGTGGTGATTGTCGATGACGACCGCGCTATCCGCTGGGTACTGGAACGCGCACTGGCGCAACCCGATCTTGACGTTGAGTGTATCGAGCGCGCAGATACGGCGCTTGCCCGATTGCTGGAAAGCCCCCCCGACGTGCTGGTCACCGATATTCGTATGCCAGGCATCGATGGGCTGGATTTGATGGCCAGGGTGCGTGAGGCGCATCCCGATCTACCGGTCATCGTTATGACGGCGCACTCCGATTTAGACAGCGCGGTGGCCTCTTATCAGGGTGGCGCATTTGAATATCTGCCCAAGCCGTTTGATGTGGATGAAGCCCTCGCGCTTGTGCGTCGCGCCGTGGCCCACGCCCGTGAACGCCAGCGCCCGGTAACCGTACCTGAAGGCTTAAATGCTGAGATCATCGGTGAAGCGCCTGCGATGCAGGAAGTATTTCGCGCTATCGGTCGCCTTTCCCACTCCCACATTACGGTACTGATCAACGGCGAGTCGGGGACCGGTAAAGAGCGCGTTGCTCAAGCGCTTCACCAGCATAGCCCACGAGCGGGTAAGCCCTTTATCGCCTTGAACATGGCGGCAATTCCCCGCGACTTGATCGAGTCGGAATTGTTTGGCCATGAGAAGGGAGCCTTTACTGGTGCCGCTCAGCAGCGCCAAGGACGTTTTGAACAGGCCAATGGCGGCACGCTGTTTTTAGATGAAATAGGCGATATGCCGTCTGAAACTCAAACCCGCTTATTGCGGGTGTTGGCCGATGGTGAGTTCTATCGCGTTGGGGGGCACACGCCAGTAAGAGTCGATGTGCGAATTATCGCCGCAACGCACCAAAATTTAGAGGTGCTGGTAGATGATGGCCGTTTTCGTGAAGATTTATTCCACCGTTTAAATGTCATTCGTATTCACCTGCCCAAACTTGCCGAGCGGCGTGAAGACATTCCCCGCTTAACGCGGCACTTTTTAGCCGAAGCGGCCAAAGAGCTCACGACCGATATCAAAGTGCTGACCAGTGAAGCGGAAGCGCACCTGACGCGCTTGCCATGGCCAGGCAACGTGCGGCAATTGGAGAATATCTGCCGCTGGCTGACGGTCATGGCATCAGGGCGTGAAATTCTGGTTGAGGATCTACCGCCCGAACTACGTTCACCGAGCGCTTCTGAAAGCAGTGCCCACGGCGATTGGCGTACGGCGTTTCGTGACTGGGCGGATAACGCGCTGGCTGAAGGCCATACGCATCTTTTGGAAGAGGCGGTACCTGATTTTGAGCGGATTCTGATTGAAACAGCGCTAAAGCATACCGGTGGCCGTAAGGGTGAAGCCGCTGAGTTACTAGGCTGGGGGCGCAATACGCTGACCCGAAAACTGAAAACACTGTTACCGGCTCTTGCGGACGATTAAGCGCTACTCGTCCGCTAGGATATACACCGCATCTGCGTATGCTGTTTCGGGAAGCGCGCAGTCACTCATTTGCCAAGGCAGTAGGCTTATTATGCTGTTAATGCCCAAGGCGTTTAGCTGGTAGGCCACGCCCTCGTTATACGTGACGTGACCAAGCCCCATTAAGCCCACTGCCAGTGCGCCGTCCTCCATGGCCTCAGCCAGGCGCTGGGCCATGGCGGTATCCCAGGTGAGCTGTGCCTGAATAAAACGCTCACGCGCCTCGTGGGCATCGCCCATGGCATGCTGATTAAACACCTCTGTAAGCCGATTGCGGTAACTGGCGCTGGCGGGCTTGGGAGGCGGAATTTGATAACGCTCTTCAGCGGGAACGCTATTCCAGCCATCATTCACCAGCCGCTGGCGCAGGTCGGAATCGATGTTCAGCGCGATTAATGGGATGTGTGCCATCCGGGCAAACTCTAAAATCGGCATATACAGGGCTGCATCAAACCCCCAAACCTCTTCCCAACGAACCTGCTCCAACAGGGTGTCCGCATCCAGCTCACCTGCGACCCACGCATCAAGGCTAGGCTGGGCGCTACGCGGCAACATTTCTAAGCCAATCACCATCTCATCATTTAACGCATGCAGTCCCGCCAGGGTATGCAGTTGCCAACGGTGGTGGGCTATTTCATCGTGCTGTTCCCCCAGCAGTACTACTCGCTGCTGGGCTGCCGTGGCTAGCACCTGGCGTGTTGTCAGCGGTTGCTCTTCCATCCACCACTGGCCCTGAGTAGGGCATGCAGCCAGTGTCATTGTGGGTATTAAACCCAGCAGTAGCGTGGTGGCCAGTGCAGCATAGCTTTTTCTATTGCTGATACGGCTATTGATGATATGGCTATTGCTGATAAGGCTATTGTGCCGCTTCAATGCGCCTGATCTCGGCCAGTAAAGCTTCGGCTTCTTCGGTAAGCGTGGCATTGGCGCGCATATCGCCATTGCGTGACGCCTCCATGGCAGCTTGAAGTTTACGCTCATACTCTTGCTGTAATTTCTTTTTGGGATCGCGCTTAAACATGCCTAACATGAACAATCTCCTCGCTCTCGGCTTCCTGATGTACACCATTTGTATAGGTTTGGAGTGCTCGTGTCGAATGTTTGTTTTGTCAGGGCTTATGTTTCGTAGTGAGAGGAGGCGCTGCACTGACCTAGGAAGCGCTCAAAATCGAGCAGAATGGTATCGAGACTGGCGTGAAGGCGATGATCATCGTCCACCATCCTCAGTGATAATCGCTGCAGGCGGGCACGTTCGATCACCGGTCCAGGAGCGACAACATCGTCACGCCAGCCGTGAATGATGTGCGTGTGTTGTGCCTGGATGGCGAGTGACGTTTCAGGGTAGTCGGCTAAGCCTAGCGCGGGGGCTAACAGAAAACAGCCGAGCACAGGTTGCTGCGCGCTGGCAGCAACACTTAGCCATCCGCCTAAACTTGAGCCTGCCAACACGCAGAAAGCCTGGTCGTCTCCGCGCTCAGCCAGTACCTGTAACAGATGCTGGAGTCGCTGTTGGGGCTCTGCCATTCCCCGGTAATCCATCACCACGGGCTCGCAGTCGTCCAACTTCTCGGCCACGCTTTTCAAAGCTTGGGTTTTCAATGCCCCCGGCCCGCTCTCCAGGCCATGGGATAGGTACACGGTCATCATGATGTTTAGCTCGCTGCACGTTGGATAGCTTCGCCACCCTGTTGAAGATCCTCACCAGCACCGCGAATAGTATTGCAACCGCTGACCAGTAGCAGGGTGATGAGCATTATTAAACCAAGGGCGATGGCGCGTGTCATGGCGGACTCCTTAAAGGCATGAGTATCGCTGAGCTCAGAAGATCGAACCCCTTGCCGAGGGGGCGGCTAAGCACCAAACAGTAAAATAATCCCTGCCGAGGCGTTCCGCTATGGCTGAGTGCGAGAAAAATCGCCTTTATATCGTGTGCTTATGTCGCATGTGTCAGTTCTGCACATCAATGCCAATACATATCGGTGCTCTTAAGGAATTTTTATTTATTTCAAGCGTTTGATTTTAAAGGTAAATTTTAACATTGGCATAGTTTGGCTCAGACCCTGCAGCTACAGTGTAGTTGCTTAGATGTTCAGTTGTTTAGGTTTAGCCGTTTAAATAATTGTTAGCAGTAACTAAGTGAGTGGGCGGACAGGCACAAGGAAGGCAGGATGCCGATAAGTGAACAGGATGTTAAGGGACACTCCGCCCACTCACTGGTTGCAGCGCAAGGAGGCGCTGTTCATCAAGCTAGGGAATGGAATGATGCGAAATGACCATCTCGTGAAAATGAGGTGGTTTTTTTGCGTGCATAAAATAAACTAAGTGTTTGATAAATAGTATCTTTCTATTGGGTCGTGGTTTTTGCATAGCTTTTGTACACATAAAAGCAGTGTTTTGGTCTATCCTTTGATGAAATCAAACTGCAGCGGTTAGAAAACGTCAACGTAACGACCGCACACTATCAGGGACAAGATTATGGCCATGGCATTGATGTTATGCATGTTTGTTTTATTCCTAGGGTTTTCGGGGGTAGGGGTGTATATGATGTTTAAGACATCCTTTATGGCCAGTATGGATGAACGTGATGATATGCCGCCAGACATCTAACCAATGGTTTTGTCTAGATAGCTTTGGCTAGTCGAACTCAAACACGCCCGCTTTTAGCGGGCGTGTTTGCGTCTGGATAACGCCATTATACAGCTAGTTTTTCCACCGGCCTTTGCCCCGATCGGGAACCATACGCCCGAAATAGAGCAAGCCAAATGTAAGCCAGCCGATGGTTAGTAACGCGGTAAAAATAAGCACTGCAAGGGCGCCAAATTCGGCAATTAGCGGCAGGGCGGCGGCGGTGAAAAGCCCACCGCCAACAATGGGTTCAAACATCAGTTGTTTATAGCCAAAGCTTTCTAACGCCCCAGATTCATTTTTAGGGTCCGCCATGCGCATCAGCAGTAGGCCGGTGACGGTGACCCCCATTGATTGGCCAAAGTCACCCACCCCACGTTCAAACCAGTTCTCAGGAATGACACGGGGAGCGATAACGATTAATACGAATAAACCCCAGGCAATCCCCGCTAAAGAAAGGAGCAGGAAGGGAAGAAAGTATTCGCCTAAGGTGGTGAGCGATAGGGTGGCGAGTGCCGCCACAATGGTAAAATCCAGCGCCGTTCCGGCGATGCGTGACATGGTGCGGCTAGACACATGGCGCTCTAAGCCAAACCGCATAACCACTAATTGGACGATGACCCCGCCAATCATGGCGATAGGAAATAGCGGCACATGGGCAAGAATTTCTAAACCGCCATCGCGAGCCCAGGTGACTTGCTCAAACCACTGTAAAGCTGAAAGAATCAGCCAGCCGATGACAATCGCGATGCCCACTAAACCAATATGCAAACTAAGTGGGTCGGTCGTTCCCGCCTCTTGAGCCAGATCCTTCTTGAACTCACTGAATTCTTCAGTGGAAGGGCGCTCATCTTCGCGCATTAACTCGTCTGGATCCTCAGCATTATCGGTCTCATCGTTGAGTTTTACGATTCCACGGCGCGCAGCAATATTGATTAGCACCGTGCCGATGAGTACCCCTCCCACAATACCCACCGTGGCCAAGCCCAGGGCAAGGTCGGCCCCTTCCTCAAAGCCTAACTCCTCAAACGTCTCTGCCATGCCTGCCGCCGTACCATGACCACCCTCAAAGCCGATTTCTATTAACGCCCCGACCATTGGGTTCATATTGAAAACGGGTACTAATACCAGCAGCGCCAAGCTCAACCCGACAACATACTGGCCCCACGCCATGGTTTGCCCGACAACGACCTGAGGCCCTGCACGCAGCCAGATAGTGCGCAGGCCAGGGATCACTTTGCCAATAAACAGGGCTGCAAAGACAACATTAATCAACAGACTCGGCAGGGCAGCCCAGCTCTCCTGCACGTAGGCAGGAAACAGCCCGGGGCTCTGTTCAAAAATAGTGGGCATGGCGCGGCCGATGACATCGGGGCCCATCAGTAGGAGGAGAAGGCCGCCAATGACCGAGCTAGGAAGGAAGAGGCGCCTTAACCAGGGCAGCTTTAGCCGTAGCGCGTTGCTGGCTAAAAGGACTACCGCAATGGTCACTAGCGCTATAAATAACTCACCAACTGTCATGGTCATTACATCACTCCTTGATGTCTGCTTAGCCTAACGCGTGCTTAGCAGGGAAGTTAAAAATGACGAGGTTGGTTTAAAAGTAGCGTTTAATGAGTAAATTCGCGAAAACGAGGGTTTTTACCCCATCCAGTAAAGGCTAACCAAGGCAAAGGCGTAGCCCAAGGCAGCGCCCGCCAGCACATCACTGACATAATGCAGCCCTAAACCCACGCGGGAAATCGCTATCAGCAGGGTTAATGGCAACACCACCGGTAGCAGCCAGGGCGTGTGGGCGGCGACTAAGACACTAAACATTACCGCATGCATGGTGTGGCCGCTGGGGAAGCTATAGCGATCACGTGCCGGTTCACAGCACACTATTCCTTCGCCATAGGTAATAAAGGGCCGTTCGCGGCATAAGCGAGTTTTCACCAGCCGATAAACGGCAACGGCAAACAGGGCAATCACGCTGTACTGCATTACGCGCCATGCGCCATTTGGCTGCAGCCAAGGCTGGGCCATGATCAGTAGTACCCAGACAGGCCAGTCGCCTAATCGGCTAGCAGCCTGCAACGTTAGGCGCCAGGGGCGATTGAGTGAGAGCCGCGACACGCGCTGGCAAAACTGCCACTCCAGCAGGTCAAGACGGTCGAATACGACAAGCGGACGCGGGCGCATGATGAGCCTCCTGGGCTTGGTGTAAATAACGCAAAAACTGCTCAGCAATACCCGTCCAGCTCTGCTCCAGCGCACGTAAACGTGCTACTCGACCTAAGCGAGCGTAATCTGCCGGGTGTTGGCATAGTTCTACGGCTGCCTGTTGGAAAGCAGCGCCATTGCCAGCGGGTACGGTGATACCGTTGTGGCCGCTGTTAATGAGCTCGGCACTGGCAGCATGATCATAAGCCACCACGGCTAAGCCGCTGGCCATGGCTTCTGCCACCACATTCCCCCAGGTTTCTGAAAGAGAAGGGAAGATAAACACATCAGCGCTGGCATAGTGGCGAGCGAGTGACTCTTGACCCACGAAGCCGGTGAAATGCGCATCGGGCAGCGCTTTCTCAAGCTGTGCCCGTGCGGGGCCGTCGCCGACGATCACCTGGGCGATATCGGGGCGCACTTCGCGCATGGCTTGAAGGGTTTCATGGAGCAATGAAAGATTTTTTCAGCAGCTAACCGGCCAACGTAAAGGGCGACCGGTTGATGCTCACCAACGCCCCAGCGTTTGCGTAATGCAGGGTCGCGGTGGGCGGGTGAATAGCGCTCCCCATCTAGGCCGCGTGACAGTACATGGACATCCCGAATCCCCTGGCGCTGAAGTGCTTTAGCCTGCTGATGAGTAGGTACTAACGTTAGGTCGCAGCCATTATGGAAGTAGCGCAAATAGCGCCGTGTGGTCGAAGCCAGCCACGTGACACCGTAATCTTCACAGTAGTGATCAAAGTTAGTATGCCATCCAGCTACCAGAGGAATATTGAGCTGCCGAGCCGCTTGTCTTGCCGCCCAGCCCAGTGGGCCTTGCGTTGCCAAGTAAATAACATCAGGGCGGTGCTTACGCCAGAAACGTCGCAGTGTTGCGGGCCTAACCAGCCCTACTTGCACATCAGAGTAGCCGGGTAAAGCGAGGCGCTGCACCTGTAGTTCGCGGTTAATGCCAGTCGCATTCCCCGCGGCCCGTGGCTGCGGGCGAATCACGTCAACCGGCACTCCTTGCCGGTTAAGTTCATAGCTTAACCGGCTCAGCGTATGAGCAACGCCGTTGATGTCCGGTGACCATGTTTCACTAACAATGCAGAGCCGCATGAGCGATTCATCCCTTTATCACGTTTTCACATAGTGTGTGCGGGAAGAATGACACTGCCGAGTCAAGCAGGTGAATAAGTGATGACATGCCAATAAAAATTAGGGAACCTCTGATTAACTATCGCGCTTGCCGATACGGTGTTAAAAATTGCCTCGTGCGCGAGTCCGATCAAAATGCTCATTTACGGCTCGTAAACTCCGCTTTTTCGTTGATTATTGCCTTGTCTAGTCTGCGCTCATTACGTTAATCAGAGGCTCCTTAGGTTGCAACAATACGAGAAAAATAATGGCCGCCCATTTAAATAGCAGTTAAATATTAAAATAAGATGGCAGTTTTATTTAATAGAGGAATAAAAAATAAGTTCCCAAAAAATTAAAACTTTAAACTTAATGAAATATAACTCCTTTAAGATTCTCAGCGTTGAGGCGTTATTCGTCCTTCATTGTGCCTTCGCAAAGCGCAAGCATTAACTACTTCAATGGGAACAATCATGTTTAAAAAAACGACACTGGCCCTGGCCGTTAGCGGTTTATTGGCAGCCTCTGCAGCACAAGCAGCAACCGTTTATGATCAAGATGGTACCGACCTGGAAATCTACGGCCGTATTGCCATGGGGTTTGAAGGCGGCGGTGTTGATGACGGTGTTGATAACGGTGAAGAGTTCCGTAATTTCGGCTCTCGTCTGCGAATTACTGCTGGCCATCAAATCTCCACTGATCTACGTGCATTTGCGCGTGTCGAGTGGCGCTTTACCGGTGATGAGCGCAACCAGGACTCTGGTTTCGACGAAGTGCGCAACAGTTACCTAGGCTTGGAAAGCCAGCAGTTTGGTACCTTCATGGCCGGTAACTACGACAGCTTCTACGATAGCTACGTAATGACGCCATTCGACGTGTACGTTGAGCGTGGCTATGAGTTTGCGGGTGGTGGTGTACAGGCTCGCGGCGATTCGATTGGCTACAAAACACCAGAACTCAGTGGTTTTCAGGCAGTTATTTCTGCTAAGCACTTCTCTGAGCGTGGTTTGACTGAAGCCGAGCAGACTGCCGAAGGATCCGTTATCGCCACTCAGGGTGGTGTTGTCTACGAAACAGGTCCTGCTCGCTTAGCGCTTGGCTATGTGGAAGATACGGTACGCGGTGGCGGTAACGGTGAAGTGCGCTACGGTGCTACGGGCGAGTTTGCTGTTACGGACGCTTTCGCTGCTCGTGTAGGGTATGAAACTCGTGGTGATGACGATGTTAACGGTGGCGGTTTCGATAAAATCGGCGTTGGCGCTACTTACGCTATCGATTCCTGGAAGTTCTTCGCTGATTACTACAACATCGAAGTAGATGGTGCTAGCGATGAGCGTAACGCTTGGGCGCTAGGCTCTATGTACAAGCTGACGAGTAATTTCGATATGTTCCTCGAACTTAACGATCGTAACCTGGATGCCGTTAATGACTTCGAAGAAGATATGTACTACGCATTAGGCGCTCGCTATCACTTCTAATTAATAGAGTGATGTTGGCGATAGTGTTGCTTTAGTTCTTGGAATAAGTTCTTGGAGTAAGTTCTTGGCATAAGTTCTTTGTATTAGCTCTTTAGCTTTAAGTTAGCTCGCATGTTTCGATCTTTACCGGTGTGGATACGTCCACACCGGTTTTTCATTTGTCTTTAATATGGTTTTAATGGTTTGGTTATATTAAATGACGCGTTTTCTGATTTGCGAAGAGAGCTGCTCAAAGCCAATCACGACGACCAAAATCACTAAAATAATGGTCAAAGCACGGTCGAAATTAAATAACCGCATAGCGGCAGCCAGTTCAACGCCGATACCGCCTGCGCCTACCAAGCCAAGTGTCACCGCCGAGCGCAGTGCTTTTTCAACGCTATAAAGGCTCGTTGCTGTCATGGATGCCAACGTTTCCGGCAAAATAGCACCGCCAATCACGGAAAGCCTTCCAGCGCCCGTGGCGCTCAAGGCCTCAGAAGGGCCGGGATGAACCTCTTCAATGCGCTCCGAAAAAAAACCGGGCCGCAAAGCCGATGGTATCCATCACAATGGCAAGTACTCCTGCAATCGGGCCGAGGCCAACCGCGACCACAAAAATAAGCGCCCAGATTAGGTCTGGGATGGTGCGCATGGTGGCAATCATCAGGCGTGTGATTGAACGAACCCAGGGTGCTGGCGAAGTATTGCGAGCGGCCAGTAGCGCGAAAGGCACGCTCAAAATAACCCCAATGGTGACCCTCACAATGGCAATATTGAGGGTTTCATACATTGACCACGCCAGCACATCGAGATCGGAAAGGTCAGGGGGAAAGGCGCGCCCTAAAAAGTGGACTAAATTGACGGCACCACGCAGCAGGCGTTCCAGGGTTAAATTGGTGGCCATTACACCTTGAACAAACAGCGCTAGAAAAACTAACACCACCCCCCAAGTAAACGGGGAGGGCATGGCAAATCGCGGCGGAAGAGACGGTGTGGTACGACGTTGAATAGGCATATCGCTCTCGACATTAACGGATAGAGGGAATGGCGGTGGTATCAGTGGCTGGGGCAGAGGTTTGGTCAACCCGCACATCACCCTGGTCGAGCTGCTGCATAGTGGCCAGCGCCACGTCCGTCCGCGGCGAATCGAGCACTATTTGGCCCGCCTTCATGCCGACGATGCGGTCACCGTACTGCTGGGCTAACTCCAACTGGTGCAGTGTGCACAGCACGGTTAGCTGGCGTTCTGCCACTACGTCGAGCAGCAGATCCATGATTTCTTTTCCCGCCTTTGGGTCAAGGCTGGCCACCGGCTCGTCGGCAATAATGATCTCGGCGTCTTGCATCAGCGTGCGGGCAATCGCCACCCGCTGCTGTTGACCACCGGAGAGTTCGCGGCAGTCAGCGTGTGCCTTGTGCGCTAACCCAACGCGTTCAAGCGATGCCATGGCGCGTTCGCGCAAGTCATTGCTCGCAAAGCAAGCCAGTGAGGAGAGCAGGCCAAAGCGTTGCTGGCCCATGGCGCCGTACAGCACGTTTTGAAAAACGCTGACGTTTTGCACCAGGTTAAATTGCTGGAAAACCACCCCCACTTTGCGCCGTAGCTGGCGTAATTTAGCTTTTGAAAGGTGGTTAAGGGGTTGCCCAAAAATGGTGATATCCCCTTGGTCGTGAGGCGCTAATCCATTTAAACAGCGCATCAACGTCGATTTTCCGCAGCCGTTTGCACCGAGTAAAATTACGCACTCGCCTTTGCTAATCTCTAGCGTTAAGCCACGCAGTACGTGTAGTTCACCGTAGCGTTTATGCACGTGTTGGACGCTTATAGCCTTCATAAAAAAACCTCCTGTACTAAGGACAGGAGGTGAATACGGTCAATAATCATGCTGAAACCTATCTAAAAGCAGCACGTCCCTGTGCTGAAGTGGAACGACAAGAGAGCGCTGCTTACAGGGCGATACCGGCGGCTTCGTAGGCACGGCGCACCACGTCGTAATCTTCGTTGGTGCGGTCAAAACCGAGTGATGAGTCGCGGTTTAAAAACTTATCTTCGTTGCGATCTGTCGCAATGAGCGCATTCCAAAGCGTGTCGGCATTGGTTCTGAGCGTCTCGCGCAGGGCTGTTTTACAGGCGTCATCCAAAGAGCCGCGCATCACCACCGGGTCGCCGGGCAGTACATCACTTTGAGCTATCACGCGATACTCGCCGTTGGGGTCCATGGCTTGGATTTCGTCGATATCCCGGTTGCCGCCGCCCATGGCATCTACATCACCATTGACGAGGGCGGCAATGCGCGCATCGCCGGCCATAATGATTTCCAAGTCGCGTTGAATATCTAAACCTGCGTCGACCAGCATTTGGCTGGGGAAAATATGCCCGCTGGTTGAGCCCACATCTTTCAGCGCTACGCGGCGGCCTTCCAGGTCTTCAAGCGTTTCGATCTCGCTCTCGGCGGGCACAAAAAAGCTGCTGCCGTAGTGCGGGCGCTCAATGGCAAACAAAATTTCGATATCGCTTTCGCGGTCAAATAGCACGAACTCGGATGGACCTGCGAAAACCAGATCAACGTCGTCATACTGCAGCGCGGTGCCTGCGGCGGTACGGTTGCTCAGGCTAAACATCTCCAGAGCAAGGCCAGTGGTGGTTGCAAAGGCTTCGGCGAAGGGGCCAAAGGCTTCTTCTAACGGTCCCATGCCTTCAATGCCGGTATCTGCCATGCGAATGGGATTAGGGCAAACATTGCTTAAGTCGTCATTGGCGAAAACGGTAGGCGTCGCGAAGACAGCCATGCCCGCGATAGCCAAGCTCAGCCCTGTCTTATACATAGTGGTGTTACCCATATTGGCTTTATACATGAGTCGTTTGTCCTGTCAGCGATACGACGAAAAATTGAGGTGGTCGTAGAGTGACAGCCGACAATGACGGTTGGGTGTAGTGAAGGTGACGATCTCGTCACGGATTTATGACAGCACCCATGGGCTATCTTTACTGCTAAAGTGCCAATACATGGACATGAAAGGAGTCATCAATATGCGTCTTAACCGCTATGGCATTGCGCTAGGGACAGCTTTATTCGTCACCGCTCCTCCCGTACTGGCCGAGAATTTCACCCTTACGCTGTTTCATACCAACGACCTGCACGGGCGTACCGATCAGTACCCTTACTTAGTCACCACGCTAAAGGAAGCCCGTGAGCAGTATGGCGAAGCGCTATTGCTGGACGCGGGCGACATTTTTTTCAGGCACGCTCTACTTCACTGAATTTCAGGGCCAGGACGCTCTCGAATTCATGAATTTAATGGGCTACGACGCCTTTGTGCCGGGTAACCATGAGTTTGATTTGGGTGATGCGGAAGAGGGCCACCAGGCGTTAGCGGCGTTTTTTGAAGGCGCTGAGTTTCCCATTTTAGGTGCCAATTTAGATTTTTCAGCGGGGCCGGAATTTGCTGCCATACTGGGTGATTCGTTGAGCGCGGACCCGCAAGACGGGCAACTTTATGACGGCATTATTGTTGAGCATCAAGGTGAGCAAATCGGCATCTTTGGGTTAAGCACCCAAGATAGCGAGACAATCTCCAGCCCCGGCCAAGTCACTATTAGCGATTATCGCCAGGCGGCGGAGGCCATGGTGGCAAGCTTCGAAGAACAGGGGGTTAATAAGATTATCGCGCTTACTCACCTTGGTTACGACAGCGACCCCAGCATGGGGAACGACCTGCTGCTGGCGGAGCACGTTGACGGTATCGATATTATTATTGGCGGCCATAGCCATACCCAAGTCTCACCGCCCATGCTGCTTAGCGAAAACCGCGACGGTGAAGCGTTGACGCCCACTGCGATCGGTCAGGCGGGTGAATATGGGCAACACCTCGGCGTGATGCAGGTGACCTTTGATGACAGTGGGGTGGTGGTGGATGTCAGCGGTGAGCTGCTCGCCGTGGATGATCGCGAGTCAGATCCTGACGCAGCTGAGCGGCTAGCGCCTTACACCGCTGCGATTGAAGAGTTACGTGACACGCAGGTGGGGGCCAAAGTCATCACTGCACTGCCTAACCCACGCCACGGTAACGGCGATGAGCAGAGCGTGCGTGCCAATGAAACTGCGCTGGGTAATTTAATCACGGATGCTCAATTGCAGGCGGCCCAGCAAGTGGCGCCCGACACGGTGATGGCGATCCAAAATAGCGGTGGCATCCGTGAGGCGATTGAGACGGGCGATGTGACAGTGGGCGATTTGATTGCCGTGCAACCGTTTGGCAATCGCTTAACGCTGCTTGATGTCACCGGCGCTGAGTTGCTGGAAACCTTTGAAATCGCTTTAGCCAATGCACCCGATGAAAACGGCGGTTTTCTGCATGTTTCAGCCGGCGTCGAGCTGGTTTATGACAGCGATAAGCCGGTGGGTGAGCGCTTGGTCAGCCTGAAGGTCGCTCAGGAAGGCGCGATGCAGGCCATTGATAGCGAACGCACCTATACTATAGCTACCAATAACTTCACTGCCGCGGGCGGCGATAGCCATGCCGCGCTAGGTGCTGCTTATGATGACGGCCGCAATACCATTGTCGGTAATACGGATTGGGAAATGCTGCGTAACTATATGGTCGACCGGAAAGAGGTCTTCTATACAGTCGAAGGGCGGATTATTGACGTTGCCGAAGAGGCTAATTAAACGCACATTAAGTGGTTCCGGCCATGGCCACGATTGAACAGCTTTATCAGTGTTACTCCCGGCGCGTGCAGGCCACGCTGATTCGTCTGCTTGGTGATTTCTCCTTAGCGGAAGAAGCCAGCCAAGAAGCCTTTGCTGCCGCACTTCAGCAATGGCCTGCAACGGGCGAGCCGGATAATCCGCTAGCGTGGTTGATCCGCACCGGATACCGCCGTGGTATTGACCAGCTACGCCGTCATGGCACCGCTCGGCGCAACGCTCATTTGATCGCAACATCGGATGCCATGACGGAAGCAATGGTAGAGCCCGACGAGCGCAGCATTGAGGATGATCAACTGCGCTTGCTGTTTACCTGCTGTCATCCCAGCTTGACCATGGAAGCCAGGGTCGCGCTGACCCTGCGAGAAATGTGCGGCCTGACGACCGAGCAAGTGGCGAGTGCGCTACTGACCAAACCCGCAACACTGGCGCAGCGTATCGTTCGCGCCAAGCGTAAAATCCGCGATGCCGGTATACCCTACGAAGTGCCCGAGCGCACACAGCTGCCACAACGCCTGCCCAGCGTGCTGCAGGTCATTTACTTGGTGTTTAACGAAGGTTATTCGCGCAGCGATGGTGAGCAGGTGATCGACGTCAACCTCATCGATGAAGCGATTCGCCTGGGCCGCGCCTTAGCGGATTTATTGCCCCACGGCGAAGTGTTTGGCTTGCTGGCGTTAATGCTGCTGCACGACGCCCGCCGCGATACCCGGCAAACGGTCAGCGGAGAGCTGATGACACTGGAAGAGCAGGATCGAAAGCGCTGGGATGCCGAACGGATTCGCACCGGGCTTGCGTGGTTGGAACGCGCCTTACCGCTCACACCGGTGAGTGCTTACACCTTGCAAGCCTCTATTGCCGCCGTCCATGCTCAAGCTCCTAGCGCGGAAACCACCGATTGGGCACGCATTGTGCGCCTCTACGAAGCACTATACCTACAACAGCCCACCCCTATTCTGGCGCTGAACCGTGCTGTTGCGGTTGCCATACGTGATTCGCCGCAGGCGGGCTTGATGCTGTTGGATGCACTGAGTGAGCACCCTCAGATGCACCACTACCACCTTTACCACGCAGCAAAAGCCGAACTCTACCGCCGTTCCGGCGACCGGCTTGCTGCGGTTCAGGCGTATCAGCAGGCGCTGGCGCTGGCCAGCCAATATCCTGAGCGGCAGTTTCTTACCCGACGATTAGCCGAACTTAACCTCCCCGCATAAAAAAATTGGCGTCGCTGTCGATTCGTTCGTCTTTAGTACGACTTACCTATACAGCCATTAGCGAATTTGCTTTTGGTTGTCAGCATCATGCTGACCAGAGTGCATAGGAGAGCCCTCGATATGAAGTACGTCGCGCTGGTTTATTACCAGGAAAGCATCATTAACGCCATGACCGAACAGGCCTGGCAAGACCTCAACCAGGAGTGCATTGCCGGGGTCGAGCGCATGACGGCACAGGGAAAATACCTGGCCGGACAGGCGCTCCAGCCCATTGATACTGCCACGACCGTGCGGGTAAGGCATGGTGAAACGCTGCTGACGGATGGCCCCTTCGCTGAAACCAAAGAGCAGTTGGCGGGGTTCTATCTGCTGGATGCCGTCGATTTGAATGAGGCGCTACAGCTCGCCAGCCGCATAGCGCCCGCTCGCCTCGGCAGCATCGAAGTCAGGCCCGTGCGTGAATTACCCCCAAAGCGTGAGTAAGCCGTTATTCGATAACCCTTATTCGATGATTTTTAATCGATTGACCAGGAGCACCCACATGAACAGTGCAGATAAACACTATGTAGACGGTTTCGTGGCAGCCGTGCCCACAGCAAATAAAGAAAAATTCATTGCCCATGCCCAGATGGCGGCGGGGATTTTTAAAGAGTTAGGTGCTCTAAAAGTCGTCGAGTGCTGGGGCGACGACGTACCTGACGGTGAGGTCACGTCGTTTCCGATGGCAGTGAAGTGTCGTGACGACGAGACCGTCGTTTTCTCTTGGCTGATTTGGCCTTCTAAACAGGTGCGCGACGCAGGCATGGCCAAAATGATGGAAGATCCACGTATGCAGCCAGACGTAAATCCCATGCCTTTCGATGGAAAACGGATGATTTTTGGAGGGTTCGAAACCATCGTGGTGGAGTGAGAGTGTCAGTCTCCTGTACGTTTTCCCGTGGCGCTATTGAAAGGATGCAGGGCGTCGCGGGTGACATAAAACGCAGGGTTTCACCTTCGGCGACCGGCGGCTGGCCCGATACGCGGATCACCGTGGGCTGGTCGCTATTGGCGAGGGTCACGTACAGGTGGCTTTCGGCACCGGCGGCTTCAAACAGTGCCAGCGTTGAATCGACAATTAGGTGAGGCGCGGCTGGCGTGGCTAAGTGCATATCATCCGGGCGAATGCCGACGGTATCGGTGCCGTCGGGCAGATTATCCAGTAGACCGTTGGCGCCTTGTTCGTTCAAGTAATCCACCGGCAGCATATTCATGGCGGGGGAGCCGATAAACCCGGCCACAAACATGCTGGCGGGGCGGGCGTAGATCTCCATGGGCGTGCCCACTTGCTCAATCTGCCCGGCGTTCAGTACCACTAAACGGTCTCCCAGGGTCATGGCTTCCAACTGGTCGTGGGTCACGTAGAGGCTGGTGGTTTTCAGGCGTCGCTGCAGTTGCTTGATCTCCACGCGCATCTGCACGCGCAGCTTGGCATCCAGGTTGGAAAGCGGTTCATCAAACAGAAACGCCGCGGGCTCACGCACCAGCGCGCGGCCCATAGCCACTCGCTGGCGCTGACCGCCGGAGAGCTTGCGCGGTTTGCGTTCAAGAAAATCCTCGATCTCAAGCATTTTGGCGGCAATACGTACCCGCTTTTCAATCTCGTCTTTTTTAAAGCCGCGATTCTTAAGGCCATAGGCAAGGTTGTTGTACACCGTCATATGCGGATAGAGCGCATAGTTCTGGAACACCATGGCGATATCGCGCTCGGCGGGCTCGAGCTTATTGACCACCCGCTCGCCGATTTTGAGCGTCCCTTCGGTGATCGTCTCAAGCCCGGCGACCATGCGCAGCAGCGTGGATTTACCACAGCCTGAAGGCCCCACCAGCACCACGAACTCGCCGTCTTCAATATGCAGGTCGATACCTTTTACCGCATTCACATTGCCTGCGTAGGTTTTCTTAAGCCCTTCCAAGGTAATGCTGGCCATCTTATTTCTCCGTCTCGGTCAGGCCTTTCACAAACAGGCGTTGCATAAACAGAATCACTAATACCGGTGGCAGTGCGGCCATGACCACGGCGGCCATCACCAAATGCCATTGCGGGTTCTCTTCTGAGGTCATGCGCTGTATGCCCATCACAATGGTGGTGTAGTCGGGGTCGGTGGTGATCAGCAGCGGCCACAAATACTGGTTCCAGCCATAAATAAACATGATCACAAAAAGCGCCGCGATGTTGGTCACGGAGAGCGGCATCAAGATGTCTTTAAAGAATTTGAACGGCCCCGCACCATCCACGCGGGCGGCTTCAAGCATCTCTTCGGGAATGGTCATAAAGAACTGGCGGAACAGGAAGGTGGCAGTGGCCGAGGCAATTAGAGGAATCGACAGCCCGGCAAAGCTGTTGAGCATTTTAAGGTCGGCGACCACCTGAAAGGTAGGGATAATGCGCACTTCCACCGGCAGCATCAGGGTGACGAAGATCAGCCAGAAAAAGAACATCCGGAAGCGGAAGCGGAAGTAGACAATGGCAAAGGCGGAGAGCAACGAAATCGACAGCTTGCCCACGGTAATCGCCATGGCCATCACAAAACTGTTCCACAGCATCAATGCAGCAGGCGGAGAGTTAGCTGATGACACGCCGGACTGCCACATCTGGGTATAGTTTTCGATCCCGTGGCTGCCCGGCAGCAGCGGTATGGTGCCGCGCATCAGTTCACCTGGCGCCTGGGTCGAGGCCACAACGGCGATATAAACCGGAAAAACCACCAGCGCAACGCCAATGATTAACACGGTGTGGGCGAAAAAATTGGCCCATGGGCGGTTTTCAACCATGACAACACTCCAATGAGGCCTATTTAATAGTTCACGCGCCGCTCAATAAAGCGGAATTGAATCACCGTCAGCGCCACCACAATCACCATGAGTATTACCGACTGAGCGGCCGACGAGCCCAAATTGAGTCCCACAAAGCCATCGGCGTAGACCTTGTAAACCAAAATGTTGGTCGACTGAGCCGGGCCGCCCTGTGTCGTGGCGTGGATAATGCCAAAGGTATCGAACATGGCGTACACCACGTTAACCACCATCAAGAAAAAGGTGGTGGGCGAAAGCAGCGGGAAGATAATCGTCCAGAAACGCTTAATGGGGCTGGCGCCATCAATCGAGGCCGCTTCAATCAGCGATTGGGGAATGGACTGTAAACCCGCTAGAAAGAACAAAAAATTGTAGGAAATCTGCTTCCAGGCAGCGGCCAAAATCACCAGCAGCATGGCGTCACTACCGGAATTGCGGTGGTTCCAGTTGTAACCCACCATTTCCAGCATATAGGGCACGATGCCGATGGAGGGGTTGAAGATAAACCACCACAAAACGCCCGCAAGCGCGGGGGCAATGGCGTAGGGCCAGACCAGTAGCGTGGTGTAAGTACTGCGTGAGCGAATCATCCGATTGACGGTGCTGGCCAGCAGTAATGCCACCGACATGGAGATGAGCGTCGTGCCCACCGCAAATACCACGGTGACCGACATTGAGTTGAGGTAGCTACCGTCGCGGAATAGGCGGGCAAAGTTTTCAAGGCCCACAAAGGTCGTTTTCAGCCCAAAGGCGTCTTCGCGCAGTAGCGACTGATACAGCGCCTGGCCCGCTGGCCAGATAAAAAAGATCAGGGTGATGATCACCTGAGGCGCCAGCAGCGCAAACGGCAGCCAGCCCCCCGGAAACGTCATGCGTTTAGTTTGCATGGGCAGCTCAGCCAAGTAGCCATAGATATAAGCATTAATAAACGAAAGCGCCGCCTACCCTAGAGGGTAGGCGGCGAAGTAAGTGCTTATTTACTGATTGGCGGATTCAAAATCACGCAACAGGTCATTACCGCGTTCTACCGCGTCATCTGCCGCTTCCTGGCCGGATTTATCGCCGGTCATTACGGCTTCCATCTCTTCGGAAATGATGTCGCGAATCTGCACGAAGTTACCAAAGCGAAGGCCTTTCGAGTTCTCGGTCGGCTCGTTGAGGGTCATCTGCTTCAGGGAAATATCTGCACCGGGGTTCTCTTCGTAGTAACCCTGCTCTTCACTTAAGTCCCAAGCGGCCTGAGTGATCGGCAGATAGCCCGTTTGCTGGTGCCACTGCGCCTGCACTTCGGGCTGTGAAAGGTATTCAAAGAACGCCGCAACGGCTGCGTACTCTTCGTCACTGTGGCCCTGCAGTGTCCACAGCGTAGCGCCACCGATAATCGAGTTCTGTGGAGCGCCGTCTACATCGGCGTAGTAGGGCTGCATGCCAAAACCGACTTCAAAGTCAGAGTTGGCGGCGACATCGGCGCGAGAGGCTGAGGAGCCAAAGAAAATCGCGCAGTCCTGGGAGTAGAACATCGGCTCGGAGTCAGGACCGGTGCCGGGGCCCGCCCAGCGGTAAACGTTCTCTTCCTGCCAGTCGTGTAAGTTATCCCAATGGCGGTCCACCAGCTCATTGTTGAAATTAAGCTCGGTTTCCATGCCGCCAAAGCCGTTTTCCAGTGTGCCGAGCGGCGAGTTATGCATGGCGGAGAAGTTTTCCAGCATTACCCAGCTTGGCCAAGACGACGTAAAACCACAGCTGGCCGCCCCTGATTCGACGATTTGTCGAGAGAAATCGGCCAGCTCTTCCCATGTTTCGGGGGGCTGCTCTGGGTCTAGGCCCGCTTCCTCAAACACGTCGCGGTTGTAGTACATAATGGGTGTCGAGGAGTTGAACGGGAAAGAGAGCATGTTGCCGTTAGTGTCCGTGTAATAACCGACCACGGCGGGCAGGAAGGCGTCGTTATCGAAAGCGCGACCGTGCTCTTCCATCAACTCATAAACAGGATAAATGGCGCCTTTGGCGTTCATCATGGTGCCGGTGCCGACTTCAAACACTTGCAGGATATGCGGCTGTTCGTTGGCACGGAAAGCGGCAATCGCGCCCGTCATGGTTTCAGCATAGGTGCCGCGGTAGCTGGGATTAACCTGGTACTCATCCTGGGACGCGTTGAAATCCTCGGTGATGCCTTCAAGAATTTCGCCGAGCTGGCCCCCCATGGCGTGCCACCAGCTAACTTCCGTTGCGGCCTGGGCAGATAGGCTCAGGCTGGCAGTCGCCACACCAACGGCAAGCGCGTGCAGTGTAAAACGTGACATAACAGCTCCTTGTGGGCCTGAGCTTAGTCAGGCGTGCAATGCGTTTATTGAGATTTTTGGATGCATTGAACAGTAAGAAGTGTAGATGACGTTTAAATGAATGCACGGTGAACCTGTCATGACAGTCAACGTTAGTGGGCGAGAGTAGGCGAAGGGTCTGGAGGGTGTTAGGGTTAGCGCAACGCTATTTTGACACGCTAGGAAAGCAAATCTCATGTCCGATGCCATTGCGCTGCTCGAAAAACTGATCGCCTTTGACACCACCTCCAGCGAATCCAATCTGGCGCTGATTGAGTATGTGGAAGGTTATTTAGCCGAGTACGGCGTGAGCGCCGAGCGGGTGATGAGCCCCTGCGGTACCAAGGCGAATTTGATCGCAAGAGTCGGCCCAGATGCGCCTGGTGGGGTAATGCTTTCCGGGCATACCGATGTGGTCCCGGTGGCGGGGCAGCCGTGGTCAAGTGATCCCTTTACTCTGCGCGACGGTGGCGATGGGCGGCTATACGGGCGTGGCTCCTGCGATATGAAAGGCTTTATCGCCTGTGTATTGGCGATGGTGCCCAACTGGTCGAAAGCGCCTTTACAGCAGCCCATTTATCTTGGCTTCTCTTACGATGAGGAGATCGGCTGCGTGGGTGCGCCAAGCCTTATTAAGCGCTTTTACGAGCACTACTCCACCACCGCCCATGTGATTGTCGGCGAGCCCACCAGTATGCAGCCGGTGGTGGCACAAAAAGGCGCTACTAACCTGCGTACCACCGTCATGGGTCAGGAAGCGCATAGCAGCCAGGTCAATCAAGGCACGTCCGCCATTCACGTAGCGGCAAGGCTAGTCACCTTTATTGAAGATACGATGGCGGCGTTAGTAGAAGAGGGGAGGGTCGATGAGGCCTTTAACGTGCCTCACACCAGTCTGCATGTGGGCAAAATAAAAGGCGGTACGGCGATCAATATTATGGCGCGGGAGTGCCAGTTTGAGTGGGAGATTCGCCACCTGCCAACGGACACCTTCGACGAAATATACGCGCGCTTTGAGGCGTTTTGCGCCACGTTAACCGCTGAGCTGCAGGCCAAAGGGAAGCACGTTGAGATCACGACCGAGCCGCTTAATGTCACCGTCCCGGGGCTGGCCGATCGTGATAACGACCACGTGCTTCGCTTGGCCAAAGAGCATTTGCCTCCCGCTTGCTGCAACCACGCGGTGGCTTACGCCACGGAAGCAGGGCAGTTCCAGGGCCAAGGCTTACAAACGATTATTCTTGGCCCTGGCAGCATCGCCCAGGCACATCAGCCCGATGAATATATTGATATTGCTCAGCTAGAGGAGTGCGAGTCGTTCCTCACTAAGATGGGTAAAGCGCTGGAGCAGCCAGCCTAGCGTTCGCGATTGACTAAAAAAAATCCCACCCTTAAAAGGGGTGGGATTTTTTGATATACCATTTTAGTGCTGAGGATGTTGTTCAAACAGCTCAGCTTTAGCATGGCGCATCACATCTTCGCACGCCTGCTGTTGGGCTAACTGCGTTAGCAGGCGCTGAGTTACTTCGAAACCCTTGCCTAAGCAAGTATCCACTTCCTGTGGACTAACTGCTGGCGTCACTCGGTAATCGATTTTTACCGTGCGCCCGCCACCTTCCAGCCGGTCTGCAACTCCCCTGAGCCGCCACGCGATTTTCTCTTTCCAAGTTGCTGATTCTTCCGCGCCTTCGTTTACGCTAAACGTGCACTGCCATTCCGGTTTAAAGACCTTCATAGGAGAACCTCCAAAATGTTTGGAAAGAATGATCAATCGTGATTCGTACCCCATCGTCTGAATGTATTGCCCCACTACTATATACCTAACGCAGCGTGAATATCGAAACAATACTGATACACGCCGGGCGACGCGCATAGGGCGTATCGGTTAGGCTATAGAAAAGATGGCTAAAGAGCTTAGGTTATGACCCGCACGACTGATGTAAGTTGCCCCTGTGGCAGCGATTTAAGGCTGGCTCTCTGCTGTGGTCGTTACCATCAAGGTGCCTTCGCACCTGATCCTGAAGCGTTGATGCGCTCTCGCTATTCGGCCTTTGCATTGGGCCTTAGCGATTACCTACTGGCCACGTGGCACCCCACCACACGGCCAGCAGAACTTGCGCCTGACCCCGAAACCGAGTGGAAATCGCTAACCATTGTTTCTGCAGAACCGCCGTTAGGTGATAGTGGACAGGTGCATTTTCGTGCCTGTTTTTACGGACGAGGAAGAGAGCAAAAAGGGTGGCATGTATTAGAGGAGGCTTCCCGTTTCGTTAAGGAGCAGCAGCGTTGGTGGTATGTAGATGGTAGCCCTTCACTTAACCGCTTAAAGCCACGCCGAAACGACCCGTGCCTATGTGGTAGCGGGCGCAAATTAAAGGTATGTTGCGGTGAGTAGTGGCATCGTTCAGCCCCACAAAACGGATTCTCAGTGGTATCTCTATTTGCTGGAGTGCCAGCGCGGTACGTATACGGGCATTACCAATAACCTCGCTAAGCGCTATCAAGCGCACTGCACGGGCAAAGGGGCGCGTTATACCCGCGCTAACCCGCCCCTTGCCTTGCTGGGCGCCGAGCCGTTTGACGACCGCGCCGCCGCCAGCCGAGCTGAATATCGCTTAAAGCAGCAAACGCCGAGCCAAAAGCGCCGCTGGGCCAAGCTATGGCCTGTTCAGTTAGATGCCGATTAAGGAACCCACATGCTGACGTTTTATTCAGAGGATAGCCGCTTACGCCAAGCGCGCACGGAGCTACATGATGGCGCGTTGGTTACCCCGTTTGAGTGCCCGGAACGGCTTGATTTAGTGCTAAAGCATCTCCGCCAGTCGGGGCTTGGCGATATTCGTGCGCCTAACGCCTATGGGTTAGCGCCGGTGCAAGCGGTTCACGACCATGACTATGTGACGTTTCTGGCCAACTGCTGGAAAGAGTGGGGCGCAACCGGGCATGAGGGCGAAGCGATTCCCAATATTTGGCCCGCCCGAACGATGCGTGCAGACCGCATTCCCCGCTCGATTAGCGGCCGGTTAGGCTACTACGCCTTGGCGGCGGAAACGTCGATCTCAGAAGGTACCTTTGAAGCTGCTATGGCGAGTAAAGATGTGGCGTTGGGAGCTTTAGAACATACGCTACAAACCGGCGAACCCAGTTTTGGGCTCTGTCGCCCGCCGGGTCACCACGCCGCTTATGATCAGTTTGGCGGTTACTGTTTCTTTAATAACGCCGCCGTTGCAGCTCAGCGTGCCTTGGACGCTGGCAAACGTCGGGTCGCTATTCTTGACGTTGATTTCCATCACGGCAATGGCACTCAGCAGATTTTCTATGGCCGTGACGATGTCCTGTTCATCTCGATACACGGTGATCCAGACGTCACCTTTCCTTACTATTTGGGCTACGCTGATGAAAAAGGCGAGGGTAGAGGCGAGGGCTTTAACGTCAACTACCCGTTGCCACCGGGCACCAGTGTGGCTACCTGGATGGCGACGCTGGAGCAAGCATTGGCGCAGATTCAAGCCGCCGAATGCGAGTGTCTGATTGTATCGCTGGGGGTCGATATCTTTGAGGGTGACCCGATAAGCGCCTTCACCTTCACCAGTGCAGACTTCACGCTACTAGGTGAACGCCTAGCCCAAGCAGGCTTACCCAGCGTATTTCTGATGGAAGGGGGCTATGCGGTGGACGCAATCGGTGTCAATGTAGTCAACGTGTTACAAGGTTTTGAGCAGGGTTTAGAAAAAAACCTGGAACAGGAACACTACAAGGGTAAAGGTTAACCAGTGACAGCGGCCCGTAAATCGGGCAGGCTAATGCCCTTTCAACGGGGCAGGGAGCTCGAGCGTGGCAGTGTATGGTGGAATTCAGGCGCATGAATTGGAACGTTGGCTCAATGCCTTGACCAACGCAGCCTATGACCGACGCTGCCCGTTAGCAAAAGTACACGGTGGTAATGCCCGTGCCCGTACCGCCCGGCAGAATTTATTGCTGCTCGCCCACGACTACCGCGGTGGTCAACTCACCCGCGAAGAGTGCGCCCACGACCTAGGCCACTGGTGCGAAACCTACCTTAGTGAAGCGGAATGGTACGTGCTGGTCGGCACCCGCCAAGCGCCTTCTCAGCCGCAAAACGAAGAAGAGAGAAGTCTCTCCGTGCTCAAGCAGCACCGGGTAGGGTAAGTCTGCCATTGTGATAACGCGTTACTTAAACAAGCAAAAACCAAAAAGCCCCTACATAGGGGTTTTTTTATAGGTGTAGTGTATCTATACAGTGGAAGCTTATTTGAAAGTAGACGAATTAGTGGGCGCTAAATAATTATAGATTGACAACAGTTTAGCAAGATAAGTAGTTTGAAACGATCACTGTATACGACTAACGGTTTAGGAAGGCTCTGGTTACCTAGCGTAGAGCTTAACAAAAGACTGCCCACGAGTAGGGAGCATGGCATCTTGTGACAACATCACCCGCGCTATCGGTTCGCTCCTTGAGCGTGAATTTTGGTTCCAATCAGGTGGTTAAAAACCTGAGTTTCGATGTCTTTGCTGGCAAAACAACGGCGATCGTTGGTGAATCGGGATCGGGTAAATCGGTGACCTCCCTGGCCATTATGCGCTTGGTAGAGTACATGAACGCTGAGATTACCAGTGGTTCGATACTGTTTCGCCACGATGCTGGTGGTTCTCAGCCGCAAGACCTTACCCAGCTTTCCGACAAAGCAATGCGCAAGATACGTGGCAAGGATATTGCCATGATCTTTCAGGAACCAATGACGTCGCTGAATCCTGTTTACACCATCGGCGACCAGGTTACTGAAGTGCTGGTACTGCATGAAAAACTCTCAAAAGAAGCAGCCCGCGTCGAAGCGGTAAAACTGTTGAAACTGGTACGGCTACCCGATGCAGAGGCGCTATTAAAGCGCTACCCACACCAGCTGTCTGGCGGTATGCGTCAGCGTGTAATGATCGCCATGGCGCTGGCTTGTCGTCCTAAGGTATTGGTGGCAGATGAGCCGACGACGGCGCTGGATGTAACGATTCAAGCGCAAATTCTCACCATTATGCGCGACCTCCAGCAGGAACTTGGCATGGCGGTCATTTTTATCACTCATGATATGGGCGTGGTGGCGGAGATGGCTGACCAAGTGGTGGTCATGCGCCATGGCGAAAAGGTCGAGGAAGCCTCGGTAGAGGAGATATTTGCCCGCCCCCAACATCCCTATACACAGGCACTGTTAGCTGCGGTTCCTAAGCTTGGAAGCATGCAGGGCGAAAACTTACCCCGTATGGATCCTTTGGTTGTACTGGAAGGAAATGTTGCGTGCACGCTTGGTGAAAGCCGCCAGCAGGATACCGCGAGAACCGATGCAGCTCCGGTCGTGGAAGTAGAAAATCTAGTGACCCGTTTCGATATCCGCAAAGGATTCTTTGGCGGTGTTAGCCATCGTGTGCATGCAGTTGAAAATGTCAGTTTCTCTATTTTTCCTGGCGAAACGTTAGCCTTAGTCGGCGAGTCAGGGTCTGGTAAGTCCACCATTGGTCGCACCATTCAGCAGTTGCAGGAAAGCACCAGTGGCACAATACGCTTTGGTGGCAAGGCGGTCGCCGACATGTCGCGGGCAGAAAAAATGCGCCTCCGCCAGGAAGTACAGTACATTTTTCAAGACCCCTTTGCCTCCCTGGACCCACGTAAAACCGTAGGCTTCTCGATAGCAGAACCTATCCGTACCCATAGCCTGCTGCAGGGTTCAAAGGCCATCCGACAGCGTGTCGACCAGTTGCTGGAGCGTGTTGGCCTAAGTGCCGACCAAGCCGAGCGTTACCCTCATGAGTTTTCCGGCGGCCAGCGGCAACGAATATGCATCGCCCGCGCCCTAGCATCCAAGCCTAAGTTGATCATTGCTGATGAAGCGCTATCCGCCTTAGATGTATCCATCCAAGCGCAGATCATTCACCTGCTGATGGAGTTGCAACAAGATGAAGGCTTGGCCTATCTGTTTATTAGCCATGACATGGCGGTAGTGGAAAAAATGAGCCACCGTGTGGCGGTGTTGCATCTTGGTCAAGTTGTCGAGTTAGGCGAGCGCCGGGCGGTGTTTGATACCCCTCAGCACTCCTACACTCGTAAGCTCTTAAGCGCTGTGCCAGTGGCCGATCCTGCCCAGCGTAGGGAGCGGGTATTGCTACAGGGCGATATTCTCAGCCCCATCCGCAAGGTAGGTGACGAGCCTGAGCATCTGCCCTTAGTGCAGGTGGCAGCTGGTCATTTTGCTGCTCAGGAAGCGCGCAGCGCCGAGCGTTTGTCGTCATAGTTGGTTTCCAAATGATACAAAAACAGGAGTGATTCCATGCAAAGAACTAAGCGTATTCTCAATAGCGCAATCGCGGGTGTGGCACTGAGCGTAGCCCTTTCCGCCTCTGCGCAAGCTGGTACGTTAACGATTGCCTCGCCGCAAGACCCGGGTACCTGGGACCCTATCGATACTTTTCTGGTTAACTGGGCGTCGGTAGCCACCAATATTTTCGATGGTTTGACGTACAGGGGACCTGATTTAGAGTTGGTACCTGGTTTAGCGACCGAGTGGGAAGAACTGGATGACGGCACCCGTATCCGTTTTACCCTGCGTGAGGGCGTTACTTTTCATAACGGTGAAGCCTTTAATGCTGAGGCGGTAAAATTTACCTTTGATCGTCTGCTAGGTGATGAAGGCGCCCAAGGGCCACAGCGTTCCAACTATACGGCTATCGAAAGTGTAGAAGTGATTGATGATTACACGGTCGACTTTCACCTTAATGAACCTGACCCGGTACTGCTGACTAAACTAGCCGGTTATGGCGCGATGATTGTGCCCCCTGAGTACTTGGCTGAACATGGCGATGATCACTTCAATACCCATCCGGTAGGCACTGGGCCCTTCAAGGTGGTTGAGTACAATCCTCGCGAGGACGTACAGCTCGAAGCTTTTGCAGAGCATTGGGGCGGTGCGCCTAAGCTGGACGGTGTGACGTATCGATTCATTTCTGAGCCATCCACCGCCGTGGCCGAGCTGCAGTCTGGGCGCGTCGATATCGTCATCCCGCCCACCATTCCCATCGGTATGATCGATACAATCAATAACCACGACGAGGCCAGTATTGTCAGCGTACCTTCGCCGACAGTTGAAGCTATTCGCTTTAACACCCAATCGGGAATCACCGCTGACGAACGTGTACGGAAAGCCATGATCATGGCCGTGGATCGTCAGGCTATTATCGATTCTATTTTGGCCGGTGAAGGCGAGATGATTGCCAGTTTCCAGGGCGCCCAATCGTTTGGTAACGATCCGGAGATGGAACCGCTACCGTTTGACCCGCAGCAGGCTCGCCAGTTGCTGGACGAAGCAGGGGTAGAACCCGGTGCCACCGTACAAATTGATGTGCGCGGCAACGATGCCACCTTTGGTGAAGTCGCCCAGGTGGTGGCTTCCTATCTTCAGGGAGTGGGAATCACCGCATCAATCCAGCCTTATGAAACAAACGTGTTGCTTAACGACATTATTCCGGCAGGCCGAACCGGTGAGATGTTCCAGCAGAAGTGGGGCGGTTGGACATTTGATTTCGATAATACCGCTTACTTGATGTACCACACCGGCGAACGCTGGAATCCTTATGATAGCGACGCAGAGCTAGACGAAATGCTTGAAGCCCAGCGCAGTATTACCGATCAGGATGAGCGTGAAGAATTGCTACAGGCAATCGCGCGCTATACCCAGGATCGCGCCTTGGAAATGCCGCTTTATAGCATCAATGCGCTCTACGGCGTCCGTGACCGGGTGCAGAACTTTGAACCTGCCCCGGATAATCGTATGCGTTTGACCGACGTCGATGTTGCTGACTAATCGTGACTACCTCCGGCCGTTCGAGAGAGCGGTCGGTAAACATTACGACAGGCGCTTAATATTACGGCGATACGGACGCTAGTGCGAAGAGGTCATAGTGGCAAAATTTCTTCTATACCGAATACTGCAGGCCATCTTTGTGGTCATCGTCGTAACGCTGATCGTCTCTTTTGCGATAAGGTTAACCGGCGACCCAGCAGTGATGCTGGCTCAGGGTGCGGGCAGTATTACCGAGGCGGATCTGGCAAGGATTCGTGAAGCTTTAGGCTTGAATCAATCTTTCCTGGCCCAGTATATCGGATTCTTGCGCGGCTTGGTGGTCGGTGATTTTGGTCGTAGCTTTATGGGAGGTACGCCAGTGAGCGACCTGATTGGCCGCGCGCTGCCAGCCACCCTAGCGCTGGCATTCGCTTCGCTGTTTGTGTCTATCGTGGTGTCGATCCCATTGGGCATTAAAGCGGCGGTGTCGCGGGGAAGATGGCCCGATCAGATGATTAGAATTTTCTCCCTGATAGGCCTCTCTTTTCCCAATTTCTGGCTAGCGATCATGCTGGTGCTACTGCTTTCTATCACCTTCAACCTGCTGCCGCCCAGTGGCATGGAGGGTTTCTCCAGCTTCATCATGCCCGCTGCGACGATGGGAATCATTCTGACCGCTACGAACGTGCGGCTGGTGCGAACTACCATGCTGGATACCTTGCGCTCCCAGTACATTATGGTGGCGCGGGCAAAAGGTCTTTCCAACAATGTAGTGCTTTACAAGCACGCGCTGCGTAACTGCTCTATCCCGCTGATCACTTATTTTGGTTTGCAGTTCGGTGGGCTGTTAGGCGGTATTGTCGTTGTCGAGCGAGTGTTTAACTGGCCGGGGCTTGGCACCTTGGCCTTTGAAGCCGTGTCGGCGCGGGACTATCCGGTCTTACAGGGCGTTATCACCGTGCTCTCGCTAATGATCATCTCCATCAACCTTTTCGTTGATATCGCTTATGGCTTGGTCGACCCCAGGGTGCGTAAGGAATAACCATGACGGCAGCTATCAAAACCGACAAATTGAAACGCTTTAAGAACCTGGAGTTTATCCTCGGTGTGTTGCTCGTCGGCGGTATTGGCTTGGCGGTAATTTTTTCCGGTTGGCTCTTCCCCGGCGGTGGCTCAGAGCTAAATCTCGCCTTTCGGTTAACGCCGCCGCTGGTGGAGCCTGGCTTTCCCCTAGGCACTGATCCGCTGGGTAGGGATGTGCTGGCGAGGGTGATTATTGGTGGTGAAATCTCGCTGAAAGTAGGCGTCTACTCAGCCCTTGGTGCGGTGGTCATTGGCATCATAATGGGCTTGGTATCCGGCTACTACGGCGGTTTTCTGGATATGATTGTGATGCGCTTTGCTGATGTGCAACTGGCGCTGCCCTTTATCCTGCTGGCGATTACGTTTATCGCGGTGATTGGGGGCGGGCTGACCAATATGATCATCCTGTTGATTATCTCCCAATGGGTGCAATACGCCCGCTTGGTCAGAGGCTCGGTGCTTTCACTACGCGACCGTGAATTTATTCTGGCTGCCAAAGCAATTGGGGTAAAAGATATCCGCATTCTGTTTCAGCATCTGCTGCCGAATTTGATCGGCCCGGTGATCGTGCTGATGACGCTCAATGTGGCCAACAATATTCTGTTGGAAAGCAGCCTGACCTTTCTAGGACTCGGCGTCGATCCAGTGATTCCCAGTTGGGGCGGCATGCTGGCAGAAGGGCGCACTTACCTGCAAACGGCGTGGTGGGTGAGTGTTTTTCCTGGTGTGGCCATTCTTTTGACCGTATTGGGGCTGAACTTGCTGGGCGATTGGCTCCGCGATGCCCTGGATCCCACTGGACGTACTTCCTTATGAGCATGACGGATAGCCCGCAAATCGACACCTTGCTTGAACGCTCTTTTCCCCGCACTACACGTACTTTGCTTGATGAGTACGCAACGCCTGCCTATGAAGGCTACGCGTTGGAGGCATGGGTGTTTGACGATCAAAGCGAGCGTCATGCAATAGAAACTGCCTTCAAGGCAGTCGGTGTTAGCGCGCGCCTGCGCAGTGCCTATAAGCCTTTGGTGCATTTCTTTTTAGAGGATTTCAGTTGGGAATCACTGCAATCCCTGCTGATTGAGTACCCGGTGCTGGCGAATGCTCCGCGCCGCTTTCTGCTTGAAGCTTACCCGTTGGCAGCGCTACTTCCTCAAGGTGTATCGCTATGCTGGGAGGGTGTTGAATCCACAGCTATTTCTACACCTCTTCATTATCGGGTGAATGTGAAGCGTAGCACTGGGGAGCTGGAAACTTATGTGGTTGAAGCGCCTAATCGCCAACATCTAGACCATGTAGATGAGCCTCAGTGCTCGCCCTGTGGCTGGCTGCGGCTGTCCTCTCCCCAGGGTGAGGTGAGTGAATCAATCGTTGAGACCGACTATGAGGCGCTGTTTCAAACGGCGATGACGACCCTCTCATCAACTCCGTGGCAGTCAGTGTCACCCTACTTTGAAGAGCTTAATTTCAGTGTCTACCTGCCCAGTCGCGATCGACGCTTGATATGGGACGATGAACATATCAGCCTTGCTGAAGCACTTCATGAAGATCTCTATTTTTCTACCCTAGAGTATTTTCAGCGCCACGCGGGCTTAGCGCTGGGAGATCGTTCAATTCAGCCGGGGCAGATTGTGCCGGAGATATTAACGCAGGGCGATGCGCCCTATCTGAAGGTAAGCCTGCGGCCTTTAGATGCTTTCCAACCCCAGCGCACCGAGGTTGAATTGAACGATGCCCAGCAGGCGATTGATGTCGCGCAAATTGAGCAGGTACTGGCCGCCCTGGGTGGCCAGACGTTACACAGCACCACTCGGGCAGGGAGGGTAGTTGAGGCGCGCTATCAGACAGGCAGTGATCGCGCTGTGATCATCAGCGCGGGCCAGCATGCCAACGAAACATCTGGCGTTGTGGGAGCACTACGTGCAGCTCAAACGCTTATTCGTGAGCCAGAAGCCCACTTTGTTATCTCCCCGCTAGAGAATCCCGATGGTTACGCGCTGCAGAGTCGTCTGGTGGCTAACCAGCCACGCCATATGCATCACGCAGCGCGTTACACTGCGTTTGGTAATGACCTTCAGAGTCAGCCCTTAGGCCAACCGTTTGAACACGCCATTCGTGAACAGGCTTTCGCGATTAGTAGCGCTAAGCTGCATGTTAATTTACACGGCTACCCCGCCCATGAGTGGACGCGCCCGCTGAATGGCTACGTCCCACGCGGCTTTGAAATGTGGACGATTCCAAAAGGCTTCTTTTTGATTCTACGCTATCAGCCCGGTTGGGAAACCGCTGCGGAGCAGTTGGTTGAAGCCGTTACCCAACAGCTTTCTCAAGTGCCTGGACTGGTCGAATTCAATGCCACGCAAATTGCCCTGTTTGAAACCCATGCTGGCGCGTTAACATTTCCTGTTTTACATGGCTTTCCCTACCTGATATCAGAAGATGCTGACCAATTAACGCCGCTGATGCTGATCACCGAATACCCTGACGAGACGCTGATTGGGGAGCCCTTTGTACAAGCGCATGCCGCACAGATGGCCACGGTGATAGCGGCCTATAACGCCTTTCAAACGCTCTCATTGGGCAGTTAATCTCAATGACGAGGCTATTGAAGCACTGTTACAATGGATAAATGAACAGTGCTTTCAATACGCCGACCGCCTCGCTTGATGACCCTTTCTATTACCTAACGAACTTTCGCTTCGTTTTGGCCTGGGTGAGTGAGCGCCATGCTGATCTGCTCGCCGCAGACGAGCTCGCTTTTCTTGATCGGTTTGAAAGCTTACCCCAGGCGTCTCAAGCGCTGCTGGTGCGTATGGTGATGCGCAAGGGCGAGCTGTTTCGTCTTAGCAAGCTGGCTTATAGCGAGATAGGTGACAGTGCCAGCGCCTTGCAGCCGTTGATAACGCTTGGTTGGGTCGATAATGATCCTGCGCTTAGCATTGAGGAGCTGTTTCACCAACTCCGCCTCACCGAGCTGCGCCAGCTGTTGGCAGATGACATTCGCGCCACCGGGCTAAGCCTATCTAGCGCTAAAACCGTGCTCTACGACACGCTGGCAAACCGACTTACTCAAACCGCCCCGCTGCAGGCCTGGTGGCCCGACGCACCTGACCGGGTGGTGCGGCTCACGGTAATGCATATTTGCGACCGCTTACGGTTAATGTTCTTTGGCAATCTGCGCCAGGATTGGGCCGAGTTCGTGTTGACCGAGCTTGGCCTGCAGCGTTTTGAAGTTGTCCCTTTTACGCCGCAATCCCGCGCTTTTCAGTCGCGCCATGAAGTGGATACCTACTTAGTACTCCATCACCTGCGCCAACGTCTCGATGCAGGAGAACTGCCCGCTGATCTACACATTGAAGTACCGCCAGCGTCAGATAACCGCTGGCTGGCCACCCGCCGTGCACGACTACTGCTGCAGTTGGGCCGAGAGGCGGAGCGCAGCGGTGATTCGGCGCTCGCGCTGAAACTGTATGGTGATTCAGGCAGTAGCGAGGCGCGAATCCGGCACTGGCGAGTGCTTGAGCGGCTGGGCGAACACCAAACGGCTTTTGAGCTGGCGACCCATGCGCTTAATAGCAGCCCCAATGAAACCGAGCATCAGGCGCTAGCGCGGTTGCTGCCCCGCTTGCGGCGTCGGCTTAAACTGCCTGTTGCGCCGAGTGACCCCGAGCCTGCTCACGAGCGTTGGGATTTAGTACTGCCCGGGCCACAAAGCGTGGAGCGCGCCGTGGTTCAAGCACTCAGCGAGCCCCAGGCGCCGGTCTGCTATGTAGAAAACACCCTAATAACCGGGCTATTCGGCCTGCTCTGCTGGGAAGCTATATTCGAGCCGCTCCCCGGCGCTTTCTTTCACCCTTTCCATAATGGCCCTGCGGATTTATACCGCGACGATTTTGTGGCGCGGCGGCAAGATGCCTTTGATGCATGTCTGGCGCGCCTGGATGACGGCAGCTACCGCCAGCTGATTCAGGCGAGTTGGCGGAAAAAAACCGGCCTTGCCTCACCTTTTGTCCACTGGCCGATTGTCGATGAAGAGTTGGTTGACTTGGCGTTAGCATGTATTCCCGCCGAGCACTTAAGGCGCTGCTTTGAGCGGCTGCTGGGCGATTTAAAAGCCAACCGGGCCGGGTTGCCGGATTTGATTCAGTTCATGCCGGGGGCGCCCGCAGGCGAGCCGCGCTACCGGATGATTGAAGTCAAAGGCCCCGGTGACCGGCTGCAAGATAACCAGCGCCGCTGGCTGTCGTTCTTTCATCGTCATAAAATGCCTGTTGCGGTCTGCTATGTGCGCTGGGCAGACAGCGATGAGCGTGAGGTATGAGCGGGGTGTATCGGGTAGCGGTGCGAGCACTGTGTGATTTCACCGCCCGTGAAGGTGATCTTGATCACCGCTTCACCCCCGCCCCCAGTGCTCGCGAAGGCATTGAGGGGCATACGCTGGTGGCCAGTCGGCGCGGGGCAGATTATCTCGCTGAAATGCCGCTGTCGGGAGTCTTTGAAAGTTTGACCGTTACCGGCCGCGCCGATGGATTTGACCCCACGCGGAACCGGCTGGAAGAAGTGAAAACCCACCGCGGCAGTTTGGAGCGCATGGCGGATAACCAACGCGCCCTCCATTGGGCTCAGGTGAAAGTGTACGGCGCGCTGCTATGTGCAGAACGTCACCTGGAGCAGATCACCTTAACCCTGGTTTATCTGGATATCACCAGCGGTAAAGAGACGTTACTCAGCCAAGACGCCAGCGCCGCCGAACTGCAGGCATTCTTTGCTACCCAGTGCCAACGCTTTCTCGCCTGGGCGCAACAGGAAGCCGGCCATCGCCAGAGGCGTGACAGTTCACTGCAAACCTTACGCTTTCCTCATGCCACGTTTCGCCCCGGCCAGCGTGAACTTGCCGAAGACGTCTACAAGGCAACCAGCACCGGACGCTGCCTGCTCGCTCAAGCGCCCACGGGGATTGGTAAAACGATAGCGACGCTTTTCCCTATGCTCTCGGCGATGCCGCGCCAGCAGCTTGATCGCATCGCTTTTCTGACTATGAAAACCCCTGGACGACGCTTGGCGCTGGACGCGTTAGCGACGCTAAGGGCCGGGCGTGACGACGAAAGAAAACCCCTGCGGGTGTTGGAACTGGTGGCGCGGGAGAAAGCCTGCGAGTATCCCGACCGCGCCTGCCATGGTGAATCGTGCCCATTGGCGGCAGGCTTTTACGACCGTCTTCCTGCCGCACGCCAAGCGGCCGTAGAACAGGCGTGGTTGGATCGCGACGCGCTGCGGGAAGTGGCGCTGGCCCACGACGTATGCCCGTACTATTTAGGCCAGGAACTGGCGCGCTGGGCGGACGTAATCGTCGGCGACGTTAACCACTGGTTCGATAGCCACGCGCTGCTGCACGGCTTGGCTCAGGCTAATGACTGGCGAACGGGCGTGCTGGTCGATGAAGCGCATAACCTGGTGGAGCGCGCGCGAGGCATGTACAGCGCTGAGCTCGATCAGCAGCGTTTCAGCCGTTTGCGCCGCGCTGCACCCAAAGTGCTCTCGCGGCCTTTGGGTCGTTTAGCACGCCAGTGGCAGGCCGTGATGAAAGAGGCTGCGTTGGAAGAGGAGGGGGAGCCGGGAAAACCGGCCTATCGTCTGCTAGCGATGCTGCCCGACAAACTGGTAACCGCTGCCCAGCAGTTGGGAGCGGCGATTACCGATCATCTGGGTGAGCACCCTGAAGACGCCAGTTTAGAGCTACAGGAAGTGCTATTTGAAGCACTGGCGTTCTGCCGCCTGGCGGAGCATTTTGGCGAGCATTCGCTATGTGATCTCACCCGCTTTGGCCGCGGACGGGCGGTACTCGGATTACGTAACCTGATACCCGCCGATTTTCTGGCGCCAAGGTTTAAAGCGGCCCACGCCAGCGTGCTGTTTTCCGCAACGCTTACACCCGCTTACTACTATCGGGATCTATTGGGCTTGCCGGCAAACACCGTATGGCGTGAAGTAGCATCGCCTTTTACCGCACCTCAGCTTGAAGTCCATATCCGCCGGGATATTTCGACGCGCTTTCGTGATCGCACCGCATCCATCGAGCCTATCGTAGAGGTGTTAGCGCAGCAGTATCAGGGCAGGCCAGGCCATTATTTGGCGTTCTTCAGTAGCTTTGCCTACCTCGAAGCGGTGCTGGCGCGCTTTCGCCAGGCGCACCCCGCTGTACCAGCTTTCAGTCAAACGCGGGGCATGCCCGAAGCTGAGCGCGATGCGTTTCTAACCCGTTTTGAGCCAGGCGGTAAAGGGATTGGCTTTGCGGTGTTGGGCGGCGCCTTCGCTGAAGGCGTCGACCTGCCCGGCGATCGGCTGATCGGGGCCTTTATCGCTACCCTGGGGTTGCCCCCGTTTAACGACTTCAACGAAGCGCTTAAAACACGGCTAACCGCACGCTTTGGACAGGGCGACGACTACACCTACCGTATTCCCGGTATGATCAAAGTGGTGCAGGCCGCAGGACGGGTGATTCGCAGCCCTGAAGATGAGGGCGTTGTGGTATTAATGGATGATCGTTTTGCCCAGGCCAGCGTACGAGCGCTACTGCCAAGCTGGTGGTCGCTGGAAAATCCCAACCCATAATTTAGGACCCTAACGCGAGCCATGACAGATCTACTCTGGTACCAGTATGCGCTGATCGGGCTAATCTTTGCCTGGAGCGGTTTTGTGCGCACCAGCCTGGGTTTTGGTGGCGCCGTACTGGCGCTGCCCTTCCTGCTCTTGGTCACCAACGAGCCGCTGGTGTTCTTGCCGATTATTGCCATCCATTTGCTGATTTTCTCTAGTTGGATTGCCTGGAACGGGCATCGGCAATTGCAGCAAGAGGGGAGTGGCGGAACTGCGCCGAAAAGCAATATTGATTGGGCTTATTTACGTAAAGCTCTAAAAATAATGATCATTCCCAAACTGATTGGGGTGGTAGGGCTGTTAACGCTGCCTGCTCAGGTCATGACCAGTATTATCTTCGGCATCGTCATTATCTACGCCATCGGTTATGTGCTGAACAAGCCGTTCAAGAGTAAGAATAAGTATGTGGACTATGTGTTGCTGGCGCTCGGGGGCTATGTCAGTGGCACTTCGCTGATTGGTGCGCCGCTGATTGTGGCGGTATTCGCCGTACATGTGGCTAAGGAGCAGCTGCGGGATACCATGTTTGTGCTGTGGTTTATCCTGGTGGTGATTAAGATGGTCTCGTTCTTGATTGCGGGAGTGGATCTGCAGTTAATCCACCAGCTATGGTTGCTGCCCTGCGCCTTTATTGGTCATTTGGTCGGCGAGAAAGCACACCGCTATATGCTCAAAGCGGACACCGGGCTGTTCTTCCGCGTACTGGGCGCGGTGCTGATTCTGGTCAGCGTGGTGGGGTTAATTCACCCGCCAGCTTAAAGTTGGCTGTCTGCCTGGAGCGTCGTTCTACTCAAAATAGTCAGGGCGACGGCGAACAGACAGCAGATCACCGCCATAGCGATAAAAACGCTGCGCAGTGAGCCGAGCCAAATCACGGCGGGGGCGACCACCACGGGAGAGATAAACTGACCAAAAAAGAAGGTCGAGGTAAAGCCGCCAAATACCCGACCGCGCACCCGTTGAGGAGTGATGCGCATGAGCCAGGTGGTGGTGTTAGGCATAAAGGCGCCCAGGCCAAAGCCTGAGATCGCCGCACCTACAATGGCCATGGCATAGCTCTCAGTGAATCCTACGATCAAAAATCCGCTGGCCGCCAGCAAGAACCCTAAGATATAGATCGTCATCACCGACAAAAATGGCTTGTAGTAGCCATAGCCAAAGGCAACGATACTGGCCGTTAGGGCTGACATGGAGAGCGCGATGCCAATGGCCATGCCACTGATCTGGCCCTGCTGAGAGAGTAAAAAGGGAAGCTGGGCAGGGAACATATAAAACATCGCCATGCTGATCATGGCAATAAAGTAACCCAGTCCAGTACGCCCATAATCCACCTTAACGGGAGCGTCGGCGATATCAGTATTCACACTACTCTGAGTACGTGGTTCCTTTAGCATTGCCCAAGCGTAGGGCAGCAGCAGAACGCCGGTCAGGTAGAGTAAAAACGGCCCGCGCCAGCTCCAGTCAGAAAGGATCCCGCCCAGGTTAATGAAGATAACCCCGCCCAGGGCCATGCAGCTACTCTGCAGGCCAAGGAAGCGCACGCGCTCAGGACCATCGAAGTAATCACCTACCAGGGTGGTGCTAATGCTGAGAATGCCAGCGACGGCAATGCCCATCAGTGCGCGAGAGCTTAACAGCAGATCCACTCTGTCGATGAAAAAGCCTGAAACTCCGGCAAAGCCGTAGATAAATAGCATTGCCAGTAGCAATTTCTTGCGCCCAAACCGGTCAGCCAGATAGCCCATCAGTGGACTGAACAGCGTAATCATCAACGCCGGAATGGTCAGGATTAGCTGGATCAGCACCTGAGGCTGATCAGGGAAGTGGCGACTAATCCCCGGCAGCGCAGGCGCGATAATCGCCCCTGACATCACGGTCATGGTGCTGGCGAAGAGGAGTACGGCTTTAATATGAGCTAAATGGCTGATGGTCTGCTTCCACATCAAAAAAAAGGGGAGGAGGTAACGCACAAACCTCAATCTTAGCATGTTTGTTAGCAGGCTAGGTATTGTCTCTTATGAACTAATAGCGGAGGGATCAAGCCGACGCCTCCTGGTGGTTCTGTTAATGGGTTTAGGTGTCGTGCGGTTCACTTCGTGGTAACCGGTGTATGGGTAAATGACCTGATAGTTAGTGGTCACGAACCTCATGAGGCTTAAGATAGCTAGATTATCGTTTATCTAATAGGTTTGTTGGCGTCTATCTGTTATAGCTGGGGGTCTGACAGTACAGCAGTAGGGGCGATATCATGGCGTTTCCGTCGAATGATAATGCAGACCAAATGGCGCATATTTTGCCAGTGACGGCCCTCCTGTTTGATAACAGCGGTGCAGCGATTTCCCTGTTCGATGATCAGGATCGGTTGCTGTATGGCAATCCCCAATACTATAACCTCATCTGCCACCCACAAGGGGCGCGCCCCCGTTGGTCAGATATCGTGCGAGACAACTATGCCAAGGGCCAGGGGCTCATTGTTGAGACGGATGATATTGAGGGGTGGATTCAGACAGCGCTCGCAAAACGTCGCATACAAACCTATCGCCAGTTCGAAATTGACGCATGGGATGGCCGCTGGCTGTTGATGACAGAAACACTGATTCCAGAGGTAGGCCTGCTCGGTATCGGTGTGGATATCACCCAGTCAAAGAACATTACCACTGCTTTAAAGCAGGAGTACCAGAATGCTTTGGTCAAAGCGGAAACCGATTTACTTACAGATATGGGCAATCGTCGGGCTCTAGAGCGTTTGCGTAAGATTCTAGTCAGTAAAGGGCAGCATTTTCAGGTGACGGCATTGATGATCGATATTGATCAGTTCAAACCCTACAACGATACCTTGGGACACCAACAAGGCGATTTTTGTTTGCAGCAAGTGGCCCGGTCGATTCGAACCAGCCTCAGAGTGAGCGAGGCTTACCCGATAAGATTGGGTGGTGATGAATTCCTGGTGCTGATGCTGGGGGCGCCACTGTCACTCGCTCAGCAGGTGGCCCAGCGAATCAGAAATGGTGTGCGCAAAAGCGCCATCCCGCATCCTACGACAGACTCTGGATTGGTTACCCTAAGCATGGGCCTTGCCAGTCGGGAAATTGTCGATTCGGAAAGTCTTTCATTGCTGCTCAAGGACGCCGACGATGCGCTTTATCAGGCTAAGCGTAGTGGGCGCGATCGTATTAACGGTCCTCACGGAGACTCTGAAGGTTAGGGGCGTTCAGGAGTCCATTCAGAGGCTATCTAAAACTTATCAATAGAGAGCATGTAGCAGATAGTTAAAAGAACTTTTAATGCTTGCTACCCATTTGCAACCTCGCATCTATCCAACAAAAAACGGCCACTTGCTATATTAGCTAAGTGGCCGTTTTCCATGAAATTTTGGTCGGAATAGCAGGATTCGAACCTACGACCTCTGCCTCCCGAAGGCAGCGCTCTACCAAGCTGAGCTATATTCCGAAAGTTGCCGAGACATGCTCGACAACGGAGGTGGATCATACTTAGCTGAGGGTGTTTTTTCAAGCCCTCAAGCAAGGGTTGTGGCGAATTTTATGCTTGGCGATCAACCGCTAAGCGGGCTAATTGGGCCATGCTGTCGCGGTAGGCGCTGGGCGGCAGGGCATCTAACTGCTGCAGGGCTTTATCGGCCATTTCTTCGGCCCGCTGGCGGGTGTAGTCGAGTGCGCCGGTGGTGTGAATAATTTCCAGCACGGCGTCTAACTGCTCAAGCCCGCCATCGCGAATCACTTGGCGAATCAGCTTGGCCTGTTCCGGCGTGCCCTGCTCCATGGCGTGGATCAGCGGCAGTGTCGGTTTACCTTCGGCTAAATCATCACCCACGTTTTTGCCCATAGCCTCGGCGTCGCCCTGGTAATCCAGCAGGTCGTCAATCAGTTGGAAAGCGAGCCCCAGGTAGCGACCATAATACTGAAGCGCTTGCTCTTGCTCCGGCGTTGCTTCTGCCAATACAGCACCACTATGGGAAGCCGCTTCAAACAACATGGCGGTCTTGCCCAGAATGGTCTCGAAGTAATCATCCTCAGAAATGCTGGGATTGCCGATATTGGTCAACTGCAGCACTTCGCCTTCCGCGATGATGCAGGTGGCGCCTGAAAGAATCGCCATAATGCGCATTGAGCCCACATCCACCATCATCTGAAACGAGCGGGCGTAGAGGAAATCACCCACCAATACCGAGGGCGCATTGCCCCAGGCGTCATTGGCGGTTTTCTTGCCGCGGCGCATATGCGACTCATCCACCACGTCGTCATGCAACAGCGTGGAGGTGTGCATAAACTCAATCAGCGTGGCCAGGGGGATATGCTTGTCGCCGGTGTAGTTGAGAGAGCGGGCCGCCAGTAGCGCTAATAAAGGGCGCAAACGCTTGCCGCCGCTTTCGGTAATGTACTGGCCGATGGTTTCGACCAGCGGTACTTTGGAGTTCAACTGCTCGACAATCGTCCGGTTGACGGCTGCGAAGTCATCGGCCACCACGGCGTGCAGCGGTGAAGGCGTTGGGCTGACGGGCTGGGCTGAGGAGACGTTAGCAGTCATGGGATCCGTTCATCGCGGCAGATGGAGGCGGTAAGTGCCGCCCTTAGTTATGAATATACGTTTTGAACATACGTTGTGATCATACATTAGGGGTCATGCGTTGTGGTCATGCTATGGGGCCGTCTGATGGGCGTCAAGACACGCGCAGCAGTTACGGTGTCTGATTTGTGGTCATTGGCGATTGACATTTATCAGTAGTCTTGTGGTAAGTGGATATAGTCGCTATAATCCGCGACCCACTCATCATGCTCCCTGTCAGATGGCTCCAGAAGGGGCGCCACTCGCAGCAGGTCGATAAGAGCGGAAGGCGATGAGCGCCGGTTACGCGGGGCGTAGCCGGCATTAACGACAAGTCCGGAGAGCGACATGTACGCAATTATTAAAAGCGGTGGCAAACAGTACCGCGTTCAAGAAGGTCAAACCCTCAAGCTCGAGAAAATCGAAGTCGCTACCGGCGAAACGATTGAGTTTGATGAAGTGCTGATGGTCGCAGACGGCGATGACTTCAACATTGGTGCGCCGATGATTGGTGGTGCTAAAGTTTCTGCCGAGGTGGTTTCCCACGGCCGTGGCGATAAAGTAACCATCATCAAGTTCCGTCGTCGTAAGCACCACATGAAGCGTCAGGGCCACCGCCAGTGGTTCACTGAAGTCAAAATTACCGGAATTTCTGCGTAAGCGGTCAATTCCCTTAGGAGGATTTTGCAATGGCACATAAAAAGGCAGCTGGCTCCACGCGTAACGGTCGCGATTCCGAGTCCAAACGCTTAGGTGTGAAACTCTTCGGTGGCCAAGCGGCGACTGCGGGTAACATCATCGTGCGTCAACGCGGCACGCGTTTTCACGCCGGTACTGGCGTTGGTCTAGGTCGTGACCACACACTGTTCGCGCTGAGCGACGGTTTTGTGAAGTTTGAGACCAAAGGTCCGAAAAACCGCAAGTTCGTTAGCATCGTTTCTGCCTAAACGGTTAGCGTTGCGCTCGTAACAGTAAGAGAAAGTTACGAGAAAAAAGGCCCCGCCATGGCGGGGCTTTTTTGTCGGTTAAATCTGTTTTCCACTACCCTTTCTCATCAAGCCGGTGGGCATAGAGGTTGGAAAAAAAGTAGTGCATATTAGGGCGGCGGAAGCGGCCGGGAGAATCCAATGCAGTTCGTCGATGAAGCCTCGATTATTGTTGAGGCGGGCAAAGGCGGCAATGGCTGTCTGAGCTTTCGCCGCGAAAAATATGTGCCCAGGGGCGGCCCCGATGGGGGTGATGGTGGCCACGGTGGTAGCGTCTACCTGATTGGTGACGATGCGCTGAATACCTTGATCGATTTTAAGTTTCAGCGTTTCTATAAAGCGCAAAACGGTCAGGGTGGCATGGGCCGTCAAATGAGCGGCAAGGCCGGTGAAGACCTGCACGTCAAAGTGCCGGTGGGCACCACGGTGATCGATGAAGACACCCTGGAAGTCATCGCCGATGTGACCGAAATTGGTCAGGTAGTGCTGGTGGGCGAAGGCGGACGTCGTGGCTTGGGTAATATCCACTTTAAGTCCTCGACCAATCGTGCGCCGCGACGCACCACAACGGGTACCGATGGCGATCGCCGCAACCTGCGTTTAGAAATGAAGGTGATGGCCGATGTTGGCCTGCTGGGCATGCCCAATGCGGGTAAATCAACACTGATTCGCTCGGTGTCTGCCGCCAAGCCGAAGGTCGCCAACTACCCGTTCACTACCTTGGTGCCTAATCTGGGCGTTGTGAAGCTGGGGATGCACGAGCACTTCGTGATGGCCGACGTACCGGGCTTAATCGAAGGGGCCTCTGAAGGCGCGGGCTTGGGGCTACGTTTTTTGAAGCACCTGACCCGCACGCGGCTGCTGTTTCACGTGGTTGATGTGGCGCCGTTCGATGAGTCTGACCCGGTGGAGGCGGCAAAAGCGATTGTTCACGAGTTGGGGCAGTTTTCGCCAGCGCTGTCTGAACGTCCTCGCTGGCTGGTGCTGAACAAGTTTGACCTGCTGCCGGAAGATGAGCGCGAAGATCGCGCCCAGAAGATTATTCAGGCGCTTAACTGGGAAGGCCCGGTGTTCCGCATTTCAGCGATCAGCAGCGACGGCACCGATAAATTGGTGCAGGCGGCCTACCGCTGGTTGACCGAGCAGCGTCGTCTTGAGAATGAAGATGAAGAAGCACTGGCTCGTGAGGAGGAGATGCGCCGCCGCATGGAAGAAGAGTCGGTTGCGCGTACCGAAGATCGTTTGGGACGTCGGCGTAAGCGGGATGATGAAGATGACGAAGACTTCGACGACGATGATTACGATGTTGAAGTCGAATACGCCCCTTAGTGGTATTGAGCGGGTGCATTCGGTAGTAAGCTTAAGGTAATAAGCTAAAAAGGGGCTGCGTTCGCGCGGCCCCTTTTGTAAGTGTCTGATTGAGGCGGGGTGGCATGGAAAGTAACGAGCAAATCCTGGGGCGTAGCGCGCTAAGCCGTGCGCGGCGTGTCGTTGTGAAGATCGGCAGTGCACTACTCACTAACGATGGTCGCGGACTTGACGAAACCGCCATCGGCGGCTGGGTGGATCAAATCGCCGCCCTGCATCAGCAAGGCATTGAAGTGGTACTGGTCTCCTCCGGCGCCGTTGCCGCTGGCATGGTGCGTCTTGGCTGGCAGGTGCGCCCCAGCGCCGTGCATGAGCTTCAGGCAGCAGCAGCCGTTGGCCAAAATGGCTTAACCCAGTGCTATGAGCAGCACTTTGCTCGTCACGGAATGTTGACCGCGCAGATTCTGCTTACCCATGATGATCTCTCCAATCGCAAGCGCTACCTTAATGCGCTTTCTGCGCTGCGCACGCTGGTAGAGATGCGCGTGGTGCCGGTAATCAATGAAAACGATACCGTGGTCACTGATGAGATTCGCTTTGGTGATAACGACACCCTGGGGGCGCTGGTCGCTAACCTGTTGGAGGCTGATGCACTGCTGCTGTTAACCGACCAGGAAGGCCTGTTTGACGCCGACCCTCGCCACAACCCGAATGCTCAGATGATTGCTGAAGGACGCGCCGACGACCCGCGCCTGGCGGCAGTAGCGGGTAGCGGAGGCGCGCTGGGGCGGGGCGGTATGAGTACTAAAGTGCGCGCGGCGCAATTAGCCGCGCGCTCCGGTGCGGTGACGGTGATTGCCAGCGGCCGCCAGCCAGATGTTATCAACCGCATCATGGCGGGCGAAGCGTTAGGTACGCTGCTGCGGCCTGATCAGGTACCTATGGCGGCGCGCAAGCGCTGGCTAGCTGGTCAGTTACAGGTGCGCGGCACGCTGGTGCTGGATGCCGGTGCGGTGAAAGTGCTGCGCGATAAAGGCTCTAGCCTGTTGGCGGTTGGGGTGCGCAATGTGCAGGGCAGCTTTAAGCGTGGCGATATGGTGGTGTGCGTGGATGAGCAGGGCGCGTCTGTGGCCAAAGGCTTGGTCAACTACGGTGCCGATGAAGCGCGCCAGTTAGCGGGCCAGCCCAGTCACCAAATTGAAGCGATCCTGGGTTATGTGGAAGCCCATGAGCTGATTCATCGCGATAATCTTGTCGTTGTCTAAGTCTGCTCATGCGTTAACGTGCCGCTGGCGGCAGAGGTACTTGGCGCGGCCACTCATCGGGTACCAAAAAGAGCCGCTCATAGCGCTGTTCATCGTGCCCTTTCGCTGAGTAACACAGCATCACTTGCTGAGGGGAACGCCAAGCGTGAACCTGTTGAATAATGGCGGGTAGCACCTCTTCAGCAGGGCGAAATGCACTGTGTGGCGGCGGTGCTAGCCAGTGTGGCTTTTCAAGCCAGACCATTCTCGGCATAGCTGAAAAGCGGGCTGCCATCTCGGGCCAGTCGCGTAAGTAGCACCAAGCCCCCCGGCGGTGATCGGTCGTTGCGCCTTCCGGCGCTGGCATCTTTGCGTGCCAGGGGTAATACAGCACGCCAGGCATCGCCAATCGCTGCGTTAGCTGCTCGCCAAAACCCGTGCCAGAAACGCCAAGATCTCGGGGCGCTAGCCAGTGGGCGAGGGTTTCCAATGCAGGTGGCGAGGTGGAGAGCGGCAGTTGATGGCGCCGCAGGTGAGCGCACTTAAGCGCTAGGCTGTCTAAACCACCCGGGCCAATCCAGCGGCTTTGGCTGGTGGGGGCGCCAGGCCCTTCAGGCAGCCCCAGGTAGAACTTAATCGCTACTTCCAAATGCACGGGGGCTGGATTGCCGCGGGTGCGGTAGAGCATATCCAGCTCGCCCAGCGTGGTGCGCTTTCGGCTGATGCGCACGTTGCGGGCTAGCAGCCGTGTATTTGGTGCGTGATCTAACAGCGTATGCCACAGGCGTTCATGGTAATGCCCCATGCGCGTTGCGCGGCTGCCGTTTAGAGCGTTTAACGGCGGTCGGCCCAACTGACGAAGCCAAGACAGCAGCGTGTGCTCTAGCCCCAGCTCTTCAAGGGTAGGGCGGCCAGCGCATGGAATGGGTGGCGGTAGCTTCACTAGATCCGGTGTGACGGCCAGCCAAGCAATATCGCGTAATACGGGATCACTTAGCACGGAAACAAGTCGTCCTGTCTCCATTAGCAGCGATGGGTCTGCAGCCTCTAGCGCACCATAAACACCTTCATTAAGCACGGATTGCTCCTCAACACGTTAATTGAATCGGCGCTGTGGTTTGGCCGCTAACGGTTACGCAATAGACGTTATAACGTTAACCCCTTTGGCGTACTACTCTAGCTAGGGGAGAGAGGCGAGGGAAGCGTGTTAAGGGGGATGTTAAGGAAAGGGGCTAAAAGGGGAGCCACAGGCTAAAACGCAGCGGGCTCCCCGTAGGGAGCCCGCAAAGCGATTAGCTAACACACTTAATCGCGGTCAATTTGGGTAACTTCGGAAGAGCCCTGACGTACGCTGATTTCTAGCTCACGGCCATTTTCACCGCGGCCTTCGATATCGATGATGCCGCTCTTATCAATATCAAGATCTTCGAACTCAACCATACCTTCCTGGCTGGCAACGTCTAAGGCTTGGCGGATATCATCTTCGCTCATGCCCCAGGCACCGGTGATCAGGCGCTCACGTTTCTCTTGTAGCGTTTCACCGTTATCGAGGGAGAATTCCACATCGGCGTACCACTCATCGTCCAACCAACCTTCGACTTCTACGCGGCCACGGCTTTTAATGCTAACTTCTTCGTAGTGGCTGAAGCCGTAATCATTGGCGTGGGTCAAGACGTCATCGATGCGATCCATCGGCAGCGAATCGGCCTGGGCAGTGCCCGCAGCAGCGGCAAGCAGCAGAGCAGAGGTCGGGATCAACAGCATTTTTTTCATGGTGTTCATATCAAATTCCTTCTTTGCGTAGTTAAACGTGAATGTCTGTACAACAGTTAATACCGGCATCCAGCGAATGCGACAGGGAATTTATACCACCGCGATACTTTCCTTAAGCTGACAAAACTGTTCATCTAACGTTCATGTTGCCTTTGGCATCCTAGCCCCATGAGTAAACTCCAACGTCACCTTATAATGCCGTTGCGCAGCGTTCCACGTCGGGCTCGCCGTAACGCCACTGGTTTGGCCTTAGTGCTATTGCTAGTGGGTAGCGCCGTGGGTGACCAGCCCTGGGAATCACTTCACGGAGAGGTGCGCCGTGGTGAGGTTGTTCCGCTCGACACGATTTTAGACTGGCTGGAAGCTCACTATATAGGCGATGTGCTGGAGGTTGAAGTAGAGCGTGAAGGGGGGTACGTGGAGTACGAAATTAAGCTGCTCGGCCCCCAGGGCCAAGTAGTGGAATTTGAGTTCGATGGCCAAAACGGTCAATTGATGTCCATTGAGGGCGTGCGTATTAATGACATGCGTCGCTAATATCGCTATTCAAATTGCCAAGTCGATGCCTAGAAGGGTAGTTAGCCAATGAAGTGTTTGCTGGTAGAGGATGACCAAGCGCTAGCGCGTGAGTTGAGCCAAGCGTTACGTGACGGTGAATGGCTGGTAGAGCATGCGGCAACCGGTCAGGACGCAGATTTTTTAGTGCGTACGGAAGCTTACGACACACTGATTTTAGATGTAGGGCTACCCGACGGTGACGGCACACGCTGGTTAGCGGCGTGGCGGGAAGATGGCATTGATCTGCCTGTGCTGATCCTGACGGCCCGTGAGCGCTGGGCCGATAAAGCCGCTGGTTTTACCGCTGGCGCAGATGATTACGTCACTAAGCCATTTGAGCCTGCTGAAGTGCTGTTTCGTTTGCGCGCGCTTGTGCGCCGCAGCCACGGTCACGCTCACCCAGTATTGAAAGTGGGCGAACTCAGTTTAGATACCCACACCCAGCACGTGACGTTGGCAGGACGACCGGTAGGATTGACCGCGCAGGAAACGCGCTTGCTGGGGTATCTCATGCATGCTGCGCCGCGGGTAGTGAGTCGTACCGAGCTCTCAGAGCATGTTTACGACCGCGACCATGAACCGGACTCCAATGTGATTGATGTTCAGGTCAGCCGCCTGCGTCGTAAGTTGGGCAGTTGGCGCATTGCCACTCAGCGAGGCCAGGGCTACCGGCTATTAGAAGAAGAGCCCGCGACCGAATGAGTTGCTATACAGCATGGCGTGATCGGTGGGCAAAGCGCTGGGTAGGGCACTCCATCAGTACACGGCTGTTGCTGGCAGTACTGCTGATGGTGGGACTAGCTCTGCCTATCGCAGGCGTGCTGCTTTCCCAGCATTACCATATCGCGGCAACGCGCGCTTTTGATGAGCGCCTTACCGCCACGCTTAACGTCATTATGGCGGGCGTTACCTATGATCGTTTAGAGCAGCAACTGGTCCATGATCGGGCGCTGGGCGACCCACGTTTTGAGAATGTCTACTCCGGCTGGTACTGGCAAATTACGGATGGTGAGCAACATACGTTGGCTTCCCGTTCACTATGGGACCAACGCCTGCCGGTGGTCGACAATGAGAGTCTCAGTGCGCGTTCGTTAACAGGGCCACGTGGGCAATCGCTGCGCGTAGTTGAACGCGATATATACCTGGCGCCGCTGGAAGCCCCGCTACACATCAGCGTGGCCGCTCGGGACGATGTGCTGTTCAGCGACATTCGCGAATTCCAACACCTTTTGTGGGGCGGGTTGATCGGCTTGGGCGTGCTGCTACTCAGCGTATTAGCGCTGCAAGTACGCTGGGGGTTGGCGCCGCTTAGGCGGATGCACGCCAATCTTCATGACGTAGAACAGGGCCGCAGCGAACAGTTAGATACCCGCTTACCGGACGAGTTGGCGACGCTAGCCGCCTCAATGAACGCGGTGTTAGCCCGCGATCAGCGCTTAATTGAGCGCGGCCGCCATACGGCGGGGAACCTCGCCCATGCGCTGAAAACACCGCTAAGCGTTATGCGCCTACAGCTGCGTCAGTTACCCGAAGTCAACCGTAGCGTTTGGGAGGTAGAGCTGGCGCGGGTTGATAGCGCGGTACGCCACCACTTAGCGCGGGCTTCAGCGGCGGGTGAAGGCGTCCGCTTTGCGCCCATTGATCTGCAAACGACCTTGGCACCGCTGCTTAATGGGCTAGCTAAGCTAGCCCAGCGGCGTGGTATTGTGCTGCGCCAACGTTGGGATCAGACAGTCAGAGCGCACATGGATAACCAGGATATCCAGGAACTGGTGGGTAATTTAATGGATAATGCGTTGCGCTGGGCGCATAGCGAGGTGCAGCTACAGGTGCAGGTTGACGGGCAGCAGTTGATCTTAACCGTTAGCGATAATGGTCCTGGCATGTCTGAAGCGGAGTGCCAGCAGGCGGTTCAACGGGGTAAACGGTTGGATGAACAACGCTCCGGCAGCGGCCTTGGGCTAGCCATTGTGACCGACCTTGTCGCCCTGTATAACGGCCATATGCATCTTGATCGCGCCAAGGCAGGCGGGTTGCAGGTGGTGGTGAAATTGCCCGTTGTGGCCCATGGATAACGGATAAGTGATTGGATGAATGATACGCAGACGCTGCCTAATATTTTAGTTGGCCCCTTATTAAGACGCATCAGCACCACCCGACTGGTGCTCTGGGTAGTGGCTTCCCGGGCGTTGAATATGACGCTAATCCTAAGACCTGGGCAGAGTGACGCCGAGTCGATTGGCTTGGCGCACTATCACCAGTGCATTCCCATCGGCCAACGCGCCTTTATCTATCTAATTGATATTGAGCTTGATTCACCGCTGCCCTGCGATGAGCGTATCGAATACGACCTGCAGGTGGAGAGCCAGCAGGGAGAGTGGCGCTCCTTGCCCGAATGGGCGCCGTGGCTCTGTTATGACGGCGCTGCCTACCCCGCCTTTGTGATTGCATCCCGGCATCACCGCTTGATGCACGGCTCCTGCCGTAAACCCCATCACGACAGCGCCGATGGCTTGGTGCGGGCTGATAGCTGGCTTGCTGAGCACCAGGCAGCGCCCACCGAGTGGCCCGCGTGGCTGCTGATGACCGGCGACCAAATTTACGCTGACGATGTTGCTGGCCCTATGCTGCGCGCGGTGCATGCGCTAATTGAACAGCTAGGGTTGGTGGATGAGTGGCTGGAAGGCGCCACGGTTGATGATAGCCAAGCGCTCTATGACTCGCCTGATAGCTACTATCAACGCGCGGAGTTGCTGCCGGATGTGACCAGCAACGTGGCGCTTCGCCAGCGCTTTTTTAGCGGTGTTAAAAAGCCGGTCTTTACTTCCGCAAATGCGCAAAACCATTTAATGACCCTGGCTGAAATGCTCGCCATGTACTGCCTGGTATGGTCCCCCGTACCCTGGCAAGTGATTAAGTTCGAGGCTCCGGCTTTAGATAAAAAAAATGCCGAGCTCTATCGCCAGGAGCAGGCGGTAATGGATGGCTTCGTTGCCGGACTACCGCAGTGTTCGCGGCTGATGGCGCACTTGCCCAGCCTGATGATCTTCGATGACCATGACGTGACCGACGACTGGAATCTTTCCGCTGATTGGGAGCTGGCCGCCTATGGCCATCCATTTTCGAAACGCATAATCGGTAACGCCCTGGTGGCCTATTTGCTCTGCCAAGCGTGGGGAAACGATCCGGATAAACTAAATCCGTTGATCCATCACGCTTCAACACTGCTGCGTGATGGCAGTCAGCCGCTGGTATGTGCTGAGCAAGATGGGTTTATTGAACGGCTGCTGCGTTTTCAAGGCTGGGAGTTTCAGGTGCCTGGCACGCCTGCCTTAATTGTGCTGGATACGCGCACCCGCCGTTGGCGAAGCGAGCGCAAACTAAACCACCCTTCTGGATTGATGGATTGGGAAGCGCTCATGGAGATGCAGCAGGCGCTGATGGGCGCGAAAAGCGCCGTGATTATTTCTCCCGCACCCATGTTCGGCGTCAAATTGATTGAGAGTATACAAAAGCTCTTCACCGTCATGGGTAAACCCCTGGTGGTCGATGCTGAAAACTGGATGGCCCACCGTGGCGCGGCGAATACGCTGCTACAGATTTGGCAGCACTCCAAAACGCCCGGCAACTATGTGATTTTATCGGGGGATGTCCACTACTCGTTTGTCTACGACATTGTGGTACGCCGTCAAAAGAGAGCGCCTAACCTGTGGCAGATAACCTCTAGTGGCATCAAGAACACCTTTCCCAAAAATCTGCTTAATACCTTTGACCGGCTAAATCGCTGGCTTTACGCACCTTGGTCGCCGCTCAACTGGTTTACCAAACGCCGCAAGCTGAGCGTTCACCCGCGGGATCCTGATCGCGCCAGCGCCGGAGAACGGCTCTGGAATGCCAGCGGTATTGGCTTGGTCACCCTGGATGAGAAAGGCCACCCTATCGATATTCGCCAGCTAGACGTCGACGGTAGTGACGTGGTGTTTCCGCCGCCTGAAAAAACGCTTCCCTGAACAGCGCTGCTTTCGAAACGTCAGGGCGCTAACTGCCTGACTCATCAGCTGATTGTCATGATAACGTCACGAAAATGACGCACGCTTGCCCCCTAGCAACAACCTCCATGGATGGTGCATTCCATAGGTACCACCGCTATTGATCGGGGTGGCAGAACAGGGCCGCAGGCAAATGACCGCACAAGAAGCGCAGTGGCTGAAAAAGATCATTGCAAATGAAGAGTTGCATGTTCTTTTTCAGCCCATTGTGGATGCCAGTGAACAGGCAGTTTATGGCTACGAAGCACTGATTCGAGGGCCTAAAACGTCGCCGCTGCACTCTCCGTTACGACTATTTGAGGTAGCCACCCAGGCAGGAAAATTGGTGGAGTTAGATATCCTCTGCCGACGGTTAGCGATTCACCGTTTTGCAGAGCTTAAGCTGCCCGGCCTGCTGTTTCTTAACGTAATGCCGTTAACCATCGTCGAGCGTGATTTTCGCGAAGGCTTAACCCTTGGCTTTATCCGTGACAGTGGCCTGCCCCCTGAACGGGTGGTGATTGAACTCACTGAACACGTGCCCATTCATGATTACGAGTTAATGCGCCAAGCGGTGGATCACTACCGCACGATGGGCTTTCAGGTGGCGCTGGATGATCTTGGCGCTGGGCACTCAAGCCTGCGCCACTGGTCAGAACTGCGCCCCGATTTCGTTAAACTTGACCGGCACTTTATCTCCGGTATCGACCAGGATCCGGCAAAGCGAGAATTTCTCCGCTCGATTCTCGATGTGGCCCGTAGCCTGGATTGCCAAGTCATCGCCGAAGGGGTGGAAACCGCCGCTGAGCATCTCTGCCTCTGGGAGCTGGATCGTGGGCTCGCGCTACTGCAGGGCTTCTACTTCGCTCGGCCCAGCCAGCAGCCGCCTTTAGAGGTTAATATGGTGCTACCGGCGACCACCCAATTAAAAAGCCCGGCTGGGCGTACCGCGCGCTCTATCTTTCGTACCATTGAGGCCGTGACGCCTGATTGCGCTGTACCACTGCTTGCCGAGCGTTTTCGCCAACAGCCCAGCTTGCGCTGTGTCACGGTGGTGGATAACGACAAGCCCGTAGCAGTGGTGCGGCGCAACGCTTTCCTGACCCTGTTTACCAACCCTTTCAGTCACGCTCTGTACGCCAAGCGATGTGTTCTGGACGTTGCTGATACGCGCATGCTGGTAGCTGAGGCGGATACGCCGCTTGAGATTTTAAGCCAGCAGTTGACCGATAGCCACGATATAGAGCAGGAAGACTTCGTCATCGTTAATGCGAACGGTGACTACCTGGGGATGGGCAATATCGTTGATCTTCTTCGCGAGATTACCGCCATTCAGGTGCGCCAAGCGCGCCATGCCAACCCGCTGACCGGTCTGCCGGGTAACATTTTGATTAACGAAACCCTGGCCGCTTATTTAGCCGCTGAAAAGGGCTTTGCCGCTGCTTACGTCGACTTAGATAATTTTAAAGCCTTTAACGATGCGTATGGCTACGCGCGGGGCGACCATGTGATTATTTCACTATCGCGTCTGTTGCAAGCACAAGTGGAGAGTGCAGGCGGGTTTATCGGCCATATTGGTGGTGATGATTTTATGATGCTGCTACCGCTCAGCCATTGGGAGAGCATCTGTGGGCAAATCTTACGCTCTTTCGAAGTGGTTGCGCCGGGCTTCTATGAGGAAGCGGACCGACTGCAGGGTGGGATTCATACCGAAAACCGACAAAATAAAGTGGCGTTTATTCCTTTTGTTAGCGTGTCGATTGCGGTCAAACCCATCCATGACACCTCCCTCTGCAAAGCGCTGGATATTGCCGCTGAGCTGTCTGAATTGAAGCATCAAGCCAAAAAAATTCCGGGGAATAGTCTGTTTGTGGAGCGTCGCGATAGCTGCGTTGCCCATTAGAGCGCAGTGTCATTATGCCTACTTAAAAACGTCATCAAGTGGTCATCTAAATGCCCCGCCGTTGTCATCTGAAGTGGTCAGGATTGTCGCTATCTTCTAACAACGCCTTAGGTGACCCATGCAGATTTCTTCTCTTTCCAGCGCTCTTCCACGTACCTTAATCAGCGCCGCCGTTGCCAGTGCCTTTGCTTTTGTCGCGGTGAATGCTTCAGCGGATCTCTCATCGCGTTATGTCGATAACGATGGCGATATGGTTGCCGATGCACCCAGCGATGAGTCGCAGTGGGCCGACCCCGATACGCTGGTGTTTGCCTACACGCCGGTGGAAGATCCTGCGGTTTACGCTGATGTTTGGTCTGACTTCTTAACGCACCTAAGCGAAGCTACCGGCAAAGAGGTGCAGTTCTTCCCCGTACAGTCCAACGCCGCCCAGCAAGAAGCGCTGCGGGCAGGCCGCTTGCACGTGGCTGGTTTCAATACCGGTGGCGTACCAGTGGCGGTTAACTGCGGTGGTTTCCGTCCGTTTGCCATGATGGCGGCGGAAGATGGCAGCTTTGGCTATGAAATGGAGATCATCACCTATCCAGGCAGCGGCATTGCAGCTGTTGAAGACCTGGAGGGTCGCCAGCTTGCGTTTACCTCCGAGACTTCTAATTCCGGTTTCCGCGCGCCCTCTGCGCTGCTGCGCTCCGAGTACGGCATGGAAGCGGGCGAAGATTTTGAAACCGCTTTCTCAGGCTCCCACGACAATTCCATCCTGGGTGTGGTGAACGAAGATTACGACGCGGCCGCGATCGCTAACTCCGTGGGCAAGCGAATGATTTCCCGCGGCGTCGTCAGTGAGGGTGATTACGACATTATCTATACCTCAGAAACCTTCCCGACAACGGCTTACGGTTTGGCCAATAATCTGAATCCTGAGCTTGCCGAGAAAATACAGGACGCCTTCTTCAGCTACGACTGGGAAGGCTCCGCACTGGAAGCAGAATTTGCCAACTCCGGTGAAGCGCAGTTTATCCCGATTACCTACCAGGAAAACTGGTCAGTTATTCGCACCATTGCCGATGCCAACGGTGTGACTTACGACTGCGACTGATCGTTTAGGTAGACGGTACTGCTCGGCCAGGAGGGCTAACCTTTCTGGCCGTTTCGCTATACATACGAGGTGGGAAAAATGTTAACACTTAGCGGCGTAGGCAAGCGCTACCCCACCGGGGATCGGGCGCTAACGGATATTGAACTCACGCTGCCCAAAGGCCAGGTGATGGCGCTGATTGGGCCGTCCGGTGCGGGTAAAAGTACTCTTATCCGCTGTGTAAACCGGTTAGTTGAACCCACCCAGGGCAGCATTCGGCTGGAAGAGACCGAGCTGACCAAGCTCTCAGGTCATAAGCTGCGCCATGCACGGCGCTCAATGGGCATGATTTTCCAGGAGTATGCCCTGGTAGACCGTCTCACCGTAATGGAGAACGTGCTATCAGGTCAGCTCGGCTATGTCGGTTTTTGGCGTAGTTTTTTGCGTCGTTACCCCCAAGAGGCGGTGGTCGAAGCCTTTCGGCTACTCGAGCGAGTTGGGCTTCCCCACGCTATCGATAAGCGCGCCGATGCGCTTTCCGGTGGTCAGCGCCAGCGTGTCGGTATCGCCCGAGCGCTGCTGCAGAGCCCCAAACTACTATTAGTTGATGAGCCAACTGCCAGCCTTGACCCGAAAACCTCGCGCCAAATTATGCGCTTGATTCGCGAACTGTGCGCTGAGCGCAATTTGGCGGCGATCATCAATATTCATGATGTGGCGCTGGCTCAGCAGTTTGCAGACCGCATTGTCGGTTTGCGGGCGGGTAAAATTGTCTTTGACGGTCTGCCTAGCGAACTCACCAGCGAAATGCTCACGACCATTTATGGTGAAGAGGATTGGGATACCACCCCGGAGCCGATGGACGATGACGCCACCAACGACGCGTCCGTTAACTCCCCTTACCAGCACACCATGAAATCAGTGGCGGCGGGGGGCGCACAATGAGCGAGCAGCTTGAAGCGCCGCTTACGCAAATGAAAGCACAAGCTCGACAGCAGGCAGCGCAGCGCGGTGAGTGGCGGCGACTCCCGCTGATTGAAAGTGCACGCTTGCGCTGGGGGCTTGCCATTGGTGCAGTGATATACCTCTTTTTGGCGCTTGCCTCAGTAGAAGTTAACTGGGCGCGAGTGTCCGAAGGGGCAGGCCGCGCGGTTAATTTTCTGGGCGCCTTTATGCAGCCCGATTTTATCAGTCGCTACGACGATATCGTCGCGGGTTTGCTGGAAAGTTTGACCATGACACTCACCTCCACGGTATTGGGTGTGCTGCTGGCGATACCCGTGGGCTTAGGCGCGGCGCGTAATATTTCCCCTCTGCCAATCTACTTTGTGTGCCGAGCGATTATTGCCGTCTCGCGTACGTTCCAGGAAATCATCATCGCGATTCTGTTTGTGGTCATGTTCGGCTTTGGCCCGTTCGCGGGCATGATTACCCTGGCATTTGCGACGATTGGCTTTATGGCCAAACTGCTGGCGGAAGATATTGAAGATTTGGATTGGCGTCAGGTAGAGGCAGTGCGCGCCACGGGCGCGAGCTGGTGGCAGACCATGAACCACGCCGTTCAGCCCCAGGTGATGCCTCGTTTAATCGGGCTCTCCATGTACCGGTTGGATATCAACTTTCGTGAGTCCTCGGTGATTGGCATTGTCGGTGCCGGTGGTATTGGCGCCACGCTGAACACCTCGTTAAGCCGCTATGAGTACGACACCTCCGCGGCGATTCTGTTGATCATCATCGCCATCGTGCTGCTGTGCGAGTACAGCTCGAGCCATGTCCGCCGCTGGACCCAGTAATTTGTGGAGACGTTAAATGCCTGTTTCATTTACATCGCAGGGGCTGCCGGTATGGCGACGGCGCACTACCCGCGCTCAGTGGTTGCAGTACATCGCTTGGCTGGCGGGTGTCAGTCTGTTTCTACTCTGCTGGAAGATGATTTCCGATAACACCATGTGGGTGTTTGTCGAAGACGCTGGCCGTCAGGGGGCCGATCTGATTAGCCGCATGACCCCACCTGAGTGGGGTTATGCCAATGTGCTCTGGAAGCCCATGTGGGACACGCTGAATATTGCCACGCTAGGCACAGCGCTAGGTATTGTAATGGCGTTTCCAGTAGCGTTTTTAGCCGCCAGCAACACCACACCACACCCACTGATCCGCAGTGCGGCGCTGATGGTGATTGTCTCATCCCGCTCCATCAACTCACTGATTTGGGCGATGCTGCTGGTGACGATTCTTGGCCCTGGCGTGCTGGCGGGCATTATTGCCATTGCCCTGCGCTCGATCGGCTTTGTAGGCAAGCTGCTTTATGAGGCGATTGAGGAGATTCACCCCACGCCGGTCGAGGCAATTAGCGCTACCGGCGCGAGTCGAATGCAGGTAATGAATTACGGTGTGCTGCCGCAAATCATGCCTGCCTTCGCAGGTATTAGCGTTTACCGCTGGGATATTAATATCCGCGAATCGACGGTCTTGGGTTTGGTTGGGGCGGGCGGCATTGGTTTGCAGTTAAACGCTTCGATCAATAGCCTTGCCTGGGATCAGGTCAGCGTTATTTTCATTATGATTTTCGCTACCGTGCTGGTGTCGGAGTGGATCTCCGCGCGGGTACGCCATGCGATTATCTAACGCCGAAAGTGGCGCCCGTAGGCGAGGAGTCGAGTATGCGTTTTCCTGATGCAGAGAGCACCACCATTGATTTGCTACGCCACGGTGAGCCGGTAGGCGGGCGAATGCTGCGCGGCTCTACCGACCACCCGCTGAGTGAGACGGGGTGGCAGCAGGTGACCGATGCCGTCATGCGGCATACGGTTGAAGGCCATCTGCCTTATGATGCGATTGTCACCTCACCATTAACGCGCTGCCGTGAGTTTGCGCTGTGGCTGGGCGAAGAGTTTGATCTGCCTGTACAGGTGGAAGATGACCTTGCTGAGCTGCATTTGGGGCAGTGGGAGGGTAAAACCCACGCCCAGGTGTTTGCGAAAGAGGGCACCGAAAGAATGAGTGCGTTTTGGTACGACCCCGCAGCGGTGTCGCCGCCGGGCGGTGAAACGATACAGGCTTTTGATGCACGCCTTGCTGAGGTATGGCGACAGCTGTTAATCAACCCGCCCGGTCAGCATGTTCTGGTGGTGGCGCATCTGTTTGTCTGCAATGGGCTACTGCGCCAAGTGATTGGGCAGCCGCTTTCACGGATACTGGCGATGGATTTACCCTATGCAGCGCTGAGCCGAGTGCGCCATGAACGCCACTTGCTTGGTGAAACGACGTTTGTTGAGTGGATTGGCCGTTAACCATTGGCGGCTAGGCAGCTTTGCGCCATCATAAAGGCACGTTAGCTTATCGGAGCAGCTGCCATGTGTTTGGCTCATCTGTTGTCTTTACCTTGTGTGGTCACCTTAACCAGTAGCAGTAGGCGGCTGTTTCCCTTCCTATTAATGCTGGTGCTGGCAGGCTGTGCGAGCCGCGACCTTACCTCTATCGAGGCACCACCCAATCGCGCGGGCATCTCTATGGAGCGCGCGTTGATTCTTTCCCATGCCCAGCAGGCGATAGGCACCCCTTATCGCTTCGGCGGTAACACGCCAGAAGGGTTGGACTGCTCTGGTCTGGTGGAAATGACGTATCGGGCGGCGGGTATTCCCGTGCCGCGCACCGCCGATGAGCAGTTTCGCGCGTTGCCACAAGTGGACGCGCCACGCCCAGGCGATTTACTGTTCTTTGGTGACCGCCGCAAAGCCACCCATGTCGGCATTTACCGGGGCGATGGCCAGATGATCCATGCGCCGGGTAATGGTCGTGCCGTGGTCAGCGTGCCGTTAGAAATCGCCTACTGGCAGGCGCGCTTTTTGGGTGCAGCCAGCCCCGCCCCTTAACTTATTCCGTTTGCGGCCGATAATGTACTGTGTCCGAATAATGTACTGTGACCTTATAAAGTACTATGTCCGAATAAAGTAGTGTGCACGATAGCGACGGATCGATAACAACGACGAGGAGAGCAAAGACGTATGTATGAATCCTTGAATTTATCGAAGGAACAGTCTTTGTCTCAACACCCCTCCCAGCCCACACCCGTACTACCCCGCTCAAAAGCGATGCCGACTGTGTTTGTTAGTAATACAGCGTCTCCTGCTGAGTCTGTATTTTGCTACGCCAACGAGGCGATCATTATTACAGATGCGGAAAATCGGGTGGTGGACGTGAACCCTGCCTTTTGTGAGTTAACGGGGATTACGCTGGGCGATGTGCAAGGCAAAACGCCTGAAGCGTTTAGTATTTTACCGCTGGATGATAGCCGTACGACGCGACTGATGCGCGAAGAGCTACAGCTGCGGGATCGCAGCAAAAGCCAGGTGAGTTATCGCAGCCACGACGGCCAGTTTTATCCTGGCATGATGTCGATTAATCGCGTGCGCGATGAGCACGGGGCGGTCGATCACCATGTAATTGTGCTCGCCGACCTTTCGGCTATTCCCGCGCATGCCCGTCACCTGAACCGGGAAGTCTATTTTGATGCATTGACCGGGCTGCCTAACCTGCAATTGCTGACGCAATTGATTCAGGAGTCAATGCAGCACGCAGAAGTAAAGCAACTGCCATTGGCAGTGTGCTCGCTGGATATCGATTTCTTCAAAAATATTAATGATCGACTGGGTTCGCCGGTGGGCGATGCGCTGCTTTCTGCGTTTTCTCAGCGAATAAGCCATCTGCTCTTTGGTGATGATGTACTGGCGCGGGTGGGGGGCGACGAGTTTGTGCTGTTACTCCACCATGGCGTAGATGATGATTTTTTTGAGAAGTTGTTAGCCTCCATTCGCCAGCCGCTGATGGTGGATGGGCAGAGCATTTACCTAACGGCAAGCTTAGGGGTAACGCTCTACCCCAATGATCACGTGCAAGGCGATGTATTGCTGCGGCACGCCAACCAGGCGATGTATCGCGCCAAGCAGCGAGGACGCGATACGTTTCACCTGTTCGATCCTACTCATGATCGATTGCTGCAGGTGCGCCATGAGCAGCGTCAGCGTTTTATCGATGCGCTCAATCACAATGAGCTGTGTCTTTACTATCAGCCGCAGGTCGATATGCGCAGCGGAAAAGTGGTCGGCGTTGAGGCACTGATTCGTTGGCAGCACCCTGATGAGGGATTGCTCGCCCCTGGCCAGTTTTTGCCCATCATCGATACCACGCCCTTAGAAGTGGATTTAGGCGAGTGGGTCATTGAACGTGCGCTGTGTCAGTTGGCTGAGTGGCAGGTCAAAGGCATCGCGCTGCCCATCAATGTGAATATAAGCCCTACGCACTTATTAGTGAGTAATTTCAGCCAGCGATTAGCAGAATTATTGGCCGCTCATCCAGATGTATCACCATCAATGCTGAAGCTTGAAGTGCTGGAGAGTGCCGCGATGCATGATGTTCAGGCCGCGCTTCAGAATATGTCGCGCTGTCAGGCGCTGGGTGTAAGCTTTGCTATCGATGACTTTGGTACCGGGTTTTCGTCGTTAACCCATCTGCGCCAGCTACCGGTCAACTTGATTAAAATTGATCAGAGTTTCGTGCGCGATATGCTCAGCGATCAAGATGATATGGCGATTGTGGAAAGCGTCATTTATATGGCTAATCGCTTTAAGCGGCCCATGCTGGCGGAAGGCGTGGAAACCCTTGAGCATGCGAAAGCGCTAATGGCGTTGGGGTGCGAGTTAGCACAGGGCTATGGCATTGCCCGGCCAATGCCTGCTGCTGCCCTACCTGCTTGGTTGGCGAATTGGCCCGCGCGTGAAGAGTGGCGCTCACTCGCTCTGAGTAGATAGCTAGTCAGATAGCTTGGTAAATAGCTAGGCAGCCTGCTCTTCAGCGCCAGATTCATCGGAGGAGGGCGTTGCCGTCGTTACTGATGAGCCCGCGCCACGGGCTTGCTCCATTTCACTGCGCAGCATGGCTGCTTCTAGCTTGGCTTCGAGTAAATATTGGCGAGCCTGGGCGGCCACCTGATAATCCTTGGGAGACGGGTCGGCCGGCGCCATCGCCGCGGCGATAACGGTCTGCATCTTTTCAATAGTGGCTTGGGGGTCATTGGGCACCGGGCCATAATCGATGGGTACCTCGCCAGCTACGGCGTAGCGCTTCCCGTCGGGGCCAGTCTCGTACTCGTAGCTGGCGCCACCTGTGTAAGCGCCTCCGGCGACCTGGTGGGCCATCTCGTGCTGACGGACCTCACGGTCGGTCTGCTTTAGCTGATCTAACTGCTGAATTTCTTCCGGGGCCATGGGCGTACCGTCGGCACGCTTGGGGCCAGCTGTTTCGCTGCTGCTCTCTTCTTGTTCGCTGGCGTTGCGGGTGTCGCTGGAAGCCGTTGTGTCTTCTTCTAGAACACGGCTTTTTGCAACTGGCTCAACACGTGGTGACGAAGCGTTCACCACGGGATTTGCCCATGCAGTGAGAGAAATGGAGCTGAGAGAAGAAATGGCCATAGGTCATTACCGACGAAGCGCGAGTTGGGATACTATGAAGTATTAGCGAGCGGTGCCGACAGTGCAAGTAAGTGCTTTGCGTTTCGTCGTAAAATCGGCTCATCCCGAATCTAATTATCACAGCGCTTCGCTATCTTAACCTTATGCCAACCATTGATGTGGTCATCAATCTTACCTATGACGAGTGTCTAGCCCATTATGAGGGACGCATTGCCAATGTACGCACCCGCAGCGTGGATGGTCGCTGGGTCATCTTTCCTGCCGAGGCGATTCGCCGCGTGGTAAGCCGTGACGGCGTGCGCGGTACCTATCGGTTAAGTTTTTCTGATGGGGGTCGATTTATCAGTATTGTCGCTTTAACCAGACGTTGAGCCCCCTATGCACCGATATGAAACATCGATCACATTACATGAACTCATTTACGCCGTTATTGCCAATTTAAACAGTGCAGAAAAATTAGTCTTTGCTACGTTAGAAAGCTTAATTGATGCGGCTACAAACCCTTTGGACATTATGAAACGCACCGATCAACGGCAGGCGTTTGGGTTGGAAGTACACCGTATCAGAATCAATTTGGAGCACCTGCTTAGCCGCTACCGGGCTGAGGTGGAAGACGTTTTGCGCACGGAAGGTGAGTATAAAGGGCCGGTAGTGAAGCCTGATCACCAAGAGGCCGATGCAATACACAGCGCTGTGGAGATCTATCGACACGTCTGTGCTTTTCAGCGCGGTGAACGCCCCCATCCTGTTCCTGGGCGTGATACTTCGCTACGCAAACTGATATAACGCAAACTGTCACAGCATGGCATCAACATTGCTTGTACAATGTGCCCATTGAACTTTCAGGCTTACCCGCTTGAAAGCAAACAGCCCGCTTACCCGGCATTGGCTGTGGACACTTTAGGAGATATACCATGTCTGCCTCACCTGTCACATTGATGGTGGCTCGTCGCGTTGAGCACGGTCGCTACTTCGATTTTAATCGTTGGCTAAATGAAGGTCGCGAACTGGCGGCTGATTTTGCTGGTTACCTTGGTTCTGGCGTTCTGGCGCCGCCTGAGGATGACGATGAATATCAGATTATATTCCGCTTTAGCAGCAGCGAAACCTTAGCCGCCTGGGAACACTCCGCCTCACGCCATGCGTGGTTGGCGCGCGGTAAGGGCTTGTATGAAGCGCCCCATGAGCACCGGGCCACCGGGCTGGATGCGTGGTTTCAAACCGGCAGCAGCGCCCCGCCGCGCTGGAAGCAAGCCGTGGCCGTGTGGCTGGCTTTCTTTCCTATCTCGCTGCTTTTTCAATTTGTATTTGGCGGCGTACTGGCCGATTGGGCGTTGGTCCCACGGGTGGTCGTGAGCACTTTAATGTTGACGCCAGTGATGGTGTTTGTGTTTATCCCCCTCTCTATGCGCTTATTAGCGCCTTGGCTACAAGGTAAATGGTCGCCGCTTGATCTACTGTCACGCTGGCGTCACGCCCACCGCTAACCATTTGTCTAGCTTTAGTTCGATACTTCCCTGGGGTTCAACGCTGCGTTGGTACTACTCTTAGTCTAATGATCCTATGATGATGGTCTTTATGATACTAAGCTGAATGTACCAGCAGAAAATGATAACTGTCGCCAGTGCAACGCTGGCGAAAAATTCAGCCCCCCGGAGTGTTTATGATCCACGTTCACCATCTTGAAAAGTCTCGTTCGCATCGTATTCTATGGCTACTTGAAGCCCTTGAACTGGACTATGAGCTGGTGGTCTATCAGCGTGATGGCAAAACGCAGCAAGCGCCTGCTGCGTTGAAGAAGATCCACCCGCTGGGTAAGTCACCGGTGATTACCGATGGTGATTTTACCGTTGCCGAGTCGGGGGCGATCATTGACTACCTTCTGCAGCGTTATGGCCAGGGTCGTTGCCAGCCTTCCCCTGATGAGATGCATGACTGGGTCGATTACCGCTATTGGCTTCATTATGCCGAAGGCTCGTTAATGCCGCTGCTGGTGATGCAGCTTGTGTTTGGACAACTTCCCAAGCAATCGCCCTGGTTTATCAAACCACTGGCAAAGGGTATTAGCGATACGGTGAGTAAGCGTTTTCTAGCGCCACAGCTGAAACAACACCTCACTTTCATTAACCAGCACTTATCAGAAAACGGTAATTTTGCCGGCCCATGGCCTAGTGGTGCGGATATTCAGATGAGCTTTCCGCTCCAAGCTGTGGCTGCCGTTCAGTCGTTGGAAAAATACCCGGCTATTGCTGCTTTTGTGTCGCGTATTGAACAAGATGCAGCCTGGCAACGAGTGGTAGAGCGGGCAGGTCCGCTTACCATTCCTGGCCAGTGAACAGCCGCCATGCGTTCTTCGGGAGCAGTGAACAGTCGCCGCCAATTGTTTAACAAAGCCGTTTCTCAACGGCTCATTGGTCGATTAAAAGCGAGTACGGGGCTGCTTTTATGTACGTGTTTACACGCACCGTATAGCTTCGCGAATGTCACCCAGCTAACAGCCACTACTTATCTCACTGAGCGAGCAGCGTTCAGTGAGGAGCGGCAATACCCGAGTGTTTTCGGCATTACAGACACTATTTCCAATGCCGCCCTAATAGCCTCTTCGGCAACGCTGCCCATTGATGTTCTGCGTCGCGTTGATGACTACGTGGGGCGTTGGGGCATTATCTTATTAGCCATTTTTCTGTTTTTGGCGCTGGCGGGGAATGTCTTACTGAAGCGCCGCATGAAGCACAACCGTGCCTTGCTGCAAACCAATAAAGAGATGCTGGCAACGATATTGGATAGCGTCGATGCCTTTATTTATATTAAGTCGCCTACCTTAGAGTACCAGTACGTTAACCGACGTATTAGCGATCTATTTGGCTTGCCTGCCGAAAAAATTATCGGCAAGCGCGATGCTGATTTTTTTGACGCAGGCAGCGCTGCTGAGCTCGATCAAATTGACCGTAATGTATTAGCATCGGGCAAAAAAGTGACTGTCGAAGAGAGCAATGTCTTGCAAGGTGAAAGCCGGGTAAGAACGTTCTTATCGATTAAAATGCCGCTTTCGATGTCACCGGGTGCGACGCCTTCACTGTGCGGTATCTCGACAGAGCTCACTGACTATCTCGAAATGCAGTCGCGCACTCACTATTTAGCCTTCTATGACTCGCTGACGGGACTGCCTAACCGCCGTTTACTGATGGACTCTTTAACGGCCGCGATCAATCATGATGAGTGGGCCGCCTCCTATAGCGCCTTGCTGGTGATCGACCTGGATAACTTTCGCTTGGTGAATGACATTCAGGGTCATGAGAGTGGCGATCAGCTGTTGATTAATGTCGCTGAACAGTTACGCCAACGGCTAGAGTCAGAGGCCACGTTGGCGCGCTTTAGCAGCGATGAGTTTGTGGTGCTGATCAATAATTTAGGTGAACAGCAAACGGAAGCCGCATCGAAAGCTGAGCGTGTCGCGCGCCAATTGCTGGAAACGATCGCTCAATTACGCAACAGTCACTCGTTACCCATCAGCGCCAGTATTGGCATTTCACTGTTTACCGGGTGCGAGCAGAGTATGGATAGCGTGCTGCAACAGGCAGACATGGCCTTGCAGCAAGCCAAAAGTGCAGGCGGCAATACGCTGTGCTTTTTTAATGCTGATATGCAGACCAGCGTGCTGGAAAGGGCTAGCTTGGAAGCTGACCTGCATCAAGCGCTAGAGCGTAATGAGTTGGCGCTGCACTACCAAGTGCAGGTTGACCACCAGGGGGTGACCATTGGGGTTGAAGCACTGTTGCGTTGGTATCACCCTCAGCGTGGCTGGGTCTCCCCCGCGACATTTATTCCCCTGGCGGAGGAGAATCGCTTAATCGTCCCTATCGGTTATTGGGTGCTTCGATCCGCCTGTGAGCAGTTGGAAAAGTGGTCGCATCAAACCGCATATGCCCCTTTGAGTATTTCCGTTAACGTGAGCTCAGTTCAGTTTCAACAGCCTGACTTCGTGCGTGATGTAGAGGCGCTGTTAGCAGAAACTCAGGCACCACCGGGCCGCCTGGTACTTGAAGTGACGGAGAGCCTATTGATGCACGAGCCGATTCGCGTACGTAACACGATGCTCAAACTTCGCGCCAAGGGGATTCGCTTTGCACTTGATGACTTTGGTACCGGCTACTCATCGTTGAGTTATTTGAAGCGCTTACCGCTAGATGAGTTAAAAATTGATCAATCGTTTATCCACGAACTGCTCACCGACAAGACAGACGCAGCGATCGTGGATACCACGATTCTGTTAGCGGTAAGCCTGGGCTTAACCGTGGTGGCGGAAGGCGTGGAGAAAAAAGAGCAGCTCGACTGGCTAAGAGGGCACGGTTGTTATCGCTATGAAGGTTACTTGTTTGGCCGCCCCACGCCGATTGAGTATCTTTTTGAGAGTTATTAAGCGGCCATATAAAACCCCTTTCCAGCACGCTGGAAAGGGGTTAAGCATGATTAACGCCAAATGCCTGCTTCAGCTAAACAGCGCAAAGCTATCAGCGTTGAGCCACATGTGGACCAAGATACTGGCGATATAACCGAGCAAAATGACCGGTGACCAGCGCAAGTGGCCCATGAACGTATAGGAACCTCTTGCCTGACCCATGACGGCGACACCCGCCGCTGACCCGATCGAGAGCAAGCTGCCCCCCACGCCCGCGGTTAAGGTAATGAGTAGCCATTGACCATGAGACATATCGGGCTCCATGGTGAGTACCGCAAACATAACGGGAATGTTATCGACTACCGCGGAAACAACGCCGAGGGTAATATTCGCTGCGGTAGCATTCCAGCCGGTATAAAGTGCCTCTGAGAGCAGGCCCAAATAGCCCATAAAGCCCAGACCGCCAACGCACATTACTACCCCATAGAAGAACAGCAGCGTATCCCACTCAGCGCGTGCTACGCGGTTGAAAACATCAAACGGCACTACGCTACCCAACTGCTCAAGCTTCTTATTGTCGCCACGGCGGCTATAGCGCTCGCGCTTACGCTCCAGCGACCGGGGTAAGCTGCGGCGAAGGTAGTAGCCGAAGAACTGTAAATAGCCCAGGCCTGTCATCATACCCAGCACAGGCGGCAGGTGGAGCACCACATGGCACAGCACGGCGGTAACAATGGTCAATAAAAACAGCCCCACAATGCGCCGGGCGCCACGTTTCATCCAGACATCTTCATAAACGCTAGCGGGTTTCTCGTCCTTAATGAACAGACTCATGATGGACGCCGGAATCAGGAAGTTGACCAGTGACGGGAAGAACAGGATAAAGAACTCCTGAAACTCAACCATGCCTGCTTGCCACACCATCAGCGTGGTGATGTCGCCAAAGGGGCTAAATGCCCCCCCTGCGTTGGCGGCGACGACGATATTGATACAAGCGACGTTAATAAACCGCTGATCGCCCTCTGCCACTTTAGTCACCACTGCGCACATCAGTAGCGCAGTGGTGAGGTTGTCAGCAATGGGTGAAAGAACAAAGGCGAGACCGCCGGTTAGCCAGAACAGGGTTCGGTAATTAAAGCCCTTGCGAAGCATCCAGGAGCGCAGAGCATCAAAGACCCGACGCTCCTCCATCGCGTTGATGTAGGTCATGGCCACCAGCAAGAACAGCATCAGCTCGGTGAACTCCAAAAGCGTCACGCGGAAAGCATACTCCGAGGCTTCCGACATACCGTTTTGAACATACACCCAGCCGATGAGGCTCCAGATGATACCGGCTGCCACTAAGACCGGTTTAGACTTGCGCATATGGATCTTTTCTTCTGCCATCACTAATGCGTATGCCAGAACGAAAATAGCCACTGCAAAGAAACCAACGGTAGACGTTGTTAAATCTAATTCACCGGTGACGGCAAACGCGCTGGGACTTACGCCTAATAGTAAGGCCGCTAACAAAAAAAGCCAGCGACGATATAATCGTGGCTGGCAAGAGGGTTGGCACAACGTAGGCATGTGACGTCTTTCCTCATGGTTAAGTTGTCAGGAGTGGTGTAAAAGCGTCGCCAGTTTAGCAGCCTATATTGCATCGCAATACTTTATAAAAACGAACGAAAGTAGTTCTTCTTAGGGCAATAGCATCTTTTTTAGGAAATTAATCTTTTAGGTAATGGTAACTTTAACAACATTAGTTTCGCCTAAGTGCTGGTTAAAGCGCGGCGATTACACTATTGACGAATAGTATTATTAATTAATATCCATTTTTTATAATATCTTTTACTAATGGGCGATTTTATCGTCAGTACCCCAAACCCTGGTGGGGGGGCAGCCGAAGCAGCACGTCAGGACAGCGTGTGGCAGGACAGACAGCCCGTAGCGAGACTGCACGTTTAGGCACAGCCATGATATGTTGACGCCCGCCACTCTCACCGCTTGAAAACATAAAAACGAGGCCCGTTAAAAAAACGGCCGCCGAATACGCTAAGGAAAATTAATATGCGCAATTCATTTCGCTCCCTTCGCCGCACGCTTGGCGTGTCGGCTGCCACGCTAGCGCTGGCATCGACCGCTTTCTCCGCCCACGCTGAAACGCGGGTGACCTATAAATCGGCTTCTGCAGGCACCGCCTATTATCAAATGGGCGTCGAGCTTTCAGAAGCCATACGCCAGGGCACCGATGACGCGATTATTCTGACCCTTGAAGAGAGTCAGGGCTCGGTACAGAACGTGATGGAAGTCATGGCTCGCCAAGGGAACTACGTGTTTACCACACCACCTGCGCTAGTCGATCAGGCCATGGCTGGCGAAGGCGCCTTTGCTGAGCGTCAGAATCCTCGTTTTCAAGAGATTCGTGGCTTGTTCCCCATTCCCTCTATCACCATGCACTTTGTGTTGGCGGGGGATGAAGGCGTGACCGATATTTCTGCGCTGGAAGATAAGCACTTATTGATTGGCCGCGGTACCTTTGGCGCCCGCGAAGCAGCGCGTTATCTGGAGCTGTTTGGCCTGGAAGAGAGTGTTCGCATTGCCGATGCCGCCATTGGTAGCGGCCCTGATGCACTGAAAAACGGTCAGATTGATGGCTTTGTGACGGCCAGCTCTTTCCCTTCGCCCAATGTGATTGAGACCGCCGCGAGCATGCCGATCTCTTTGGTCAGCCTGACCGAGGAGCAAATAGAGCAAACCGGCGCACCACGGCAAACCATACCTGGCGGCTCCTACCCCGGCGTTGATAAAGATGTCGAAACCACCTCGCTGCCGGTAATTGCCTACACCACCACGTATATGGACGATGACACCGCCTACATGCTGACCAAAACGTTCTGGGAGCGTCGCGATGCCATGGCAGAAGAGGCTGCTTGGTGGAGCAGCATTACTCCCGAGATGTTGGAAAACATGACGGGAACGCTCCATACTGGGGCGCTGCGCTACTACGAAGAAGCAGGTATCGAGGTGCCTGACACCCTGCGCTAATTCATCTTTTTCGCTTCACTCTTGCCACTGCCCCGGCGCTTGCGCTGTGGCAGTGCTGTATTGATGCAGTATCGAAAATAGGCAATTTGGCATGCGTGTTTTTCCTCGTCGCAAGCGACGGCCTCTTCGGATGAAGGCTCAATAGCGCCGGGCTGGGTGGCGCTAGGCGCGGTCAGTGTGGTGTTTCACCTTGGCTTGATTTTTTACGGCTTAACACCGGCGCTTGTTAGCCGACCGCTGCACATGGCGCTATTGCTGCCATGGGTGCTGATCTACATGGCCAACACGCCAGCGCAGCGTATCAGCGGATGGGTTCTGACGGCGCTGGGTGTTGCAGCATGTGGCTATATTGCGGTGAACGAGGCAGCGCTAGCCAACCAGTACGGCTTTATCGATACCCACCTACAGATGGCGATTGGGCTGTTCCTCATTGCCCTGGCACTTGAAGCGGCACGCCGGGCGATTGGCTGGCCACTGCCGCTGGTGGCCCTGCTAGCGTTGATATATGGCGCCTTTGGCCAATACATTCCTGGCGCTTTTGGCCACCCCGGGCTGCCGTTGCCCAGTATGGTGGGAACGTTGACGATTGCCGAAGGCGGCCTGTGGGGCTCGCTAACGGGGGTGAGCGTTAGCGTGGTGGCCATTTTTGTGATTTTTGGCGCAGTGCTGAATGCCGGTGAGGCGGGCCAGGGGTTTATGAACTTGGCTAGTGCCGTGGCCGGTCGACTGACGGGCGGAGCGGCCAAGGTGGCCGTCATCTCTTCAGCATTAATGGGCTCTATTTCTGGCTCAGCCTCGGCCAACGTGGCATCAACGGGGGCCATTACCATTCCGTCGATGGTGCGTCTGCGTTACCCCCGCTCGCTAGCGGGAGCGGTTGAGGCGGTGGCTTCTTCCGGTGGGCAAATCATGCCGCCGTTAATGGGCGCGGGTGCGTTTGTCATGGTGGAACTGACAGGAACGCCCTACACGCAAATTATGGCCGCCGCGATGCTGCCGGCCGTGCTCTATTTTTTAACCGTATGGGTAGGCATTAACGCCTATGCAACTCGGCATGATTTACAGCCCGTGGCTGAAAGCGAACGGCCCAGCGCAAAAGAGGTGTTGATTACCTCGCTATTTTTCGCCATTCCTTTCGTGCTGCTGTTAGAGCGTATTTTCAACGGTGGCTTTACGCCCCAGTACGCCGCTAGCATCGCCATTTTTGCAGGCATGGCGCTGCTGTTTTTTGATGTCACACTGCGCTTTTCGCTACCGGGTTTTGCTCAGCGTTTAGCCGCTGCGGCGATGACAGCAGGGCGTCAGATTGCGGTCATTGGTGCCATTATTCTGTGTGCCTCGTTGGTGGTTGGCGTACTGTCGTTGACGGGGTTGGGGGTTAAGATTACCTCCGCTATTCTTTCGCTCTCCAATGACATGCTGTGGCCAGCGCTGCTGCTAACGGCGCTCGCCTGTTTGATTCTAGGCATGGAAGTGCCGACCACGGCGGCCTATGTGATCTGTGTTTCTGTTGCCGGACCTGCGCTAACCTCGTTGGGCTTAGAGCCGCTCTTGGCGCATCTATTCGTCTTTTGGTACGCGCTGCTGTCGACTATCACACCGCCGGTGTGTGGCGGTGTGTTTATTGCCGCTGGAATGGTGGGGGAGAATTGGCTAAAAGTCGCGCTCAAGGCCATGGCGTTAGGTATCGGTCTTTATATTATTCCCTTAGCCATGGTGGCCAACCCAGAGATGATCCGATTGGCTTTCAATCCTTCAGGCGCCTTGCTGGATGCGTTGAAGGTGGCGATTGGCTTGTCGGCGATCTCGTACGGGGTTATTGCGCGTAAAGCAGTATGGCAGCGCGGCGGGCTAATCGCCGCGGGAATAATACTGATTTTTGTGGTTTAGCCTCGCGGGTTTAAACGGCATCGTTTAACGCTCGGCGTCTAGCCGTAATGGTGACGAAGCGGACAGCGGGGTGGTGGCAAACATCACCCAGGTGTCTAACGCAGACCCCAATGACTGCACCAAACGCAGCTGCTCGGGCGCCTGTTTCAGTATCTCTTCAGCGCATATGCCTGCCTCAAAGCGTCCCTCAAGTAGACCCTCAGCCACCGCGACGGTGGTGGGGGCATCAATAATCTCCGTATAGCTAGATAAATCAGTGTAATACCGTGTTGCTGGCTGCAGTGCCACCTGCTTGGGCTGGGTAATTTTACGCTGTGCGATTAACGCCAGCGGCTTGCTGCCGGCAATAAACGTATCCACAGGGTAGGCGCGGTGCATATAGCGGCCAACACAAGCGCTATGCGCAAAGTGAGCCGTACACTGCAGCACATGGCTCACGTGGCCATCGAGCAGTGCTTGGAAGGCGTCTTCAAACCGGGTGAAGAGCGTCACGCTGCCTTCGCCTGAGCCGCTCATTGTTAAATAACGATTGGCAATCAGTTCGTGATTACTGCCGCTAGGCCCAAGGGTCGCAATGTGCACGATCATCCTCATTTATTAAGTGGATCTAGTCATTGAGCCAAAAGCGCTGAGGCTTTTGGCCCAGATCAATCAAGTAGAAGACAACCTTAAAAATCGTAAAGCTCAACACTATATACGCGGCATAACCTGCCAGTAATGCGGCACCTTCCCAGCGGGACAAACGCATGCCGGTATACAAAAACAGCACCAGTACGCCAGCGGCTCCCAGCATCACCCACTGGTCAAACATGGCCACTCGGGGCGCAAGAGGCAGAGGCTGTAGAAAGGCGGAGATACCCAGGATGCCTAGCAGGTTAAAGATGTTGCTACCCAGTATATTGCCTACCGCGACATCGGCATGACGCCGCAGCGCCGCAATCACTGAGACGGCCATTTCAGGCAGCGATGTGCCCACCGCGACAATGGTCAGGCCAATGACCGCTTCGGAAATGCCCATCGCCTGGGCTAGCCCAATGGCGCCATACAAGAGTAGCTGTGACCCGCCAATCAGCATGCCCAAGCCAATCACCAGCGCGATGGCGATCATCCAGCCGGTGGTGGGGAGTTTGGTCATCTCCTCAGCTTCTGAAGCGTGCATTTCTGCCGCAGGAATAGGCTGACGGCTTTCGCTTAAGTAGGCCCAAATAAGATAGCCCACGAGAGCCGCTATAAAGATGCCTGCATCAACACGACCAAGCGCCCCGCCGAAGGAGAGGCCAATAAACAGCAGGCTGGCAAGCACCACTACCAATCCATCCCGCCGTAGCGCTAAGGGCTGAACCACCATAGGGCAAATAACGGCACACATGCCCAGAATCAATAAGATATTACCGATGTTGCTGCCCACTATATTGCCAATAGCAATGTCTGGCTGTTGATTAATGGCGGCATCTATTGAAACGACCAGCTCGGGTGCCGATGTGCCGAAGCCAACGACCACCAGCCCGGTTAGCAGCGGCGAAACACCTACTCTTCGTGCGCCAGCGACAGCGCCACGAATAAGCGACTCCCCTCCAAGGGTGAGTAGTACGATACCCGCCAACAAACTCAGTCCATATAGCATGTTATAACCTCTTCCAGAGTACCCGCCAGGCCGCGATTGATGCGGGGTAATCCTGGTGGGTGAAGCGCGCTAGGCGGTCGAATTATTAGTGCCCAGCTCACTGGCAAGATTACTGCGATTCTTTGCAAGTTGCGCGGTTTTACAGCAGTAATAAGAGGCCAGCTGATAAATTAAAATACACAAAGACTTTGACCTGCTGCTGTCTACGTGGCAGGATGTCCGCAGTTAGTAAGTTAGCAAGCAAGCATGGTTCCAGAAACATTCGAATTCTTTCGGTAGTCTGTAATTGTATTCCTTGTTCTACTCACTATTTATCTGGGTAATACCAGGAATTTTACAATTCGCGATTAGCGAAAAGGATTTATATCATGGCAACTGGCACAGTTAAGTGGTTCAACGATTCTAAAGGTTTTGGCTTCATCGCACCGTCTGACGGCAGCGACGACGTTTTTGCTCATTTTTCTGAAATTCAGTCTGATGGCTTCAAAACTCTGCCTGAAGGCGCTAACGTCTCTTTTGACGTTACCCAAGGTCAGAAAGGCCTTCAAGCATCAAACATTAAGCTTCTTTCTTAATCCTAGTGATTAATTAAGTTCTCGAATCGCTTTAGATTCGATGATCGGGCTCCGCTTAGGCGGGGCCCGATGCGTTTGTGCTTTTAAAAAAACACCTATGTCATCATTGATGCGCCTGCTGTAAGGCGCCGCTACCCCATCGGTTACCTCTCTTCCTAGCAATCCCCCTATATTCCCTTATTAATTAGCTTGATTAATTGATATGTTATAATGTATCTTTTTATAGTGCTGTTAATTCAAGAAGGGAGAAAGAAACATGGGAGAGATTAAAATGATGGTATCGCCGCTTAAAGGGGTCAGTGCGTTCGCGTTCAGTGCTTTACTACTGACAGGTGCTCAATACGCCAGTGCTGATGACCATGACCACATCCATGATCACGATCATGCTCATCACGATCATGCTCATCACGATCATGCTCATCACGATCACGATCACGATAGCGATATCTATTCGGGTTATTTTGAGGATGAGCAGATCGAGGATCGCTCACTTTCAGACTGGGAAGGGGACTGGCAATCTGTCTATCCGTACCTACAAGATGGAACGCTAGATGAAGTGTTTGCTGATAAGGCAAAGAGTGGCGATAAAACCGCCGACGAGTACAAAGCGTATTACGAGATAGGCTATGAAACGGATGTAGACCGTATCGTTATCGATGGCAGCAACGTCACTTTCTTTGCCAACGGCGAAGAGATGTCAGGTGACTATCAGTACGATGGCTACGAGATTTTAAATTACGAGGCGGGTAACCGGGGCGTTCGCTTTATTTATGAACTCGAAGGCGAGGGGGCTGACGATCTTCCCCAGTATATTCAGTTCAGCGACCACAGTATTTACCCGACTGACGCAGACCACTACCACCTTTACTGGGGCAATGATCGTGAAGCGCTGTTAGAAGAAGTGACTAACTGGCCGACCTATTACGCGTCAGAACTAAGTGGCGAAGACATTGCTGAAGAGATGCTGGCCCACTAAACAGTAATAAGCATACTTTAATGATTGAAAAAGCGCTGGCTATCATGCCAGCGTTTTGCTGTTATTGGCACAGTTAAGATAGGGTTTAGAGTAGAGCGGCTGTACTCTTTCCATATTTTTTACCAAATCAAATAGGGTCATGCATTATGCGTTTGTCTTCACTTTTTACGGGTATAGGGTTGTTGGCTTTATGCAGCTTTGCCTACGCGGGCGATACCTGTGATAGCGCTACGACACAGGCTGAGCTAACCGAATGCTCGGCTCAGGCGTACCAATCGGCTGACGATAAGCTCAATGAGGCTTATCAGGTACTTGTGGATCAATTAAGCAGCAACGCTGCCTCACTGGAAAAGCTTAGAACCGCTCAGCGCGCCTGGATCGGTTTTCGCGATGCCGAGTGTGCGTTCGAAAGTAGCGCTGTTGAGGGCGGCAGTGCGCAGCCAATGATCCGTAACATCTGCCTTGAAGCGCTGACAGAAGCACGAACTGAAACATTACGAGAGCATGCTGAATGTGAAGAGGGCGATCTTAGCTGCTCGCGCTGAAAGGTGTTCTTTGTGTCGGCGATGAGCGGCTTTCAATTATTAATTTTTAGCTCTTAAAAACCTGATAAGAAGATGCTTCATCTGTGCTCGGCTAGCCGAGCAAACAGCGGCATCAGTAGCGCAAAGAGTTCCGCCTGAGACGAAATGCAGCACTTGGCATAGAGCTGGCGGCGGAAGACCTTAACCGTCTGGAGGCTGACATCCAGATGAAGGCTGATGGATAGAGATGAGTGGCCTCTTAAAATAAATAAGGCCACTTCCGCTTGGCGTGGGCTCAGGCGAATACTGTGTTGCTGATTCAATGCTTCTCTCAGGCGTACCTCAAGAGGCGCTGGCGGCGCTTTGCTCAAGCCTTCAACGCGGTAGTCTTGCCAGTGTTTTTTTAGAAGAGAGCTGAGGGTGTTTTCGTAGTGATGCAGGTTCTCAAGTTCACGCTTATTGAAAGGCTTGCCACTTGAGCGATCCCTACCAAAACAGGCGGTTATAGTGTCACTCTCGGTGACGTTGGCAAAAACCGCTACCTCGTCGAGTAGTGTGGTCTGCTGGTAGTAATTCTTATAATAATGCGTGCGTCGAAAGTGATCGGGTGCTATGTCTCTCAATCGGCGTATGCCCTGAACATCGCCTCTCAGGTGCTCCCGGTAAAACGGATCCAGCAGGTAATCTCCCCCTAGATATTGGCTATCCATCGGTAGGTAGACGACAGGGTCGGTATATTCCCGATAGAGGACCGCTGGTCGGTGTTCGCCGTGATAAGCGATGATTATAAGGTTATCGAAGGCCGCGAGTCGTTTCACCCATCTAGAGAAGTGTTGAGGCAATTCAGGCGTTCCCAAGGCCATGATGGTATCGGCCATCGCCTCGTCATTTTCGCTTTGAGTCACTGCTTACACATCCGCAAGTCCATACCACGCTAGGGTTATATACGATCCGATGAGCTGCCAATACCGTTCTAAAGAGGTCGGCTACTAAACATCTCAGTCTAGCTGGATAGTTGTAACGCCAGCAACGAAGGGTTATTAGCCGATCATAAATGGTAGCAAGCTGGTCTAGCCTCGGTGGCTGGCTTGATCAACCACCTCTTCGTTTTGTGCCGACTAAGCGATTGGCCGCTGTCGGTTCCAACGTTTCCTGGAGATGGATCATGACGGATAACAATATCAAACTGGAAAGAACACTATCCCTAAAAGCCGTGGTGCTGTTTGGCCTAGCCTACATGACGCCATTGATCGTGCTGGGCACTTTCGGTGTGGTTGCCAGCACTAGCAATGGCGCCGTACCCACGGCTTACCTCATCACTACCGTTGCCATGCTATTCACGGCATACAGCTACGGCATTATGGCACGCACCTATCCGGTATCAGGCTCTGCCTATACGTATGCCCGCAGAGCCATCGACTCCCGGGTTGGCTTTATGGTGGGATGGAGCGTGCTGCTGGATTATTTTTCCTGCCAATGGTGATTTGGTTGATCGGCGCTGCTTATTTGAATGCGCGCTTTCCTGAAGTGCCGAGCTGGATATTCCTGCTGGGCTTCATTGGCATCACCACTTTCTTGAATATCTACGGCATCAAGCTCGCGTCCAAAGTGAACTCGTTGCTGATGGTCTTCCAAATACTGGTGATCGCGTTCTTCGTACTGCTTTCAATTCGTCACGTATTTGCGACCGGTGGCACTGATGCGCTTTTTAGCCTTGGGCCGTTCTTGGGTGAAGAGGCTGGTTTCACCGCGATTGCTGCGGGGGCAGCGGTGGCCGCTTACTCTTTCCTTGGCTTTGATGCCGTCACCACACTAACCGAAGAAACCATCGACCCAAAGCGTAATATTCCCAAGGCCATTATGTTCACTGCGCTGATCGGCGGGGGGATTTACGTACTCGTGGGCTACACCACCCAGCTGGTTCACCCGGGCAGCAGTTTCGTAAACTCTGACTCCGCTGCCTTTGAAATTGCCACCACCATCGGTGCGGATCTCTTCGGGGCTATCTTTCTGGCCGGCATGGTGCTCGCCCAGTTCACCTCTGGCCTGGCCGCTCAAGCAAGTGCCTCTCGGCTGCTGTTTGCCATGGGAAGAGACGCAGTACTGCCGCCCAAACTGTTCGGTGCGCTGCACTCGCGTTTCCATACGCCGGTGTTCAACATCGTGTTAACGGGCGCCATTGGCATTATCGCCTTGTTCCTCGATGTATTATCGGCCGCCTCGTTCATCAACTTCGGTGCCTTCATCGCCTTCACGATGGTTAACCTGTCAGTGATCTTTCTGGTCAGCAAAGACGCCGATGCAAAGCGCCAGTATGGTGTGATCAAAGGGATGTTGGTGCCACTCATCGGTGCCATGGTTAACCTTTGGCTGATGAGTAAGCTGGATATCAACGCCTTTATCCTTGGCCTGATCTGGCTTTCCATCGGTCTCGCCCAGTTGGCTTACCTGACCCGATTCTTCCGTCAAGAGCCGCCGGAAGTGGCCTTTGATGACTCAGAGCCCGAGTCAGCGCCCGCCTCAGTAAAAGCACCCCTTTAAACGGAGATCTATTATGTCCAGAAATTTGCCTGTCCTTGTGGTGCAGGAAGCCTCGCGGCAGCACGGCATTGACAATGAGCTGCTGGACTTCGAGGCCGAACTGGCGGTCCACCTGAGCGACTTCGGTGCTGATTTTGAGCAGCCAAGGATGGTGGTTTATCCGGAGCTTCATCTATGCGGTGCCACGGGTACGCCTCAGCAGCGCAAGGAGCAACTGGAAGCTGCTGCTGAGCCAATCGATGGCCTCCGTGACCAGCACTTGTCACGTATAGCCCGCAACCTCGGGGTATGGCTGCTGCCCGGCACGGTATGCGAACGGGGAGAGGACGGGCATCTGTACAACACCGCGCCGGTGTATTCGCCCGAAGGTGAGCGAGTGGCTGCCTACCGAAAGTGCTTCCCCTGGCGGCCTTACGAGCCCTATCAGCCGGGAGATCGCTTTGAAGTGTTCGAGGTGCCGGGCATAGGCCGGGTCGGCCTAGCTATCTGCTACGACATTTGGTTTCCCGAGACGGTACGTCAGCTAGCGTGGCTGGGGGCAGAGGTGATCATCAACCAAGTGGCCACCACCACCTGCGACCGCGCCCAGGAGCAAATCCTTGTGCAGGCCAATGCTATTTTCAACCAGGTGTATATGGTGAGCGCCAATGCGGCCACACCTTCGGGGGAGGGGCAGAGCCTGATCGTCGACCCCGAAGGCCGCATCCGCGCGAAAATGCCCGGCGCCACCCCGGGCATTCTGACCGACGTACTCAATTTGGACGAAGTTGAGCGTGTGCGTACCTTCGGCACTGCGGGTTTGAACCGTATGTGGTCTCAGTTCCGAGACGATGACCCAGTGTTGGAATTACCGATGTATGAAGGCCGCATTGATCCGCGAAAGTGGAGGGAAAGGCGTTAAACGGCCCATCTTGTGCAGAGTGTGGTGAAATCTGTATCTTGATTATTAAGCTGTAGAAAGGCCAACGTACGGGAGGTAAGGCGTAGTGAAAACGAGGCTCACGAATAAAGAAGGTGAAGTAAGAGAGCTCACAGACCGGGTCGTTAGAAAAATGCGGCCCATGTCTGAGGTATTGCCTACTAGCCTACAGCGTGCCATCAAGCAGCGTGAACGCCAGAAAGCTCCCATGAAGGCTTATCGTCGGAATTAACCAAGCAGTTCAATGCATTGGGCAAAGGCTAGCGTTGAGGCGTATATTCAAAAGCACCACCAGGGGCGGAAAACTGTATGATTTTATGTAGATCAACTACTCGATTGGATGAATATTCATAACCGCGCCATGCTCCATTCCTGCTTCAGTCGTTCGACCGTATGCGACCATTTCGGTGTAGTCGGCTTGCAAACAGTGTTCTGGTTGCCGAACAGCCCCACTTCGCTGAATGCATCACTGCGCTCTACCGTATAAAGCCAGCGTACTGGTACCAAGTACTCGGCGCTCTCTTCTTCGCCATCAAGCACTCGATAAAGGTGTGGGTACTCGCTAGCCGAAGTAAGCTCTTGCAGCGTTTTAGCACCATTTTCTGTTTCAAAGTGATATTCCGTGGCACGACAGCGCTCGCCAATTACCTCGCCGATCCCTACATAGCCCGTTTTGGGAATGTTGACCCACACACGGTCACCTTCCGAGAGCATCGAAAGGGTCTTGGAATACCAAGCAGCGCCTCCACCTGCAATAAAGCCCAAGCGCTGTGCTAGCTCCCAAGGCCTATCATCACCAAATGACGCATAGAACTCACCGTTCCAGGGCTCTTTATTGGCTTTGCGGGCTACCGGTTTAGGCGGCTCGTCGGGGTCGATCATCCAGGCACGACTGAGATAACGGTTGCCATTATCCTCAAACGCATTAAAGAACATGGCGTTAATCGATAGCTGAGCAAACTCATTTAGATAGTTAATAATCCGCTCGCTACTGGCATCTAGCTGCGTAGCGACCACCACCATTTGGTGACTTTCATTGAGCGTGACACCGTCTAGCGAGATACCAAAATTGGCCTCGAAAGCATCATCTAGCGTGGCATAGGGGCGCGCATAGCGCTCGGCAAACTGCTGGTAAATATCGATCAACTGATAGTCGGCTAGCGTCACTATCCAAGAAGCGTAATCGATAGCTTGAGCCACCACGTCACGCGGAGTCTTATCGCGCTTCAGCTCAATCACGATGACGGTACCATTGGCATCCACAGCAAGAAGATCAATCAACTTGTCGAAGCCAGTGCGCACCTGGCGGCCAATCAGTAGCCAGTCCCGATTCAGGATCGAAACATCCTGCATAATCTGCTCTTCCAGTAGGCTCTCATCCGCCAGCCCTGCCGGGCGTAGCTTTTGCGGTAGTGCGCCAGGAGTGCTCGCGAGCTTCCAAATGCCTTGCTCAATGGCCATGTTAATTCGCTACCTTACAGGTTTAAAAAGTGTTGTATTTCGAAACGTGAGGGCCTAGTATTTATCTCAACATGACCCCGGCCTCTTGGTTGCTTGCAACCTACGCTGGGGTTTTTATTTTTGACTACCACCACTCTCTCCAATCCTGTGTTATCCCCATCCCACTTAAATCCAACTTCTTTGATGAATTCTGTTCAGGGAATTGGTCGAGGTGCTCAGCCAGTCGGTTGTGCCATTGGGTATTGGGACAAATGGATTTCACCAGCATCCGGGTAATTGCTAGAAGCAGAAATGGTTTGAACCGGGTATCTTCGTTACCAATAAATGAGTCACACCATGGGATTTCACCAAGCTTCGGCAACTTTGGTTTGGACGTGATATTTCGGTTCCACAAACGACTGTGGTGCGCCACCAGATTTCGAAGGTAACTCAAGCTAAATAGCCAGCTTTTAAATACCTGCCAGTCATTTACTCCATAACGATTGGCAATAGCCAATTGGTCTTTCACATTCAGCATGCTGAACAGCTGGGAGATGGCGCCAAAATCCAACACCTCTACCGCGACCCATATCGGCAACTCATCACCATGGTTGTCGTGGTGGTGCCGTACAAAATCTTCTTTAGAGCGAGCCACCAATCCTCTGTACTTGACCAGCCAAGCATCAAAGCAGGATTGTTGGCTGTCTTTACGGAAGGGGCGATTGGCAAAGCCTGGGTGAAAATGAGCTTTGGTATTCTCCACGTGAGCGAAGGAACCGCGCTTGCCCAGCAAGTAGGATAAGTCCACACGTAGAGAGATTTCTATTCGCTCCAATGCATCTGCCAAACATAAGCGCAATTGCTTGTCGAAAAGATACAGGCGCACTGCGTCCACGAAATGAGTGTCCTTATGAAACGCATCCATCGCTTTCGTGGAGAGCTTGCCGGTTTCACTATTTTGCTCCAGCTCGAACTTATGGAAGGCGTGCCAGTAAGCACTTAGTCGGTAGTAGCCCACACGCGCAAGGTAATCCAGAGCTGCTGCTTCATCAGTGACTACCATGCCCCGGGATTGGAGTAGCTCCAGTTGCTCTGGAAAAGATTTCCATGGCCTGCTGTAAACCATTAGCTCAGGACTCCTTCAACGACGGCTTCAGCAAGCTGGCAGCGGGTTTCGCTGGCCTGGTTCAGGCGTTCCTTGAGCTGGTCGCAAAAGGTCATAAGCTCATCAACGTTTTGGACGATGCGGTGTTGCAGCAAGTAGTAGCTGATACGCCCGACGGCAAAGGTATTCTCTTATCCATAGCAGATACTGCTCGTCTGGTGAGTTGGGCGTTGAAAGCTCAAGCTTACGATACTCAGCCGACTTAATCATCCTGTGCTAGGCTGAATTTGGTATTGTGGATGAGGCAGGCAGAAATCGACCCGAAGCGGTCATTCTTGGAAGTGCAGTAAAAGCATGAATTTTGGCTATACGGCTAATGGGAGTTAATAGCACAGAGAATCATGGGATTGGGAGAAGCGGGCAGGCTACATTTGCCGAAAAAAGTGCCAGCACGTTCATTCAATCATAAAACGCGCCGTCTAATTACGCTGTTAATCATTACGGAGCATCTGTGGCAATAGAGTCACCTTTATTTCAAAGCGCAATGGAGCTGCTTGGGCACTCATTGTCACATTATAATGGTAAGAAGGAGCTCGACCGTAAACTGGTCATCCTCCATCTCGCTAACGCCATCGAACTGATACTTAAGGACTTGGTTCTGGACTCAGGTGAGTCAATTTACAAAAACCCAAAGGAAACTATAACAATACAGGGCTGCCTATCCGCCCTTGAAAAGCATGAGATAGAGGTCCCTTACCTTAATAAAGTGGAGTTACTGATCGATGAGCGCAACGCGCTCCAACATCGTTTTGGGTCTCCTAACGAGCTCACCAGTATCTTCTACATGAATATTGCTCAAGAATTTTTTAAGAAAGTGCTCAAGAAGCACTATGGTCAAGAATACGACGAGATTATATCGCAGTTTGCTGAGGAGCAGGATCTCGCTGCTTATAATCTAACCAATCCGTCAAATGACCAAGAACTCGAAAAATTACAGGAGCTTGCAAAGATTCACCCTCTAGGAGCCCTTCTTTCTGCATGGTCCTATTTCGAGAAAATGACAGAGGCCTTCATGTCTGAGGCGGGGTTGGATTTTGGTAAACGGTGGCCATTCATGATGGAGCTCACAAGGGGGCGCCTAGCGCATTATGGAATAGCTCTGCCTGAGCATCTCCTGCTAAAAATTCAGACCATGCGACATATCAGAAATATGTCTGCGCATGGCCGCTCTGAACCGACGAAAGAAGAGGTTGTTGAGACAATAGAGACAATCGAGGAGTTGGAGCGATATTTAGCCAGCCTGAACAAAGATGAGATTTCCGAACGAGCTCGACCAGACAAAGAAGAGCATGAAGAAAGGCAGCGACAATATCAGAAAGAACGAGAAATCTTGAAGGATCGCCGTCAACGCATGATCGAGTTTGATCACACTGATGATTAGCCAGTGCAGGCACGCCCTTTCCATTGCGCCTTCGGCTCTGCAAGCGTTAAAGCGCTATATCAGTGGCTCCTAAAAGGCCGCTCTGGGCCGATATCTGCCGTCGAAAAGCAATCATAGTCACAGTGCCACAAACTCTGCCGAAAACGATATGGGCCTTAAGCGAAATGGCCAATAAACCGCCAGAAGGAGTAGGACGACGAACCCACTAATCCGCTCTTGCTAAAAATATAACTGAAAAATGTTGACCAAAAAGCTGACCACGCTATGCCCAAACAGGCCTTTTACAGCCCACAGATACAAAAAAAGCACCCGTAGGTGCTTGATTTGTATAGTAAGGTGGTGGAGGCGGCGGGAATTGAACCCGCGTCCGCCAGCACGCGCCTATTGGCTCTACATGCTTAGATTCCGTCATTTAGTTTAGCGCGACTGACTCCGACGGTCAGGATTCAGCTACGCGAGCCTTCTAAAGTTTAACGGTTGGCGAGAAGACACCACCAACCGCGGTCCTATCAGCTTTAGCTCATATCCCCGCAGTGATGAATAGGCACATCACCTTGGGGCCAGACAAGAAGCTAACAGTGTTTAAGCTGCTAGCGCGCCTTGAGCGTAGTTTTCGTCATTTGCGACTATTTTTCGTGATGTGGGATTTACGAGATACATCACGCTCTCGGCATGCACCGCAAGGGTTGTCACCGGCGTCGAAACCATGTCGCCCCCTTATTACAGGTGAGTATTCTAACGTGCTCACTGTCAATTGACCAGTTAAGCCTTGGTATGTTCCCGCATGATTCGACCTTTTTGACGGTTCCAATCGCGATCTTTTTCCGTGGCGCGTTTGTCATGCAGCTGTTTACCGGTCACTAGCGCTAGCTCACACTTCACTTTATTGCGTTTCCAATAAAGTTTCAGGGGCACACAGGTGTGGCCTTTGTCCTGAGTGATCGAAAAGATTTTGGCGATCTCTTTACGATGAAGCAGCAGTTTACGAGTGCGCGTAGGGTCGGCAATCTCATGGGTGCTCGCTGTATTAAGCGGCATGACATGGCTGCCCAGCAGAAACGCTTCGCCGTTGCGCACCAAAATATAGGTGTCGGTGAGCTGGGCTTTACCGGCGCGCATGCTCTTCACTTCCCAGCCAGCAAGCGATAGCCCCGCCTCGAAGGTTTCGTCGATATGGTACTCAAAACGTGCCTTCTTATTCTGGGCAATGACGCTGCTACCTGGGCCCTTGCTGTTACCTTTCTTAGTGGCCATGAAACCTCATAATTAATCTGTCAGTGGCATCCCCTTCGTTATTTGGGGAGGCGTGATACCATTTAGAGTATGAAAAATATTCCCCATGATACGCTTTGGGCACTGTGAAGTCAGCGGAGAGGTCAATGCCAACCGTCAATCGTTCCGCCTTGGTGCGGCACACCCCCCAGAAAATGTTCGATTTGGTTAACGACTTCGAACGCTACCCGGAGTTTTTGCCAGGTTGCCGTCATGCGCGCTTGATTGAGCATGATGAGGTGCATCTCATTGGTGAAATGACCCTTGGCCGCGCCGGCGTCGAGCAAACCATTACCACACGCAACGACCTGTTTGCGCCTGAGCGTATAGAGCTATCGCTCGTAAAAGGCCCCTTCAAACGCCTTAAAGGTCGCTGGCTGTTTATCCCCATGGGGGAGGGGGCCTGTAAGGTCAGTTTAGAAATGGAGTTCGAGTTCGCTAATCGGCTGCTTGGAATGGCTTTCGGCAAGATTTTTCAGCAAATAGCCGGGCAGCTGGTCGATGCCTTCACAAAACGCGCAAATGAGCTGTATGGCCGCTGAGCCGCTAGCGGTTGAAGTGGCCTATGCGTTGCCCTCTAAACAGCGCATAGTAGCTCTAAGCGTGCCTGAGGGCACCACTGCGCGCCAGGCCGTTGCCTTGGCAGATTTGCCGTCACTATTCCCGGAGCTACCTGAGGAGACATTTACTCAGGCAACGCTGGGGATTTTTGGTAAAGCATTACGCGACCCCGACACGCAGCCGTTGCGCAAAGGGGATCGGGTAGAAGTTTACCGGCCGTTGGCAATTGACCCGAAAGTCGCTCGCTTAGAGCGCGCTAAGCGCCAAGCGAGCGAACCAGGAAGGTAAGTTGCTTAAGGCTGTGAAACGGGCTGTGTGCGTGACGGTGCCTGTAGCTGCATGTTTTCGTCGGTTAACGAATCCATTGGGTTTGTGCCCTCTGTCGCAGGCCCCATGCCGTCATCGCTTTCGAACGGCAGGTCAGAAGATAGATCTCCCTGCTGTTCAATATTTGCCAAGCGACCCTGGGGGTCGAAAGTGAGGGTAACGCGGCGCTGTTCTACATCGCCGTACGCCTTGTCTAAACGGAACACATAGTCCCACTGGCTAGCATCAAAGGGCGCCTCTAACAGCGGCCTACCCATCACATAAGTGACTTGCTCCTTAGACATGCCGGGTTGAAGTTGGCTAACCATCTCCTGAGTGACCAGGTTGCCTTGGGGGATATCGCGCTTGTACACGCCAACGTAGCTGCAGCCACTAACAACGGTAAGGGCAACGGAAAGCGTGATGATTCGAGTCAATTTTTGCATTTGGGCCTATTCTTCACTATCGTGGTTTCGGTTGATCATACCCGACCTAACCTGTTACTGCGAAGAGCGACCATGGCCGATCAGAACCATGAATTGCGCAAAGCCGGTCTAAAAGTGACCCTGCCGCGCGTCAAGATACTTCAAATTCTCGAAAATGTTTCGGGTCAGCACCACCTTAGCGCGGAAGAAGTGTACAAAACACTGATTGATGCGGGCGAAGATGTTGGCCTAGCGACTGTGTACCGCGTGCTAACTCAATTTGAGTCGGCGGGCTTGGTTATTCGTCATAACTTTGACGGTGGCCACGCAGTATTTGAGATGACCCAAGAGGATCACCATGATCATATGGTGTGCCTGGAAAGCGGTGAGATCATTGAGTTCGTTGATGAAATCATTGAGCGACGTCAGCAAGAAATTGCTGAAGAGCATGGCTATGAGTTAGTGGATCATGCGCTAGTGCTTTATGTCCGTCCGCGTGGTTCCGATGTCACGCGTCAAGACAGCGGGCCAACGAATAAGAAATAACCTACGTGAATAGACAATATTCGCGGCTTGGGAAGATGAACGCCCTTGATGTACTTGGCATAATTCGAGATAAAGCGAATTTGCCAAGTCATCAAGGGCGTTTTGTTTTACTGCGCAAAGCGTCTTAAAGCTTCCCCCGGCTCAGTGCGGCGGGCGCTGGCTTGCATGCAGCATTTCCCGGGCATGGGCGAGGGTTTGGTCGGAAAGCGTCACGCCGCCCAGCATACGTGCCAGTTCGCTGATGCGGCCCTGCTCGTCGAGCAGCGCCATCTGAGTCAGCGTGGTGTCGCGCTTCGCCTGTTTCTCGATATGCAGGTGCTGGTGCGCCTGGGCCGCCACTTGCGGTAGGTGAGTCACCGTCATTACCTGGCCATTTTCACCTAGCTTGCGCAGCAGTTGGCCAACGATCTCTGCGGTGGCGCCCGAGATACCTACGTCCACTTCATCAAACACTAGGCTAGGCACCGTTGAGTGCGTCGCCGCGACCACTTGAATCGCCAAGCTAATCCGCGATAGTTCGCCGCCGGAGGCTACTTTGGTCAATGGCCGCGCGGGCTGGCCGGGGTTGGCGCTGATCAAAAATTGCACGCGATCCAAGCCTTCCGGAGAGGGAGTTTCTTTCGCAGTGACTTCCACTTCAAAGCGGGCTTTGCCCATGGCCAAAAAGCCCAGCTGTTGCTGCACTTCTTTGCCCAAACGAAGCGCGGCTTTTTGACGGCTTTCGCTGAGTTTTTTCGCTTCTTGGCGGTAGCTTTCGCGTAGTTCAACGACCCGCGCACTGAGCGCCTCCAGGTCATTGCCACCCTCTTCTAATTGCGCGATTTCCCGCTGAAGATCGGCATGCAAGGCGCATAGTTCTTCAGGGGCAACATGATGCTTACGCGCAATCCGATGAACATCGGTCATGCGCTCTTCCACCCAGGCAAGACGCTCAGGGTCTAATTCAGTGGTGCTGGCGAGTCGGTTGAGCTCGCTGGAGGCCTCTTCCACTTGAATGCGCGCATCGCTCAACATGGACAGCGTGTTCGCCAGCATGCCTTTATCGCTACCTGGCAAGGCGCTTAGATGGGCGAAGGCCTGGTTGAGTAATGAGAGCGCGCCGCCTTCATCGCTGGCGCAGCAGTCTGCGGCAAACTGCGTTTCGCGCAGTGTCTCTTCCGCATGGGCGAGGGTATGCTGCTCCTCTTCTAGCGTGGCTAATTCGCCCTCCGCTAACGCAAGTTGATCCAGCTCTTCAACCTGATAACGCAGTAACTGCCGTTTAGCCTCTACTTCACTGCCTTCTTCACTCAGCCTCTTCAATTGGCGGCGCGCAGTGCGCCACTCACGGAAGGTTTCGGCTAATTGAGTGGTGGCGTTACTTAATCCTGCGTAATCATCTAGCAGCGCTAGATGGGTCTCTTCACGCATTAAGGCGTGATGCGCATGCTGACCATGAATTTGAATCAACAGCTCGCCGAGGGATTTGAGGTCTGAAATAGTCGCGGGGTGGCCGTTGATCCACGCTTTGGAGCGGCCATTAGCGGTGACCACTCGGCGCAGCAAGCACTCCTCGGTCGGCAGCTCCCGGGCCGTTAGCCACTCAATGGCGGCAGGCAGATGCTGAATATCGAATCGTGCGGAGAGATCCGTGCGCTCGCGGCCGTGGCGCACGCTACCGGCGTCGGCACGCTCACCAAGGCAGAGCCCAAGAGCGCCTAACAGAATCGATTTGCCCGCGCCGGTCTCCCCGGTAATCGCAGTCATACCGCCGGTTAGGTCGAGTTCCAAGTGGTCGACAATGGCGAAATCTTGAATAGCTAGCTGAGTAAGCATGGCGCCTCCTGAGGCGGTACAGCACTGAAGCTGGATACTTATCCAATAGTTGTTGATTTATACAGTAGTTAATAACTCACTTCAATGCACCTCTTGAGATGGCATTTATGGCCCCCATATAGCCAACATCGTTAGTTAAAGCTAGCTAGTTAAAGCGAAGGATTTGAAGGCTTACTTCTTTGCGCGTCGCCCCAGGTGGCAGCGCCCTACTTTTTAGGAGCACAACATGGCGAAAGAACCGCAAACACCAATGGATGATGAGCTGGCCCGCCACGAGCAAGAAGCGGATGGCGCCGAGCAGGCGGCGGAGCAAGCCGCTGAAGAGCGCTTGATGGAGGGCGAACTGGAAGGGTTGATCAATGACGAAGAGCCGTTAGAAGGCAACGTCGATAACCCCGAAGCGGAAATGCTGGCAGCCCAAGTGGGCGAGTTAGAACAGAGCTTGGCCGACGCTAAAGATCAAGCCCTGCGCGCCGCCGCGGAAGCACAAAACGTCCGCCGTCGTGCAGAGCAAGAAGCCGAAAAAGCGCGCAAGTTTGCGCTTGAAAAATTTGTTAAGGAGCTGCTGCCGGTCGTTGATAGTCTGGAAAAAGCGCTAGAGACCATGGAAGAGGGTGCCTCGGACGTTCATCGTGAAGGCGTTTCCATGACCTTGAAGATGCAGCTGGATGTGCTCAATAAATTCGGCGTAGAAAGCATTGAGCCACATGGCGAGCCCTTCGACCCTCAAGTTCACGAGGCCATGACCATGGTGCCTAACCCGGATCTTGATCCCAACACCGTGATGGACGTTATGCAGAAAGGCTATTTGCTCAACGGACGTTTAGTGCGCCCGGCCATGGTCGTCGTCAGTAAAAAAGCCGATTAAGCCACTGGCAGCACAGAGTTTGAAAAAAGTGTGTGAAAAAAAGCCCTTGAAATGTCAGCGGCGGCCCCCAAATAAAGGGCAACCCCGCGGGGAAACCCGCAGACAAGCTTAAAAAGCTAAATTTTCAGTTTTGTAACAACCGAATTCGAGGTATCGCTATGGGACGTATAATTGGTATCGACCTGGGCACCACTAACTCTTGTGTGGCCGTGCTTGATGGTGACAGCGCTAAAGTCATTGAAAACGCCGAAGGCGGCCGTACGACGCCTTCTATCATCGCTTATACCGATGATGGCGAAACGCTGGTCGGCCAGGCGGCTAAACGCCAAGCGGTTACGAACCCAGAAAACACCCTGTACGCCATCAAGCGTCTGATTGGCCGTCGTTTTAAAGATGACGTTGTTCAGAAAGACATCAAGATGGTGCCGTACAAAATCACCGAAGCCGACAATGGCGACGCTTGGGTTGAAGTAAAAGGCAAAAAAATGGCACCGCCGCAGGTAAGCGCGGAAGTGCTGAAGAAAATGAAGAAAACCGCCGAAGACTACTTGGGCGAGACGGTCACTGAAGCCGTTATCACCGTGCCGGCCTACTTCAACGACAGCCAGCGTCAGGCCACGAAAGATGCCGGTCGCATCGCAGGTCTAGACGTTAAGCGCATCATCAACGAGCCAACCGCTGCCGCACTGGCCTACGGTATGGACAAATCGCGCGGCGACAAGACCATCGCGGTATATGACTTGGGTGGCGGTACTTTCGATATCTCAATCATCGAAATTGCTGACGTTGACGGCGAAACCCAGTTCGAAGTGTTGGCCACTAACGGTGACACCTTCCTGGGCGGCGAAGATTTCGATTTGGCGCTGATCAACTATCTGGTTGACCAGTTCAAGTCTGATAGTGGTATTGATCTGTCTGGCGACAACCTCGCTATGCAGCGTCTGAAAGAAGCCGCTGAAAAAGCCAAAATTGAGCTCTCTAGCGCCCAGCAGACCGATGTGAACCTGCCTTACATCACTGCCGACAACACTGGCCCGAAGCACCTTAACGTTAAGGTGACACGCGCCAAGCTGGAGTCGCTGGTAGAAGAGCTGGTTCAGCGCTCGCTCGAGCCGTGCAAAATGGCCCTGAAAGATGCAGGCCTATCTGCTTCTGAAATCGACGAAGTGATCCTGGTCGGTGGCCAGACACGTATGCCGATGGTGCAGAAGAAAGCGGCTGACTTCTTCGGTAAAGAAGCACGTAAAGACGTTAACCCGGACGAAGCGGTTGCCGTTGGTGCAGCGATTCAGGGCGGCGTACTGGGCGGCGACGTTAAAGACGTTCTGCTGCTCGACGTTACTCCGCTAACCCTGGGTATCGAAACCTTGGGTGGCGTGATGACGCCGCTGATCGACAAGAACACCACCATCCCGACCAAAAAGACACAAACCTTCTCAACGGCGGATGACAACCAGACGGCCGTGACCATTCACGCCGTTCAGGGCGAGCGTAAGCAAGTGTCGCAGAATAAGTCGCTGGGTCGTTTTGATCTTGCTGACATTCCGCCTGCACCGCGCGGCGTGCCGCAGATCGAAGTTGCCTTCGACCTGGATGCCAACGGTATTCTGAACGTATCGGCGAAAGACAAGGCCACTGGCAAAGAGCAGTCGATTGTCATCAAGGCGTCTAGCGGTCTGTCCGAGGAAGAAGTCGAGCAGATGGTGCGCGATGCTGAAGCTCACGCCGAAGAAGATAAGAAGTTCGAAGAGCTGGTGCAGCTGCGTAACCAAGCTGACGGCATGATTCACGCCACGCGCAAAACGGTGGAAGAGGCTGGTGACAAAGCCACTGACGACGAGAAGCAGGCGATTGAGACGGCCATCAGCGAGCTGGAAGAAGCAGTTAAAGGTGATGACGTCGATAACATTCAGAAGAAACTGGATGCATTGACCGAAGCCTCTGGCCAGCTAGCCCAGAAGATGTACGCCGAGCAGGCAGAAGCGGCTCAGCAAGAGGGCGGCGAAGGTGCCGAAAGCACGGGTTCCAAGCCGGAAGATGACGTGGTTGACGCCGAGTACGAAGAAGTCAACGACGATCAGAAAAAGCAGTAATAACCTCTTTCTGCCAAGGAAAGCGGTGACGCGGGAGCTTACTCCCGCGTTGCTGTTTCCGCAGCCAAGACGCACGAGAGTTTATGTTAAGTGCGTAGCTAACCAGGAGGCGTAGGGCCTATGTCCAAACGCGATTATTACGAAGTCCTGGGTGTCGAAAAAGGGGCCGATCAGAAAGAGATCAAGAAGGCCTATCGCCGTCTGGCGCAAAAATTCCACCCTGATCGAAACCCGGACGATAACACCTCAGCGGAAAAATTCCGCGAAGTGTCCGAAGCGTATGAAGTGCTTAGCGACGGCGAAAAACGCGCAGCCTATGACCAGTTCGGCCATGCAGGCGTTGATGGCCAAGGCGGCGGTGGTTTCGGCGGCGGCGCAGGTGCTGGCGATTTCAGCGACATTTTCGGCGATGTGTTTGGCGATATTTTTGGCGGAGGTGGTGGCCGGCGTCGTGGGCCCAATGCCCCGGCACGTGGCTCCGACCTGCGCTATAACCTAGAGCTGGATCTGGAAAACGCCGTTTCAGGCACCACAGTCGATATCCGCGTACCTCGGCATATCGAGTGTGACCGCTGCGATGGCGGTGGCGCCGAGCCAGGTTCTTCTAAAGATACCTGCCCGACCTGTCACGGTCACGGCCAAGTGCGCATGCAGCAAGGCTTTTTCGCCGTGCAGCAAACGTGCCCCACCTGTCATGGCTCTGGTCAGCACATCAAAGTGCCGTGCCATAAGTGTAATGGTGAAGGTCGCGTACGCGAGACACGCACGCTTTCCGTCAAGATCCCGCCCGGCGTGGATACCGGTGACCGCATTCGATTGAATGGCGAAGGCGAGAGCGGCGTTAATGGTGGCCCGCCTGGAGATCTGTACGTACAGGTAGCTATCAAGCCGCACCATATTTTCCAGCGTGATGGTAAGCACCTGCAGTGTGAAGTGCCGATCAACTTTGTTGACGCAGCTCTAGGTGGCGAGCTTGAAGTGCCCACGTTAGATGGCCGCGTGAAGCTGAAGATTCCGCCGGAAACCCAAACCGGCAGACTGTTCCGCCTACGCGGTAAAGGCGTGAAACCCGTACGTGGCGGCATGCCAGGCGACTTGCTATGCAAGGTAGTGGTCGAGACACCCGTCAAGCTTAACGACGAGCAGCGCGACCTACTGCGCAAGCTGCAAGAGAGCTTCGACGGCAGCAACAGCCACAGCCACTCGCCGAAGAAAACCGGTTTCTTCGACAGCGTGAAAAGCTTCTTTGAAGATATGAAGCCGTAAAACTGCAATAATGGTAAGCAATTAGTTGTTTGGTTCAAAAAACCCTCGGTTCGCCGGGGGTTTTTGCTGTTTAGGAAATGCTGCGCTTAATGGATAACCTTCAGGAAAGGCCTGCAAAGGGCATCTTGCTCCGGATACTATCAGGCGCCCTGTTTACTGGCATGCTGGTGTGCATTAAAGCAGTCAGTGACGACGTGCCGGTGGGACAGTCGGTGTTTTATCGCTCGCTATTTGCGCTGCTGCCTATCGTCGTTTTTTTGCTGCTGCGGCGGGAGTTTCCACAGGGGCTGGCTACGCGACGCCCGTTGGGTCATGCGCTGCGTTCTGGTTTGGGGGCGGCGGCCATGTTTGCCTCTTTTGCGGCGGTGGCGCTGCTGCCAGTGGCAGAGGCGACCCTATTAGCCCAGCTAACGCCGGTCTTTATGGCAATAGGCGGCATACTGTTGTTGGGGGAGCGCTTCTCGTTTTATCGCGCGGGCGGCATAGTGTTGGCGATAGCCGGGGTAGCAGTGCTGATCTTGCCTGGGCTCAATGCCAGCTCCAGTAATGGCCAAGTGACCGGGTACGCATTAGGGGCGCTGGGGGCGCTATTAACGGCGGGCGCACTGCTGACCGTGAGGCGTATTTCGCGCACCGAGAGTGCCGCCTCAATTGCTTTCTACTTTATCGTAGTGGCGTCGCTGGCAGGGCTGGCGACGCTTCCGCTGGGGTGGGCGGCGCTTACCAGGGTCGAGTTTGTGCTTTTAGTGCTCTCGGGCCTGTTTGGCGGCGCTGCGCATATTGCGATGACATTAGCCCTGCGCTATGCGGAAGCATCGCGATTGGCCCCTTTCGAGTATATTGCCTTGGTGTGGCCCGTGCTCGCCGACTGGATGCTGTTTGGCATACCAGTCTCCAGCGGCTTCTTGCTAGCGCTACCGCTAATGTTAACCGGAGTAGCGCTAGCGGCCATGGAGGGTAGGCGGCTTAAGTGGCTGCTTCGACGATAGGTAGTGAGAACGCCGGAATGGATCGGGTGGCGCTAACAAGCGTTTTCAATGAGCAGGAACGCGCCGTTCCAAAGGTTTTCCATTCGCTGCTTGGCGCTAAACGCCGTGCGCATTACGCTGGTAGTTAAAAAGTTGCTTCCTTAATGGAGAAATCACCATGCCTTTATCTCGTGTAGAAATCGCTACGCCTTCTGCTGAGCGTTTGATCAATCGTCTGTGTAAACACTGGGCGCACAAGCTTGAGGTGGAGCAAACCGATCAGCAGGGAAAAATCACCTTTGCCACCGGCACCTGCTTGATGTTGGCTGAGCCCGATAAATTAGTGGTGGCTATTGAGACGCTCGAAGAAGAGCATTTGGATGAGCTTGAGGGTGTGGTTGAGCGTCATCTGATCCGGATGGCAGGAGATGAGGAGCTGGCGATTGTGTGGGAAAACTGAGTAGTCCTTTGCTAAGCGAAAAGCAGGGCGTCGAATGCGCGGGGGCGTCTGCTATAATCGCGGCAAATTTTAACCTCTCTTTTTTACACAGAATTGACACCTAGAGCGCAGGAGTTCGCATGACCCGAATTGCCATTGTAGGCGTGGCTGGCCGTATGGGCCGTACCTTGGTAAATGCTATCGAGCAGGAGACTCAAGCAACGCTGGCTGGCGGAATCCTGGAGCCGGGTAGTTCTTTGGTGGGGGCTGATATTGGTGAGTTGGCCGGTGTAGGCAAGCGCGGCATCGTCGCGGTAGATTCACTGGAAGCGATTGTCGATGATTTTGATGTGCTGATCGACTTCACGGCCCCCCAGGTCACGCTTGGTAATCTGGCGTTTTGTGCCGAGCACGGCAAACGGATCGTGATTGGCACCACCGGCATGAGCGATGATGAATTGGCTCAGCTCGATAGCTACCGGGACAAAGTAGCCATGGTGTTCGCGCCCAATATGAGTGTCGGCGTTAATTTGACCCTCAAACTGCTCGAAACAGCCGCCAAAGCGCTGGGCGATGAAGGCTACGATATTGAAGTCATTGAGTCCCATCACCGCCATAAAGTTGATGCACCTTCCGGTACCGCGATCAAAATGGGCGAAGTGATTGCCGACAGCCTAGGGCGCAACCTAAAAGAGCATGGCGTGTTCGAGCGGGTAGGGCAGTGCGGCCCCCGCACGGATAAAGAGATCGGCTTTGCCACCGTTCGCGCAGGCGATATCGTCGGCGAGCACACGGTGATGTTTGCCACCGAAGGCGAGCGCATCGAAATCACCCATAAAGCCTCCAGCCGGATGACCTTTGCTAAAGGCGCGGTGCGTGCGGCACGCTGGGTCGCGGATAAAGAGAGCGGCCGTTACGATATGCAGGATGTGTTGGGTTTGGATTAAGGCTTACTAATACTTAAGCCGAGAGCTAGTGCTAGATTCGCTCTATCATCAAGGGGTAGTCTTCGGTCAAAAATTCCTGTAACATTTCAAAAATTTTGGCCGGGTGGCTTAGAAAACTCAAACGGCGCGCTTGTTGCGTTGGCCAGCCCAAAGCCTGCCCCAAGTCCGCAGCATATTTGATGTTTAGCGAGCGGCTCTGAAGGGCATCGAACAACAAGCGGGATGAAACCGATTCTTTTTATCGGCTTCGTCCCGCTTTTTTACGGCCCTCGTTTTAATGACAAACGCTTTAATGGCGAACGTTTTGATAACGAGGGGCGTGGATTAATCAAGAAATTGCTGAGCCTGCGCCCCACAGGCTCCCACCAGCATGGGAGGATCTTGTTTTGAATAACCCCGCATTGAGCAAACCCGCGATATTGGCCCTGGAAGATGGCAGCGTGTTCCACGGCATTGCCATTGGCGCGGACGGATTAACAAGCGGTGAGGTGGTGTTCAATACGGCCATGACCGGTTATCAAGAAATCCTCACTGACCCCTCTTACACCCGCCAGATCGTTACCCTCACCTATCCCCATATCGGCAATACCGGCATTAACGCTGAAGACATTGAGTCCGGTTCGATTGCCGCGGCAGGGTTGGTCATTCGTGATCTACCGTTAATGGCTAGCAGCTTCCGCTCAGAGCAGTCGCTGTCAGATTATCTGAAAAGCCAGAACGTGCTGGGCATTGCCGATATTGATACCCGCCGCCTAACGCGCATTTTGCGCGATAAAGGCGCGCAGAACGGGGCGATTTTAGCGGGTGCTGATGCTGAGGGCGAAGATGCAGTGGCGCGGGCGCTGGAAGCCGCCAAGGCTTTCCCTGGTCTGAAGGGTATGGATCTGGCCAAAGAGGTGTCGTGTAAAGAAGCCTACGAGTGGTCAGAAGGCGAGTGGACACTGGGTGAAGGCTACGCTGATGCCTCGCAAAGCGAGCGTCCCTACCATGTGGTGGCGTTTGATTACGGCGTGAAGTTTAACATTCTGCGCATGTTGGCCGCCCGCGGCTGCCGCCTGACGGTGGTGCCTGCGCAAACGCCTGCCGCAGACGTGCTGGCGATGAACCCGGATGGCGTGTTTTTAGCCAACGGCCCCGGTGACCCAGAGCCCTGCGATTACGCGATTAAAGCCATTCAGGAAGTGCTGGAAACCGACCTTCCGGTGTTTGGTATCTGCCTGGGGCACCAGTTGCTGGCGCTCGCGGCCGGGGCGAAAACGGTCAAAATGAGCCACGGCCACCACGGTGCCAACCACCCGGTACAGGATCTGGATACTGGCACGGTGATGATCACCAGCCAGAACCACGGCTTTGCGGCGGATGAAGCAACGCTACCTGCCAACGTTCGCGCAACGCATCGGTCGCTGTTCGATGGCACCTTGCAAGGGATTGAGCTCACCGACCGACCGGCGTTCAGCTTTCAAGGCCACCCGGAAGCGAGCCCCGGCCCGCGGGATGTGGCGCCGCTGTTCGATCGCTTCGTTGCAATGATGCAGGCGCGTCGCTAGCGCGGCCTATCGCCTCACTGTATCGCCGCCTTTTGTCGCTCATCGTCACCTTTTTTTGCGGGAACCGTTATGCCTAAGCGTACCGACATCAACACTATTTTGATCATTGGCGCTGGCCCGATCGTCATCGGCCAGGCCTGCGAATTCGATTACTCTGGCGCCCAGGCGTGTAAAGCGCTGCGCGAAGAGGGTTATCGGGTTGTGTTAGTCAACTCCAACCCCGCCACCATCATGACCGATCCGGCCATGGCCGATGCCACTTACATCGAGCCGATTACCTGGCAGACGGTAGAGAAGATCATCGAGGCCGAGCGCCCGGATGCAATTCTACCGACCATGGGCGGCCAGACAGCGCTGAACTGCGCCCTCGAGCTTGAAAAGCACGGCGTGCTGGAGAAGTACGGCGTCGAAATGATCGGTGCCAACGCCGATGCGATTAACATGGCCGAAGATCGCGATCTGTTCGATCAGGCCATGAAACGCATTGGCTTGGAGTGCCCGAGGGCAAAAGTCGCCCACAGCATGGATGAGGCGTGGGAGATTCAGGCCGAGCTGGGTTTCCCGACCATTATTCGCCCCTCCTACACCATGGGCGGCTCCGGCGGCGGCGTGGCTTATAACAAGGAAGAGTTCGAAGAGATCTGTACCCGCGGTTTCGAGCTTTCCAACAACCACGAGCTGCTCATCGATGAGTCGCTGCTGGGCTGGAAAGAGTACGAGATGGAAGTTGTCCGCGATAAAAACGACAACTGTATCATCGTCTGCGCGATTGAAAACTTCGACCCTATGGGCGTGCATACCGGTGACTCGATCACTGTGGCCCCGGCGCAAACGCTGACGGATAAAGAGTATCAGATCATGCGTGACGCCAGCCTCGCGGTGCTGCGCGAGATTGGTGTGGAGACCGGCGGCTCCAACGTCCAGTTTGGTATGGATCCCAAAACCGGGCGCCTAGTGGTAATTGAGATGAACCCGCGGGTGTCGCGCTCTTCGGCTTTGGCCTCCAAGGCGACCGGTTTTCCGATTGCTAAAATCGCCGCCAAACTGGCGGTGGGTTATACCCTGGATGAACTGCAGAACGATATTACCGGTGGGCGCACCCCGGCATCGTTTGAGCCGTCCATCGACTACGTGGTTACCAAGATTCCGCGCTTCACCTTCGAGAAATTCCCCCAGGCTAATGATCGTTTGACGACGCAGATGAAGTCGGTGGGTGAGGTGATGGCGATTGGCCGTACCTTCCAAGAGTCGCTGCAGAAAGCGCTGCGCGGACTGGAAACCGGCAACGATGGTCTTGATCCGATCATTACTGATTTCACGCCGGACAACATGGCGATCATCCAGGGTGAGCTCCAGGCCGCCGGTGCCGAGCGTATCTTCTACATCGCAGACGCCATGCGTTCCGGTATGAGTGTCGATGAGGTCTTCGCGCTAACCAATATCGACCCCTGGTTCCTGGTGCAGCTTGAAGATCTAGTGCTGACGGAAAACGGCGTTGCCAAGCGCGCGCTGGCCGACTTCTCTGCCCGTGAGATCTATCAGCTCAAGCGCAAAGGCTTTGGCGATGCACGCTTGGCCAAGCTGCTTAGCGTCAGTGAAAAAGAGTTCCGTCAAACGCGTCATGCTGCTGGTATTCGTCCGGTCTATAAGCGCGTCGATACCTGCGCCGCCGAGTTTGCCTCAGACACCGCCTACATGTACTCCACTTACGAAGAGGAGTGCGAGGCGGATGTCTCTGACCGTCAGAAAATTATGGTACTGGGCGGTGGCCCTAACCGGATCGGTCAGGGTATCGAGTTTGACTACTGCTGTGTTCACGCCGCCTTCGCCATGCGCGACGACGGTTATGAAACCATCATGGTCAACTGCAATCCGGAAACCGTTTCTACCGATTACGACACCTCTGATCGCCTCTACTTTGAGCCGGTGACGTTGGAAGATGTGCTCGAAATCGCTGACAAAGAGAAGCCGGTAGGCGTGATCGTGCAGTTCGGTGGCCAAACACCGCTGAAACTGGCCCGCGAGCTAGAGGCCGCCGGTGTACCCATTATTGGCACCACGCCGGATGCCATCGACCGCGCCGAAGATCGTGAGCGCTTCCAGGTGATGATCGATAAGCTGGGCCTGAAGCAGCCGCCCAACGCTACGGCGCGCAGCTTTGCTGAAGCCTTCGATAAAGCCGAGGCGATTGGCTATCCGCTGGTGGTTCGCCCCAGTTACGTGCTGGGTGGCCGGGCGATGGAGATCGTCTACGACGCCTCTGAGCTTGAAAACTACATGACCCACGCGGTGAAAGTCTCCAACGACTCGCCGGTGCTGCTTGATCACTTCCTGAGTGCCGCAGTAGAAGTGGATATCGACGCGGTATCCGACGGTCAGCAGGTGGTGATCGGCGGCATCATGCAGCACGTAGAGCAAGCGGGCGTTCACTCCGGTGACTCCGCCTGCGCGCTGCCGCCATACTCGCTGCCCGCCGATGTGCAGGACGAAATGCGCGATCAGGTGAAGCAGATGGCCGTTGAGCTGGGCGTGAAAGGCTTAATGAACGTGCAGCTCGCCTGGCAGGATGGCGAGATCTACGTGATTGAGGTCAATCCTCGCGCCTCGCGTACCGTGCCTTTCGTATCCAAGTGCATCGGCACTTCGTTGGCGCAGATCGCAGCGCGCTGTATGGCCGGTAAAACCCTGGCTGAGCAGGGCTTTGAGAAAGAGATCGTGCCGCACTTCTACAGTGTTAAAGAGGCGGTCTTCCCGTTCAATAAATTCCAGGGTGTCGACCCGATTCTCTCGCCGGAAATGAAATCGACCGGCGAAGTGATGGGCTCTGGTGACACCTTTGCTGAGGCCTTCTTCAAAGCCCAGTTGGGTGCGGGTGAGGCAATTCCAGCACTGACCGGCGAGCGTAAAGCGTTCCTCTCTGTGCGCGAACCGGACAAGGCGGGGATTATCGAAGTGGGGCGTTCTCTGTTAGCATTAGGCTTTACGCTATGTGCAACACGGGGAACAGCGGCTGCTTTGGAAGCTGCCGGGCTTGCCGTGGAACACGTCAATAAAGTCTACGAAGGTCGTCCCCATATCGTCGATCTGCTTAAGAACGACGAAATCGCCTACATTGTGAACACTACCGAAGGTCGTCAGGCTATTAATGACTCTTCGGTCATTCGCCGTACTGCTCTCTCGCGCAAGGTGCCCTATGCGACCACCTTGGCGGGCGCTAATGCTGTTTGCATGGCGCTTGAGTACGGTAGGGAGATTACGGTGCGGCGCCTTCAGGATCTGCATGCAGGAGCAAGTCAATGAACAAGGTCCCGATGACAGTTGCGGGAGAAAGAAGTCTTCGTGAAGAGCTCGACCACCTTAAAAGCGAAGCTCGTCCGCAGGTGATCGCGGCCATCGCCGAAGCGCGGGAGCACGGCGATCTTAAAGAGAATGCCGAGTATCACGCTGCTCGCGAGCAGCAAGGGTTTATCGAAGGGCGTATTCAGGAGATCGAAAGTAAGCTCTCCGTTGCGCAAGTAATCGATGTCACCAAACTGCCAAAAACCGGCAAAGTGATTTTCGGCGTAACCGTGACGCTAATGAATCTGGATACCGATGCGGAAGTCACTTATCGTATCGTCGGCGAAGATGAGGCGGATATTAAGTCTGGCCGTATCTCGGTCACCTCTCCCATCGCCCGTGCTTTAATCGGCAAGGAGGAGGGTGATGTCGTGGTGGTGAAAACCCCCGGCGGCGACGTTGAGTACGAAATAGGTAGCGTCGAGTACATTTGATAAAAAACGCCCCTTCAATTGACCTCGGTTAGGTCGGTTGAAGGGGCGTTTTAGTGCAGAGGCACTCGTTTTAGAGTGAGCACAATCTAACGGTTAATGCCGACCGTGGTGGTTCTCAAAGCGGGTAACGTTAGAGAGCTTTGGGTTCACCTGTGGGTTTCTGCGGTAGAGCAGCGCCATTTTGCCAATGGTTTGCACAAGGTCGGCACGGCTGTTGGCGATCAGTTCGGTGATCATGGCAGCACGATCATCACGCTCAGGAAGGGCGAGTTTCACTTTGATCAGTTCGTGATCGGTGAGTGCGCGGTTAAGTTCTGCGAGCAAATTTTCGGAGACGCCGTTCTCAGAAACGGTGACCACTGGGTTAAGATGGTGGCCAATGCTACGAAATGCTTTCTTTTGTGCCTGTGACAAGCTCATGGTATCTTGCGGTATCCCGGTTAGCGCTTAACGCTCCATCTTACGGTGAAACGTCACCGAGTGAAAGCGATCGCGTGAATGCGCCCATCTCTTATTCCAGTGTTAGATTCCCACATGCAGCAAAAGCCCCCGAACCGTAAACATTCCGTCAGCAAAACCAGCAATAACTGGAAGAAGGAGCATTTTGACGACCAGTACGTGAAGCAGAGCTGGCAAGATGGCTATCGCTCCCGTGCCAGCTATAAGCTGATCGAGCTGGATGAAAAAGATAAACTGCTGCGACCCGGTATGACGGTGATTGATTTAGGGGCGGCGCCTGGTGGGTGGAGCCAGATTGCCGCTGAGAAGGTGGGGCCTGAAGGTGTGGTCATTGCCTCTGATATTCTAGAGATGGATGCACTGGCCGGTGTGGATTTTATCCAGGGCGATTTCACTGAAGACGCGGTGCTAGAGGCGATACTAAAACGTCTGGATAATCGCCGTGTAGACCTTGTGATGTCGGATATGGCCCCCAATATGAGTGGTATGGCGGCGATTGATCAACCCCAGGCGATGTACTTAGTGGAGCTAGCGTTAGAACTCGCGCGCGAAACGTTGTCACCCGGCGGTCGATTTTTAGCTAAAGTATTCCAGGGGGAAGGGTTTGACGCCTACTTGAAAGAGTTGCGCGGCAGCTTTAGCAAAGTAGTGACTCGTAAGCCGGATGCCTCGCGGGCACGCTCCCGGGAAGTATATTTTCTGGCCGAAGGGTTTCGCGGGTAACTGATTAGGTTGGTTTAGCAGTTGCTCGTATGGTTCATAGCCAAGATTTATCAGCGCGATTGCCAGACAGGCAAGCGCAACGTGTGTCACATTAGTCGCATAGTGCGCGTGACACAGATGGCCCGAGGCATAATATAAGACGCTTTGGCAATGGTTGAACGCTTGATGCTGATGTAATGTCCTATTAACAGGCTTCATTTTGCATCAGGGTTTAACTGACGGATTCTTGTAATGAGGGTAGCCCCTTGAACGATATGGCGAAGAACCTGATTCTGTGGTTGGTCATCGCGGCCGTCCTACTGACAGTGTTCAATAATTTCAGTACGGAAAGCGCACCGCAAAACACGAACTACTCACAGTTCGTGCAGCAGGTGCAAAATCAGCAGGTACGTAGCGTCACGATTGATGGTTACACCATCAGTGGTGAGCGTACGGACGGCTCTCAGTTTCAGACGATCCGCCCTGCGGCGGAAGATCCGAAGCTGATGGATGATCTGTTGAGCAATAATGTGACGGTCGTCGGTAAAGAGCCAGAACAGCAAAGTATCTGGACGCGCCTGCTTATCGCTAGTTTCCCGATTCTGCTGATTTTGGGCATCTTTATGTTCTTTATGCGCCAGATGCAGGGTGGAGCCGGCGGCGGTAAAGGCGGCCCCATGAGCTTTGGTAAGTCGAAGGCCAAGCTGCTCTCTCAAGACCAAATCAAAACCACGTTTGCTGACGTAGCAGGGTGCGATGAGGCGAAAGAGGAAGTCGAAGAGTTGGTCGACTTCCTGCGTGACCCCACCAAATTTCAGCGCTTGGGCGGCATGATCCCCCGCGGTGTATTGATGGTCGGGCCTCCAGGTACAGGTAAAACGTTGCTGGCCAAATCGATTGCTGGCGAAGCCAAAGTGCCGTTCTTCTCCATTTCGGGTTCTGACTTCGTTGAGATGTTCGTGGGTGTGGGCGCATCGCGTGTGCGTGACATGTTCGAACAGGCCAAGAAGCAGGCGCCGTGCATTATCTTTATTGATGAGATCGACGCCGTAGGCCGCTCACGTGGCACCGGTATGGGCGGTGGTAACGACGAGCGTGAACAGACGTTGAACCAGCTGCTGGTTGAGATGGATGGCTTTGAAGCTAACGAAGGCATCATCGTCATCGCCGCGACCAACCGCCCTGACGTACTCGACCCTGCGCTAATGCGCCCAGGTCGTTTTGACCGCCAGGTCACCGTTGGTTTACCCGATATTCGCGGTCGTGAGCACATCTTGGGCGTTCACCTGCGTAAAGTGCCGCTAGCGGACGACGTTAAGCCACAGCTGATTGCGCGTGGTACGCCAGGCTTCTCCGGCGCTGACTTAGCCAACTTGGTGAACGAATCTGCCCTGTTTGCGGCGCGTCGCAACAAGCGTCTGGTAAGCATGGAAGAGCTTGAACTGGCGAAGGACAAGATCATGATGGGCGCTGAGCGCAAATCAATGGTCATGACCGACAAAGAGAAGCTCAACACGGCTTACCATGAGTCGGGTCACGCCATTATCGGTTTGGTCGTGCCTTCGCATGATCCGGTCTATAAGGTCACCATCATTCCACGTGGCCGTGCGCTGGGTGTCACCATGTTCCTGCCGGAAGAGGATCGCTATAGCCTCTCTCGCCAGCAAATTCTGGGTCAGATCTGCTCGCTGTTTGGTGGTCGTATTGCCGAAGAGATGACGCTAGGCCCTAACGGTGTCACGACCGGTGCCTCGAACGATATCAAGCGCGCTACTGAGCTGGCCCACAACATGGTCGCCAAGTGGGGTTTGTCGGACGAAATGGGCCCGATCATGTATGACGAGGACGAGTCGCATCAGTTCCTCGGTGGCCCAGGCCAGGGCGGTAGTAAGATGAAGTCGGGTGACACCACGACTCGCCTTGATAAAGAAGTCCGCAAAATCATTGATGATTGCTATGAGCAGGCGCGCCAAATCCTGACGGATAATCGCGATAAGCTTGATGCCATGGCAGAAGCGTTAATGAAGTACGAGACCATTGATGCCACTCAGTTGAAAGACATCATGGAGGGGCGCGACCCTCGTCCGCCGGAAGGCTGGGACGATGGTGATTCATCCGGTGGCGGTACGCCTGTCAACGATGACAAGCCTCAGGCGAAGGCCGAAGACGATGCGCCTAACGCTTCTGGAAACGATGCTTCTGGAAACGATAGCGAAGAGGATGATGACGAGCCACGCCGTCGGCCCTCAGACCCTCTTGGCGGCCCTGCGGGTCCCTAACTAGGTAGTTGACTAGATAGTTTACCCCTCGTATCAGCCAAAGGCGCCCCGTCATGGGGCGCCTTTTTTGTTATGCTGTAGGCATACCACTGCAATGTTTCTTTTCTTGACCAGGCTGCAGCATGAAATCAATTATGGACTCGTCCTCAACGCAAACTTCAGAAAATGCTTTCCAACTGCGTTGTGGGCGCCATTTGCTGGATCTCTCCTTTCCCCGCGTGATGGGTATCCTTAACGTCACCCCCGACTCCTTTTCCGATGGCGGGCAGCACGTAGCGCTTGATGATGCATTGCGCCATGGCGAGCGGATGCTGGCAGAAGGGGCGGCGATGATTGATGTCGGTGGCGAGTCGACCCGGCCAGGCGCAACGCCTGTGAGCGCTCAAGAAGAGCTGGATCGTGTTGCGCCGGTAGTAGAAGTGCTGGTACGCGAGCTGGATGCGTTGGTGTCGGTAGATACCAGTTGCCCGACGGTGATACGCGAGGCGAGTGAGTTAGGCGCTGGGATGATTAACGACGTGCGCGCGTTAGAGCGCGAAGGCGCGCTGCTTGCTGCAGTGGGGAGCGGCCTGCCTGTTTGCTTGATGCATCGCCAGGGCGAGCCGCAGGATATGCAGCAGGCGCCCGCTTATCATCGGCCCATCGAGGAGGAGGTGGCAGATTATTTAGCGCGCCGAGTCGCCGAGTGTGAGGCCGCTGGACTGCGTCGAAATCGGCTTTTAATCGACCCGGGATTTGGCTTCGGCAAAACCGTCGAACACAATCTACGCTTACTCAAATATATGCAGACTCTGCAATCTCTGGAGCTTCCACTGCTGGTAGGTATGTCGCGCAAGAGTATGATTGGTAAAGTGTTAGGCCGCCCGGTGGAGGAGCGTCTCTCGGGTGGTTTAGCGCTCGCTGCTATGGCGGTTGAGCGTGGGGCGAATATTCTGCGCGTACATGATGTCGCGGCAACGGTAGATGCAGTCAATATGGCGTGGGCGGTACTACAAGAGGGCTGCGAGCCGCCGCTGAACAAGGAGTTTGACGCATGACAAGGCGCTATTTTGGGACAGATGGTATTCGTGGCACGGTGGGTAAATCACCCATTACGGCGGATTTCATGCTCAAGCTAGGCTGGGCGGCGGGGCAGGTGCTGCGACGTGATAAAGGCCGAACGCGGGTGCTGATCGGTAAAGATACGCGGATCTCTGGCTATATGTTCGAATCCGCTTTAGAGGCGGGGCTTTCTGCCGCCGGTGTTGATGTCTCTCTCCTTGGCCCAATGCCCACGCCCGGTATCGCTTACTTAACGCGGACATTCCGTGCTGATGCAGGCATTGTCATCTCGGCATCGCACAACCCGTTTGATGATAACGGCATTAAGTTCTTCTCCGCGGAAGGTAAGAAGCTCCCCGATGACACGGAAGACCGTATCGAGGCGATGCTCGAAGCGCCATTGACCACGGCGGAAGCGGCGCAGTTGGGTAAAGCAACCCGCATCGACGATGCCGCAGGCCGTTATATTGAGTTCTGCAAATCAACCCTGCCTGATCGACTTAGCCTGCACGGCCTTAAAGTCGTATTGGATTGCGCCCATGGCGCCACTTATCATATCGCGCCGAATGTGTTTCGTGAGCTAGGTGCATACGTCACCACTATTGGTTCTGCGCCCGACGGGTTAAATATTAACCAGCAGGTAGGTTCCACGCATCCCGCTGCGCTGCGTGCTGCGGTAATTCAGCAAAACGCTGACTTGGGGATAGCCTTTGATGGTGATGGTGATCGCGTGTTGCTGGTGGATGGCGATGGCCGTGAAGTCGATGGCGACGATATTCTCTATTTGATTGCTCGCGATCGTCATGAGCGTGGTTTGCTACAAGGTGGCGTAGTGGGGACGTTGATGTCCAATTTTGGCCTCGCTATGGCACTTGATAAGCTGGGCATCCCCTTTGAGCGGGCCAACGTTGGCGACCGCTTTGTGATGGAGCGCATGGCCGCCAATGGTTGGGAATTAGGCGGTGAATCCTCTGGGCATATTGTCTGTGGTCATGTGCAGACCACCGGTGATGGGATCGTATCGGCCCTACAGGTGTTGGCGTTGATGATGCGTGAGCAGAAGAGCCTGCCGACACTCTTAAAAGAGTTAGAAAAAGTGCCGCAGGCGCTGATCAATGTCCGTTTGCCCGCCGACGCAAGTGCTAAAGAGGTGATGGCCTCTGCGCCGTTAAAGCAGGCAGTTGCCGCCCTGGAGCATGAGTTGGGCGATGAAGGCCGTGTGCTGTTGCGTGCTTCAGGCACTGAGCCATTGATTCGAGTAATGGTGGAGGGGCGCGCACATTTAGATGTCGATCAATTGGCACGTGGCTTGGCTGATCAAGTCCAGGCGCTGATGAAATAAGCGCACTTAACTCACCGGCACCATAAACCGGTTCAGTAAACCAGACGTGTGCTTGTAACAGCGGTTGTCTTGACAAGGCCGCTCCTATACCATTTCGCTCCACCTTGAGTGAGGAGAGTCGATGCGTACGCCTTTAATTGCCGGTAACTGGAAAATGAACGGTTCCGTGGCGTTGATCAATGAATTCGGCCAGGCCTTCTCTGCCGCCGAGTCGCCAAAGAACGTGGATGTGGTTATCATTCCGCCGTTCCCTTATTTGGATGCGGCACGCCAAGCGTTTGAAGGTACGGTGCTGTCATTAGGCGCACAAACATTGAATCCTATCCACTCCGGGGCGCACACCGGTGAAGTGAGCGGCCGCATGCTTAAAGAGTTTGCAGTCTCTTACGTGCTGGTCGGGCACTCAGAGCGGCGTCAGCTCTATAAAGAGAGCGATGAACAAGTCTTCGCGCGTCTATTGTCAGCCCTAAATGTCGAGCTCAAGCCGATCCTGTGTGTGGGGGAGTCTTTAGAGGAGCGCGACGCGGGCCGGACGATGGACGTTGTGCTGCGCCAAGTGGGGCACGTGATGTCTCGTCTAGAGCCAGATCAGCGCAAGCAAGTAGTGATTGCCTATGAGCCCGTTTGGGCAATAGGGACGGGACGTACGGCGTCTCCCGAGCAAGCCCAAGAGGTCATGGCAGGTATTCGTGCTTACCAGGCGGGGTTTGATAAGGAGTTAGCAGAACAGCTGCGTTTGCTATACGGCGGCAGTATGAACGCAAGTAATGCGGCTGAGCTGCTCGCTCAGCCGGATATCGACGGCGGTCTGGTGGGCGGAGCCTCACTCAAGATCGATGATTTTTATGCCATTTGTCAGTCAGCAGGATAACGCCATGCAAGTTGCAATTCTTATGATCCATGTGGTGATTGCGATCGCCCTGGTGGTACTCATTCTGCTTCAGCAGGGTAAAGGCGCTGAAGCCGGTGCTGCGTTTGGGGGCGGAGCTTCACAAACAGTGTTTGGTTCGCGGGGCAGCGGTAACTTTTTATCACGCACCACGGCTATTTTAGCAGCGGGTTTCTTCGTTACCTCAATGGCGCTGGCTTACTTCGCCACCCAAGCCGGCCAGGCACCCGAAGCAGGTATCCCGGATTCGCGTTTGATCGAGCAGCAGCAAAGCGTTCCGACGCTTGACGACAGGCCTGCGGACGTGGATAATACCGCGCCAGTGCTAGAGGAAAGCAGCGAGTAAGCAGCTGCTGTTTTTTAGCCTCCCCTGATGCCGAAGTGGTGGAATTGGTAGACACGCTATCTTGAGGGGGTAGTGACCGTATGGTCGTGCGGGTTCAAGTCCCGCCTTCGGCACCATCTGTTTTGCTGGCTAGCCAGCTTCCCAGAATGTTCTTTTGTTACCAGTAAGCCAGCGTTGGCAGCTGAGGCAAAAAACAGCTTTAAGTAGGTGGCTTTTTTCAGTAAGTCGTTCTTGAAGCAAGTAGTTCTTGACGTAAGTGGCTTTAGTGTCTATTATCGTCGACCTAGATTGATGCGGGGTGGAGCAGTCTGGTAGCTCGTCGGGCTCATAACCCGAAGGTCATCGGTTCAAATCCGGTCCCCGCTACCATTTCCTAGTTGCATGTAGATAGCTTGTTCTCTTTGTATTACTCTTTTGTACTACTCTGAAAACACTCACTCTCTACCGGGCGAAGCCTGTTACATGTTTCTAAGATGGTACTCAAGGTTTCTTTCAAAAAGCCCCTTCCAGTGAAGGGGCTTTTTGTTAGCAGCTTTTGGATAACGAGCGCTTTTGTAAATAAGAGCGCCTTAAGAGCGGATGTCTTCCGGTTTGCCGGAGACACATTTCCGAGTAACGCCAATCAGCCACCTAGCTTTTCTACTAACTCCTGGCCAGGTGCCTGATGCAACGGCTATAGGAGCTTTGTCTGTGGCCACTAAACACGCTGCGCTACACGCGCTGATCGAACCTGTTGTTGCCGCCATGGGCTTTGAGCTATGGGGCATCGACCATCTTTCCCAGGGCAAAAATTCGCGGCTGGTGATCTATATCGAGCGCGAGAGTGGTGTCAGCGTTGAAGATTGCGCAGATATTAGCCGCCAAGTCAGTGCTGTTATGGATGTGGAAGACCCCATTGCCGGTGAGTATCGGTTGGAAGTCTCCTCGCCAGGCATGGCACGTCCCTTGTATTCACTGGACCAGTTTACCCGCTTTCAAGGTCATCACGTCGCGCTCAAGCTGCGCACTGCCTTTGACGGGCGGCGCAAGTATCAAGGGCTTTTGGTCGGTGTTGACGGGGATGAAGTACTTATACAGCTGGATGGCGAAGAGTATTGCTTTCCTATTGAGAGTATTGATTCTGCTCACATTGTACCGCAGTTCGACGATTGACCGGGTGGCGGCGCTGCCGGCAGGCTGCCGGGGTGATGCACATAAGGATAGGTTTTCTGGCGAGGCATACGCATGAGTAAAGAAATTTTAATGGTCGTTGACGCGATCTCCAATGAGAAGGGCGTCTCGCGTGATGTCATCTTCGCGGCGGTAGAAGCCGCTCTTGCGAGCGCGTCACGTAAGCGTTTTGACAAAGAAGAAGCCAATGTGCGCGTGCATATCGACCGCCGCACCGGTGAATACGAAACCTTCCGCTTCTGGACGGTCGTGGAAGACGACGAATTCGAAACGCCAGATTATGAAATTAAAGAGACCATCGCCGAGCAGCGCGATCCGCCGCTGAAATTGGGTGATGTGGTCGAGAAAAGTATTGAAAATGCGGCGTTTGGTCGTATTGCCGCGCAAACCGCCAAGCAGGTTATCGTACAGAAAGTACGCGAAGCTGAGCGGGCTGAAGTTGTGCGTCAATACGCAGATCGTGAAGGCGAGCTGGTCGCAGGTATTGTTAAAAAGACCACTCGTGACGGACTGATCATTGATTTGGGCGAAAATGCTGAAGCGTTTTTACCGCGTAATGAAATGATCCACGGTGAGCGTTACCGCATGAATGAACGGGTACGCGCCTTGTTGGTCAAGGTAGACCCAGACGCTCGTGGTGCTCAGCTCCAGCTTTCGCGGACCTGCCCCGAGCTGATCATCGAGCTGTTCAAAATTGAAGTACCTGAAATCGCTGAGCAGTTGATTGAAATTAAAGGCGCGGCTCGTGATCCCGGATCGCGCGCCAAAATCGCCGTTAAAACCAATGATCGTCGCATTGATCCTGTCGGTGCGTGTGTTGGTATGCGCGGTTCGCGCGTTCAAGCGGTCTCATCAGAGCTGCAAAACGAACGCGTTGATATCGTGCTGTGGGACGACAATCCCGCCCAGTTGGTTATCAATGCCATGGCGCCCGCCGATGTTGGGTCTATTCTTGTTGACGAAGACGCCCACGCGATGGATGTGGCCGTGGCACAAGATAACCTTGCTCAGGCCATTGGCCGGAGCGGTCAGAACGTACGTTTAGCCTCTGAACTCACCGGCTGGCGTATTAACGTCATGACCGAAGAGGAAGCCGAGTCTAAGCGCGACCAAGAGATTGATAGCCTGGTTGACTCCTTTGTCCAGCACCTTGAAGTGGATGAGGATGTCGCCCGCCTGTTAGTGGAAGAAGGGTTCACAACCCTAGAAGAAGTCGCCTACGTGCCGCTTGAAGAGATGCTCGAAATCGAAGAGTTCGATGAAGATTTAGTCGAAGAGCTTCGTGCACGTGCGAAAGACGAGCTGCTGACGATGGCAATTGCCTCGGAAGAAGCGCTAGACGGTGCCCAACCAGCAGCAGATCTGCTGGAGATGGATGGCATGGAGCGCCACCTGGCCTTCATTCTGGCCAGTCGCGGCATTGTCACCATGGAAGATCTCGCCGAGCAGTCTGTCGACGATCTGGTCGATATCGAGGAGTTGGACGAAGCGCGCGCAGCGGCACTGATCATGACTGCCCGTGCGCCCTGGTTTGAAGTCGATGACGCATCGGATTCGAACACACAGTAAACAGGTCACGGGCTGAGGAGGGTCAATATGTCAGATATGACAGTTAAAGATTTCGCAGTAAAGGTGGGCCGTGATGTGCCTCGCCTACTAGAGCAAATGAAAGAAGCTGGTTTAACGCACGCTCGAGAAAGCGATGCCGTGTCAGAAGAAGATAAGCAGAAGCTGCTGAGTTTCTTGAAGAAGAGCCACGGCGGCAGCGACACCCCTGAAGCGGGCAAAAATCGCATTACGCTGACGCGTAAAACCCGCAGCCGGATCAATACTGGCGAGCGCGGCAAAACCATCGAAGTGCAGGTACGTAAGAAGAAAACGTACGTTAAAAGCGCTGAAGATGAGAAGCCGAAAGCCGCAGAGCCAAGCTACACTGGCCCACGCCAGTTAGTGGGCGATATGGCCGAAGCGGAAGCCGAGCGCAAAGTAACGGATGCGCGGGAAGCTGAAGAGAAAGTGGCAGCGCAAAAAGCTCAGGCAGCCAAAGCGGCCGAAGAAGCAGCCAGCAAAAAAGCGGCTGAAGCCAAGCCGAAAGCTGAAAAAGCGCCAGCAACGCCCGATCTTGAAGTGCCCAATCTTGAGCTTGATGACACCCCGTCGGGTGACGATATGCCGCCAGCGCCGCCGAAAGAGGGCCGCACTGACCGTCGTACCGCACCGCCTAAGAAGGCTGCGGCGAAGGCCAAGGGCCGTCGTGACGATGAAGATCGTGGTGATCGCGAAGAGCGCAAACGCGGTGGCGGCGGTAAGAAGGTAAAACGTGCCGAGCAACGTCGTGGTGGTCGCCGTGGTGGCAACCAAACCGGCAATGGCAAGCACGCTTTCCAGAAGCCGACCCAGCCGATCGTGCGTGAAGTATCGATCCCTGAGTCTATCAGCGTGGCGGAATTGGCCGACAAGATGTCGATCAAGGCCAATGAAGTGATCAAGGCCATGTTTAACATGGGCGCGGCAGTCACCATCAACCAAACCATCGATCAGGATACCGCTGCGATCGTGGTGGAAGAGATGGGTCACACGCCGAAGCTGGTGAAAGATGACGCGCTGGAAACGGAAATGCTCGAAGGCATCTCCTATGAAGGCGAAGAGATCACCCGCTCGCCCGTTGTTACCGTTATGGGTCACGTTGACCACGGTAAAACATCGCTGCTCGATTACATCCGTAAAGCGAAAGTGGCGACCGGTGAAGCGGGTGGTATTACCCAGCATATCGGCGCTTACCACGTGGAAGATAACCACGGTGGCGTTACCTTCCTGGATACCCCTGGCCACGCAGCGTTTACCGCTATGCGTGCCCGTGGTGCCAAGGCAACTGACGTCGTGATTCTGGTTGTCGCCGCGGATGACGGCGTGATGCCGCAGACGATTGAAGCGATTGAGCACTCTAAAGCCGCTGAAGTACCCATGGTGGTGGCGGTGAACAAGATCGATAAGCAGGGCATCGATCTGGATCGCATCAAGAATGAGCTGTCACAGCACGGCGTTATCTCCGAAGAGTGGGGCGGTGATACCCAGTTTGTGCACGTATCTGCTAAGACCGGTGAAGGTATGGAAGAGCTGCTGGAAGCGATCCAGCTGGCCTCTGAAGTACTGGAACTTAAGGCTGTGCCTTCCGCGCCCGGTAAAGGTGTTGTGGTTGAGTCCCGCCTTGATAAAGGTCGTGGTCCGGTCGCTACCGTACTGGTTCAGAACGGCACGCTGAGAAAGGGCGATATCGTCCTGGCAGGCCTGCACTACGGCCGCGTACGTGCGCTGACCAACGAACTTGCCCAGCAGGTTGATTCTGTTGGCCCGGCCATGCCGGTCGAGATTCAAGGCTTGGGCGGTACGCCGGATGCCGGTGACGACTTTATGGTCGTTGCTGACGAGAAGAAAGCCCGCGAAGTGGCTAACTTCCGTCAAGGCAAATACCGCGAAGTGCGCCTGGCGCGTCAGCAGAAGGCCAAGCTGGAGAACATGTTCAGCCAGATGGGCCAAGACGAAGTGGCCAAGGTCAATATCGTCCTCAAAGCCGACGTTCAAGGCTCACTGGAAGCGATCAAAGGCGCCCTGGAAGAACTCTCCACGGGTGAAGTTGAAGTCGCCGTGGTCTCTTCGGGTGTGGGTGGTATCACCGGTACCGATGCCAACTTGGCGCTAGCGTCTGAAGCCATTGTGGTCGGCTTTAACGTGCGTGCTGACGCCGCTGCCCGTGAGATCGTTGAGCGCGAAGGCCTGGATCTACGCTACTACAGCGTCATCTACCAGCTGATCGACGAGGTCAAACAGGCGATGAGCGGTATGCTCGCACCTGAATGGAAAGAAGAGATCGTTGGTATTGCTGAAGTGCGTGACGTG